>SXGT01501994.1_pt1 | contig 60398 bp, 54 predicted proteins | sample 3176221 | NCBI WGS metagenome assembly SXGT01 (sample SAMN11356862, study PRJNA531348) | freshwater metagenome | isolation source: freshwater sample F1-120 | place: China: Fuxian Lake, Yuxi | collected 2017-12-25 | reverse complement strand
GAGTCGGCGCGGAGCCGTGTGACACCCACTCTGTGACACCCGCCCAATTTCCGCAGGTGTCACAGCGCTTTTCGTGTCAAAACCCCTTGAAATCCCTGGAGCGGGCAACGGGACTCGAACCCGCAACATTCAGCTTGGGAATGTGGCGGAAAGGCAGGCGGGGCTCGTGTTTTCGCGGGGTTGCCGACGCCTGGTGACGCTGGGAACCACCTGGCGACGGGATTTGTGACCCCCGCCGTGACCCCCAAGGCGTGGGGGTCACAGTCAGCAAAATTCAGCACTTTGCCCCCACATCATTGCGACTCCCAGTCGAGAATTTGGTCCAGGTCGTCATTCGTCAACACCGGATCAAAAGCTACCGCAATTTGCCACTTAGTCTTATTTTCTTTCTTGTCTACAAACTCGGACTGGCGCTCGACATGAGCGCTCCGAACAATCTCAGGACTTCCAGCGACCTTGTTTTGAAATGTGATTGCGACCCTGCCACTAGCTGCGGACGCTTGTAGACACGCAAGTGCGATCACGAGGGCGCCACCAATGGAAACATCCACCAGTTGCACTTCAAGATTCTCAGAATTCGCGGCAGCAGCACAAATTGCGCAGTAAATATGAGGACCGGAGAAGAATCTAACCAACCGTCGTCGCTTTTTGTGACCTGAAATCGCCTCATGCTGTTTGTGTATGGGCTCAGGTAACCCCCAACGAAGGGACCGAGAAAGGAAGACTCGACCGAATGGCTCCTCTTGCACGTAGCGTGCAAACCAGGGCGCAACAAACGACCGTAAGTCGACAAGACGACCGTGAATGTCCGAAGAAATTGCAATGACCGAGGGGTGGCAAATTCTCTTCCGGCCAATCAAGTCCTTGGCCTTTACGACTGGCGCTCCCTCGACTTTGGGCCCTTGGGATGCCGCCTCAAACAATCCGCTCCACGCAGCCATTCGGAGTTTTGGCGCCTCATGCTTGGATCGCTCGGGCAGCAAATCCAGATTCATGATGATGGTGACACCGGCCAAAACCGCGCGCAGTTCATGGTCATCCCCAATAAACCCAAATGTTCGACAATCGCCTTCGTCTGAGATTTCCAGGGCGTTATAGCGATGCCCAACTTCATCCGTGAGTTCGTACAACTTCTCCCGCGCCTTGATATCCGGTTGGTCTCTTGAAGAGACAATGTCAAACGCCAAACAAGATCCAGTTACGTTTCCAAAAAGCACAGCGCGCATCTCAGTAAGTACTTGGGGCAAGAACTTCAAAACATGGCGCAAAAAGCTCTCCCTGAGCTTTCGAATTGTTACCGACCACTCACCAATTGATGCGCCTGTCACAGTGTTCGAATTGCTCGCACCCGTCACTTCGGTCAGCAGCGCCTCCGCCTTGTCGATGTGATTCTCATTCTGGTACCGACCCAGTCGCTTGTTCTGAAGCGTGTTGGATAACATCGTAATGGCGAAAAGAACAGACTCAAGTCGGTCCGCCTTGGCGACCGGATCGACTTGAGTCTTGCTGAGCTCACTGTTTAGCGCACGAATTTGGAGGTCCGCTGTATCGAGATAACGAACTGCGTCTTCAACTGCTGAATCCCGACGTGGCTGACGAGTCATTTGTGGTTCCTAAAAACCTTGGGGCTGGCCAGAGTTAAGGCAGCAAGTGTTCAAACTACCATAGGTACATAAGCGTCAAGCGTGTCGAACAGCATCTGACGATCTCCGGCCTGAAGCGACGAGAACTCGGCGTTGTCAATGACTTTGCTACGAATGAACGTCGCAATTTCGTCGGCCACATCAAGTCGACGCCCATCGTGTCCGGGATCGTCGATTAGACGCGAAATGATGAACACGCCAAGCTCGAAATACCGCGACAACGTTGCCACGTCTGAACCAGGCAGCGTCGGCAGCATCGCCCTAAACATGAACATCGCGTCGTCCGCGTCGGGCTCCTCGGTGTACGGCAACAATCTACCCGACGACGTGTACCCGCCGTGACTCAACCGCTCGCGCCATTCGAAAGACTCGATGTGCGCGTTCCTGACCTTGAGCCATTCAAGGCTTACTGTTTGATGAGCAGTCTTCACGCCAGAAGCAAATACGACGTGAGCAAACAAGATGTTCGCCGAAAGCCACACGGAAATGTCGCACCGGACTGCGAGCGAACAGATGGTGAGTTCAGGAGTCGAGGCAGCCCAACTGTTCAAGCGGCTGGGGTGCTGCGAGAGGCGTAGAAGACTCTCCCGCGTAAGGACTTGATCCATAGTAGACCAATCTTCTTGCGCCGCTGGAGCTTTTCGGCCGACAGCAGTCTCAAGTAGTTGATCGGCCGTCGAGTCACGCGACCCAAGCCCGTTTGTGGAACTTTGAATTGCACGATCTGCAACGACTTGAAGGAATCGCGTTGCCCGATCAAGGACTATCGCCGGCAAAACTAGGGGTTCACGATGAGCAGCTAAATGCCGCACGGCAACCCGGAGCACGCCATCGGAATCTTCTAGAGTAAGCGATTGTCGCAATGCGGCAAGCGCCCTTTCACCAGCCGAATTGTCCCTTGCAAGAAAATGCAACCTAGCTAGATCGAAAGTCGACCATGCCTTGAGGCGGCCGAAATTTGGGTCATCGCTCGCAGTGAGACTTGCGAAAATAGTCGCAGCCTGTTCGTTGTTACCAGCATATGCCTCTATCATGCCGCGAAACTGCTTGCATAGGCTGATCCCTTTCGCCGTTTGCAATTGCTCCATGACGTCGGTTGCGCGGGCAAGGTCATCGCGGGCGGCGACTAGGTCGCCTTTGAGCGCCAAGACAAGGGCATTATGCTTGTGGTATTGTGCCAAAAAGAATGGAAAGGTGTCAAGCTGGCCCAAATGCACTTCAATCACGCTGTGCGCTTGACGGAGATACTCATCAAGCAATTCGCGGTGATTATTGCTGCCCTTACGTGCCGGAAGTGCGAAATACTGAATCTGGTCGCACAAAGTCGAGAGCTTGTAATGGTCTAGCAGAACACTCTGATAGGCTCGGCCTAATGGGTGCCATTCAGTGTTCTCCAATTCCCGATATACTTCGAATGCCGGCACAATTGCGCCAAGATGCCGAAGGAGGTGTGCGTACTCCAATCGCCATTCTGGAGCCTTTGATTCAAAGGGAGCTTCAGCACTATGCGTCGGATCAGCCGAATCTCGTCGCAGATGTTTTGCAGCAGCGGCAAGATCGCCTGTATTGCGACTCAACCGTGCCCTCGCAACATCGAGCAGCCCTGTTTGTGCACCATTATCGCCGGAGTCAAAAATGAGCCTAAAAATCCAAGCGAGAAACTCAGCGGCACGACCGACATCGCCGTCTAGCAGAAACATGTGATAGCTAACAGGATTTGCCATCGACACTCGGGCTTCGGCTGAAACTTCGGCTCGAATGAACTCAATGCCAGCATTAATCGCGGCGTCCCAATCACTGCGGCGCTCGCCACAGGCAAAACTGTGCCGGATTTGGCGAACCTGCTCCACGTGCGTGCCAGGAATCATTTGAGAATATCACTCTTCATGGTCAAACGAGTCTGCGGCAAAGCCCGGAGTCGTCAAAATTTGTCAAGATCGCACGATCTGATTCACCAAAAAAAACCAGCCGTACTTGCGCTGGACACTTACAAAACTCAAATCGCGGCAAGCGCCGCAGATTTAGAATTTGTGCCATTTATCTGCAAGCCGCCTATGCCGACCAATGCGACATGTTCCCACATCGGAACAACCAGCGTCGCAAATCTGCTATTCCAGTTTTTCCGCAAGCACCAAAGCTCCGAGCGCATTTTCGACGCCCGTCAACCAAGCCTCGATCCGCGGCCGCGTTCCCGCCAGCCGCGCAGCGTACTCCGGGATCTCCTTCGTGTCGATGCCAGCCAACGACTCGTCCGTCACCGGCGCCAGCGACCTCGCAACGCGCTCCAACTCCCCTAGCTGCTTGATCGCCTTCGGCAACGCAGGACGCCCGAGCTTTGGCGCGTCTGGCTCGCGCACCTGTGAACTGCGGATCTCTGCCTCAAGCTCCTTGACGGTCAAGTTCCGCGCGATCGCCCTCTCCGCGATCTGCTTCCGCTTGCTTTTGTCGCTGACGTGGGTGAGCAACCGGTGGTGGCTCGAACCCAAACGCTGGGCCTCGCCGTCGCCGATGAGCCGAACGTTCTCCAAGATGTTGACCGCGTACCAAAGCTGGCTGCTCGAAATGCCGATGTCTGCGCGTTTGGCCAGAGCCCGAAACGATTCATGGGCCTTGGCGCCGGCCACGAAATTCTCGTAGTCGCCACCGAACATTTCGTCGACAACGATCGTGCCGACTTTGATCAACGTCGTCAGATTGCCCTCGTGGTAGGCGTTGCGCACCTTCTCGGCAACGGAGGCGACAAGATCGGTATCCGTTGCCAGTTGCCCGGGCAATGGGTCAGATGCCTTCACGATTTCTGTCGCTTTGCCCATATGAAACCTCGGCTCGCGGCGGCGAGCGGGCCCGTATTTGGTGCATCGGTTCGACAAAATCGCAAGTGCGCCCGCAGAACGAGCTTGCCGCGGCGGTTTTGCGCAAGGCGGGATGGTCGGGCCGATGAGACATCGCACCTACATTCATGATGCTATTTGCGAATTGTTGTTGCTACGCCATGACCCAAGTCAAAGTGTCCGAGATGTGTCCGACGGACACTTTCGGACGTCCGACGGACACGTCTTGGATCGCATCGCCGCCGTTGGCGCTGGCGGCCAAAGCCTGGCCCCATGAAAGTTGACCAGGATTGCAAGTGCGCGACAGGCACGCGATGGCCACCTCCGAGTCGTTCACTGACGACGACAGCATCCAACTCGATACTGGAGCCTGAGCAGTTTTGGCACAGTTCTTGCACGACGTTGGCCCAAACGACCCTGGAGTTCCCCGATGACTTCCCGCGCTTCCATGGCTTTGCCGTCACTGCTCGAGTTGAGTGCGGCGACCCGCATCGGCGAAGTTGACGCTGCACCGCCCGACGCCGTACTTCGGGCCGGCAGCGTCGAAATGATGGACATGGATTCCATTGACCTGATCGACCGAACGTGGCGCTTTCGGGTGGCGATGAATGTGACCGACTTGGCCGCAAGCATGAAAGCGAACGGACAACAACTTCCGCTTATCTTGCGCCGGGTGCATTCGCGCGAATCCTTGCAAATCATCTCAGGATTCCGACGCACGCGTGCAGCGTTCGAACTGGGCTGGTCTGCGGTGAGCGCGATTGTGCTCAACGAGTGCACGGACGAGCAGGCGTTTCGGCTGTCAGTTTTGGAGAATGAAAAGCGCAAGACCTACTCCGACATCGACCGCGCTCATGCGATCGTGAAATACCGCTCAATGGGTTATTCGGTTGCCAATATCGCCACAGAAATCTTTGGACTGTCTCGAAAACAGGTCCATCGTCTCGAGGCCCTGACTACGCTGCCATCGTTCATGCAGGAGGCTATCGCCGACGAATCGCTACCGGCCACGCACGCTGTGGTGCTCAAGCACGCGTTCGCGAGGATGGGCGCAAAAGTCGTCGACCTTCGCCTTTGGGTGGAGAAAATCGCCGCCAACGATCTATCCGTCCGCGAGGTCCAAGCAGAACTTGCCAAACTCGTCCCGGCCGTGAGAGTCCAAAACAAGTCGCAGCGCGGCCACGAGATGGCAATCGACGTCGTCGGACGACAGATCAGACTTGGCCACGCAACCGTCGAAGTAGATTCGTTGACTGGGCAACAACGTGCGACGTTGCTCGGCCAACTTGAGGCGGCTGTTGCCCTGTTGCACAAAACCTCTGACTAGCCCGAGCGAAACAACAGGCTTCCGCGGTGCGCGGCCTGTTGTACTCCGCTTTGTCTCGCTCGCCATTGTGGGACATCGATGTCCCATTGCACGCTTTCCTCCAGCAGTTGGGTTGCGCCGCGTTTGACGCGCGATCCGCGCCAGAGAATACTGACCGTGAACTTTCGGCCGGAAAAACTCTTGCCACAAGTTGTCGCAAAGCCCTGCAACCACGAAAGGAGCACTCACACTCTGGATCGTGGAACTGCGATTCGTTCGGCCAAAAATCGGAGGTAATCCATGAATTCTGCCATGATCCCCGCGGGGCAAATCAAGTTCGCCGCGCGCCACCTACCGTCGCCACCGCGCAAACTCAGGACCGCGAGGCACGCCGCGACGCGCCGAAGCGACTTCATTGTGGCAACTGCAGCCGTCGCTATCGGGCTCTGGCTGCACTGTCCCGATTTGGCCCGCGCCCAGGACAGGCACGGCACGTCAGAGGAACTGGCGAAAGCTTCGACTCCGACAAGCGCTCCTGGGCTACCTGCTGGCTCGAACGTCGCAGCCTCGGCCGACCCAAAAGACACCGGCACAGCAAGATCGGACGGTGCGATCGACGACTTGATCAGCGGCCGCCTGCTGAAATTCGGAGCTGCGGCTGGCGTTGCCGTCACAACTCAGTTCGACGCCAACGTTACCGATACATTTCAGCGATCGTGGGCCAACGCCCAAATTCAGCCCTATGTGGCGTGGTACCCCGGGATGACGTTTTCCATCTCGTCGACCCGCGCATACTGTGCAGCGCTATTGAACGCAGACGACGACAAAGCGGCAAGCGAAGCCCTCTCGATTAAGGCGAAGAACTCAAGGCTGACCAGTCGAAATCTGGATGAGTTTGAGAGTTCTGATCGACCTCGCTGCGGTTGGCGTCGCCTCGGCATCGTTGTGGGCTACCCGACCAACTACACGGCGACGGTCGTGCTGCGGCAGGGCGAGAATTCGGCAAGTGAGGCGCGCAGGGAGATTCGACCGAAAGTGATGTTTGGCGTCATCTTTTCACCGCTCCGCGCGCTGTCGTTCGTCCTCGGTGCGACGATGTCGACCGTGCAGTACCGCCCGATTGGCTCATCCCCCGACAGCGCGGAGTTCGAAGCCAACCTACTGACGTTCGGCTTTGGAATTGCGACGAGTTCTGACATTTTCGACGATTTTGGAAAGACCTCGAAGGGCAAAGACGAGGCCAAATAGACGTCCGCACCTCGCCTGTCTGAGCGACTTGAAGGCGGGCGCTCAATTGGGACATCGATGTCCCGGTCGCGGACAGCCTGCAGGCCAGGAAGTGCCCAGACCGTGACAGGGCCGGCGATCAAGGACGATCTGGGTGTCGAAGCGTTGAGTACATCACAATAGTTATAGCTGGTTACGACAACACACACCACGCCGATCGAAGGTCGAACTTGGCAATTGCCAGACAATTGGCTCTCGAAATTCACGGCGAAGCTTGGCAAGGTCGCCGACTCCGACCACAATCAGCAACACCACCGCGGCCAAGCCGCTCAATCAGGGGTTCACCATGCCTCCCGTAGGAGCCGATTTTGCGGCCAAACCGTCCACCGATCTAGTCCCCAAGCTGCACACGACTGCCTACTACAAATCGATCACGCCGGCCACCACCACACAAGACGTCGACATCGTGACCGACGGCGTTTTCAGCCGCGCCAGCGCCAGCGGGCTGTACGTACCGGCGGGCATGAACTTGGTCGCAGCGCAGGCCATCGCACCGGTTTCGGGCAGTGGCTTGCCGCGCATGCGGGTCACCGCGCCCTCGCTGTTGCGCATCGGCTACCCGTATATGCGGCCGATGGAAGGTTCGCCGGGCGCCACTGACCCAAACTTCCAAGTGCTGCTCGACCGGCCGGTCGGGTTTCCCAACAATGAAGTGGTCGGTATCGATGTGGCGTGGAATGCGATCGTCGCCGGCGCCAAGGACATCTACGCGATCCTCTTCTTCCGCGGCGCCAACGCAGCGCTGCCGCCTGGCGACGGCTTTTGGATCCGCGGCTACTCGACCACCGCGATCACGACGACAAAATCGTGGGTTGCCGTGTCGCCGACATGGGATATTACCTTGCCCGAAGGCAACTACGCGGTCGTCGGCTTCGAGCACGTCAGCGACACCGGCGCCGTCGCCGCACGGCTGGTGTTTCCGGGATCGCCGTGGCGGCCGGGCACGATCAGCATCGGCCCCACCGCGCGGACCCATGCCGCCTTCTACGAAGGTCAGTTCGGCGTGTTCGGTACCTTTGCGGCCTTCGCGCCACCGTCGTTTGAGGTCTTGGTGTCCGCAGCCAATACGTACCAGGAGTTCTACCTGCGCGTCGTGAAGCTGTAGGAGGTCGCCGTGGACAAGCTGCACAGCGGGATTCGCCAAGTAGCCTTAATCGCCGCGTCGGCGCGGGACATTGCCTTGCCTTCCGAAATTCGTACGGCCTTGCTGTTCTCGCCGCACGCCACCGAGCCCTACAGCATCCTCAACGGCGAACAACTGGGTCTGTTCGGCCAGGGCATCGTCGTGATGCCAACTGGTGGGCCCGTATGGATTCGCCGGAGCGACTTCGGCGACATTGTCTGCCACCGCTGGACGGCGGTAACGCAAACGAACAGTGTAACGGTGACGGTGCTCGAAACATTCGAGCAGCGCGAGATGCCGGACGCCGTCGCAGGTGACGACAACGCCTTTGCGGCGCAGAGAGTCAACTAGGGTGCCAACGATGCGGGTTCGGGTCCAAGCCCAGAACAGCCCGGTCGACGCGGCCTCGGTCGCCCTGCGGTTTTACGGTTGGAGCGAGTGGCCGCTCGGATCGTTCGCGGTCAAAGCAGGCAGGGTGGACGTCGACATCGAGCTGCCCGAGTTTCCCATCGGTCGATTGCGAACGGTGGGCATTGCTGCCAATTGGTTCGACGCGGCTGGCCAGCGACTCGGACGATGGCTCGGCGAGCTGCAATTAGTTGCCGACGGTAACCGTACGATGTGCCAGTTGGCGCCCTCGGCCTGGCAGCCTGAGCCGGTGGTAAGCCGCGCCGCAGTTGCCACAAATGGTGCGGCAAGCGGGTCGGCAACCAACGAGTCCATTGCCCGCACCGCGTCCATCGCCAGAGGCGCCGTAGCAGCCGGCCGTTCGACTGCAGCAGGCCGATCGCCGGCTGGCCCCCAGCGCGCAGTCCGGCCGGTCCTCGGCGAATTTCTGTGGCAGGCACCCGTCGGTGCAACTGCCCTCGCCGCCAAAGGTGCGTGATGCCGCAACAGGCCGGCAACCTGTTGTTCTGCGGCCTCGGCGTCGATGGCCCCTGCCAGCCGGCCGGCGCCAAACCGGCACTGCCCGACGGCATCCACCTGCGCTGGGGCTTTCCGTTCGAGCGCGACTTTCCCTGGGGCGGATTCTTCCTGTTCCGCCGCAAGGCTCAGCCGATCACCGCCAACGGGTCCATCAAGCCCGGCTCCGGCAGTGCCAGCGGTGGCGGGCCCGATGGCGCGCCAGCGGGCGGCGGCTGGTCGACAGTGCCAGGCCTGCCGCAGAGCGGACCGATCTTGCTGCCGGTTGTGAGCAACAGCCTCGCAGTGCCCAGTTGGTGGCCGCGGATAGGCGGCGACGCCCGCGATGGGGGCGACCGCGAGAACGAGCGCGACCGCGAGAACGGCCCCTCTGACGGCACGGCTGGCGATCAAGCTCCGTCGCCGGCAGCCGCAAAGCAGGCCTGGCTCGATGCCGCAAAGCGCATCCAGTTTGGCAATGCCAACGACGAACGCCCAGGCTTTGACGAGCTGCATGCTTTGCTTGCGCAACTGGTTGCGGGTGGCCCCGGCAGCGGCGCCATGGGTGGCCTCTACCTGCCGCCAACGACCACCGAGACTGCCGACGGCATGCAGGTCGCGATCGCGCCGCCGCGCCCGACCGACGCCGACGTCTTGCGTCTAATCCTCTTGCGCACCATTGAGCCAGCCTACGCGCAGTTGCTCGGTCTGTATTGGGTTGACACGGCTACGCAACCGGGGCAGCTTTGGGATTACGCGCTGCTGGCCGATCGGCAGGCGGCGTTCGCGGGCAACGTTAAGGCCGCCCTTGATTGGCTCAACGCCGAACCCAGGCCGCAGATGGACATCGATGTCGCATGGCTGTTGGGCATGGAGCGCAAGCCGGCGAGCCCGCTTTCGGTGCACCCCGACCGGGTGCGGGCATTTGCACTGCCCATCCCGACGCGCGCGGTGGAAGGTGGCAGCGCGGCCAATGTCGATACCCCCCCGATGACAGTTGGCTTGCGTTGGCTCGCGCCTGAGGTGCCGGACGTCGTTGGCATTGAAGCCACCGGCGCGGGCGCGGCAGGCACGCTGGCTTGGCGCATTGAGCGTGCGCACGTAGACAGCGGCGCACTGCCGGTGCCGGCCGAACCGGTCAAGGACACCAAGCTTGCCGACCCGCAGGGGCTGTGGACCCAAGCACATGAGTACGCGACCATGCTGGTGCCGCCCGCGCTGACCGAAAAATGGCCCGGGGTCTGGGACGAGGACACACCCGAGGGCTGGCCGACTTTTGCCCTTGGTTTCGTGGACAAGCCGCTGGCCGAAGGCTGGTACGCATACCGGGTGACAGCAACGGACCTGTTTGGCCGGCAGAGCCCGCCGAGTTTGCCAGCGCAGTGGCGCTATTGGACGACTTGGACGGCCCAGGTCAAGCCGCCTTGGTATGCGCAAGAACCTTGGACGCCCGGTTTCCCCGGCAATCAAATGGTAGTCCACAACAGCGCCGTGGGCCTGTACGACAAGCAGCCGCCACCGCCGCCGATTGGCCTGTGGGCCGAGGTCGTGGACCCCGAGGATCCGTTCGCGGTCCAAGATGCCGGCTGGCTGGCGGCAAAGAAGATGCTGGCCAAGGACGAGGTGGGCCTGCGCCTACGCTGGCAGTGGACCCTAGCCCAGCAGCGACAAGCGCCGGATGCGTGTGCGTTTCGCGTCTACCTGCGCGGCGGCGTGGCGAACACCCGGTTTGGGCAGGTGACTGCGGTGGACGCTGGGTCGCGGCCGCTGGTGGTGCACACCGACCTGCCGCAGCCGGCCAACGCCCAAGGCAGCTACACTGGCGCGGTGCTGCGTATCAATGGCCGCGGCTTGCAGATTGCTGTTGCCTCGGTCACCCAGGCCGGCATGCTGACCTTTGAATTGGCGTTGCCGTCTGGCCTGACCGACGCCGCGGCAGCGGAAGCCCGCATCCGGCCAGGGCTGCGTTGCGGGCTGGTGCTGGCGAAAGACACGCAGCCGGGCTGGATCGACGCGCAGGACGTGGAGAAAAACGGTTGGGTACGGCGCCTCGTTGTGGACATCGGCTGGTCCACCAAGGGAGGCCCGGGTTTGGCGTTGCTGCCCGTGCGGTTGGCCCGCGCGGACTTGACCGAACAGGACCCACTGCAAGCAGACTTGTTGGTGGGCAGCCACGCCAAGGTTGTCGATACGACCGTCGAATTCGACGGCACGCAACCGTTCGACGGCATCGACGTCACGCTGCATGTGCTCGTGCTTTGGGCCGAAGTCGCCGACGACAAGGGCTATCCGAATTGCAAGGACCTATCGAAGGCGGTGATCCTGCCGTTCACTCTGGTCGACAAGGCCAACCGCAGCGTGCGCGTGGCCGAGGGCGATCTCGCCAAGGTGCCGGCGAGTTGGAAATCCGGCAGCGGCGACCCGGCCCATCATGTCCGCTGGGCAATCGGCGATCTCGTCAAGCACTTCGACGCGGCCATTCCCCTGGCCGGCAGCGGGTTGTTGCCGGAGCCGTCCGTTACCGAAGGCAAGACCTACCTCCAGTTCCAGGTGACCACGGCCGACGACCGCGCGCACACGGCCGACTGGCTGAAGGAGGGCGGCGTTGCGGATCCGTTTGGTTGGGGCGGGATTGCCGGCAACGAGGGCGAGGCAGCGGCGTTGCAGACGGTGTTTCGTGTGCGGCGGCAGGAGCCGCAGCCGCCCAAGCCTCTGTGGCCGGATCCGCCCCAAGCCAGTGAGCACGACGGCGACGGGCGCAGCTTTTTCACGGTGCGGTGGGAGAAGGGCGCGGGTGCGGCAGTGCGGATCTACCGGGGAGCGGCGGACGCTGTGTTCCAGGCGGATTTCAAGCAGCGCAAGCCGAACGAGACTGGCGATGCTGTTGGGAAATGGATGTTCGCACAGGTCGAGGCCGGCAAGGCGGAGCCGCTGGCGTTTGCGGGTGCGCGAAAGGCATACGAGGACCTGAGTTCGAAACAGAAACAAGACATTGCGAGTGCGCAACACGTGGCGGTCGCGTTCAGCGCGGTGCACGCGGCGCCGTTGGCGGTGGCGGCGTGCCCGGACACCAAGGGTCCGGACCTGGCCAGCGACAAGGGTGAACTCAAGCCCGACAGCGTGTGCGCGTACGTCGACGTGCTGCCAGGGCGCGTGCCGGGGCTGTACTTCTATCGAATGCAGGCGGTGGACGCGGCCGGTAATGTCAGCGACTTGGCATTGTCCGCGGCGAGCCCGCCGGTGAAGGTGCCTGAGGTGTTTGTGCCGTCGGCGCCGGTGATCGTCGAGGCGTATGCCGGGACGCCGGAGATGCGCGTGGAGCTGGCGGCGTTGCGTGAAGCGCAGGAGAAGTGGGAGCAGGACAAGAGCAAGCCCAAGCCAAAGCCCGAGTGGGAGGTGACGGAGAAGTATGCTGGGATGGTGACGTTGGTTTGGAGCGTGCCGGCGGTGGAGAAGGAGAAGATTGCGGGGTGGAATGTGTACCGGACGGCGGATCCGGCGAAAGCAGGGGCCGTAGGCTTGATGGAGTTGGTGCCCGGGAAGAAGGTGCAGTGGAAAGGCGAGTGGTTGCCAGGGGCTTGGACGGTCGCGGGCGACATGGCGGGCGCGGCGTCTTGTAGTTGGACGGGGGTCGTGGGCCCGGGTGTGGCTTGGTATTGCGTGGTGGCTTGTGCCGTGGGGCAGAGGTGTTCGGCGGCGTCGGTGGTGGTGGGTGTTGGGGCGTTTGCTTCGGCGGTTGGGAAAGTGGGGACGTGATGGCACGGCTTTTTCCAATTGTATGCCCAGACTTTGCGTGTGGTGCCGCCATGAAGTGCGGGCAATCACTCCACGTCATTCTGTTCGTAATGCAACTTGCTTCGCTGTGCATGATGCCGCCATTGGCGCTCGCCAAGGTTCGTTCGGTCTCGCGCATGTGCGGCGCCGTGCCGCAAGCGGATTCGGTTTTTGTGGCGTATGATGGCGATTCACTCACGCTGCACCGATTCGGGGTCGAGGGAAACTTCCAGCTGGTTACCAAGTTTAGGGTTGGTCGAGCTGAACCATGGTTGTCGCGCACAGGGTGCCGCATTTACTTGGACAGGCCAGACTTACGGCTGCCGAAGCGTGGTGGCAGCAAGAACCCCTTGCGTGCACGGAGGCTTCGCTTTGTCGACCTCTCGGCCACCATGCCAACTGTCGCCAAGGGACGCGGCAGTAAATTCAGGGTGCAGAGCATGTCGCTACCCACAGACGCAACCAATACGCAGGTGCAGCGCGAATTCGACGCCGATCGCGAGGCGGTCGTTGGAGATCCTTGGCGCCGAGTTGACCTGGCCACTATTCTGCCTAGCGACGTTGTGGAGTTTGCCAGCTTTGGAGCGGGGAGCGGCATCGCCCTGATCGACGACGTGGTGCCTGGGGATCTCCTTATCATAACCCAATCACCAATCATTTGCTGGGATGGCTGTGAAGGCCTTGCCCCGGTGCCCTGCGCTTTGTACTGGCCCAGAAATCGGGAGTTTGCCAACCTCTTTGAGCCCGATCGAAGAATTGTGCCAGCGCGAGGGACAAACCGTGATCATGATTTTGACGCAATGGGTCGTTGGCTGCGGCCCGAATGTGGGCCCATTCAGTTCACAAGGAATGCGGCCCACTACGCGGTCGATGCGTCGTTCCATATCACCGCTAGAGGTGCCGTTGCACACAATACTGATACAGTTTTGGTGTGTGCCGTGGGCGGCAAGTGCAGTCGCCTTCGAAGTGCGTTTGTTGGTTGGCTTGGTGGCGAGTTGATTGCGGGATCGATGGAGCTCCCACTGTTGCCATAGCCGGAGGTAGGGATTTCCAGATGACAATGCCCAACGAAACCTTTGACGTAACCGCTTCCGCCGTGTTGGCAACGAACGCAAGCGTTGCCGCGAATGTAAATGCCGCCAACGCTGCTGGCTTTGGACCGAACAGTCTGCCAGCAGGGACACCAGGGCAGGCGTTCCTGCGAGAGGTGCTGGCACGTCATATCGCCTGGTCAACGCTTTACAAAGGTCTTGTGTTTGCCGGTGGCGTGCGGGAATCCCTGCTTGACAGAAGACTTCATGTCAGAAAAGAAATTGCCGGGCTGTATCGTGAAGTATTTGGTCGAATGAACACAGCACTTGAAGCCAAGCGGAGCGCCGTGGCCACTGCCGGTGGATTGGTTCGTGTCTGGGCAGCGTCTTCCTATCGGACCGCGGGGGAAGATTTTAATATTTGGCGGCAAACGGCAACCAGAATGGGCGGTGCCACGCTAAGTGCTATCACGACGACTGGGACGTGGGGCGACGCGCAGGTGGTGGCGTTGGTGAAGATACTTCGTAGGGTGAAGGCGCCAGGAGGTTTCAGCAAGCACCAACGCGGGATCACAATAGATTTCGGTGCATACTGCCTGGACGGCGATACTCTGACAAGTCCAAGTCGCATTCTCTGGCGACTTGGGCCAAGTTTTCACAAAAACAGTATCGCAAGGCTACCCGCAGGTGTTGTCTACCCCGGGTTGACAGCGTCGGACGGCACTGTTGTTGCGGCAAGCAATCAGGTGCCCACTGCGGTTCCTGCGCAGATGCCCGTTGCCACTGCCTGGGCTGACGACACGACTGCCGGTCTCCCGTGGCGGGTAGGAATCACGGGAAACTGGCTGCCAGAGGGAAACCCGAAAGACGCACCCAAGGGCAAGGGCAAGAAGGCGAAGAAACAGTGGGAGAGCCTACAACTGCAATCATGGGTTGACCTGTTGAACACAACATCGGCAGCGACAGTTGCGAACCAGGAGGCTGAGAACGACTGGCTTCGGACGCGGACGAACGCTGGCGCCGACCTTGAGGCCCTGGTGGCTGCGACATGCGGGGCAATGGGAAAGCCTGGGATGCTGGTGAAATTGGCCACTGAGCAGTGGCACTATGACTACAATTTCGCGAAGTACCCAATCGCTGGCGTGGATTTCTTACACCCTCCGTACCCTTGACGAGAGCAGGAGATTGACGAATGGCAGATGATGCACTTGCAGTGGGCCCGTTCGAATTGATTTCGATGATGTTTGGGGATGGTGAAGTCCTTGGAACCCACCCAATCCCAGACTGCGACGCCCTCGACGCTGCTTTTGTTTCTGACCTTGCGACCCAGACCAACGCAATGGATGATATGGAATGGCGTCCTGCTTTCGTCGACTTTACGACAACTGGCAAGGTCAGCCTGCCTGGGCTATCCGTCCTGGGCGCATGCTTAGAGAACGACGGACGGCCAGGACGGCTGGTGGCGATCGCTAACTTTGATGTCCTCGACTTCGGCAGACTGGCCATTCGCTTCCCGGCCAATTCAGATGGAACTTTCGCACGTTTGTCTGCGCGGTTGAAGGCGAATGCTGACCTTACGATTGATGTTGAGGATGCGCAGTTTTCGGGCACAATCCAGGGCGACATCGGTTCGATGCGCTTCAACGCTGACGGAATACAACTCTGCCTTGGCATGGTATCGTGTGGCGCATTTGTCGACCCAGCCTTCCGCGGCCTCTACCTGGAAAACTGCACCCTCACCTTCCCCCCCTCGCTCCAAGGCCTCCTGCCCGAAACGGCCACCCTCAAAAACGCCACCATCGGCACCGGCGGCCTCTCGGGCAGCTTCTACCTCAGCTACGCCAAAGAGAAAGCCCCCGACCTCAAGATCGACCCCAAAACCGGTACCTACCCCGGCCCCGGCAGCGGCAAGGTCTTCGGCATCCCCTTCTCCGTCACCGAAATCGACCTGCGCATCCAGCAAAACGCCTTCCTCTCCTGCGGCATCACCGGCCGCATGCGCCTGCCGTTCTTCGACTGCGACGTCAACGTCTGCGTGGGCCTCGGCCAGGACGGCGGCTACCTCGTCAAGTACATCCCCGACACCGACGCCGCCAAAAACACGCTGAGCAACCCCTTTGCCGACATCACCATCGATTCGTTCGGCATCAAAGGTGGCGGCGCTGCCGACGCCCGCTTGCTGGTTTCGGGCACCATCACGCCCACGGTCCTCAAGTCCGCCATCGACTGGCCGACCCTGGTCGTCCGTGAACTCTCGATCGACCGCCACGGCAACGTGGAATTCAAAGGCGGCTGGGCCGACCTCGACAAGCCGCGCCTCATTGGCATCGGTGGCGTCGGTCTTGAAGTGACGCAAATGGGCATCGGCCGCGACCCCGACGGCTGCCCGTGGGTGGGGCTGAACGGCGCACTGAAGCTCCCTGAGGGCGTGCCGGCTTCGGCATCCGTCGAAGGCCTCAAAGTCCGACCAACCATGGTCAAGGGCGAGGCCGTGTGGACGTCGCCGCGCGTCGAGTTCTCCGGCATCGGCGTCGAGTTTGAAATCCCCGACGTGCTGCGCTTTGAAGGCAAAGTCGCTTACCGCGAAGACGGCAATCAGTCCGACTTTCGCGGCGGCGTGCGGCTGGACTTGTTTGCGCTGGATATGACCGTCGAAGGCCAGGTCGTGTTCGGCAGCAAGAAAGGCATGCCCTACTTCGCCATCTACCTCGCCTGCGACTTGCCGACGCCGTTCCCGCTGTTTGGCAGTGGCTTGGCCATCTACGGGCTGTCGGGGCTTGCTGCCGTCAACTACGCCCCCGACCGCAAGCCTGAGACTCCGTGGTACGCGCTCGACCACAACGACTGGTTCCACAAGCCCAAGCCCGGCGTGGCGGATTTGCTGGGCAAGTGGGCGCCCAAACAAGGCGCTTTCGCCATCGGGCTCGGCGCGGAGCTCGGCACCGAGACCGACAGCGGCTACGCGTTCAACGGCAAGTTCTTGGCGGTGGTCGCGCTGCCCGGCCCGGTGATCCTGCTCGAAGGCACCGCCAACATCTGCCGCGAGCGGGCCACGAAGAAGAAGCCGAGTGAGATCAAGGCTGAGAAGGCGAAGCCCCCGGAGGACAAGCCCGCCGAAGCGGCCAAGCAGCCCAAAGACCCCGAGCCGATGTTCCACGCGTTAGCGGCCCTGGACACCAACGCCGGCACCTTGACCTGCGGGCTCGACGCCCACTGGCGCTACAAAGACGACGGGCAACTGCTCGACATCCTGGGCAGCTCTGAGGTGTTCGTCGACTTGCACGACGCCAGCCGCTTTCACTTCTGGCTCGGCCGCAAGTCGCCTGAATCGCAGCGCGTGCGCGCCAAGATCCTGGGGCTTTTCGAAGCCAACGCCTACTTGGAACTGGACGGCAAAGGGGTGCGCACCGGCGCCAAAGCGTTCTGGTCCAAGTCGTGGAGCTACAAAGTCGCCGACGTGGGCGCGAGCATCCACATAAGCACCGACGTCGAGATGAGCTGGCAGCCGCCGCAGTTCCAGGGTTCGGCGTCGCTCGGCGGCGAAGGACACGTGTACATCTGCAAGCACGGCATCAGCCTGTCGCTGTCGAGCACGCTGGCGGTCGCGGTGCCGCAGCCGTTCCTGGTCAAAGGGGATCTGGCGGTGGCGGTCGAGGTGTGGCCGTTTGGCAGTTTCAGCAAGACCTTGGGGTTTGAGTGGAAAGCGGCCAATGGCCAGCCAGCGCCGAAGGTGTTCGAACCGCCACCGCGGGTGGTGCCGCTGACGGCGGTCACGGTCGGCCACGCGCTGACTGGCGAAACCTGGCCGCTGTTGCCGGGCAGATGGCTTCTGCCGGGCGGTCTTGCCGATGCGCGTGGATACCTGGTGGACACCCAGCCGGCTGCGATGACCAATAGCCAGCCGCCACCTTCCGATTGCCCAGTGGTGCCGCTCGACGTGTACGTTGACCTGGAGTTCGCGCGGCCGGTGGCGGACGTGGCCAATGCGGGTGCCGATGCGAAGCCGGTTGGGCCGGACTACGTCGGCGACCCCAAGACCGGGCCGAAGACAGACTACCTGGAATACGGCTTGCAGTCTGTTGAGTTGCAGCGCTGGAAGCTCGGCAGTGGCTTCTGGGAAACGGTCGCTGCCAAGCCCAAGGGTGCTGCCGCGGTGCCGCTATGGGGAGCATGGGGCGCCGACCTTGGTGACCCAGCGGCAGCCAACCGACGCCTGCGCCTGTGGGGTGTGGATGGCCTGGCGCTGGTCGCGTCGCCGTCGCAGGAGCTGCTGGCGGGGGCAGCACCGTCGGGCAAGGGTCCGCGTGCGCTGGGCAATGTGCTGTCGGCGCCGGTGGTTGGCCTGGAGAACGACAGCTGGTACCGGCTGCGGGTGGCCACCAAGGTGACGCGGGTGTTTGACCCACCGGGTGCCGAACTGCCGCCGACCACAGACGGCGCGGTGCTGGTGCAGTGCGCGTGTTTTCGCACTGAAAGCGGCCCCGGGCGCGCCAATCTGAGCCTGCCGCCAGCCGCGGTTCAGGCCGACCTGTTGACCGATGACGCCGGCAATGCCATCGACGTGCTGGGTAAAACGACGACGGTGCCGGTCAAGCGGTCGCCATTGAATTCGCTGGCGCCGTACACGCTGCGCGCGCTGCCGGCTGTGGGCGACCGGCCCGATGGACCGACGACGGTGTGGCGCGGCGCGGACCTGGGCGCGGATTTCCGCAGTAGTGGCATTGCCAAGCTGTACCGTGGTCGCGGCCAGGACTTACAGGTGCGGGTGCGCGACCGCGCAGGCAAGCGGGTGCCGGTGGCTCCGACAGCGGGCAACGCGGTGCGGTCCAGTTGGCTGAGCCCGGCGCCGCTCGATCCAGGAGACGCCGCCACCCAGGCCAAGGCCGCGGAGATCGTCAAGGCGTTTACTGAACTGGGCGTCGTGTTGAGCGAAGCCGACGTGGCCTCCGGCGCCCGGCTGCGCGGACCCGTGGGTCTGCTGCCGCCGTCGCTGGACGTCGCGGCCGAGGTGGTGCCGGCGTTGCTGGCGCAGCCGTTTGATGTGGCGACGCCGGGGGTTCCGCTGGGCTGGGCGGTGGTGGACGCGGCGAATGACGTCGGCAAGGGCGAGTGGGCGGTGCTGCCAGAGGTCGGCGGCACAGCGTGCTTGCGGCAGACTGGCGATGGCGGCCCGGTCGGTGGGACGAATGTCGCGAATCCAGCCGGTACCGCACTGGTGTGGCAAGGTAAGGGCGGCCCGCCGCCAGTATGGGCCGACGTCGAGTTGGCGGTGCGCATCCGAACCGGCGCGACCGGCGCCATCGGCGTGGAATTGCGGCGCGCCGACGCCGAGCACGCCGTGCGGGTTGTGTTCGACAGGGATGCCGGCGTCGTTCGGGCGGTCGCCGTCCAAGGTGGCAAGGTAACTGTGCTGGCGCAACGCCGGTGCTGGCTGGCGGCCCAGGCGTGGCATGACCTCACCGTGCGCGCCGTCGGCAATCGTTTGGAGGTCGCCTGCGCTGGCGACGCTCTGTTCACGTGCGACCTGCCCGAGACAGCCACCAAGTTGGCTGGCACGGTGGCGCTTTGGTGCACCAACAACCCAGCCGCATCGTTTGCCGCGTTGGTCGTTGCGGATCTGTCACCCGGCGGTCTGCCATTGCTAACGCAGCCCTTCCAAACCTCGGCGTTCGCGTCACCCGCGCACCTGGCCAGCCTGGCGCCGTCGCGGGCGCGCCGCCCCGACAAGGCCCTGGCCGCACTGGACAAAGCCGACCACGACACCTTGCTGGCCGCGCTCGCGCAAGCCGGCATGGCGAAGTTCGAGGCCTTGACGCAGCCGTCGATTGCCGAAGACGCCGCGGCGCGCACGGTGCTTGCCATCGCCGCCAAGGCATGGGACGGTCTGCGCGGCCCGCCAGAAGCACTGGAACTGGCCCTGGTCGCGCTGCCGAACATGCCGCCATTCCTGGTCGTCCGCTCGCCGGTGAACCTCGACTGGCGGCGGTCGACGCTGGCGTTGCGCGCGGTGTCAGGGATTGGAACCTTCCCCGCAGAACCGGCCAATGGCGTGCGCATCGTCGGCGCGGAGTGGCCTATCGACGGCGACCGGCGGCTACAGGCCGTGTACCTCGTCGCCCAGCGGGCCATGGATTTGCACGGCGCCGAGCTGACTGCCCGCGCTTTCGACGCGCCCGATGTGGCGCCGTTATCGCCCAAGCCCGTGCTGGATTGGCCGGTCGGGCGGCCGTCGCCCGCGGGGCTGCTGTGGCATGAGACCTTCGCGGCGTACGCCGTGGACCTTTGGCGGCAGTCGCCGACCGGGTCGCCACAATGGTCCAGCAAAGACGGTGTGTTCCTCGGGTCTGCGGGTGGGGGTGGACAGTCGTTGCTGCGCCAGCCGGCGGTGGCGTGCGCCAACACCTACACCGTGGTCAAGCTGCTGCCCAAGGCCGGCAAGTGCGGCATCGCCGTTCGGCTGGACGGCGCCGGCAGCCACTACCGCGTCGAGTTCGATGCCGCGGCAGCCACTGTATGCGTCGTCAGTTCCGTCGTCGCGCCGGATGGCAAGGTCACAGAGATGGCCGAACCGGCCCAGGCGTTGCCAACACAGTTGACGGGAAAGCCGCGCCTGGTCGAGGTCTGGTGTACCGGCAGCGACCTGTTTGCGCTCGTGGACGGCGCGACCGCCGTGCGCCTGGCTGGCGTCAGCCAGCGCGGCGACGGCTTTGGCCTCTGGATCGGCGCGGGTGGCAAGGCCGAAGTGACCGAAGTGGTGGTGTTTTCGCGGCCGGGGTCGCTGCTGGCCAACGCCTTGGCGCTGACGGACCTGTCGGGGTGCGCCTTCGACAATGCAGCGGGTCTGCCCACCGGCGCCAGCGAATGGAAGCTCGCCAAGCCGGCTGCGGCCATCGCTCAGTGGCAAGTCAGCCAAAGCAAGGCGCTGCCGGTGGTCCTGCCCAACGGCCAAGCCAGTTCCACACTGACGCTGCCGGTGGAGGCGGTCGCTGATTTCTTGTGGATCGGTCGACTCCAACTGGGCGCCCAAGGCGGAATTGGGCTGTCTTTTGGCCGGCGGGACGGTAGCGACAACTTCGCGGTGCGCTTCAAACTCGACAAATGGGCGCTGTCGGCGCACAGCCCCGACGGTGCGCAGTTGCTCGTGACCGAACCGCTGACGGTGTCGTCTGACGTCTGGCACCCCGTGGCCGTGCGTGCGACCGCCGACGCGGTGTCGGTGTGGTTGGACGGCGTCAAGCTTTGCGACCGCCAGGTGCCGCGCGACACCCGCGGCGGCCTCGCATTGGAGTGCCTGTCGGGCAGCACCAAGTTTGAGCACGTGGCCCTGGTCGACCTCACCGCCCGCGCCGGACCATGGCACCTGACAGAGGCCCAGACCGGCAGCGAGGCCCTCCAGCAGCGCCCGCTGCCGCTTGCCGCGTGGGCGGTCAACGGCCAGGGCCTTGAACTGCGCCCCATCGCCTCCAGCGCAGGCGCTCTGCCACACGTCATGGCACTTGCCGCCGACCCTCAACTCCCTGCGTTCGACTTGCGTGCGACCTGCCGCCCAGCCGGCAAGCCCTTTGGCGTGGTTTTCGGCTGGATCGATGCCTGCAACTACGCCTGGGTGTGGGTCACCGGCAAAGAGATCCAGGTTTCGCGTCTGGTGGCCGGCAAGACCAAGCCATTGGGCGACGCAACGGCCTGGCCCGGCGCGCTCGAAGGCGAAGACCTCGCCGTCCAACTGGTCGTCACCGATGCCGCCATCGCGTTCACCATCGGCAAGACAACCGTCCTGCGCGACAACCCCGGCATCGGCGCAGGCTCGGTGGGTTTCACGGCCGACCCCGGTGCGCCGTTCCTGGCTAGCCGCTGCGCCCTGACGCCAGCGGCACAGTTGGCCATCCGCCTGGACGCCCTGCCGGCCGGTGCCGCCCCGTGGACATTCATCGACCCGCCCAAGGCCAACGGCGGCCCTAGCCATTGGCACGCCGGCCCCGGCGATCTCGTGCGCCAGACCGGCAACACCTACGGCGGCCCCGACACCGCCGACAACGTCTGGCGGCCCGGGGCCGTGGCCCTACGTAGCTTGGCCGCGCCGGTCACCGATTTCTTGCTGACGTGCGACCTGCAGGGCGGCAAAGAAGACGACGACGAAGACGCGTTGGGCGCGGTGTTTCGCTGGCGCAACAGTACGACTTTCTACCGCTTTGCCATGGACCACGAACGCAAGCACCGCCGGCTGGTCAGGGTCGTCAACGGCGAGGCAACTGTGCTGTGGTCCGACGGCGTCGCCTACGAGCCGGGACGCTGGTACCGCTTGGCCATTGTCGCCAAGGGGCCGTGGCTGCGCGGTTGGCTTGATGGCGTGCCGCTGTTTGCGGTGTGCGACACAGGCATTGGCAATGGCGACTTAGGCCTGTACACCTGGGCGCACACCAACGCCCACTTTCGGCGGTTTGGGGTATTTGCGCTACCGTGGCACGACCCCTCGGTGGTGGTCGAATTACCATTGACAGCAGGCAAGGCAGTACCGGAGCTGGCGCTTTCCGACACCAAAGGCGCGTGGGCATGGGCGGCCGACGGACTGGTCTGCCAGACCGCGGGCCTTGCGACCGCAACGCTTGACCCCGGCAGTGATGGCGAGTTTCGGCTCAGCGTGATGCTGCACGCTGTCGACACCACCGGCTCGGTCGCGCTCGCAGTCTGCCAGACCGCCAGCGAGCGGTTGCTCGTCCGCCTGGGCCCGGCGAATGCAGTGCAATTGCTGCGGCAGTCGGCCGGCAAGCTGGGCAGTTACGCCGATGCCGAGCAGTTGACCGCTGGCACAGTGCCGCAAGCTGTCGGCCAATGGCGCATGCTGACCGTAGCTGTGTATGCCGGCGGGGTCGCAGTTTGGGTCGGCGGGCAATTGGTGGCGCGCCTGGCTGTCAATACGCCCAAGGGTGCAATTGCGCTGGTCGTGCAGGACGCCAAAGTCACCCTGCGCCACCTGGCAATCGAAAGAATGCGCCCGCGGCGGCTGGCGCGGTTTGGTCCTTTGGCGGCTTGGGAGGGTCGTCAGCTCTACATCGTCCCCGGCAGCGACGTTGGAACTGCGACGACCGACCTGGCAACCGTGCCGGGCGACTTGCCGCCGCACTGGCCAGCGCCCGGGCCCGCACGGCTGGAACTTGCGGGTCGCGACGGCTCCATGCTGCACCGGGCATGGGCGTATCCGGGGTCGAGCGACGCGACCCACCTTGCGTCCGAGCAGTTGCGAACGCGCGATGGCGGGCTGGCCATCCTTCGCCGGAAAGATGCCGGTGGCATGGCAGACGGCCTTCGGCTGCGTTGGACGTGGCGCGCAGTGACTGCTGGGCTTGCGGACCTGCCGGTTGTCGGCGAAGAGTCTGATTTCGACAGTGACACCGAGGTGTAGGTCCGCAAAAATGATTTAATTAATCGTTTCTGCGGCCCCTTGCTTGCTGGGTGGGTCACCAGTTCGCGGCCTCGACGTAACCGCCCGACGCCGACCGCCTACCGTCCGTTGCCTTCGCAGGCAACATAATGGCATTGGAGCACACCATGTCGTATGGTCGTGCCGAGGATTTGCGGTGTTCCGACGTCGGAACACGCAATCTTAGCTATCACCCACAGTAAAACGACGCTGGGGGCTTACTTGCCTGAACGCTCACTTTCACGGACTGTAGTGTTGTCGGCAGGCTCGACCCGTCGCAATGACCAGAAAGGCCCAAATTACCCGGCGGGCAAGCCGGACAGGTGACCACGGAGGTCGGATCTACGGTCAATTCGGCGGCGGGCACAGACTGCTGCGGGCTCCCGCCGAGCAAGGCCTCAATCTGCAACTCAAACTGGTCGTGCGTAACTGCATACATGCCACCGCGCGCACCCTCGTACGCGCAGTTCCAGGAGGCAAGCGCCTGGCCATAACGAAGTGCCTCCTCGATGCCGAGGGCATCAATCGTGCGGAGTCCGGCCTGGCCGCCGCTCGCGATCTTCGTGAGGAGGCCCGCTGTGCACCAGTCGCCGGAGCCGCAAGTGTCCGCGAGCCGTGGTGCCGGCACGGCATTGAGCATGGCCCAATCCGACACGGTGTGCTGCAGTCTGTGGCGGTACCTCAATCCGCGCGAGCCGAGGGTCTGTATTTCCAAGCGAGTAGCGGCGCCATCCTGCATCACAGCTCCGGCCTCAGCCAGCCGCTGATCAGCGTACTTGACGATATGCGCGTGTCGCAGCGCAGCCTTGAAGAGCCTCGCGTCCGACTTGCCGGAGGGCTCGAAGACAACGATCGCTCCTTGCTCCGATGCCGCGCTGGCAAGTCGCAGCGCGGCTGGGGACAGCCGGTCCATGAAGAAGACGGCCGCGCCTGCCAACTTCGGAGCAACCGTCTCGACCGCTCCAAGAGTCACGGCCTTAAATCCTGGTAGCCAACGGCCGCACCGGGGACATGACCAGGAGAATCGGTGTGTTGGTGAGCCGTCGCGACCTCGCCGGATCTCCTGAATGATAATAGGAGTGTGACTAGTCGGACCGCAGGCAGTGAAATCAAGATGCACGCCCCAGCGCTCCATGTCGACCCTAACGCGCTGGGAAGCTGCGTCACCGTTCATACGGGCGATCGGAAAGGCGTCCCAGCCAAGGTATGCGAGAATCGACAAGACGTTGCCACAGGTTCCGCCTGCCCATGAGCGGATCGGCGACTCAGGATCGATGCCCGTGACAAGGTCGAGCGCGATGAGGCCGATTCCAAAAACTTTTGGCGATTCTGTGGAGGTCCTCATGGTACGCTCGCTCCTTGTCTTTGCAAGGCCGGCCGGGGCTGCGGATAGGCGTCCCCCTCCAACCAGATGTGTACCAGATTTGGCGCCCCGCCCGACTGGAGCCGGGGCGCGGCAAGACTATAGCCCATGGCCTCGATGTAGGCGACGGGCAAGTCGCGTTCCAGCGCGGCCATCAGAGCTCCGAGGGCCATCACCTTGCTGCCGAGTGGCGACAAGACGAGCATGGATCCACCGACTTGCTCAAAAACAGGACGTCGAAGATCGTGCAGCCTCAGAATGGTCCGGTAGAGATCCAGTGGGTCATCCTCGTCTGCATAGACGATGTCGCGGGCGTCAACTGACCAGCCGCTCTCAAATTCGTCCAGGTACTCCTCTGCAAGCATGTCTCCAAGTCGTGGATTGCTAGCGGGAAACGGAAGAATCGGACAAGTATCATGCGGCCCGATGAACTGGTGCAGTCGGGCGAGGGCGCCGCGGCGCCCGGTGGCAAGCTGAGGCAACCACAGCTTGGCCGCCGCCGCTGATCCATGCAGCGTTGAGCCGCCTTTGAAGCCATGAACATAGCCGGGAGAATCGCTTGGAGTGGACGTGATCGCACGGTCGACCGTCGGATCGTGCGCAACGAACACATGGAGGTTCGACGGCGTCCCGCGCTGCTCGATGCGCTCAAGTAGATAGCGAATAATCGGGAAGCTTGTCCCTACCGAAAGGGCGCTCGTGTCGACTACAACGTCGGTCACGCCATCGTAGGCCTGTCTGCTGAGCGCGGTCACGACGTTGCGCCCGCCTACAACCGCACCATCAACCCCAAAAATCTCGACGGGCAGGACGACATGGTCAGCGATGCCGGCAGCCAGATGGTCGGCGTTTGTGGTCGCAAGCGCCACCAGGTCCGCACCTGGGTCGGGCCGGTTCTCCTTTAGAAACAACGCCCGAACCTGTGCGCCGGCAGCAACGAGGCGCTGAGCGACGATTGTCGAGCGCGGATCGAACCCCGCCCCCGCCACCAGCAGGACGCGACGGCTCGCGTCCTGGAAGTAGTCGGAGATAAATGCCTTCGCCTTGTCGGCACGGTGGGCGATGCAGGGGTCCCAGCGGCGGTTGCCTGCCATGTCAAACCTCGCCGAGGAGGCGCACGAGATCCGTCGTGCGGCGTTCAAGGAACCCGCCACGCCTCAACGTGAGTCGATGGTGAAGCAGGAGCACACCACCAAGCTCGATCAAGCACCAGGAACGCTTGCCCTGTCCGTAGTTGGGAGCCAAGACAAAAGCATTGTAGGCCACCCCGAAGTGAAGAACCCTTGCGAGAAACGGAAACTTTTCGGGAATAGTATCGAATTCCTCTTGCGGGATGCCAAACGCAGTTGCCCCCCCGTCCAGCGAGGCGTTGCCCTCCAGGCTCTTTGCCACGCACTCTGCAGCGATGCCGTCAGCCAGCCTACGCACTAGCGTGTGCTGCGGAAAGTCCCACTCTCCAAGGATTCTCGTGACGCGTTTGCGCAAGAGTTCGTGCTGAACGGCGCTGGTCAGCGTCGAGGACTTACCGCGAATTAGTTGCGTCTCGGACTGCGACACCAAGCCGGCCGCAAGCTGTAGGAACTGCTCAGCGTTTTCCGAACTCGCGTCACACAGCGTATCGATGCCAAAATAGTAGGGTCGGTCGTACCTGTGCATAAGGTGGATCCGTGCACCTTCCGCAACTCCCGCGTCCGCAACCACGGGACGGCTAGGTTCGACGTCGCCGGCTAGGCCCTCGAACATGCTCTGTTGAGGAGTACGTTTGGCGTATCGCTCCAGCAGAATCGCAAGCATGGCCATCTTCAGGTCGTCCCCATGCTCGTCGGCCTTCTCCAGCGCCTGCGAGATGTCCAACTCCATCTTTCCACGGCGCTCGTCGGACACTGAATACCGTCGCTGGAGGCTCTCTACATGCTTCGCGAGTTGCGCCCGCTTTCCAGGTGCAATGGTCTGTACCTCCGTCGAGAGGATGTCTCCGAGATTCTGCAGACGCCTTCGGTTGAACACATCCATTTGAGCCAGATAGCGACCGGCCATGTCCTTTGCCATTTTTCGGAAGGCGCGCCTATGGCCAGCGCGGTCTTCCCCGCTCTGCATCCAAATCTCCGTGATTTCACGTGACCGCATCAACCCCGGTTCGTCGGCATCGCCAACAACCGTCGGCTCGCGTAAGACTTGAGATGGCTTCAGAGCATCTAGGCGCGTGAGTATCCATCGCGCAACCTTCAACTCGCGACGCGCCAACCAGCGCTGCAGCGACGGGAGTTGTGTGGGATGCAGGCTATGGGCATCGTCCAAGATCACCAGCGGGCGAAGAAGCAGGACATCCTCTCCTTGAACGACTCGAAAGGATTCTACCACGTCAAAGGGACGATAGGCTGCAGCAGCGCCGCCGTCGACCTCGCTGATATCAGGTGGCATGAGCGCTGCGGATATGCGGTAGATCGCAAATTCCACCTCACGCGCCCGGTCAAGCAGCGCCGGCCCTGCTGTACCGCCGATGGCCGCAAGGGCAGCGTCGGCGCCGGCGCGTGGCACGATCTCGACCATCTCAGGCGGCACACCCGCGGCTCTTAGGTCCCGCAGCCAGGCTAGCATTGTCCGCGCCTGCAACAGGGCGATCATCAGACCTGTCCTCAATTCGTCGGGATACGGAAACTCCCAGAATTCGCGGTATTCAGCCTCCAATGGCAACCTGCCACCGACCACCGCCGGGCGTCCATCGACAATGGCTCCGCAGGCTGTCAGAGCGTCGAGCAATGGCCGATATGCATTGAGGTCATGATTGCGCAGCAGCGTCTTCAGTGTAGAGAACTGGAACAGTTGAGCAAGTGTGGTCTTGCCGCTACCCGGCGTGCCGATGACGATTGCCAAGCGATCGTACAGACGGCCTTCCCTTGCCGGCTTGCGAAAGAACGTAGCCAGGGGCTCTGGTGTCACAACCGCAAGGAATGCCTCATCCTCGCGCAGGTACTCCGTCGCACGCTTCTCGAAGGGATTCGTCACGAGGTTTCCCTAGGCGTGCCGCTGCCGACGGCGGAACAAAGGGCGCATTTCTGGCGCCGCGGTGCCATTCAACGAACCGCCGCTGGTCTCTGCCCAGAGTAAGGCGACTGCGTTGTTCGGTGTGTTGTGGTCGAGAACCAATGGCAATGCGCAGCCTCCATAGCCCAGGCCCAGGTGCTTTGCCCCGCCGACGTCCGTATGACGTGTGCGCAGCGCGGGGTCGTAGTAGGCACGTGTCAACGCCCGAAAAGCTTCATGCCGGCGCGCAACTGCGTTGAGCGGAAGGTCGGACGGAAGCACCGTGCCGAAGGAGACGTGAACATCCTTTGCCCAGCCAGCGACAGCAGGCGAGGGGTCGGCAACTTGTTTGCGTATGGCTGCGGCCGCCCGAGTCGTCGCAATGTAATGGTGTATGCACAACTCCCAGTCTGGAGCAACAATGCTATCCTGCAGTTGGGTGGCCGCCGCTTCCAGCGACTCCTTGAATCGCATAAGCTTACCCGACCACTTGTCTTTTCCTGCGTTGAAGCGCAGCAGCGAGGTTCCCGTGCCCGCGAAGTCATCGATTAGGTAAACCAAGCGGAATTGAGCCAGCGGATCATTCAAGTCTGTGCGCAAATTATCCAGCAGATCCGTCCACTTATCCTTGTCCAACTGCGTTGCGACGACCAACTGCTCGTTCGTCAGGAGGCCAACGTTCGCGTGTCGTACGATGTCAATTCGCGCACCGTCACTCAAGCCCAAGAATAGTGTCTGGCGACGCAGGCGATCCACGGCGGCAAGTGCGTCGAGATTCGCGAGGACAAGATAGTCGGGAATGTCCAATGATTCCGCAACTGTTCCCAACAGTCGCTCGTGAACAACCCGAGGAAAGAACTGTTCGACGAGGTGCTGCATCTCCCCAGGACCGACATAGACGAGCAAAGACCGAACGAAGGAGTACGCAGTCGTCCTGTCGTCCTGCTTGAACTGCTGAAGCCAAGTCGCAAGGCTCTCGAAGAATCTCATGCCGGCTTGAAAGTCGCGGTACCCATCGTACTTCAGCCGCGCCATGAGGCGCAGCCATCGGAACTCCTCCCGCGCCTGATCGTCGGTCCAGTCCATGATCTGCCCCAGTATCCTCAGGCCGAGTTCCTGGTTCATTTCAGCGCTCCACGACCAAAGCGCAGTGCACCATTCTGCGACGCGAGGCCTTGAAGGTGGGCGAGCGTTGCTGCTACACCACGCTGCCCGCGTGGCGCGAGGTTCCAGCACGTTGCAGGGTCCGCGCTGACCTCGTCGACGCTGAGTGCGAACTCCTCGCGCAGCAATTCACAGTCGTTTCCGGGCCAGCAGCCGCGGTCGCCGATGGTCAGCACTGGTGCAGCGCCAATTCGCTCACGGACCCGCTTCATGACGTTGAGCTTCGAGACGCCCTCGGCCACGATGTCGAGTGAATGACTGGATCGCATGATGGTGCCGCCGGCACAGCCGGTCACGAGAAGCGCCTGTTGGGCAATGTCCCAGAGGCGGCTTTCCGGCATGAAACGCTTGGGCTCCAAGGTGATCTGGAACCGACGATCAGTTTGCAGCGCGGCATCAGCAAGTTCGGGCTGGGCACGCAAGGCTGCAGCGAGCGGCAGGAGGGACTCGCAGACCATGTCAGAGCCGTCTGGCGCGTCATCGTCGTCCAACCAGGCAACCTGCGCTCCGTTGTAGTAGCCGACAAGCACTTGGTTCCAAAACGACTCTGGCAGACGCGCTCTTAGGTCCCGGCGCACAGAGGCACCTCGACCCGTTGCGATAGCCAGCCGGGCGCCAGACTCGACAACGCGCATGAGTTGACACGCCATGTCTTCGCAGGCCGGTTCGAACCGGCGCTTGGTATCGACGACAGTGCCATCGTAGTCGAGAACCATGGCGGCAAACGCCGCACTCTCAAGTCGCCCACGAAACACCAGAAGCGCCTGCCGCCACCGTTCCAGCTCCCCGAGCGAATGAAGCTTGTCTATTGAAACACGAGCCTTGCGCGCAATTGCGACGGCCTCGCGGTCAGTTAGCCCCGTAGACGTCGGGCGCCGCACTGCGCGAGGCAGCGGAAGGTTGTACAGCTTGCGCCCGAACTCGGGGACACCGGGGCGCCCGGGGTCGATGCCCCGCACAATCCCGGCCCAGCCGGTGATTCGTAGCGCGGCGACCAAGGACGCCAATGTCGCGGCCAGCGGCGATCCCTCTAGGTGAAGAGCAGCTCGCGGTATCTCCTGCGGAATCAGAGCCAGGGTGCGCTCGGCGAGCGGCCGGTCGTCCTCTGAGATGAGCGCGAGCACTGCGGTGATCTCGCCGCGTTTGGCCAGCCAGTGGTGCCGACCGTGCGCGAAGTTCCGGAAATCAGCGATCTGCAGATTCCCCAGAGCAGCCTCAGTGAACTTTGATTCGAGGTCGATCGCCCCAATGCGCGTTGACGGACCGTGCAGGACGAGAGTCGTCAGGCGGTTCCAAAGTGGCATCGTCAGCCTGTTCCAGGTGACGACCTCGCTAGATTCGCCCTCCAGGAGCACGCCGACCGCCCGCGCGGCCTCCTGCCAAGCCGCCTCGCCCTCGAATTCGATCGCGTACGCGCGAGCCAACAACGCCGTGAACGCCAGCAGCGAATTCGTCGCCAAGAAGCCATCTTTTCCCGCGGGCGGTGCGTAGAGCAACAGGTCGACGAAGGGGTGGTCGCGGCAGAGTTGCGCGAGCGGGCTGTCTTCGCGGCCGCAGACCACAATCAGTTGTCGCGGCTCGCGCCCGATCAATGCTCTCGCAGCCGCCATGATGTCAACATTGCTGCCCCCGGCGCTGAGAAGGCAAACTGCAACGTTTGGATCCAGGGGGCCTGCAACTGCGTCAAGGGGGGTGGCAACGGCGGCGAGGCGTCCCGTCCAACGCTGGTGCATTCCAGCTACCGCGTGCGCAGCTGTCAGCGAACCGCCCGATCCGATCGCGAGCAATGACGAGTAGCTCGCTGCTCGCAGGGCTAGCCTCAGCGGATCGATGTTGACCAAGGCGGCCCAGCCGAACGTCTCCGACAGATTGGACATTTCCGCCGCGTATGGCCTTGCCATTTAACCCCATCCCTCGACAGTACAGGTGCCGCAGCAATACTCGCCCACGGCTAGCATTTGCATGTGGCCTAACCGCATCTACGCAGCGCGGCAACGCCGTCATACTTTTCCGACTTCGCAACGAGGTATCGCTGTGGGTGCCTTCCGGCACGGCGATACCGAGAGTACGCCCGTTCACCGCGCCGATCAACCTCAGCCTTTCGCCTTTCGCCGCCGAATTTTGAGAGAACTGTAGTCGGAGTGTGCGGCCTCAACTCGAAGGGACGGTGTTGCAAGACTCTGCAGGCCTGCATCGCCGACATGCTGCTGCGGCTGCAGAACTAGCCGGCTGCGCGGTTCAATGCACTGATGCCGTGAAGCTGGGCGGTGCAGGTCGAGTGCTCAACGTAGGCGCATGGCCGCTAGCATTCGCAAAGCTGCGCGTCGAGAACAAGGAGCTTGGATGCGGGGTAGCCGGGCGGTTACGCAATGGCGAACGAAAGGCGTTGCCCACAGGTTGCCCAAGATGTGACGAAACCTGGCAATTCAAGCTGACGCGTGATGAAGCGGATCCTACCTGATTTCTGTGCAATTAGGCGGAAAACTATCAATTCCCACTGCTTTCTGGAGGTTCAGCGGCACCCACTTCAGTCGTTTCAAATCCGGCTCCCGCGCGGAAAGCTCCGCATTAGCGCGAACATTCGTAGTCGGTTGAGAAAAATCAGCGAACGCGACGCAGCTACCACAGACCATGACCAATCGCTCAACAAGCAAAATTGTGAATCAGTCTACGTGCAAGAGTTCTGACCTGATCCTCGGAACTCCACCATACAGGACTGTTGCCGCTCGCGCGCAGTGTCGCGAACGGCTCATGCCCAATTTCATTGATGTTTCCGTCGGTCACCACGAGTTCTGACAGGAAATCGCCCGCAAGGGCACTTTTTGTTTCATCATTTCCCATGTCAAACGCTGCAACCGCATGGTTGACAGACATAATCTTGTTTTTCAAGAGTTCGATCCGATCCGGCGTGGTCTCATCGGGTGGCCGCTCGACGAGGCGCTGTTGGTCGGCAGCAATCCGAAATCGCTCACGGGCGAGTTCGGCCTCGGTAACGTGGCCATTAAGGTAGGCGTCGAGGAGGCGTTTGTCCTTGTCAGCGAGCTTCTTGCGCTGTGCATCAGCCACCACTTCCGTGGATCGCAGGTTCACATTGCTCTCGTCGGAGATTGCCGTCAGCTGCTTCACGACGAGTGCAACAACCGCAGGAGGCAGTGACACGCCAGAAATGTACTGGCGCACAACCGCATCAACCATTGGCTTTGCGATAAACGGGGACGGACACGCTCCGCGATGACGCGGTTTGCTTGTGCAGCGATAGTAGATGAAGACGAGACCTGATTTTTTTACATGGCGTTCAGCAGTATATTGCTTGCCGCAGAGCCCGCAGCGCAAAAGGTGTCGATACGGTATGAAGATTGTGCCCGGCGTGTCGGCGTGTTTCGTGTCCGCTTGCAACGACCAGTACTCGCTCGGCGTCACCATGGGCTCGTGCTTGCCTTGGTACAGCTGGCCCCGGTATCGCATGAGGCCGGCGTAAAACGGATTGTGAAACATCGCCATGACGTTTGAGGCTGCAAGCAGCCGCTCGCCCCAACGAGGGCGCACGCCGCGATTCGATCGTCGTCGACCAACCGCTGGGCGCGTGCGCAAACCCATTTCAGTTTGGGCGAGTGTGATCAATTCAAGCGTTGTAGCCCCCGCAAGTCGCAGCCGCCACAACCGGCGTACGTGTTCCCACCGCTTGCGATCTCGCACAATCTGCAAGGTTGTAGGATTGCGCAGGTACCCGATTGGCACACGACTACACGGCCACCGGCCATCCCGAATTGCTTGTTGATACCCACGCACAATATTCCGTGATAAATTATCCGAGTACTGCGTGGACATGCCAAATTGCACCATCATAAGCAGCTTGTCTTCTGGCGTGCCTGTGTACGTACGATCTGGCGTCACAACAACCTTAATGACTTGTTTCGCGAGGCGATGAATCACATTTGCCCCATCGACCGGGTTTCGAGCGAGGCGATCGAGATGCCAGCACAGCAGACCTTCTGCTTCGCCAGATGCGATGCGCTTGAGAACACCGGCAAAGAGAGGTCTACAATCGGGCTCTTTCGCGGACATGGACTCCTCGACCGGCATGCCAACAATGGTCATACCCTGCCTCGCCGCAACGGCGCGCAATTCCCGCACCTGAGCGGGCAGCGACATGATCTGCCGATCTTCGTCTTCTGACGACTTTCGAACATACATTATTATTTTCATAGAACAAACGTTACTGATCAGATTTTAACTCTCGTGACAGCAAGGCGAGGTGCGAAACCGCGCGCATTAGCACGATCGCTGCATGGTGCATGACGTCACGCGACCAATCGACCGATTGACCTGACGCTGTGTCAATTTCTTGGCGCAGCCTCTGAAGAAATACATCGTCCAACTCAACCGCATGCCATGGGCGAAGAAGCGGATGGTGATGTACGTCAAGCCAGTGGCTGCGAGTTGGTTGATGATCATTCATCTTTCTATTATTACCGCTGTTCCAACGTCGGAACAGCCGGCCCAGCGGCAGCGCCGCTCAGCTTCAACATCAAACAATACCTCGGACACGACCTGTCCACAGTTTCAGCGACTTATCCCCAAGCAGGTGAACAAACCGGCGCACCATTGCCGCTTGGCCAGCATTACAACCAATCAGCCATTCGGTATCATGGGTTATGCTCGCTGTCCGGCAGGAGGCAGAAGTCGTCGTCCGGCACGACCTACCAGGTCGCATCCGAGGTGCCACCTCCCGTCCGGCAGCGAGCACAAGGTTCCGCCCTGAGAAGCTGGGAACCAACCGCGCTGTGCCGTCCGAGAGATGACACCGCCACCGTGACATTTTCCCAAATAAATGTCAACGGTTAATGCCCCGTCGCCGACATGCCACCGCCTCACCGCGCATCCGAGCTGCCTGCCTCACCGCTGGCGCTCCATTTGCGTACCCTTCGACAATTCCATGGCTCTGCATCGCTGGGACAAGCGGAACTCGCTGCCCTGGCTTGCATCCCCGTGCGCCAGCTTCGCGCCCTTGAAACCACGCGCTGTCTTCCCCCGTCGCTGCGCCGTTGGTGTGCGCTTGCTGACGCACTCCATTGCTCGCTTGACGAGCTTGTTGGCCGCCGCCCCGCTGACAGCGGCCGCCGCGTTGTCGGACTGGTTTGCCGCAGCGACGTTGCCGTTGCTGTCTGCTGCACTGAAAGCCATGTGCTCGAAGTGCGACGGCTTGGCCGGCAACGTCGCAGGCGCCAAACAGGTGCTGCACTCGCAGCAGATCTTGCAACTGACTACGGCGCAAGCCTGGTGGTCACGGACCGCGACGACGGCAACTCTGACGGCCTCGCCCCAAGCGTGCTTACCACATGCTCCGAGACCGTTGCCCGCATTGGCCTCATGCCAGGCACGCCAACGGCGCTGGCAATGTGGGCGCTGGCAACCGACGAGAGACTTGAACGCTTTGTGCGATTCAGCAAACGAACGGGCTGGCTGCAACTTGACGATCGCGTTAGCGGGCGCGTCCTCCTTGCCGCAGCCTACGCATTTGCGCACGCGCGTGACCATCCGGTCGATGGTGGTCAACTGCAACTTCCTTTCAACACGTAATCCAATCATTATGAAGAACAACCACATACCGCTACGCCAACGGACGATCTCCATCAAGCCAACCAAGGCTGAAAAACTCTACACCGTGCTCCTTGACCGCGCATGGCACGCGACACAGGAACTGGTTGCCAAGGTCGGCCACACATTCGCCGTCGCCCTGCACCACCTACGACGCCTCGGGTACGCCGTCGACAAGCGTCGCCACTGCACCCGCCGAAGAACGTTCGAGTACCGACTCGGGAACACCGGGCCACGCAGCGCAAAAGCGCCGGACGACCTACCCGTCGAGGGCTTCGGCAAACGCTGACCACCGTTCCGTTCCGGCCGCGCCTTGGAGACTGGAACGCTGGAACAACCCTACGTCCTACCGTTTCGCCCTCTGGGACGAAAGCGGAAACATCGCCAACTAACTCAACAAAACCGCTACAACAACGGGCAAACGAGCGCCGCGTCGATGGGCTGACCGCCCCCGACTTGAATCGAGATCAATTTCCGCCTGAATCCGAGGACCAGCCTAACCGGCGTCCTCGGGGCAGAAATGCCTCGATTCAAGTCGGTGCCGCTACACGCGGCCCACGACGACGGCGCGCGTATGACCTCGCGTACGCCCGGCCAGCACGCCCATCTCGACCGACCATGGCGGCGAGATCGGCGGCCGGACCTGGCGACAGCGAGGGCTCAACAGCAACACGTGTTGGAACTGGCCAAGGAGGTAACGGTGCCCGATGCGGCAGAGCCGCACGTCGCAACTGCAAGAACCACAACCACCTATGTCATCACGCCACTGGCGGCCTGAGAAACGGACGCCCTTTCAACTGACTACGAGAGACCGCTCCCTCTTGGCGTCGGTGTATCGCCACCGTTTCCTCACCGCCGAGCACGTCCGCTACCTGCACTTCGAGGGCTCCAGCGTTCGGGCGGCGCAACTGCGCCTCCGGACCCTGTGGTCGGCTCGCCTGCTTGACCGAACGTACCTGCAGCCAGACGGCATGGGCGACCGTGACCGGTACACGGAGCGGCCGCTCTACAGCCTGGCCAGCCGTGGCGGCGCCGTCGTGGCGGCGGCACACGCCATGGACATCGGCGCCATCCCGCACACACCGGCACAAAACCGTGAGGGGTTCCGGCGCATCCGTCACAACCTGGCCGCCACTGACTTCCTCGTCGCCGTCGAGGCGGCGTGCGCCCGGCTGCCTGGGTGGAGCGCTGCGGTCATCCGTGAGCACAGGCTTGCGGCCGAATTGCTTGTTGCCCGTCGCCGGGTACCGGTGGCGCGCGCTCTGCTACCAGATGGTGCCGTCACGGTGAGCGCACCCGGTGTTTCAACACCGCAGACCTACCTGATCGAGATTGTGCGCGCTGGCGTCAAAGCTGGAAACGACACGATCCGCCGTCGATTGCACCGCTACCGCGCGGCACTTCGGGCAGGTTTCTTTCGCTCGGCGTACGGCTTCGCCTGGGTGCGCGCGGTCGTGTTTCTCACACCCACCGTGCAGCGCGCTCGCACACTCGCAGGGCTTGCCCGTGATGTCCTTGGCGGTGAAGGATTATTCCGGTTTGGCGCATACGAAGAGCGCGTAGCCAGCCGCGAGGCACCCATCGCCGCACTCCGACCGGACACAGTCGCCACGTCGATGTACCTCACCGCGTCCGGCAAATCTGTCTCCCTTTTCGAATCCCTTTCAATCACTTCAACCAAAACCCATGTATGAACAATCACCTGCATCCCCGCCTCGCTCGCCGCTCCTTGTCATCGCCGAAACCGACTGGCGGGGCACGCACCGACGCTTCGGCATCAAGGAGGCTGACCGCCTCCGGCACGTTTGGGTCATCGGCAAGACCGGCTCGGGCAAATCGACGCTCTTGCTCCACCTCATCGCACAGGACCTCGCGGCAGGACGCGGCGTCGGCGTGCTGGACCCCCACGGGGATCTGGCGCTGGCTGCCTTGGCCTTGGTTCCGCGCTCGCGCACGAACGACGTGTGCTACGTGGACCCAGGTGATTCGGCACACGCTCTGGCGTTCAACGTGTTGCGGCAAGGGAAAGACCTTTCGCCGAGTTTGGTTGCGTCGGGCCTCATTGCGGTCTTTCGCAAGCACTGGGCCGACGTCTGGGGCCCGCGCCTGGAGCACGTGCTGCGCAATGCTGTCATGGCCGTGGTGCCGGATCCGCGGGCAACGCTGCTCTTTCTCTACCGCTTTTTGACCGACGAGGCGCTTCGAGCGCGCCTTGCGCCGCGTATCGCTGACCCGGTGGTTCGCCAGTTCTGGACCGTTGAATTCCCGGGGTATCGCCCGCAGCTCCAGTCCGAGGCCCTGTCGCCGGTCTTGAACAAACTTGGTGCATTCATTGGCAACGCGAGCATCCGGCGCATTGTGGCGCAGGAGAAGGGCCGCCTCAATATGGGTGAGCTTCTCGACAACCGCGGCGTCCTAATCGCCAACCTGTCGGTTGGTCGAGTTGGTGAAGATGCCTCGCGCTTATTGGGCAGTCTCATCTTGTCGGCCGTGCAAGTCAGCGCCATGCGCAGGACCTCTGGCAGCCCGCCGTTCTTTCTTTACGTAGATGAGTTCCAGCACTTCGTGACCGAGTCGCTCTCCACCATGCTGTCCGAGGCACGAAAGTTCGGTGTCGCTCTGACTTTGTCGCACCAATACCTGGCACAACTGCCCGGCGGGCTGCTCGACGCCGTGCGCGGCAATGTCGGCTCGCTTGTCGTCATGCGTCTCGGTGCCGACGATGCATCGCTTTTGCAGCGTGAGATCGACCCACCGTTTCAAGCTCATGACCTCACGTCCATTCCATCCGGTCGCGCCGTCGTGAAGCTCTTGGTCGATGGCCAGCCGACAACGCCGTTCTCGGCGCGCCTCCTGCCACCCCGCTGCGCCGCAGCAGATCGCGCGCGAATCGAGGCCATCCGCGAGCAATCGCGTCGCCGGTTCTGTTCACCAAGCCACGTCGTTGACGATCAGATTAGCAAGATGTTTCAAGACTTTGCCGATTCGGTGAACTGACACCGAGCCGCGCCTTCTGGGACAGCCAGCCTTTGCACAGGGTCCGTCTGCGCGCTGCCCGCGGCCTGCCTGCCGGGGTACGCCGTGCGCCGGACTCCGGGCAGGGGGCCGGCGTGCGCCCAGAAGGGGCGGCTCGATGCACGGGCCCGACCCACAGAGGCTCCGGCCCTCACTATAATTTCCGCCGGAAGGAGAGAACAACCAATGCAGATCAAGGTTTTGCGCCTCGGGCACAGTGCCCGTCATGTCGACATCGCTGCCGGCGCCACCGTCGGCGAAGTCCTGGCCCGGGAAGACCTGCCCACCCAGGGCTACGCCATTTCGGTCAACGGTCTCGGGGCCAGCCAGACGACGGTGCTCTCGCCGGACGACGTCGTCACCCTAGTCCCCAAGGTCGAGGGCGGCACGCGCTAGCCCACCAACCACCACCGCCTTGCCAGCCAGCCTTCGAACTTCCGAGGGCGGCTGGCGGGCGGCAAGGAGCACACCAATGCACATCTGTCACAGTGCCATGCAGCCGTATCTTGAGGACTTGGAATCGCGGCTCGGTCTGCCCGTCCGCTACCAACGGTGGAGCAGCCGGTACATGGGAAAGGCGCCATTTCGCCACGAAATCAATGTTGTCGGCCCCCACTCGGGGACACCTGCAACGTACTCGCTGCCCTACAAGAACGACGTGCGTGAGGTCGAGGTGGTGAGCAATCGTCCCGACACCGGCGAGCCGCTGGAACTCGCCGTCGACGGCAGTCACTACCACGTGGCGTCAGTCGACGGCCGTCGCGTCCGCCTCGTCTTCGACCTGGAGCGCCTGTTCGAGCAGCCTCCAGAGGACCTGCACCCCGGTCTCGTGCTTGATGCAGTGCTCGGAGCTGCGTGCCTCAAGGCAGCCACTTTCGTCAAAGAGTACCGCTGGGAGGACGAGACCGAACGCTTTTTGACGTGGAACGTCGAGGGTGTCGCCGGCCAGATCACCGCCTGGAAGCAGAACATCCGCGACAACGAGCATGAGCTCGACCGCCTCGTCTCCACGACCGCGAAACTTGTTCGAAAGAACACGGAACTCCGGGATCAGTGCAAGGCCGCATCCACAACCACCAGGACCGATTGTGAAGCTCAGGCCAAGAGCGAGTTCGCCTCGCTCACGAAGCTTGTGCCCACCGTCGCCGCCCAGATCGACTTCGACTCCGCGCGGCTCGTGGTCGTGCTGCAGCCGCTTACGGTTGAGCACGACGGCTGCGACTACGAGCTGGGCTCGTTTACGCTCCAGATTGCGCCCGACAACATGCGCATTTGGTCCGACGCAGGCCTCCGCTACCCGCACCCACACGTGTCGTCCGACGGTGTGCCCTGCTGGGGAAACCTCGGCCCCCACGTCGCACGGCTCTTGGGCGAGCGCGCGTACGCGTCGCTCGTCGCCGCCACGGTCGAGTTCCTCAAGTCCTACAACGAGCGCGACGCCTACCGTCGCATCGAAACCTGGGATCCCGACTGGTCTGACGACGAGTAGCGGTCCCGAGTTCGCGTGTGCTCGGTCGTAGGTGAAAGTCACCTGCGCCCAGGCGCGCCATCTACAAGGAGGTGTCCCAATGAAAGTAACGCCCGGCTTTCGCGTCTCGATTGACGCTGAGGCCCTGGAACGCATCTGGCACTGGACCAACTTCGCCAAGGGCGAGTTCTCGTGCCTTGGATCGGTCTCTGACGAGCTGCATGTCCACGACGTCCAGCTCTTCGAACAAACGTGCACGGCTTCGTCGACCGACATGGACCAAGTCGCGCTGGCCAAGTTCCTCTGCGGCCAGTTGCATCCCGAGCGCGTTCGGGCATGGATTCACAGCCACGGCAACCTGAACGTGTTCTGGAGCCCGCAAGACGACCACTGTATCGAAGGGCTTGAGAACGATACGGTCCTCGTCTCCATCGTCGTCAACAAACGGCGGGAGATGAAATGCCGCGTCGACCTCTGGCACCCGGTCCGGCTGACACTCGACGACCTGATGGTCGAGGTGCGCGTCCCTCGCTACGGCCTCAAAGCTGAGTGCGAGGCGGCGTTCCGCGACCTGGTCACCGAGGCGCCACTTGCACAGCAACAACGTACCGGACCGCAAGGGCAGGCTGCGCTACTGCACCAGCATGACTTTGCGGACTGGTCGGCCTGGGATGACGGGCCCGGCGCGTGGAGGCTCCCGTGATGGACTTTCACCGTCAACTCGACATCCTGGACCAGCGCCGCCTTGCACAGATCCCCATCACCGTTATCGGTGCCGGGGCGGTCGGGTCGTTCACGACGCTGGCGCTGGCCAAATGCGGCGCAGAGCACATTACAGTATGGGACGACGATATTGTCGAAGCGCACAACCTCCCGAACCAGTGGTACCGCCTAGCGGACCTGGGGCGGCGCAAGGTAGAAGCGCTCAGCGACCTCGTAGCTGCCATGACCGGTGTCCACATCGACGCGCGCGCCACGCGCTTCGATGGCGGCGGCGCCACCGAGCTCACGATCTGCTGCGTCGATCTCATGGACGAGCGCATCGCGCTCTGGCAGGGCCTCAGCCCTCGGCCGGCGCTCTACATCGACGCCCGCATGGGCGCAGAGGTCGGCACGCTTCGGTGTGTCGGTCGCTTCGCTGGCTGGTACGAGGACACCTTGTACCCGTCGACCGCGGCATTTCGGGCACCGTGTACAGCCAAGGCGACCATGTACTGTGCGTCGGGGCTCGCAGCCTTCATCGCGGCCCAGGTTGCCAACTACGCGAGCGGCCGAGGCGTGAAGCAAGAGATGACCGTCGATTTTCGTAACGGTCTCATCCTGTAGCAGACACGCCCCACAATTCAACCTCATCGTCGTCAAGGCAATCGGCAGCGAGCAGCAACATCTGCTCCGCGGTTGCCGACGGCGATGAGGTTCCCGTTTCCCTTGGGAGTTCTTCGCCGCCCTCACGCCCGCACTTTCGTGCGGGGGCGACGGTGGAACCCTCAACAGGCGTCGCACCATTGGCGCCCAGAACCTCAGGAGTAACAAATGGAATGGGTCAACTTCCGCGAAATCCGTGAGCGCGTATCTCTGGAGCGCGTGCTCCGGGAGTACTACCGCATCGACAACCTCAAAGTCGCCGGCAAGACCGCGACCTGCCCGTGCCCCGTGCACGGCGGTGACAATCCGCGCGGTTTTCACTGCGACTTCGAGAAAAACCTTTGGCACTGCTTCACCAAGTGCAAGAAGGGTGGCAATCAACTCGACCTCGTCGCTGCAAAGGACGGCGTCACGGTGCGCGAGGCCGCGCTTCGCCTCAAACGGTTCTTTCTCGATGACGACGGCCAGCCGCCCCCGGTGGCACCTGCAGTGGTCGCCCCGTCGCCCCGCAAGGGTCCGACAGCCCACGGCGCAGCTGAACGCATTCCCGTAAAGAAGGAAGCGCCAGTCAACCCGCCGCTGACGCTCGCGCTGCAATTGCTACCCGACCACCCGCACATCGTCCAGGACCGCAAGCTCCAGCAGTCAACCGCCGAACACTTCGGCGTTGGCTACTGCGCGCGCGGCATCCTCGCAGGCTGCATCGCCATCCCGATTCACGACGAGGCCGGCGGCCTTGTCGCCTATGCGGGGCGGCGGCTCAAGTTCACGGACGCCACCGATCTCGGCAAGTACCGGTTCCCGAAAGGCTTCCGCAAGGACCATGTGCTCTACAACCTGCACCGGGCGCTGCCCGCTGTGGGCGACGGTGCGCTGGTTCTCGTCGAGGGCTTCTTCTCGGTCCTGAAGCTCCAACAGGCCGGGGTTACGGCCTGCGCCGCTGTCATGGGATCTGACCTCTCTGACCACCAGGCCGCGCTCGCCGCCAAGGCTTCCCGCGTTGTCATCATCTTCGATGGCAACGATGCCGGTCGGGCTGGCGCGCTGGCAGCCCGGCGCAAGCTCGAAGCCCACACAGCCGTGTCGGTCATCGACCTACCGGACGGCGCTGAGCCCGAAGACCTGGCTCCCGACCTTTTGCACTGGCTGCTGGCCGGACTCGAGGCCCACAACCTCGCATCCGTGAGTTTCACCTGCCGCGACAGCCGCTTCCACACCACGATCACCACCTGAAAGGAGAATCCTATGTACCATGTCAATAGCCGGACCAAGGTAGTGCTCGACATCATGGCCAGCGGCCTCTCGCCCGGTGAAGGGCGCCGCATCGACCCTTGCGGCACTGTCTTTAAGCCGCTCTTTGTCACCTGCGTCAATCACGACATCTATGTGACGGCGTACCTCATCAACATCAACGGCAATTCGGTGTCCGACCCTGCGGTGGAGTGGTGGCGCAGCGCAATCGGCAACTGGGTTCCAACGTGCATTCACGACATGACTGGCCGCACGGTCGAGCCCGTACTCATGGAGGGTGGCCTGCCGCAGCACTGCGCCGCGGCAGAACTCAAGGACCTGGTCGACTACTGCAACACCTGGATCGGCGGGAGCCTGCCAATGCAACATGGTGGAATCGATGCTATTCGCAGCGCATCCGCGCATCCGCCGCAGGCAAGCGATTTCGACCATGACGAAGGGGCTACCGACGACCCGTCGTTCGAGTACCCCGGTGAGCCGACGTTTGACAATGACGGCCTGGGCACGTTCGCCGACCACTGGTCGTGGCCGCTGGGCAACCCAACGGCCAGCGCAACTGCTCTGCCGGCCGCCTTCCCCAACAACCTGGTGCCATGACACTGGGAACCGACAAGGAGGAAACCATGTACATCGTCCAACTGGACGACCCCGGTTCAATCATGTGCGCCAACTGCAACGCCACCTGGCGCATGTCGTTGTTCCAGCCCAATTTCTCACGTGCAGCGATGCGGCAACTCGGCTTTGCGTACATCAGCTTCGACGGCGCCATTGCCATCAACCAGTGCCCGCATTGCGAACTGCAGCGCGGGCAATCGGAGGCGCCGCCATGGCCGAACTCGCTGCCCTGCTGACGCTCTCGTTGTCGCGCGTGTGGGCAGCCATCCGGCAGCACCATCCGGGCGTACCCGAGGTCGTGCTGCTGCCTGTCCCGAACCCGCACGGCAATCGCGGCGTGCTCGGCCACTTTGCGGCACTGCGCTGGACCGCCCGGTCTGACCAGGCGGGGCGGCGCATCCACGAAGTTGTCGTCGTCGCGGAACACCTCGACCGCACGGCAGAGGACGTGGTCGGCACCTTGCTACATGAGGCGGCGCACGCGCTCAACTTCGAGCGTGGCTTGCACGATTGCAGCAGGAGCCAGTACCACAACCGCCACTTCAAGGCGGCAGCCGAGGAGGTCGGCCTGTCGGTCGAGCAGGTCGCTCACTACGGCTTTGCAAAGACCGCGTTGACGCCAGAGACCGCCATGAGGTACGCGATTGAAACCGCACAGCTGTCGCTGGTGCTCATGCACCGCCGGGAGGAAGTGCTATCGGCTCCCGGCCCCAAGCGGCCAGGTGTCGGCGGTACTACACCGAGTGGCAGCGATGAGGCCGAACAGGACAAGGGCGGCAGGTACAAGAAAGCCTGCTGCGCGTGCCCGTTCAACATCCGTGTGGCACGCGCCACGATGGCGGCAACCGTCATCCGGTGCGAGTCGTGCGGCGACGCGTTCTCATTGTCGCCGTGAACAACCCAATGGCCCGCTTGCATGTTTCGCCTACCGGCGGGATGTGTGAGCGGGCCTATTTTCATTCTTGGCTGAATCGCCCACACATGGGCAGCGTTGGGCCCGCAACTCTGGAGGATTGCATGAACGTCGAAGGATTGGACATTGAACTGAGGGACCAAACTGAACGCTTTCGCAAGATTGAAGCAGAATCCGAGACACTTCGCGCCGCGCCGAATGGCGCCTACTTGGTCGTCCGCGCCGACGGTGTCAAGGCCAGCAAACGGCATCTCAAGGACGTGATGGAAAACAGGAAGTTCACGGACGCAATCTCAAGAGCGGTCGTGACGTGCGGCGTCTTGTGGCGAAGCTGGGCTCCGAATGGAGCTCCTCCGTATTTGTGCGGCGCTGTGCAATTCGGCGACGAGGTCTCCTTCGTTATCGGTCCTGGCCCGAACCACTTCGAGCGCCGCCTGCTCAAAATGACGACCACGCTCGCCAGCACGCTTTCTGCGGCGGCCACCGCCGCATTCGCACAGCGCACAGCGGGTGGGCATCCAGAAATCGTCGCGTTCGACGGGCGCCCGCTCGTGCTCGGGGGCTCCGCCGCAGTGCACGACTACATCCGCTGCCGGTGGCTCTGTGCCATAAGGCTAGTGATCAACAAGATTCTCCGCATTCGGCGGGTGCTGAGCGAGCAAGAGCAGTACGGGAGCGACAAGTTGTTCGACTCGATTGAGCGCACCAACGCCCACTTGGTGCGGGCGGGGCTTGCCAACGAGGTGCCAAAGGCTTGCGCCGACTTCCGGCTTCATGCTCCGGGTGACAGCGGGAATTTCCGGTCAACGGCTATCAGCGCGCGCCTATGCGGCCCGCATGAATTTGGGGCTCAGCTCCCTGGCCTCCGGTTGTAGCGCAGTCTGCCCAGTACCTCTCGCCGAGGAAATCGGTCTTTCCGTCCCGTCAGTGCCGCAACAGCGGCTGCGCGGCGACAACAGTTAGGCGGCCGTGAACATGTTGCCTGTCTCTGCGAATTTTGGCGATCATTTCTATTATTGCGACAACTTACGACCTTGACGGCCATGCACAGACTCTTACTTTGAGCCGGAAAAAGAGAGGCAGCATGCCATCGACGCGAACACGTTCGACTGTGAAGAGAGACGGGCGGTCGCAGCTCGATGTGCTGATTGTCGAGTGCGACAGCGGCAAGCTGGTGCAGCAGGGGTTGTCGGTGGCAGAGACGCTGAGCGACTTTGAGCAGGCGTGGCGCATGGCCTTGGGCTCAATGATTGGCCAGGTACACAAGTCCGAATCGCCGATTTCGCATGAGATCTTGCGCATCCACGACAACCGCGAGTTGCTTGCAGGGCTTCAAGAACTTGTGGAAAAGTACAGCAATGCGCGCACGATACTTCTGGTTGGCCACGCCAACGAAGTCGGACTGCGGATGACGCCAAGCCACTTTGCGTCATGGTCGGAAGTCGGCAATTGGTTCCTGCCCCTCAAGCCCACGCAGGTCGCGCTACTTGCATGCAAGTCCGGCCAGCCGGAAGCGGTCAAAGCACTCACAGCCGCGCTGCCAACTGTGAGAAACGTACTCGCCGCGCCTGGCCTCGCGGTCAAGCCACTTTGGCCGTGGATGTCTGCGTGGCTTCTCGCAAAATCGTTCAAGGTCACCATCCCGCCGGATGTACAGCTGCTGCTGCAGTGCGCCGCCGCGCTCGTGACAAAGAGCGTTGTCTACCACTGGGACCGCAAGGAACTGCATCATTGGCGCATCGCCGACGACCCACTACTCAGCGTTGCACTGCAACACGCGCCTGCCCTCATCGAGACGGCATTGCGCGCAAAGTAGTAGCGACGGTCACCAGATTCTGCCACACGAGCGCCCGCGGCGGTGCCGTTTCGCGATTCTGCGTCCTCCGGGCATTATGCGCTAAATTGGTCTTGCGAAGGTGCGCTGCTTTGAGGTAGCCTCCGCAATCCTATGGACGCCGCCGTCCCAACAACCGAATTGACCGACGCTTTCGCCGAGTACCTGTCACGGGTGCGCTTGTACGCGACGCGGACGGTTGCCAACTACGACCGTGTCGCCCGAACGCTGGCGGCGCACCTCGGCTCTGACCGCGCGTTCGTAGCCGCCGACACCGCAGCGCTGCGAGGTTTCCTTTCGCTGGGCGGCAGTGACAACGTGGCGGCAGCGCGCGCCACGTGGAACACAAAACGCTCGGCTCTTTGCGCCCTCTATGGATTCGTGCGCATGAACGGCTGGCGGACCGACGATCCGACGAGCGCGCTTGAGCGGCAAAAGGTGCCATTCCGCGAAGCCAGCGTGCTCAGCCTGGAAGAGATGGTGCGCTTGGTCGACACGGTCGAGCGGGAATCGACGCCGGCCTACCGCAGCCGCAACGTCGCCCTCGTTCAGGTGTTCATTCACACTGCCCTTCGGCTTTCGGAGGTCACAAACCTGACCGTCGGCCAGGTCGACACGCAAGCGCATGTGTTTCGGTCCGTTAGGCGCAAAGGGAGCAAAGTGTTCGACGCCGTTTTCAACGATGTCGTCGCCGAAGCACTCGAGCGCTTCTTGGAGGATCGGCCGCGGCTCATTCGCAACCGCGACCCGCAAGCCCTGTTCTTGTCAGATCGTGGGCTTGCGCTGTCAAAACGCACGCTGCAACTTATGGTCGCCCGGTACGCGCGCCTTGCCGGTATCAGTCGCCCTGTCTCGCCGCACGCCTTGCGGCATGGGGCGGCAACAGCGTTGGCGTCGCTCAATGTGCCAATCACAACGATTCAGCAAGTTTGTGGCCACGCGAGCGTCTCAACGACGCAACGCTACATCCACATGGTCGGTCGTGAACGGCACGACGCCATCGACAAACTCGGGCGGGCGTTCCGCTCCGAGCGCAGCCGCGCCGCGGGGATACCGCCGCCTTGACTTTCATCGTCCTTTGCCCGAAGAACGCAAGGGATTTTGTCCACACCTGCCCGGAGCTTGCCATGTACCGCCAAACCATCGTCTCTGTAATGCTCGCGCTCGCCACGCTTGTCGCCTGCGCGGATCCGCTGGCAGAACCTACTGCCGCGAAGGTTTCCGGCGTAGGCGAGGGCTGCGTCAAGTCCTCGGACTGCGCGGGAGATTTGAAGTGCATCGGCAGCGTGTGCACGAGTAGCCTCCCTGCGGGTGACGTCGTCCAAGCAACTGACGCGGACGCCGGATTTGCTGACACCACCGAGGACAATGCGGCGACGACGCCGATCGACACGGCTGGTGATGCGTTTGTCTCAAATGACGCAGTGGCGTGCCAGCCTACCTGCAAGCCAGGAGACTGCATCGATTCGTGCGGCGGCTCGACATGCACCGGGCCATGCTCCGACCAGAGCGCTTGCACGGCGGGCGACGCTTGCGTCAAAGGTGCTTGCGTCGGCGGGCCGGTCGTCTGCGACGACAAGAACCCCTGCACTGACGACTCCTGCGATGCAGCGGCGGGATGCACAAACGTCCCGAATGCGATGCCCTGCAGCGATGACAACCCGTGCACTGTGGGCGATGCGTGCAAGGGTGCCGCGTGCAAACCCGGTTCGACGAAGGACTGCCCGTCGGGCGATTCCTGCGTCATCGGCAAGTGCTCGCCGGTGGAAGGTGTTTGCAAGTTCTCAAATGCGCCGGACACCACTTCTTGCGATGACGGGTCTGCGTGCACGACGGGCGACGCTTGTTTGGCTGGAACATGCGGCGGCAAGCAAAAGGACTGCAACGACAACAACCCGTGCACCGCCGAGCAGTGCGGTCAAGGCGGCAGCTGTGAGGTGCAGTTCCTGAAGAGTTCTTGCGAGGATGGTAATAGCTGCACGATTGGCGACCTCTGCCAGGACGGCGTCTGCAAGAGCGGCCCGGCCAAGGGTTGCAGCGACGACTCGCCATGCACCAAAGACAGCTGCAACGTCAAAACGGGCACTTGCGTCAATGACGCAGCACCCTTTGAGTCGACCACCTGTGACGCAGACGGCAGCGCTTGCACGCAAGGCGACGTATGCAAAGGAGGCGCATGCCTTCCCGGCACGAAAGCCAACTGCAGCGACGGTTCCGACTGCACCCTGGATGTATGTGACGCGGCGTCAGGCTGCAAAAGTACGGCCGTGGCCGGCGCGTGCAACGTCGACGACAACGCTTGCACTGCGGACCAGTGCATGAACGGCACCTGCAAGGCGAGCAGCCCCAAGGTCTGCGATGACCAGAATTCCTGCACGATCGACAAGTGCGACGTTAAATCAGCTATTTGTCTGTTCTCGGCCCTAGCGGACGGAGCGGGATGCGACGTCGACGGCAGCAAGTGCACCGACAGCGACGCCTGCACGGCGGGCACCTGCGTTGCCGGCAAGCAACTCGCTTGTGATGATGGCAACGTCTGCACTGACGACGCCTGCATCCCCAAGTTCGGCTGTGTGCACTACGGCAACAACCTTCCGTGCGACGCGGACAGCGACCTCTGCACATCAAATGACGCTTGTAAAGGCAACGTTTGCCAAGCAGGTACCAAGGTGGCCTGCAGTGACAACAACCCGTGCACCGACGACATGTGCGTCCCGAAGACCGGCGCCTGCACCTATGGTAACAACACGTTGCCGTGCAACGACGGCACGGCTTGCACTAAGGACGACCTGTGCGTCGGCGGAGCCTGTAAGGGCGTCGAGGCGCCGTGCGATCCTTGCAATGCCTACGGAGGAACGGCACTGACCGTGACGGAAAGCCACATCAAGATCTGCAAGGCGAAAATTCTGGCCGACGAGGCATTGGCAGCCGCGGTACCCAAACCGTGGCGCATGTGCTCCAAGGCGGACATGCTAAAGTACGCGCCGAGCAAGAGCCTTTCCCAGGTCGGCTACTGCGGTGCTTCGGCCCAGGAAATTCTTTGGGCCACCAATTCCGCTTGCCCGTCAGGTCTTGTCGCCTTCGGGTTCATCACCTGGGGCGGCGGTTGCGGTGATTTGCCACTAAATAGCTCTGGCTCCTATGACTGCTGGCCAAAGAACAGTGGGCCGTTGGCGTTCTTTGTTTGCAGGGATTGACCGTCGCGCCGCCCTGCCAGAGCCCCGCTCGTTCCAGCGCAGGTCTACTCGGGCTTGTCGTCTTTGGGCTCAATGGCAGGATCGGCAGGCGACGGAGTTGGGAAACGTGGCGGCCAAACCAGGCCACCGTGCGCTCGGTGTACCCAGCCCTCCCGCTCCAACTGCTCCCCATGGGCGCGATCCTCGAAGTGCAGCACGAACAATTCAGCCGCGCCGTCCGTCCGCTCGTTTTCGAACTGCATGAATTCATGCGCCCGAACTGCGAAATGCCTCGAAATCCGCGAGGCTCCGGGCCACAACAACAAGCGCTATGAGACTGCGGTAAGGTCTTGAGGCCCTGGCCAAATCGCGATGCCGCAGGCCTTGTGAATCCGCTGGAACAGCACGGAATTTGCCAAATCTCGAATCCTGCCTCCCAAAACCAAGATTGCCAACTTAGGGTCGTTGCTCACTTCGTTGATCACGGTCTGCCATGCCACCACCGCGACGCCAAGGTGTGCTTCGCCGTGCTGAGTGCCCGAACTCCACAACTTTTGCAGTTCAGTAACCTGCGGCATTTGACGACCAGATAGGGCCGCCGCAGATTCCCGCAGCCCGAAAACTGACGCTCGAAACACGGCGCACATGCTTGAGCTACAGACTTGGCACCGTGAGCCATCGAGCTTGTCGCGCATCCATGCGGGCACACAGTGGCCAAAATCAATGTGCACTGTGTTTTCGGCGCTCAACCTCCGCCGCAGCGTCTCTATCCAAACCCCAAGCCCATAGTCAGAATATGCCGAAATTGCCGCAGAGTAGGCTCCCAGATGTATTCGACCAAACGATGCCGCCAAGGCCCCGGCATCGTTTGACACGGAAATATCGGCCTCAGGATAGTCGGGCCGAAAGCCCGTCAAAAGGGTGTCGCCGTGCAGCGATTCTGGAAAGTAGGTGCCTTGCTCGACGCCCCCGCCTTCCAAGGGCACTGGAGCATTGACGGCAAAGCGAATTCGATCCGGGAAAGACATATTGGCGCCTGTCGAACCCAAAACGGCGTTCATCAATGAACCCACGGCTTGCCGCGGATTCTTGCCCAACGGGCGCTCAATCCTTGGAGTCCTCTCTGTACGCGGCCCGCGAAGAGCCAGACACCCAGCAACGGTTTCACCTTTGATCTGTACGATGAGGTCAATTCCTTGTTTTGGCAACGGTTTGCTTGTAGCCATGCGGCACCCACGCTGGGACGATTGCCCCCATTTGCAGGGTGGCTTCCGCCCGATGCCCGGTCAACGCACAAATGCAACGCCTCGAGCGCGGCCCGAGCGTGCTGGGGCCTGTCGTCCCCGCGTCAGCCGACGACTTTGCCCGCCATTAGCGACTGGCTCTGTGGAAACAATAATGAAAACCCATCATTTGCCTCGTCAAGGCCGCCTGAAACGACCAGCGCTGCGTCGCGGATCGCGTGAACCAACTTGATCGTCTGCGCCCTGGGCAACATGGTCAGTTGGCCGTCGACGGTCGGGATCGCCGCCACGACCTTGGCTTCGCTTGCTGGATCGACAACCTCGACGTCCAGTTGTACTAGGGCTAAGGGAGCCGAAAAAAATCGCAATGATTCAAGATTATTAGCCGACGCCAGTTCTTTGGCGAATCGCTGCGCAAGGTGCTTGCCAACCCGATTCCAGCCTGAGTCGGACATGAAAAACCATCGCTGCCGACCTTTTCGCAGCGCCAGAACTGCGGTCTGGAAACGTTCTGCGTTTGTCCACTCGCTCGGCGAATCCGAGCAAATCCAGGCGTCCGCAAGGACCGACTCGATCAGGCTCGGTCGGCGCACATTCGGACTGCTCAGCAACGCGGCGTCGTCGCCAAGGGCAAGAAAGAGTCGTCGCTTGTCATCGAGCGAGCGTGGCAGGACCAGCGCAAACTGACGCAGAACCTGCCAACTTGGGAGCCGGTCAACTGCTTCGATGCCGGCGACCGTTGACCGGCGCACGCCTGCAAGAAATGCAAGCGCAGCTTGCGACAGCCCGGCCGCGATCCGCTGCCGTTCAAGCTCATCTGCAAGAGTCGACCGAACGGCGAAGGCGCCGAATTCGAAGCGCTTCACGTCGCCGGAATCTGACTGTTCGCTCGTCAGCGAGAACGGCAATCGCGCAATAAGGTTAGCAAAGCGATCGTCACCGACTGGCGCGTCAACAATCGGGCACAGTTCCATGCCACTTGCCGCGTAGGCGGCACATGTAACATAGTGCAGGAACGATGTGCCGATTCCTCGCCTGCGATCATCGGGTCGCACTACCAGGTGTCGAATTTCTGCCCGTGCCGCCTGTAGCCGTTCTGATTTCTTCTTGATCGTCGGCTGGATGTGAGGCACGACCACTGCAAATGCGTGCACGGCACGGTTCCCCTGTGCCGCATCGCCCGACACTAAGACAAGGCCCGTCGACGGCGTCTCGCACCAGGTTTCGATGCTGATCGCGGTTAGCCAGGACCCGTCGCTTGCGCGCCTATCATCGAAGTCCAGCCACGAGCTAATCGTTTCAAAATCGGCAGGTTCCACCGGACGAACGCGCATCCGCAGCGTCGGGGTGGCCTGGAAGCGCCAAGCATCCAGTGAAATAAAGTCAAATGATTCTACCGTCTTGGAAAGCTCTTGCTGGAATTCGGTCAGCTCGATCATGGCGTAACGCTAGCACGGACAGCAGCCCCCGCAAATAGGCCGGGTCTGGCGCTAAACGAAAGCGCAGCCACCCGCGCCCGGTTCGGACCATCAAGAACTGCCAGTGTCCGATTTGACGGATTTAGACCGCTTTTTGCTTGACATGGCCCAATCCGTGCGAATAATTGAAAACGGCCGGTAGCAAGTGAAGTTGCTACCGGCCCACCGAGGCGGTTGTCGCTGCTCGGTGACGACGCAGACATCCGAAGGAGTTACCCATGTCCACGCCGCTCTGTGCTGAGCGTGAAGCCGCCTGCCGCTCGTTGTGGCAGCTTGCAGTCCAATTGCGCAGTTCCATGAAGAACTACGCGTTTTCGCTCAAAGTCCTGGCCGCGATGCACGGCATTCGGTTTACAGCCGTAGATCCGCAAGTCGCCGTTCAGCTGATTGCCGACGCCCAACGCGACGAGTCGGACATCGGGGGCGGTAACACAGGATAATTACAAAATACATTCCTCTACTGGAATAGTCAAATCGAAGCGCTGAAAGGCGCATCTCAGAACTAGACCGTCGCCAAGTGCTTCGCCAGACGTGGAGTAACCAAATGAAACCAGAAGCCTGCATTGCCATTGCCTTCGCCATGTCGCCCGCAAACTTTCGCTGCGACCCGGAGCCCGCTCCGGCTGCGCCCATCGAAGTCGTTTGCGCCCTTCGCCCCAACACGACGTGCACGGCCGACAACCTCACCGCGGCCCTTGTTCCGGCCTTGCGAGCCGCTGCCGCAGGAGACACGACTGTTCGCCTCTGGGCGTCGTCGACTACGGCTGTCACGGACAAGCTGGCCGACAGCCTGCCCTATTCGCCACCATCGCGCGGCTCCGACAAGGTCAAGCAGCGCCACCTGCAGGACTGGGCCAAAGGCGAGGCGAACAGGCTTGCCTCGTTCATCGCGCCGGTCGCAGCCGCGAACGCCGCCAGCATCGATCAGCCGCTGGCGAACGCGGTGGCGCAGGTCGGGCTGTCGGGCGAGCGCAGCAAGCCACGGCACCTCATCGTCGTTTCGGATGGCCGCCATGTCGGCGTCGGGCACCGCCGCGACGACCAAGATCTGGACTGCAAGCTGATTGACCCCGAGGACTTCCAGTTGGCGCTGGGCCGGACGGTCCTGCTGCCCAAGACCCTGTCGAACGTCACGGTGCACTTCGCATTCGTGTCGCTCGCCAAGCCCCGTCGCGCGAATTGCGCGATGTCCCCGCGCAAAGCCCAGGCGCATGAACGCGCCTGGAGCTTGGCCCTCACCCGAGCCGGAGCGGTTCGGGTGGTTTTCTCAACTGGCGCGCCGGAGTTCGACGCGCCCGAATAGCCGCAAGACGCGGCGCACGGAGTCTTCAATGCTAGACAATTTCAGGGCAGCCAACGCAGCACAAAAGGACGTTGCCGCCGGCATCCCGCTCGACTCGGGCCGGGAGTTGTTCGTGACCGCAGTCGCCGGCACGCAACCGGCTGCGGGTGATGCGACCGACCCCAAGGCCATGCGCGCCACGGACGCACTGGCAAACCGCACCGTTGTCGGCGAACTCGAAGCCGACGAGCGCATCGCTCGGTCAGCTTCGTCGCCCTGGGGCTGGGCAGTCGGTCTCGTGGTCTGGACCATGGTCGGCGTCGAGATCGCCGGCGTCTTTGACCTCTTGGAGGGCCTCGGCATCGACGACGTCACGCGTGCGCTGCTTGCCGTCGCGATCACTGCGGTCTTGCTTGCGGTTACGTTTCTCGCCGCTGATTCGATCAAGACGGCAAGCGTCACCGGCGACGGCCAGCCGCGCAAAATGCCGCTGTGGCATACGGCTGCGCTGGGGCTCTACGTGCTGCTGGTCGTGGCAGCGACTGCGCTGCGCTTTGATGTGCTTGGCAGCCGCGACGACGCCACGGCAGTGAGCGACTGGGCGGGTGCGATTCTGCTGCTTGGCGCAACGCTCGGCCCTGCGTGGGCGCTCAAGATCCTGATGCCCATGTGGACCATTGCGCGCGCCCAAGGCCGCGACGTTCAACGTGCAGCACAGGCGCGCAAAGCAGCGCAAACGAACATCGCATCAGCCGAACGGCTGATCGACCAACGCCACGCGGAGCCAGCTGCGTGGCAGTCGCGAGCCGCACGGCTGCGCGCCCTGTACGAAACCGCCTACCGCCGCGCTGCAGGTCGCAGCTCGAAATAGGCCACCGTCAACATCCACCGAGGAGAGAGAGCCATGTCAACCAATATCGTCAAAAAAAATCGCCAGATTGTCCGCGTGATGAGCGCCGGCGCGAACCGCGGTGCCCGCGAAAAAATCCCGGCCGTGGCGGCCTTCAACGCGGCGAGCGACGAGTTCGAAATCGAGTCGGAATTCGTCGATCCGATTCCTGGTCGTGCGCGCCAAACCGCCGAGATCGCGTCGGGGTACGGCGTCGCATCCACCTGGTACGAGGGCCGGGCAGAGGACGTGCTGCCCGCCCTCGCGCGTCCCGACGTCATCGTGGCGCACACCGATCGCCCGGGTTCGCAGCGGTCCGTTCTGGCGTCAGCGCGGGCGAGCGGGACGCCGGCCTACGCGTACCTGATCATCGCGCAGCCGGGCGCACCGGCCTTCGTGGTCATGGCGGTCGTGCAGCCCGGCGAGCACCGCGCGTTCGACCGTACCGACGAGTTCTTCGGCGCCCTCGAAGACGTGACGCGGCGCAGCGGTTCTGCCCAAGTCTTCGGCAGCCAGAGCCCCTGGGCCAATCGCTTGGCGGAGCCCGCGCTTCGCCAGCACATGGATCGCCACTTCATGCGCAATTTGGGTCACGTCGTGGCCGGCATCGAACCGGAGTCCGCACCGCTCGAAATCGTTCGCCCCGGGCAGGAACCGACGCCGCTCGTCGTCCTGCCGCGGGCTGACACCTGGCGCTCGCCCGAGGCGCTTGCTGAAGCGACGCTCAGCGAATTGTCGCACCCCGTCGCGCGTGGCGACGCGTTCGTCGCGGCCGAAATTGTGCCCGGCGCCATTCGCCTGCACGACTTCAAGGTCCGCCAGACGGACGGACGGCTGGCGGTCGGCAATGTGCCGATAGACGGGCAGGGCGCACCACACGCCACCGCGGCGGAGCGCGCACTCGCAACCGCTATCGAGCACTCTCCGACCATCTCCGCTGATTTTTCGCGGACGAACGCGGTCTTGACGTCGGACTAACCGGCACTGGCGCGCACCCTCAGGCGCAGGCAGCTCCTGTGGGTGCGCGCAGGCTGCCTACTCGGAGTCAGGTTATGGAATTACTTCGAATCATTGCCGCCGGGCTGGTCACGCGGTTGCTCTGCCGCACGCTCAAGTTCACGGGGCTGGTGGCGTGGTCGCTGACCTTCGTCATTGCTTGGATGCTGCTGCCGACGCTGTGGCACACGGCGCTCGCCTCCTTGCAAACCATCGACCTTGGCGCGTGGCCACTCGCCGCAGCTGGCCTCGCCGGGTTTGTCGTCATAGTCGTGGCGTACGTGCGCTTCCGGTCGAGCCGCGACGCCTACCTGAAGTTCACGGCCGCGCCCAAGGCCGGCCGCAAGATCCGGCTTGAGGAATAGGCCAACATGCTGTTCGACGGGTCGAAATTCCTACGCCGCGCAGGCCGACCGTCACCCACAGCGGCGGCCCAACCGTCGCCCGGCGCATCGCTCCTTGGCCACGACGACCAAGGGCGCCCCGTGCTTCAAGCGCGACCCGATAACAGGACTGCGCAACACCTACTGCTGCTCGCCGCGTCAGGTTCTGGCAAGTCAGTGCTACTCGCGTGGCAACTGCTGCAGGAAGTAATCTGGGAAACCAACAACGTGCCGCGCGACCAGTGGCAGTGCCTGTTTGTCGCAGACCCGAAGAACGACACCGCGACCTTGCTGCTGGAAGGCATCTTTGTTGCATGCCCTGAGCGCGCCCGAGACATCGTGTGGCTCAACCCGTTTGACCGCGGATTCGATTTCAATCTCAACCATTTGGCAATTCCGGGTGTTTCGGACGAAGTCAAGGCGCGCTTAGTCGCCGATGTCACCGCAATCGTCTCCACCGCCAGTGGCGCGGCGGCGAGCGGTGGCGCTGGTTCCCGCCAGCTCGACGCATGGCTTCATGCCATTCTCGGCAGCCTGACAATCACGGACCCGCGAGCGCACGTCCTGCTTGCCGCCGAAGCGCTCGCCACCGAGGCTGGTCAGAAACGCCTGGCCGCACTGACCAAGTCGCCGCAAGCGCGCGAGTTTCTGCAGGACGCGACGCTCAGCGAAGAGCTGCGCTCAAGCACAACCGCTCGTTTGCGCCTGTGCTTTGGCGCAACCGACATGCAGGCACGGATTTTTTCGAGCAATCGGGCGCTCGACCTCGGCGATCTGCTCGGCGCCGGCAAGATCGTGTTGCTGCCTGTTGGTGATCCGCCCGGCGGCCTCAAGAGCCTCAAGTCATTGTGGATCAACCTGTTTGGTCGATTCGTGATCGAACGCCTGCTCTCGCGCCCAAGCCCGTGGCGCGGCCATCACGCGCGCATCGTCCTCGACGAAGTTCAAGAGGCGCTCGTGCTCGAGGACGCCATCGAGCGCATCGCCACCGTCGGCCGCAGCAAAGGTGTCTCTGGCATCTACGCGAGTCAGGGTACGACGCTAATCGCCGACGCGTCGAGCGCGCTGCTCAAGGTGCTGCGCTCCAACACGCCGACTGCGATCATCGGCCGCTCCAACTTTGCCGACGCGCGGCAGTTCTCCGCAGAGCAAGCGCCACTTCCCGGCGTCGACGAAGCGCCGCACGCGGTGCAGCAGAAGATCATGGCGTCAATCTTGTCGTTGCCAGACAGACACTTCTGGCTGCTTCGTCCCGGGCAGCGCGTGCGCTTTCAGTCAGCGGATGTAGCGGTTGACGAGTGGCGCCGGAACGCCGACCAGCAAGCAGCCGTGGTAGCGGCGATCAAGGCGCGGCATGGCCTAGCGGATGCCCAGCAGTCGCGCGTGACCCTCAAGGATCTCATGCCCGAAAAGCCGCCACGGGCCGCATCGACGCGGCCACGGTCGAGGTTTGGATGAGCACGCTGAAGTTCCTGCTGCGCCTCGCGTGGGGCGCGTCCGTGTGGACGCTCGTTGGCTGCCTATGGGTGGTTGCGCTTGCGCGTGACGCCCTCGGGATCGCGCGCGGCGCTGCAGCCGGCCGACGGGCTGCAGCCCGCGGAACCGTCGTCTGCGAGCGCGGGCACGCAACGCTGCTGTGGGGCAAGTTCGAGTGCGGCTCGTGCGGTTTCCGCTACACCGGCAGCGCGCTGTGGTGCCCGAACAAGGAGTGCCCCGCGCCGGCAACGGCGTTCATCAACTGTTCGGAACCGTCGTGCGGGCTGTCGATCCCGTCGCCGAGCCGGTGGGGTAGCCCATGAACGCCAAGCGAACGCGTGTGCGCCGCGGCGTACCCGGCAAGGCGCCGGTCGTCGAGTTGCAAGCGCGCGATTACGAAGTCTTGGAGTGCCTCGGCCGACTCGGCCATCTGCCGAGCGACCTGCTTGCAGCCCACTTCTGGGGCAGCGCGACGTCGGATCCGGCAATTCGCCGACTGCGACGCCTGTTGGACGCGCGGCTCGTGGCGGTGACCTTGGTTGGCTCGCGGTCGTGCAACATGTTCAGCCTGACGGGCCGCGGGCTCGACGCGTTGGTTGGCCAAGTCGGCGAGCTCGAAGGAGTCGCCGTCGCCGAACCCATTCGAGCGGCTGCCAGCTTGCGCCATAGGACCCTGGTGAATGCGATGCGCCTGTACCTTGCGGCGCTCGCCGACGCTGGTCACGGCACGCTGCTGGTGTGGAGCGGTGGGCGCTGCGCTGTTGCCGGCGACCTTGGTCTCGCGGGGCAGCGGATTGTGCCTGACGGCGTTGCGGAGCTTCAGATGCAGCGGACGCGCGGGTTTGCCGTCTGCGAGGCCGACACCGGCAGCGAGGGCGTGGAGCTCAAGGGCAAGTTTGCCAAGTACGCGGCGTACTTTGCGACGTCCGCCCGCGTTGGCGTTCAGCTGTGGGTCGCGGCGTCGGGGGGCGACAAGCGCATCGAAACGGTTGCGCACTGGGCGCGTGAGGCAGGCATTGGCCAGCGCACGCGGCTGTTTCGCGAGGGAGAACTCTACGTGCGGCCAGCACTGGCGCCGGTGGCGCGCCTCGACCGCAGTGGGCCGGTCGGCCCATAGAATGCGGGTCGAAGGAGGCAATGTGTGCCTGTCGGTCTCCCGAATAGCGGCAACGGCCTCACCGACGTTCGGGGTGCCGAATGGTGGGTCGTTCGGTGCACAAACACTGGCGGCCACAACTCACCGAACGAGGTCACCAATCGAAATTACCAAACGGGATCACCGGTTGGGCTCATCGAACGAAGCGGATCTGGGTACAGAGGCAGAAGTGCGCATGTTTTTGCGGATGCCTGCAGGTCGCAACTTGGCGCAACTGCATGCGAATCTGGAACACGATTACCGGTGTAACTACACTAAATTACATGAGATCGTTGGTTTTGCTACAAAGTGGCCGCCGCCGGCTGCGCCAAGGTTTGGACGCCGTGAAGCCGACGGCTGAAGCTGCACGTGCCAGCGCCGAGCAGTTTCTCTCAACGGAGGAAGCGGCCACCTATTTGCGGCTTGCCGGCCCGAGTTCGATCCGGTCGGCCATCGCCCGCGGTTGGCTCAAACCCGACGGGCGAAGCGGGCCGCGCGGCACCTACCTGTTTCGCCGCGCAACCCTCGACGACTACGCCACCCAGTGGATCACGCAGGTTCAGAATGGCGAAGCAAGCAATGACAGCGACGCGATTTCCGGGCGTTTATCGCACGCAGGACGGCCGGACGGCCATTCGAGCGGTTGTGCGCGACGCATCCGGTCAGCAAATGAACCGGACGCGCATTCTGCCGGCGGGAACGAGCGACACCGAGGCGGCCAAGGCAGCGCTGGACCTCAAGCACCAGCTCGAAATGGCGTCTCAGCCGGATTCGCTGGCGCCAGAGCCGAACAAGCTTCCGGCGGCTATGACCGTGACCGATTTCGCCGCATCGTGGCTACTGGCCAAGACCAAGATCCTGCGGCCGTCTGTGGCGCTCCAGTACGAAGGCAGCCTGTCGAAAATTCTGCCCGTGATCGGTAGCCGGCCAATTCGCGATCTCACGCGCCGCGACATCGAGCAATGGGTTGGCTGGGCGCAGGCGCAAGTGAAGCCCAACGGCGAGCCGTACAGCCAGGACACGCTGCGCGCCTGGTACCGCGTGCTCGGTTGCATGGTGCGCGACGCCGCCGCAGAGCTTGACCTTGATCGCGACCCGATGCGGCGGGTGAAGCCGCCCAAAGGTGTGGTAGCGCCGCGCCGCGAAAAAGGCACGCTGTCTCGCGAGCAACTGAATGGGCTGCTTGCCGCGGCCGAAGCCGTGACGCCGGCCCGGCTTGCTGAGGTCGCCACCATGGCGCTGACGGGCATGCGCGCGGGCGAAGTGTACGCCTTGAAGTTCGAGGACATCGACTTTGCGAACGGGGCGATCAACGTGCGGCACAGCCAGTGGCACGGCACGGAAACCGCAACGAAGACCGGCGACCCGCGTGTCGTGCCGTTGCACCCGCGCCTCGCCGCCGCGCTCGTCGCACATCGCGCTGCGCTCGAAGCCAAAAGGCACCGCGGCCTTCGAACCGGGCTCGTGTTTCCGAGCGACCTTGGCACCTACCGGCACCCGTCGGCGCTGACCGGCGCATTGGCCTTGGCGGCTGAGGCGGCTGGCATCACGCACCGGGTCACTCCGCAGGTGCTGCGGCGCACGTTCAACACGCTAATGATGCTCGCGGGCACTGACCGCATTGCCCTGCGCGCCATGATGGGCCACACGAGCGAGCAGATGACGGAGCGTTATTCGGGTGTTGGGCTTGAGGTGAAGCAGGCGGCCGTCGCGAACTTGTTTGGCGATCGCTAGGATCCTTGGACACGTTCCCGCCAAGTGCGGGCCGACGTTGACAAGCGCCCGCTTGAGGCTAAGTTGCCAACAAGAAGCGGCGAATGCCGCAATCAGGCACGCCCATGTCGACCAGACCCGTTTCCCCCGACCCGTGGCAGTCCCTGCGGCACCTGCTGACGACAAAATCGGCATTTGGTCAGATGACCATCTTCCATTTTGAATCCGCGCGCTCCTCCGAACTCGGCAGAAGCGTTGAAGAGGCTCCGCTGGTTGAAGCTGCCTGCAGGCTGTCAAATCACACGTTCGTACCGTTTCGCCCAACGAACATCGCGGGGTTTGCTGAGCATCTGCGTTACGTTTTTGCTACGTGGAAGAGCCCTGCCGAGAGCACCGCAAAACCCCAGTTCGTCCTGCACCTCAGTTGCCACGGCAACGACAGCGGAATTAGCATCGGGGGCAACAAGCTTGGCTGGGCGGCCCTGGGAGATTTGATCTCGACAGCAGCTGGTCAGCGAAACATTCCGTTCGTATTAATGGTTTCCGCATGCGGCGGCCCAACACCGAGCAACTTGACAACGGCGTTCGGCGGCAGTGTGCACCCAGTCTACATTTTTTCGTTTGCGGGTAAGGTCGACTGGACTGACGCTGCGCTAACCTGGGCGATCTTGTACCACAAAATCTCGGCGATGACGGTTGGCGACGTAGACGCAGTCCAGGCCCTCGTGACTGCGATTCACAGCCTTGCCCTCGGCAACCTCAGGTATCATCGCTGGACCGGCAACAAATACCTGCACTTTAATCCGGCGACCCAAAAGAGTACCTGACCGAAAACTGGACAATCCCGGAAAGTCGTTGACTTTATGAAGGCTGTGGCACCAGATGGCCAGTGAGGTCGCGCCGGTAAATCGGTTGCCAAAGCAGGAATTCTGGACGTCGAGCTCGCCGCGCACAAGGCGACTCGGGCCTGTCTGGCGGGGCCCGGGCAGGAAATCCCTGCAGAACTGGAACCGATTTTGCGCCTACGCCTCAACAATCTCCAAGGTATGCTTGCCCTTGAAAACCGCAACCCAGTCCAGCGCTTCTTCCATGCGGTTGACGGTCTCGATGAGCACCTTGCCGTCGGGCGACAGCCTTACTCGGGTCTTCATGCAGCGGCCGCGCACGTAGTCCGTTGTCAATTCAAGGTTTCCGCGCTCGAACCGCACGTGTTCCAAGAAATCGGCGACTGAAAACGAGTCGCCTTCGACGAAATGCATGCCGGAAATGCCGCGCGCCACAGCGCCGCCAAACGACAGCACGCCGATGCAGTACATAAAGCCCAGCCCGCCCCACTCGTGGTCGGTGCTTGGCTGGTCGGGATCGTCGGGGTCCACTTCGCCGAGCAGCAGTTCGATTCGGACGTGCGCGTCTTTGCCGCCGACGGTCGGCTCGACTTTCTGGCTGAGCAAGTCGAACCGGACGAGCACGCCGTTCTTCATCAGCCCTTCGGCCGCTCTGTCCACCATCACCACCTCATTGCCCGTGCCGCCCGAAAAAGTCGACCGGCCGTGCAGCGCTGGCACCGGCCCACTTCGGGTCATTTGTGACCCCCACTGTGACCCCCAGCGTGCTTTTGTGACCCCCAACCGCCCCGACTCGCCTATAACCTGTTGATTTCTTGGAGCGGGCAACGGGACTCGAACCCGCAACATTCAGCT
>SXGT01517594.1_pt1 | contig 60451 bp, 49 predicted proteins | sample 3176221 | NCBI WGS metagenome assembly SXGT01 (sample SAMN11356862, study PRJNA531348) | freshwater metagenome | isolation source: freshwater sample F1-120 | place: China: Fuxian Lake, Yuxi | collected 2017-12-25 | reverse complement strand
GCGGCTGCGGCGTGAGCGACGTCGACTCGGACAGCGACGGCACGCCGGACTGCAACGACCTGTGCCCGAACGACCCGCTGAAGTTCACGCCGGGCACGTGCGGCTGCGGCGTCTCCGATGGGGACACGGACGGCGACGGGCTGGCCGACTGCGTGGACAATTGCGACCCGTTGCCCAACCCGAGCCAAGCGGACTGCGACGGGGATGGGGTCGGGGATGCCTGCGAGATCTTGACCGGAGCCTTGGACACGGACGGCGACGGGATCCCGGATACGTGCGAGTTCGGGGCCGTGATCGCCTATTGCACGGCCGGGACGAGCACCAACGGCTGCTTGCCCACCATGTCGGCTACCGGCAGCCCGAGCGCCGCGGCCTTCTCGGGCTTCCTTGTGCGCTGCAACCAGCTCGAAGGCCAGAAGACGGCCCTGTGTTTCTACTCGCTGCAGGGTCCGGCAGCCTTGCCCTGGGGAAAGAACTCGACCAGCTTCCGCTGCGCGGGGAATCCGTCGCAGCGCGTGCAGACCCAGAGCACGGGCGGCACGGTGGGCCTTTGCAATGGCAGCTACGCCATCGACTTCGTGGCGTACCTGCGCACCCAGCCCTCCGCGCTCGGCGCGCCCCTGACCGCCGGTCGGGTGTACAACCTACAGGTCTGGTATCGCGATCCGCCAGCGGACAAGGGCACGAACCTCTCTGGCGGCCTGCAGTTCACGGCTGCGCCGTAGAGCGCCGCACGCAGCGGCGCGCTAGCCTACTTCACCTCGATGCGTGTGCTCCTCGTCTCGCACAACTTCCTGCCGACGCACGCCGCCGGCACGGAGGTGTACACCGGCCAGCTGGCGCTGGGACTGCGCGGGCTCGGACACGAGGTCACCGTGCTCGCGGCCGATAAGGACGTCGGCCGCGCGGATATGAGCATCGTGCGGCGCGAGTGGGAGGGCATCCCCGTCGTCGAGATCACGAACAACCTCTACCACCGCGATTTTCGCGAGACATGGGACAACCCGCGCGTCGACGCGCTGTTCGAGCGCGAGCTCGAGCGGCTGCGGCCGGACGTCGTGCACTTCCAGCACCTGCTGTACCTCTCCTCGGGCTGTGTCCGGAGTGCAGCGCGCAGCGGTGCGGCCGTGCTGTTCACGCTGCATGACTTCTGGCTCCACTGCGCACGCTTCGGGCAGCGCCTCCATCCCGACGGCAGGTTGTGCGCGCGCATCGAGTTCGAGCGTTGCGGCACGTGCTTGTCGAACCTCAAGTTTCGCCAGACCGCGATCGAGCGGGTCACGGGACGCGCGCTCTCCGCGCTGCGCAAGGGGACTGGTGTCGACCTTTCGGTCGCCGCGCGCAAGGCGGCCAAGGGCCTGCGCCTCGGCGGCGTGCCGCAGGGTGACATCTGGGAGTCGGCGAACGCGGGTGCGGCTGCTGAGATGACGCACGCGGCTTCCGAGCGAGACAGCTCCCTGCGCGAGCGCGTCGTGCCGTACGTGCAGCGCTTTCTCGCTCCTTCGCGCTTCCTCGTCGAGCGCTTCATCGAGTGGGGAATCGAGCCCGCGCGCATCGAGCACCTTCCGACGGGCCTCGACCTCGCGCGTTTCGCGTCGCAGCTGCGCGTGCGCGCGGCCGGGACCTCGACGCCCCTGCGCGTCGGGTTCCTCGGAACGCTCGCGCCGCACAAGGGACCCCAGCTGCTGCTCGAGGCGTGGGCGCGCCTCTCCGCGTCGACGCGCGCGCGCGCCTCGCTCGAAGTGCGCGGGCGGCCACCTTCGGATTCCGTCTTCGCAGCCCGGCTCGGGCAACTCGCGGCTGAGGCGGGCGCGAGCCTGTCTGAGCCGCTGTCCCGCGGCGACGTTCCGCGCTGGCTGGCGGGTCTCGACCTGCTGGTCGTGCCGAGCCTGTGGTACGAGAATGCCCCGATGGTGATTCTCGAGGCGCTTGCTCTCCGCACGCCGCTGCTGGTGACGAACCTCGGCGGCATGGCCGAGCTCGTCGAGCCCGGGACGAGCGGAGCGCGCTTCCCGGTCGGTGACGTTGCAGCGCTCGCAGCAGCGCTCGCGGAGCTGCTCGATGAACCGGAGCGCCTCGCGCGCCTCTATCCGCGCGGAGCGATCACGGCGGATCTCGCGACCAACACGAACCGTCTCGAGCAACTCTATCGCGAGCTGTGCACGGCGGCCTTGCGCCCGTGAGGGTCCTCTCGCTGGCACCGTCGGGAGCCGAGCCGCGGCGCGCGCGTGCTCTGGAGCGCGCGCGAGCGGAGGCGCGCCTGCTGCGCGGGGCGGGGCACGAGGTCTGGCTGGCGACGCCGCAGCGCGCGGACGCGGACGAGCGCTCCGCGCTGGCGTTCGTGCGCGAAGATCGACTGCCGGATCACTGGCACAAGTCCCGAGATCCCGGCTGCGAGCGCGCGCTCATGGACACCGTGCGCGACCGCGGCATCGAGCTCGTGCACGTGCATCACTGGCAAGGACTCTCGCGTTCTCTGGTGCTCGCCGCGGCTCGCGCGGGAGTTCCGGCCGTCGTGAGCCTGCACGATGAGTGGATCGCTTGCCCGATCGGATCGCGCGTGCGGCCCGTGCTGGGGTTCTGCGACGCCATCGTCGGAGCGCATCCATGCCTCGCCTGTGCGGCGGAGACCGCACCGCGCACGCCTTGGGTCACGATGGAGCAATCGTTCCTCGCGCTGGCCGAGCGCCAGCGAGACCTGCAGCGTGAACTCGAGCTTGCGCGCGTGCGCTGGATCACTTCGCACGAGCTCGCGCTTCAGCTCGAGCGCTGGCTCGGTGCACCGTTGAGGGCGGAGCCGATGTTCGAGCCCGAGCTCGAGCTTCTCGTGGCGGGCTATCGCACCGCTCTCGCGCAGGGCGCGCCGCGGGTTGTGGCGGAAGAGTGGTTCGAGGCGCGCATGCAGGCCGAGGCGCAGAGTAACTGGGATGCGGAGCACGACCGCGCCCGTGCGAAGCCCGAGGCCTGAAGCGGCGCAGTGCCCGCCCGCCGGATGCGGGGCCGCCTCGCGCTGCTAGAGTGACGGCATGTGCCGTCCGTTCCTCGCTCTCACGCTCGTTCTCGTCTGCGCCTGCTCGACGCCTTCCGATGGGACGCGCGGAGTTTCCAGCGAGCGTGAGGCGGTTCGCGGCGTGAGCGCTAGCGAGCTCGCGCCCGAGAAGGCGGATTTGCTCAGGGCCTATGCGCGCGGCGGCGAGCAGTGGCCCGGCGAGCGGGCGCGGGCACTCGCCAATCCGGCGCTCGCGAAGTTCCTCGTCGATAACCTCGTGCTCGAGCTTGTCCGGGCCCAGCGAGCGCTCGGTGGCGCGGATCAGGTCCGTGCGCTGCGCGCCTATCGCCGCGCGCTCGAGGAACTCGTCTCGATGCCGGAGCTGTCGAAGCCGGTGCTCGTCACGCTGCTCGAGGTCGCCGACCCGGTGGGGGCGACGGTCGCGGGAGTCGCGCTCGAGGAGATCGGTCGTCCCGCCGTCGAGCCGGTCAGCGAGCTGCTCCTGCGACCGGACGTCGAGCCCCGGCGCCGGGCGGCCGATTTGCTCGGGCGTCTACCGCACGGCGGTTCCCAGGAGGCCCGCGTGCGCAGGCTCATGGTCGAGCGCTTCGGCGAGGAACCGGACTGGCTGACGCGCACAGCCCTTGCACGCGCGATCGGCCTGCGCGGCTCGCGCGACTCCGACGTCATCCCGTGGCGGCAGGCGCTGCAGGCGGGCCTGCTCGACGAAGATCCTGCCGTGGCGCAGGCCGCGACCGAGGGTCTGATCGCGCTGGGCGACGAGCGTGCGATCCCCGCGCTGATCGACGTGCTCGAGCGCTCCGCACGCTCCGGGGACTACACCCGCTTCCAAGGCGTCCAGCGGGCGCTGCTGGCCCTCTCGCGCGCGAGCGAGCAGCCCAGCGTCGAGGCCTGGCGCGCTTGGTGGGCGAAGCGCGAGGCGCAGGCTCGCAAATAACGCAAAAAAGCCGTAGGATTCCGCAGCGGCGGCGCCTACCGGCGCGCTCCCCATGACGCAGTGGAAGTTCACCAAGCGCCAGCCCGCCTGTCGGCACTGTGCGCGCGCCTTCGAGAACGGCGAGCCCCACATCTCGGCCCTCGCGATGCGCTCGGAGGAGCTCGCTCGCGAGGACGTGTGTCTCGCCTGCTGGAAGACGCAGCCCGCGCGCGGGGACCTGTTCTGGTGGCGCACCCGGCATGACGCCGAGCGCAAGCGCGGGATCGCGCTCAATCTCGAGGCGCTCGAGGCGCTGTTCGTGCGACTCGAGGGCTCGAACGAGGGCCATCTGGCGGAATTGCGCTATGTGTTGTGCTTGGTCCTCATGCGCAAGCGGCGCCTGAAGATCGAGCGCGTCGAGCGTGACGCGGATGGTGAGTCGCTGATCGTGACGCGGCCGCGCCGCAGCGAAGTCTTCCGGGTGGCAGTGTTCGATTTCTCGCCGGAGAAGATCGACGAGCTGCGCACGCGGCTGCAGGAAGTCTTCGAGGGCGCCGAGAGCCTCGACGCTGGCGCTGCCGAGCCCGCGCCAGAGGCGTCGGCCGAAGCGGTCGCGCAGTAGGCGTCTCCTCGCCGAGCAGCCCCTTGGGCGCAGGGGCGGCGCTCCAAGTCCGCTGCGTACTAGGGCCGCCGCGTTCCGCAGCCGCGAGCACGGCGTTCATCTGCGGCGGATGGGCGTGTCCTAGCGCAGGCGGGGGAGGCGCTCCCCCTCTGGAAAGCGGGCGTCGAGCGGGCCGGGCGCCTCGTGCCGTTCCCGAAGGGCCTCGCCGCGGCGGGTTGGGCTCGCTGGCGCACCGCGGCGCAAGCGAGTCTCGGGTGTGGAACCAGCTCCCCGGGAGGACGCTCTCGGCGCCGTGGGACGCCATCCCACCGCAGCCAGGGCACCGGCGCGGAGGCGTCCGCGGCGTCGCCCGCCCTCCGGCGATCAGCCCGTCGGGAAAAAATCAAAAAAATTGAGTGCGCGTTCAGGGGCTTGGCGCGGCTTCGGCGATGGCACCGGAGGGACACTACATCTTGTGGTCGCACGGCCCGATTTCGGACCTGCTGCACAATATGTGGTTCCTGCGTGCGCCCGTGTCTTAGGGCTCCAATCGATGGAAGTGTCTATGCGCCAGACACTTCAGCACGGCTTTCAGCACTTTGACGTTGCGGCGCGTTCGCCCGAGCGGTCAGATGGAAGGAGTGGGGCAAATTGGGACTGTGTGGGCAAACGGTTAGCCGAGAGCTAGGACGGACGCGCGATGTGGCTGGGGGAGTCGACCCATTCGCTGGATGACAAGGGACGCCTGTCCGTCCCCCGTCGTCTGCTCGCGGGTCAGTCCTTCGGTGCCGAGGGGCGCCTGTCCTTCGTGCTGACGCTGGGCTTCGAGGGCTGCCTGTTCCTGTTCACGGAGGCGGCCTTCGCCAAGGCTGTCGCCCGGCTCGAGACGCAGGCCTTCGCCGGCGAGGAGAAGCGCAACATGCAGCGCCTGTTCTTCTCCAAGGCGCAGCACGTCGAGCTCGACGAGAAGAACCGTCTCAACTTGCCGGAGAAGCTCAAGGAGCTCGTCGGGATCGACCGCGAGGTCGCCATCGTCGGGCTCGTCGACCGCGCGGAGATCTGGCCCAAGGCGAAGTGGGAGGCCTTCGACGCGTCCCACGCGCGCGACTTCGGTCGGCTCGATTCCGTGCTGCTCGGAGCTGGCCCTTCCGGGTCGGGTGCATGAGCGGCCATGGGGGGGGTGGAGATGGAGCGCCGCAACGAGTCGGGAGCCGGGGGAGCTTCGCGGTCCGTGCACGAGCCCGTGCTGGCCGCCGAGGTCGTCCGTTTCCTGGGCGCTGACAGCCCCAACGAACTCGAGGGCTGGATCGTCGACGGCACCCTCGGTGCGGGTGGCCACTCGCGCGCCCTGCTCGCGGCCCTGCCGCGCGTGCAGCTGCTCGGCCTCGACCAAGACCCGGAGGTCCTCGCGCACGCGCGCGAGACCCTCACGCCCTTCGGCCGTCGCGTTCAGGTCCGTCGCGCGCGCTTCTCGCAGCTCGGCGCGGCGCTCGACGCCGTGGGCGCCCGTCGCGTAGTCGGCATCCTGCTCGACATTGGGGCGAGTTCGCTGCAGCTCGACAGCGCCGGTCGCGGCTTCTCGTTCCACGCGGACGGCCCGCTCGACATGCGCATGGATCCCGAGCGCGAGCGCACGGCCGCGGACATCGTCAACGGCTGGGACGAATCCGACCTCGCCGACCTGTTCTTCTACGAGGGCGGCGAGACGCGCTCCCGCAAGATCGCGCGCGCGATCGTGGATTCGCGCCGCCGCGTCCCGTTCCAGCGCACGCTCGCGCTCGCGGACGTGATCGAGCGCGCGGTCGGCGGCAGTGGCAAGACCCATCCGGCGACGCGCGTCTTTCAGGCCCTGCGCCGCGCGGTCAACGAGGAGGGTGACGAGCTGCTCGCAGGCCTCGCGGCCGCGGAGGAGTGGCTGGTCGACGGCGGTCGCTTCGCGGTGATCTCGTTCCACTCGGGCGAGGACGCCGAGGTCAAGCGCTTCTTCGCGCAAGGCGCGAGCGATGGTCGCTGGGACGTCCTGACGCGCAAGCCGGTGACGGCCGGTCGCGAGGAACTGCTCCGCAACCGTCGTTCCCGCTCGGCACTGCTGCGCGCCGGCACTCGCATCCGTCGCGCCCAGCCAGTCCGCGGAGGTGGCGCGTGAACCTGCGCGTCGCACTCTCGGCGGGCCTCTCGGTGGCGGTCGTGCTGGCCGCGCTGGTGGCGTGCTTCGTGCAGAACTCGAACCACGCGCGCGCGGAAGAGCTCTCGCGCATGCAGCGCGAGTGGGAGATGGTTGCGGCCGCGAACGCGCAGATGCGCGCACGCGTCTCGTCGCACGTGCCCGGAGTCGCCAACGACGAGCTCGATGCCACGCTGCACGGTCGCGCGGAGCGGGGGGGCGAGCTGTGATCGACGAGCGCGCCCTCGAGTCCAACAGCGGCGTGCGCCCCGCGAGCGCATTCCTCCTCGTGGGCGTCGTATTCGTCGTCGTCGCGGCCGCGATCGCCGGCATGGCCTTCGGCGTCGACGACACCGTACGGCGCTGGGAGCAGGACGAACAGGACCCGTCGCCCGCCTACACGATCACGGATCGGGACGAGCGTCCGGTCGCCCTGTTCGTCCAGCGCCTCGACCTCGTGCTGTCGCCGAACGCCATGTGGCAGGCCCACACGCCCGAGCGCGTGGCGACGGAGCTCGCGAGCGTGCTCGGCTGCGGCGTGAACGAGCTCGCAGTGGCGATGATGCCCGACGCGACGGACGGCGTGATCCGCACCTCGATGCCGCTCGACACGGCGGCGGCGGCGCGCATCCAGAGCTGGATCCAGACCGGAAACCCTGCCCAAGGCGAGGCAGTGCGCGATCCGATTCAGGGCATGTGGATCTGCCGCGACGAACGCGGTGCATACGTGCTCTGCTGGCAGCCATTCGCGGTGCTGAGCGCGACGCAGCGCGTGCTGCATGGCAAGGACTATGGCGAGAAGCCGCGCAAGTGGGCACGCCACATCGCCGACGGTCTCGCGCTGTGCATGATGGGCGAGTACGCCGTCAAGCCCGGCGAAGACGAGCTCGCGCTGGAGGAGCAGCGCAGCGCGGTGTGGAGCTGGCTAATGCCGACCACGTACACGGTCGCCGTGCGGGGCTTCGACGCGTCGCGCGCCCCGAAGCTGATCGAGATCCTCTCCCGGGAGAAGGTCGCTCACCACCAGATGCGCGTCGATCGCGGTCGCGACCGCGAGTACCCGGCTGGACGCTTCCCGGTCCTCGGCCTGTGGGGCTACGTAGACGAGCCCGTGGCACGCCGCGCCGCCGATCGCGCGCTCGAGCTCGTCACCGAAGGCACGCCCAGCGCGACCGCCAACACGGCGCTGGTCGAGGAAGCAGAGGAAATTTCGGCGCTCGTCGCTTCGCTCGGCTCGGTCGAGGACGAGGGCGGCTACGAGGCCGTGATCTCGCAGGTGCACGACGTGCGCGGCCGCGCGACGTGGGACCTGCTCTCTCAGCCACTGCCGCTCTCCGGTCTCGAGCGCGCCTGCGACCGCCTGCTCGCCGACGAGTCCCGCTGGGGCTTCCTCGAGGAGCAGTCCTCGGGCTACCGATTCCTACGCCACCGAGCGGTGCGCGCCAGCGAGTCCCGCTCGTACTTCCTCGACAGTAGTGCGCCCAGCGACCCGCCGCACGTCGTGACGACCTTCGACCTGATGCTCCAGCGCCAGGTCGGCATCGCTCTAGACGAGTTGATGGACACGCACAAGCCGGCGCTCGCCATGGCGGTCGCGCTCGACCTCAAGAGCGGTGATGTGCTCGCGGTGGACTCCCGCTCGAGCTATTCGCTGCTTGGCTTCCCGCCGCTGTACCACGAGTTCACCCCGGGCTCGACCTTCAAGGTCAACATCATGGCCTGCGCGATCGAGACTGGCGCGGTCAGCCCGAGCGACACGTTCAACGTGGGCAATGGCACGTACCTGTTCGGCAAGCGTCGCATCCGCGAGGCTGAGTCGAGCAAGACCGGCACGCTGACGGCCGCGCAGTGCCTCGCGCACTCGGTCAATTCGGGTCTCGTGCAGATCGGCGACAAGGTCACGGACGAGTTCCTGCACGGCAAGTTCCGCGCGCTGCACTACTCAGAAGCGCCCAAGAGCGGATTTGGCGGCGAGCGCTCCGGCTACCTGCCCAAGCTGCCGTGGAAGCGCGAGTGGACGCAGGCCTCGATCTCCTTCGGCCACGAGCTGAAGGTCACGCTGTGGCAGCACGCGGCCGGTCTCGCCGCCATCGTGCGCGGCGGTCAATGGCTGCCGCTGCGCGTGCTCGAGGCCGTCGAGCAGAACGGCGAGCGCTTCACGCTTCCGCGCGCTCAGCCCGAGCCGGTCTTCTCGGCTGCGACCTCCGAGACTATCCGCGCGATGATGCAGGTCGGCGCGCGCGAGGGCACGGGCGCCCCGGTGGCGAGCCCGGAGAAGCTCCCGAGGCTGGTCGTCGGGACCAAGACGGGCACGGCGCAGAAGGTCGGCACCGAAGTGTGTCTACACCACGAGCTCGCGCACCAGGCGGACCACTGGAAGCAGGGCACCCGGTGCTCGCGCGAGTGCCGCCTGCAGCTCGTCAACAAGCCGCGCGAGAAGCACTCGGACTGCTACACCTCGAGCATGTGCATCTGGGGCCGCCGCGACGAAGGCGGTCGCGAGGTGCTCGTGCTGGTCGTGGTCGAGGAGCCGCGCGGCGGCCAGAAGTACGGCTCGCGCGTCGCCGGTCCCACGGCCGTGCGCATCCTGAAGGAAGCGCTGGGCGAGACGCGCAACGGCGTGCCCGCGGTCGAGCCGATCACGGCGGGCTTCGCGCCGGCGATCGACGCTCGCAGCGAGCGTGGTATTGAGCAGCCCTGGGCGGAGGTGGGCCGGTGATGGTCACGCTCAAGGAACTCGCCCGCGAATTCGGCGGCGAGCTGCGCGGCGTCTTGGCCGAAGAGGCGCTGCACGACGTACAGATGGACAGCCGTACGGTGGGGCAAGGCGACCTGTTCGCCGCGCTGCCCGGTGCCAGCGCCGATGGCTCGCGCTTCGTCGCTCAGGCGCTCGAGCGCGGCGCGCTCGCGGTACTCTCGCCCGCGCCGCTCGAGCTGCCCTCGAACGTCGCCAATTGGGTCCACCCGCAGGCGCGCGCCATCGCCGGCGCCGCCGCCGCGCGCGTGCACGGCCAGCCCGGCCGGGAGATGTTCGTGATCGCCGTCACGGGCACGAATGGCAAGACCACCACCGCGCACCTCGCCGGACAGCTGCTCGCTGCCTGCGGTCGTCGTCCGGCCGTCCTAGGCACCGCGGGCAACCGCCTCGCGGACGGGGTGCTGCTGAAGGCCACGCACACCACACCCGACGCTCCCGGCCTGCAGCGCCTGCTCGCGCGCCACCGTGCGCTCGGCGGCGACTGCGTGGCGCTCGAGGCGAGCTCGCACGCCCTCGATCAGGATCGCCTCGCCGGCCTCGAGGTCGGTGTCGCGGTCTTCACGAATCTCACGCGCGACCACCTCGACTACCACGGGGACATGGAGCGCTACGCCGCCGCCAAGGCGCGCCTCTTCGCGTCGCTCTCGCGCGGCGCCGCGGCGATCGTCAATGCCGACGATCCCGCTTCCGAACGCATGGCCACCGTCGCGCGTGAGCGCGGGGCGACCGTGCATACGTTCAGTGCCAGGTCGCGCGCCGACCTCTTCGCATCTCGTCTCGAAGTCGACTCACGCGGTACACGTTTTTTCCTCGAAGGGATGGGGATTCAACGGACTGGGGTTTTTCTGCCGCTCGTGGGTCGCTTCAACGTCGAGAATGCGCTGGCAGCTCTGGCTGCGGTGCTCGTGTCGGGGGCGAGCCCTTCCCACGCGTTGGGTGGGCTCGCCCTTGCCTCTTCCGCCCCCGGGCGGCTGGAGCGCGTCGACACGCAATCCTGCGGCTTCGGAGTGCTCGTGGACTACGCGCACACCGAGGACGCGTTGCGCAAGGTGCTATCGACGGTCCGCGAGGGCCTCGAGGCCGAGGGACGCCGTCGGGGCGACCACGGTGGACGGCTCCTGTGCGTGTTCGGCTGCGGCGGTGACCGCGACCGTGGCAAGCGCCCTCTGATGGGCAAGGCGGCGGGGGAGCTCGCCGACCTCGTGTTCCTCACCAGCGACAATCCGCGCAGCGAGGATCCGCGCGCGATCGCGGACGACGTGCTCGCTGGTCTCGACGGGACCAGCGCGCAGGTGACGGTCGAGCTCGATCGCCGGAGCGCGATCCTCGCGGCGCTGCGCGCGGCCCGACCGCACGACGTGGTCCTGCTCGCGGGCAAGGGACACGAGACGACCCAGCAGGTGGGTTCGAGCATCCATGCATTCGACGATCGCGCGGTGGCGGCCGAGCTGCTCACGAGCGGGGCGTGGAGGAGGCAGCAGGGATGATGCGGGTTTCGGACATCCTTCACAGCACGGGGGCGGTGCTCCTGCGTGGCGATGGCGCGAGGACGGTGCACGGGGTGAGCACCGACACGCGCGCGCTGCGTCCGCACCAGCTCTTCCTCGCGCTTTCGGGCCCGAACTTCGACGGAAACCTGTTTGCGCAGGCGGCGTGCCAGCTGGGGGCTGGCGCACTCCTGCTCCGGGGGGACTCGTCCCTCAGGCTGCCGGACCTCCAGGGTGACGTCCCGCTTGTGGTGCACGCAGAGCCCCGCCGCGCGCTCGCCGATCTCGCGCGCTGGCATCGCTCGCGCCTGTCGGCGCCCGTGATCGGCATCACCGGCTCCTGCGGCAAGACGACCACCAAGAACATTCTCGGGCAGCTGCTCGCCACGCGGATGCGCACGGTCGCGAGCCCCAGCTCGTTCAACAATGACGTCGGCGTCCCGCACACGCTGCTGCTCGCGGACGCGACGACGCAGGCGCTGGTGCTCGAGATCGGCACCAACGCGCCCGGCGAGATCGCGGCGCTCGCGCGCATCGCCCAGCCCACGGGCGCGATCATCACCATGATCGGCGCGTCGCACCTCGAAGGTCTCGGCTCGATCGAGGGCGTGGCGCGCGAGAAGAGCGCGCTGTTTGCCAGCCTGCCTGCGGATGGCTTCGCGGTGCTCAACGCCGACTGCCGTCACGCCGACCTGCTGCGTGCCTCGACGCGCGCGCGCGTGATCACGGTCAGCATCGACGGCAAGGCCGAGTTCAACGCGACGAACGCGCTCTTCCACGCTGGCGGCACGACCTTCTGCCTCAACGGGCGCGAGATCTCGTCTCCGCTGCTCGGCTTGCACAACGTCTCGAACCTCGTGTGCGCCCTCGCGGCCTGCCACGGCATCGGGATCGACATCGACGAGCTCCTGCCTGCCGTCTCGGACCTCAAGGGCGGTCACCGCCGCATGGAGCGCCACGAAATCGAGGGACTGGTCGTGTTCGACGACACGTACAACGCCAACCCTGAGTCGGCGCGCGCAGCGGTGCGCTTCCTTTCCGGCCTGCACGGCCGCGGCCGTCGCGTGCTCGTGCTCGGCGACATGCTCGAGCTCGGGACCAGCAGCCCGGAACTGCACCACGCGGTCGGACTCGACATCGCCGCGGGCTCGATCGATCTGCTCGTGCTCGTCGGCGAGCAAGTGCAGGCCACCGCGGCCGGTGCGCTCGAGGGCGGAATGCCCGCGTGCTCGGTCGTGTACCTGAAGGATGCGGGCCAGGCCGCGACGGAGCTCGACGGGATCCTTCGGCAGGGTGACACCGTGCTGCTCAAGGCTAGCCGGCGCATCGGCCTCGATCGCGTCGTCGATCACCTGCACAATCGTCAGGGGACGGGGGTGGGCTAGATGTTCCCCGCGCTGCTCGAGGAGCTCTTCGGAGCGAGCCTGTTCGGCTACATCAGCTTCCGCGTCGCGGCGGCCGCGTTGACGGCCTTCGCACTCGCCCTGTGGACCGGCGCGCCCGTGATCCGCTGGCTGCGCGCGCACAAGGTCGGCGAGGACGTCACCAAGACCGACAGCGCCGATCTCGCGAAGCTCGGCGATGCGATGGGCAAGAAGAACACGCCGACGATGGGGGGCAGCTTCCTGATCGGCTCGCTGCTCGCGAGCGTGCTCCTGTGGGCGCGCCTCGACAACATCCACGTCGTGCTCGCAGTGCTGCTGACGGCGGGCCTCGCCGCGGTCGGCTTCGTCGATGACTACAAGAAGCTCACGATTCCCAAGTGCAAGGGACTGAGCGCAGCCGCGAAGCTGCTCGGCCAGACCGTCGTCGTGCTCGGCGTGATCGGCGCGCTCGTCTTCTACGCGCACTACAGCGGCCGCGAAACGTTGCTCACACTTTATCCCCCTTTCCTGAAGAACTCGGCGATCGAGCTCGCGCAGTGGGGAGTGCTCGGGATCCTGCTGTTCGTCGGCTTCCAGTGGCTCGTCGTCACGGGCTCGTCGAACGCGGTCAACATCACCGACGGTCTCGACGGTCTCGCCGCGGGCTGCACGCTGATCAGCGGGCTCGCGCTGATGATCTTCTGCTACGTCACCGGTCGTCCCGACTGGACCGAGTACCTCGCGATCCCGCACGTGAAGGCCGCTTCCGAGATGGCCGTCGTCGGTGGAGCGATGTGCGGCGCCTGTCTCGGGTTCCTCTGGTACAACGCGTTCCCGGCGCGCGTGTTCATGGGCGACTCGGGCTCGCTGCCGCTCGGTGGATTGCTCGGCTGGATGGCGGTCGTCGCCAAGCAGGAGCTGGTGCTGCCGCTGATCGCGCTCGTGTTCGTCGCCGAGCTCGGCTCGAGCTGGATCCAGAAGGTCTATTACAAGCGCACGGGCGGGAAGCGCGTCTTCACCGTCGCGCCGCTTCACCACGGCCTGCAGCTCTACGGAGCGATCTTCGAGCTTCCGGCGGACGTGAAGGCGCAGCGCGCTGCGCATCGCTGGCACGAGGTCACCGTCACGACCCGCCTGTGGATCGTCTGCGCGCTGTGCGCGACGGCCAGTCTCGCCCTGTTGAAGGTGCGCTGAGGAGAGAGCCATGGAAAGCACTCGTTCCCTCCTTGCGACCGCAACCAGTAGTGGAGGTGTCGCCCGCGAGCACCAGACCACGATCTTCGAGCGCCTGCGCGAGATCCACAAGAGAGTCGAGCGCCACGATCCGGTCGCGCCGTCCGTGGCCATCTTCTGTTGCGTGCTCGCGCTCTCGGCGCTCGGCATGCTCGTGCAGGCGAGCCACGCAGCCACGACGCTCGCTCCCGCGGAATTCACCAGCGAGCTGCTCGAGCAGGTCCTGTTCCGCACCGGCGGCATCACGGTGATGCTGCTCGCAGCTCGCGTCGGCACCGCCGGCGTGCGGCGCTACATCCCGGCCCTGATGTTCGGGATGGCGATCCTGCTCTTGCTGGTGTTCGTGCCTGGCATCGGATCCCAGATCAACGGCTCGCACCGCTGGATTGACCTCGTCGTGGTCAAGTTCCAGCCCTCCGAGCTGGCCCGCATCGTGCTGGTGGTGTGGGTCGCCGATCGTTGCACCAAGCTCGGTCCGCTGGTCACCGACTGGCGCAAGGGCGTGGTCCCGGTCTTCGCGGTGATCTGCTTCTACGCGGGTCTCGTCGCGGTCGAGACGGACTTCGGCGGCGCGATCCTGCTGTTCCTGTGCGCCGCGGCCACGCTGTGGATCGGTGGTGCGCACACGCGGCACGTAGTCATGCCGATGTCGGTGGCCGGTACTTCGCTGATGGTGATCGGCTTCACGCTGATCCCTTACATCAAGAAGCGCATCCTGATGTTCTTCGGCACCCAGAACAACCAGCAGGTGACGGACGCGAAGTCGGCCATCGCGAGCGGCGACCTGTTCGGCGTGGGTTACGCGCACGGACCGCTGCGCAACCACGGCGTGCCGTACCTCGAGTCCGACTTCGTATTCGCCCAAGTGGGCGAGGAACTCGGCTTCTTCGGGATGCTGCTCGTAGTCGGACTGTTCGTGGCGCTCTTGTGGTACGGCCTGCGCCTCGTGCTCTCGATCAAGGACCGCTTTGACGCGCTGGCGACGTTCGGGCTGATGATCTCGACCTGCCTGCAGGGAATGCTGCACGTACAGATCGTCGCCGGACTGGCGCCGCCCAAGGGCATGACGTTGCCGTTCCTCTCGCACGGCGGCACGTCCCTGATTGTTTCGTCTCTCGGTGTTGGTCTCGCCCTTGGCGCGGCCCGCCGCTGGTCTCTCGAACGCGAACAGGTCGTCACGCGCGCGTGACGGCTGCCTCTCTCACTCAACCAAACGGAGTCCCATTCATGCAGAAGATCGAACGTTACGGCGTCATCGCCTTGGTCGTCCTCCTCGTTACCATCCTCGCCGTCTCCCTGTGGGGTGAAGGCTCGAGCTGGAAGTTCTGGGAGAAGAAGGATGCGGAGGCCACTACGGCTGATGCTTCCAAGCTGCGCCGCAGTCCCTACACGCCGCCGTCGGCCGACGGCAGCGTGACCCCGGTTGCGGGCGAGCTCGGTGGTCTGCCGATCTCGACCGGCACCGACCCGCTCATCACCCCGATCGTCCTCGACGGCCCCACCGCTGCTCCGATCGGCGGCGCACCGCTCGCCGGCGGCGCTCCGGCCCCGCTCCTCAGCCCGATCCAGCCCGTCGGCATGATCCCGGTGATCGGTGCCCAGCCGCTGACGAGCGCCTCGGCTCCGGTCGTGCGCACCGGCGATATGGTCGCGACTCCGGTCACGGCCGGCGGCGTGCGCACCTACACGGTCAAGAGCGGCGACACTCTCGGTGGCATCGCCAGCCGCGAGCTCGGCACAGCCTCGCGTTGGACCGAGATCCAGTCGCTGAACGCGAACGTCACCCCCCAAAACCTCAAGGTCGGAACGACCCTGAACCTGCCCGCCGGTGGCCGTGCGGTCGCCGCCAGCGCACCGCGCAGCGAAGGCAAGAACGACGCCCCGAAGAGCAAGCCGGCAACGGGCCGCACCTACATCGTGAAGAACGGCGACTCGCTCTCGCGCATCGCCAGCCGCGAGCTCGGCGACGCCGGTCGCTGGACCGAGATCCGCGACCTGAACCCCGGCCTCAATCCCGATCGCCTCAAGGTCGGCGCCGAGATCGGTCTCCCCAAGGGCACGACCGTCGCCAAGGCCGGGTCGCGCGAGACGACGACTGGCTGGAGCCCCCGCGCCTCAGGCAAGTCGCTGGTCCAGTGAGCGAGCGCTTCAAGCTCCTGTTCCTCACGGGCTGCATGTTCGTGGTGGGACTGCACCTCGAGGGGTCGATCCGACTCCTGCTCGAGGGCTGGTTGGGTCCGTACAGCGCCGAGCTGCGCGTGGCGGACGAGAGCCCGGCAGCCGGCACCGTCGCGGTGTCGGCCAGCCTGGCCGAGGCCGAATGGACGCCGGGCAACGCGCCCGGCCTGTAGTCGTGACCGGCGCGAGGAGGGCAGGGGAGTGAGCACGGTGCTTGAAGTCGTCGACACCAACCGAGACGCTGCGTCGTCGGATTCGATGGACCGTTCGCACCACCTGCCTTCCGCCGCGCGTCGCCCCGGCTTGCGCATCGCGCTCGCGGGCGGCGGCACCGGCGGCCACATCGTGCCGGGTCGCCACCTGCTCGCCCAGCATCCTGGCAACCTCGCCGACGTCCTGTGGTTCTGCACAGGACGGCCGGTCGAGCAGCGCGCCTTCGCGGGGCTCGCGGAAGAGCTCGGCTCGATCCCGCTCGAGCGCGTGGCCCTCGCGCTCGAGCCCGATGGTGGCGGTGCGCCGCGCATCGGTGGACTCGCTCTGCGCACGCTGCCCGCCGTGCGCGCCGCCCGCGCGGCCCTGCGCGCCCGCGGCAGCGAAGTGCTCGTGGGACTCGGCGGCTTCACGTGCCTGCCCGCGGTCGTCGCGGCTCGCACGCTGGGGATCCCTGTCGCGCTGCTCGAGATCAATGCCGTGCGCGGCAAGGCGACGCGCTGGCTGGCGCCGTTCGCGGCGCGCGTATTCCACGCCTGGCGCGGTACGCTACCGGACGGTCGCACGAGCGCGAAGGACGTGCTGTGTGGACCGCCGCTCGCGCCGCAGTTCGCTGCCGGTGCCGTGAGCGCAGAACGCCAGCGCTCCGCGCGTGCGGCGCTGGGCTTCGTTCCCGGACGACCGCTGCTCGTCGTGCTCGGCGGCAGTCAGGGCGCGGGCGCTCTCAACACGTTCGTCGCCTCGCAGCTCGGTGAGTTCCTGCGCCAAGGAGTGCAGGTGCTCCATCAGACCGGACCGGGTCGCATCGGCCAAGGCGCCGACGAACGCGCGGGCTATCGCAAGCTCGAGTTCGTGCACGATGTTCACGGCGCGCTCGCTGCGGCCACGCTGGTGCTGTGCCGCGGCGGCGCCTCGACGCTGGCAGAAGTGGCGGCCCTGCGTCGCCCCGCATGGGTCGTGCCGTATCCGCATCACGCGGACCGACATCAAGAGCGCAACGCGCGCGAGCTCGGCGAAGGTGTCGAGCTCGTCGCCGAGTCGCGCCTCGACGCAAGCTTCGCGCGCGAGCTCGTGCAACGCACGCTCGCCAGCGGCGAACCCGAACTCGCCCGCCGCGCGGCGGTGCTCGAACACGCGCTGCCGCTCGACGCTGCGGAGCGCATCTGGAAGGAACTGGCGCCGCTGGCGCGTTCGAGCCGCGAATTCGCGGCGAACGCTTGAGTCCACGCTCTGCGAAGGAGATATCTGGCCCGATGCTTGAACAAGGCACGACTCGCCCCGATCCGTTTCTCGCGCGCCTCGCCGACTTCCGGCCGCGCGCCCCGCGTCTTTGCCGTCCGATCTCGGTCCTGCCGAAGCGCATCCACCTGCTCGGCGCCGGTGGGGCGGGTGTCTCGGGAGCGGCGCGCGTGCTCGTCGCGCACGGGCACGTGCTCAGCGGCCACGACCGCTCCGAGGGCGAGCATGTGAAGCTCCTGCGTTCCCTCGGCGTCGAGGTCGAGGTGTCGCCCCAAGAGACTGCGCGCCTGCCGCGCGACGTCCAGCTGGTCGTGCGTTCGGCCGCAATCTCGCTGCAGAGCCCGGCGGTGCGCGAGGCACTGGAGCGCGCTATCCCGGTGCTCAAGTACAGCGAAGCCCTCGGTCGCATCACGCCGTTCGGTCGCACGCTCGGTGTCGCCGGTACACATGGCAAGACCACCACGAGCTGGATGCTCTACCACGCCCTGCGCGGGCTCGCGCTCTCGGTGTCCGACGGCTCGCTCCCGCAGCCGGGCGCCATCGTCGGCGGCGTGTGCCGCAAGGTCGCTTCCAACGCCGCGATTCATGACGACGGTGGCTGGTTCGCGGTCGAGTCCTGCGAGTACGACCGCTCATTCCTGAACCTCTCGCCGCACGGCTCGATCGTCATCAACGTCGAAGCGGACCACCTCGACTACTTCGGCGACTTCGAGCAGATCAAGGGTGCCTTTGCGCGCTTCGTCGAGCGCGCTCCGGTGAACGGCCTCCTCATCCTCGGCGCCGACGTGCCCCGCTCGGTCGAGCAGGCTGCGCGCGCTCCGGTGTGGCGCATGAAGCGTGACTTCGATGTCGCGCTGCTGCGCGAGCGCAGCGGCTACTTCACCTTCGGCATGCGCGGACCCGGCTTCGAGGTCGGCGCGGTCAACCTCGGCGTCCCCGGCAACTTCAACGCGCTCAACGCCGGTTGCGCGATCGCCCTTGCGGTCGGCCTTGCGGCGCGCGAGTGGAAGATGGATCCCAACGAGGCCGCGTTTTATGCCGCCCGGGGGATCGAGCAGTACTGCGGCAGCCAGCGGCGCTTCGAGTCGTGGGGCTCCCACGGTGGCGTCGAGGTCGTGCACGACTACGCGCACCACCCGACCGAGGTCAACGTCACGCTCGAGGCCGCGAGCCGCGTGTTCCCCGGCCGCAAGCTGCACGTGCTCTTCCAGCCGCACCAGCACAGCCGTACAGCGCGCTTCCTCGCGGAGTTCGCCGACTCGCTGCGCCGCGCGGACCGCGTGGTCGTCGCCGATGTCTACGGCGCGCGCGCGCACGTCGATGGCGAGAACGCCGCGGGCGCCTCGGACCTCGTCGATCGGCTGCGCGCGGCCAATGTCGACGCGCACTGTGGTGGCAGCGGCCGCTCCGCGGTCGAGGCGTTGTGCGAAGGACTGCGTGGGGACTGCGCCGTGCTCGTGCTCGGCGCCGGCGACATCGTGGACGTCCGTGACGACCTCATCCTTGAACTGGCCTGTCGCCGCGCTTCGTGACGCGGAGCTCCGCGACCGCACCTACATGCGGGTCGGCGGGCGTGCACGCTGGCTCGTCGAGCCGGCGACGCCGGACGAGCTGCGTCTCGCCATCCTGACGGCGCGCGAGCGCGGCTTCGTGCCCCGTATCCTCGGCGGCGGCTGCAACATGATCATCGAGGATGGCCTGCACGACTGCGTGGTGATCACCACGGACCGCATGAAGCGCTGCTTCAGGCCCATGCGCGGCTCGGCCAGCTTCGAAGAGGAGAGCCAACGCAGCGAGCTCGTGCATATGCCTCCGGCGGAGGATCCGCGGCTCGTGGTCTGGGCCGGCACGACCCTGCAGAAGCTCTGCAGCACGGCGACGGAGCTCGGGATTTCGGGCATGGAGTGCCTCGCGGGCGTTCCGGGACAGCTCGGTGGCGGCGTGGCGATGAACGCGGGCGGGCGTTACGGCGAGATGTGGGACTCCGTCGAGGTCGTGCGCGTGATCGAGCCCGACGGTCGCATGCTCGACCTCCCGCGCGCGGAGTGCACGCCGCGCTACCGCAACGGCGGGCTCGGCGGCGAGCGTGTGGTCGCCGGCGCGATCCTGCGCCTCGTTCCGCAGACGCGCGCCGAGGTTCGCGAGCGCGCAAAGCAGTACTTGCTCGAGAAGAACAAGGTGCAGCCGGTGATGGAGTGGTCCGCGGGCTGCGTGTTCAAGAACCCCGACAAGCAGCGCTCCGGTGGCCTGTCCGCGGGCCAGCTCGTCGAGCGTTGCGGCCTCAAGGGCCGCGAGCGTGGCGACGCGTATGTGAGCCCGCAGCACGGCAACTTCGTGATCAACCGCGCTCACGCGAGCTCGGACGACATCCTCGGCCTGATCGAGGAAGTCCGCGCCGAGGTGGCGAGCCAGACCGGCGTCGAGCTCGAGCTCGAGGTCAAGGTCTGGCGGCGCGAGCCCCGCTAGGACACTCCAAGTCCTCCGCGGGTGGAACCTTGCGCTGGCCCGGAGGGCTCCGGTTTTCCGAGCTTTGGAAGGTGTTTTTCAGTTCTGGGACGCGTCCCACGGAGCGCCTCGGATTGCTACGGCTCAGGCCGGATCTTGCCGAAAGCTCGGGTACGGCCGTCGCAGGCCTCCGAATCAACGCAACGACTCTGGGCTGTCTTCTCCCCACCCTCTTCTTCCGCCGATTCCCCATCGGTATCGCCCGGGTCGAAACGCTGGTTCGCGCATGCGACGGCCTCTACTCTTTTCCAGCGCTTCCCCCCGGAGGAGGCGCGCCGTCGCGAGGCCAGGTCGGCCCCGAGGACGTCCACAGGTCCGGGAGAGGCCGTCGCAGGTTGCGACGGACACGCCCCCGGGAAGACCCGAGGGAAGGAGACAGCCAGCATGTGCTCTGAGCACGATCCGCGCGACAACGGGCCGTTCCCGCTTTCCACCCTGCGCCACTCGGTCTCGCACCTAATGGCGAGCGCCGTCCAGAAGCTCTACCCCGGCGCGAAGTTCGGCTTCGGCCCCGCGATCGAGCACGGGTTCTACTACGACATCGAGCTCTCCGAGCCGGTCGAGGACAAGGACCTGCGCAAGATCGAGAAGGAGATGGAGCGCATCGCCAAGCGCACGCCCGAGCTGGTGCGCGAGGAAGTCTCGCGCGCCGACGCGAAGACGCGCCTCGGCGCGAAGGACCAGAACTACAAGGTCGAGGCGGTCGACCTGATCCCCGAAGGCGAGACGATCACCTTCTACCGCCACGGCGACTTCGAGGACCTGTGCGAGGGCCCGCACGTGGACCGCCTCGATCGCGGCTTGCACTTCAAGCTGCTCAACATCGCCGGCGCGTACTGGCGCGGTGACGAGAAGCGACCGATGCTGCGCCGCATCTACGGCACCGCCTTCTGGAAAAAGGAGGAACTCGACGCGCACCTCGCGTGGCTCGAGGAGGTCAAGCAGCGCGACCACCGCAAGCTCGGCACCGAGCTCGATCTCTTCAGCACGCACGCGGAGGCCGGATCGGGCTTCGTGTTCTGGCACCCGCACCTCGGCGCGGTCCGTCGCGCGATCGAGGAGTTCATGTTCCAAGAGCAGGCGCGGCGTGGCTACGACTTCGTCTACACGCCCCACGTGCTGCGCGAGGAACTGTTCAAGACCTCGGGCCACCTCGAGAACTACGGCGACATGATGTACGAGGGCTTTGGCATCGAGAACGCGCGCTACCGCGTGAAGCCGATGAACTGCCCCGGTCACGTGATGATCTACGCCACGCGCGCCCACAGCTACCGCGATCTGCCGCTGCGCATGGCGGAGCTCGGCACCGTGTACCGCTTCGAGCGCTCCGGCGTGCTGCACGGGATGATGCGCGTCCGAGGCTTCACGCAGGACGACAGCCATATCTTCTGCACGCCCGACCAGCTCGAAGAGGAGATCGCCGGCGTCGTCGAGCTCATCGACATGGTGCTGCGCACCTTTGGCTACACCTACACGGCCTATCTCGCGACGCGGCCCGAGAAGGCGATCGGCGAGCCCGCGATCTGGGAGCGCGCGACCAAGGCGCTGCAGGGCGCGGCGGATCGCGTCAAGCTCAAGCTCGAGCTCGACGAGGGCGGAGGCGCGTTCTACGGGCCCAAGATCGACTTCAAGGTCAAGGACTCGCTCGGCCGCGAGTGGCAGATGTCCACGGTCCAGTGCGACTTCAACCTGCCTGAGCGCTTCGACATCCATTTCACCGACTCCGATGGCCAGCAGAAGCGGCCGATCATGGTGCACCGCGCCATCCTCGGCTCGCTCGAGCGCTTCGTCGGCGGCCTGATCGAGCACTTCGCGGGCAAGTTCCCCGTGTGGTGCTCCCCCAAGCAGGTGGCGGTGATCCCGATCCGCGAGGAGCACACGGCATACTGCAAGAAGCTCGAGGCGGAGCTGCGCGGCGACCTGTACCGGGTCGATTGCATGGACGCGCCGGGCCACATGAACAACAAGATCAAGGATGCGCAGCAGCAGCAGATCCCGTTCATGCTGATCGCTGGCGAGCGCGAGGCCGCGGAGGGCACGGTCGCCGTGCGCCGTCGCGGCACGCGCGAGCAGCAGGTCATGCCGTTCGCCGAGTTCAAGGCGCTGCTCGACCGCCTGCGCAGCACGCGCTCGCTCGGGCTCGAGTAGCGAGCGCGAGTAGCGACGCGAGATTCCATGCGCGGCCTGTCCGGAATCGCTCCGGGCGGGTCGCGCTCGCTTCAGCGCAGCTCGATCTCGGAGAAGCCGCCCACGGGCTGCAGGCTGCCTTTGTCCCACGCGAGCACGCGGATGCGCAGGCTGCGGACCACGGCCGGCTTCGGCAGCGCGAGCTCATGCTTCCTGAGCATGTCTTCGGGGAGCTCGAACTCGATCGGCGTCATGTCCTTGTTGAGATACAGCGCGACGCGCCGGATGCGGCCGAGCTGGCCAAGGGTGGCGCGACTGGAGTCGTACTGACTGAGCAGCACCAGCTTCGTGCGTTGTGCCTTTTCGAGATCGAGCGTGATCGAGGGCTCGGAATCGGTGGGTGCGAAGGCCCAGCCCGTGCCCTGGTAGCCGTCGCAGATCGCTCCAGCGTGGGTGAAGCTCGCTAGCTGCGAGGTGCAGCGGGCGCTCACTTCGGTCTGCTCGAGCTTGTTGGATGCGTAGGCTCGCGCGTACTCGAGCATCCACGGCTGGAAGACATCGCGCGCCACCACCTCCAGCGGCGCCGATTCGAGCACCTCGATCATCTTGCTAGGAGTCGCGAGGTCCGTGGGGAGGGCCACATGCACCCGGGCCTGCATGGTGTGCGGTCCGTCCGTCTCAAACGCGTGCTGCATCGAGAAGCGCTCGTCCTTCCACGGCACAAGCTGGTCGACATCGCGCGTCTCCACCAGCTTGCCATCGACGAGGAACTCGACCTTGTCTATGTGCAGCGCCGCGTTCACACCATCGCCATGCCCGTAGGCTTCAACAGTTCCGGGCGAGAAGCCGCTGATCCAGCAGCCGATGCGCGCACGACCGGCGGCGCGGAGCCAGACGGGCTCGGCGGGGGCCTCGGCGGTCCACGTGTCCTGCACCGTGCTGTTGCCACCGGAGCTCGGCGCGGTCGCCTTGGTCAAGAACAACAGTGCGAAGCACGTGTTCGAGAGCGGCAGGGGCTCCACGGGCCAGTCAACCGGACCGCCGGTGCGCCACTCGCCGTCGTCATGCTGCTCGCGCACGAGCCGAGCTGCGCCAAGCCGGTACCAGTCGTACTCGCCGATCAGTTCGACCTGCATCAGGGAACCGACGCGCTCGAGACCGTACAGCCAGTAGAAGTGCCACGCGGGCGCGCCGTGCGGATTGCCCTCGACGGAGAACTCGCGCTCGAGCCACGCGAGACCCATGCGTTGCGCACGCTCGAGCGAGCGTCCGAGGGGCGGGGGCAGGTCCCGGCCAGCGCCTTCCTTGGCGATGCCGAGGATCGAGATTCCGGCGGCGGTCATCGAAGCGCTCGGCGTCTCGCGCTCGCCGGGCATGTAGCCAAAGCCGGCCACCTCGCGCTTGCCGGTGAAGCTCTTCCCCGCAGCCGCCGCGACCTCGATGTCCCGCGGAGTCTGCTGGTACTTGAGTGTGCCCTCGACGAGCTCGGTCCAGACATCCTTGGGGATCTTGAGGCCCGAGTGCGCGGCCGCGCGCAGCCCGAGCGCCGCGTACTGCGTGTTCGAGAGGTCGACGTACACGCTCGCGTGGTTGGGATAGCCCCACGTGCCCTCGCCCCTGATGCACGTCGAGAGCAGGAAGTCGACGAGCTCCTTCATGCGGTCCTTCCAGCGATCCGGAGGGCCGAGGGCGTCGAGCGCGAGCAGCTGCGTCGACACCGAGTAGTTGTGGGTCGGAAAGCCGCCTTCGAGGAACGCGGCTGCGCGTTGCAGCGCGGGATGCTCGGCGCTCACGCGGCACTTGCGCAGCGTGTAGATCACGAGCCCCGTCTCGCCGTTACGCCGATCGAAGTGCGCCACGGGCTCGCGCAGGTCGCTGCCCCAAGAGCCATCGCGGTTTTGCATCGCGAGCAGTCGCTCCACGCCGCGATCGATCGCCGCGTTGACGCCCGCCTGCAGCTCGCCGAGATGGGCGGCTGGCCGCTCCTGTGCAGTTGCACACGGCAGGAGTGCGAGCAGGGAGCACGTCCAGAGAGCCATGGCACCCGATGCTAGCTGCGCCTTGGGAGCCGGCAAGAGGCTCGCTCAGTCGCCGGCCCAGCTGAACGCAGCCCAGGCGAGCCCCGCGATCAACGCGTACTTGGAAGCGTAGTAGAGCTTGCGATTCATGCGCGACTTGACACCGCGAAAGAAGGCCTTCAGGTGGAAGAAGACGGGCGTGATGTGGTTCAGCAGCCCGCGCTTCTCGTGCTTCTCGTTGTGGCTCGCCGTGATGCCGTAGCCGTAGCGCACGAGGAGCTGGTTCAGGGCGCGCACGAAAGGCGTGTGCAGCGGGCGCGTGAAATCCACGAACAGGATCAGGCGCGGCTCGTCGGTCGCGTTCTCGGCCCAGTGGATGTAGGTCTCGTCGAAGACGCAGTCCTCGCCGTCCTTCCATGTGTACTCGATCCCGTCGACCCAGATGCGGCACCCTTCCTTGCGCGGGCACAGGAGTCCGAGGTGATAGCGCAGGGAACTCGCAAACGGATCCCGATGGCGACCGAGCTTCGAGCCCGGCGGCAGGAGCGTGAACGCCGCCGCGTTCAGGTCGGGAATCGAGCGCAGGAGCTCGACGGTGCGTGGGCAAATCTGCAGCGCGGACGGCAGGAAGTCGCCGTACCACTTCATGTGGAAGCGCTTCCAGCCGAGCTTCTTGAACGAAACGAAGGCAAGGTCCTGCTGCTCGGCGTTGTAGTCGATCCGCCCCTCGCTGTAGGCGGCCACGGCCTCGTCGCGGATCGTCGTCCAGTTGTCGCGCAGCTTCGCCAACTGCGGAAACCGGCTCGGCGGCAGGAACGGGTCCTTCGGAACCGCGGAGAAGAGATAGAAGAGCGTGTTGAGCGGCGCGAACAGGCCGGAGTGCTCGGTCAACTGGCGCTCGAGCCGCATGCGCACACGGCCGCGGAAGTGCACGAAGAGCGCACAGGCGAGCCACAGCCCGAAGACGAGCGTGGCAGGGTGAGTCAGGAAGGTGCGCAGGCTTTCCAGATGAACTCCGATGGGGCAGGAAGATTCCAACTTCTCCCCTTGCGGGCAAGTGTCAAACCGGATGGGCTGCCGGGGAAGCGGCCTTCAGCGCGGTGACCAGCCGGGCGGTTGCGGCCTCGAGGCTGATCGGCTCATGGAAGCCGAAGTCGCGCCGGGCGGGTTCCATGGAGTAGGAGTGGGAGCGCGCGAGCTGCAGGGCCACGAAGCGCGTCATCGGCGGCTCGCTTCCGAGGCGCGCCAGCCACCACAGGGCCTCGCAGGCAGTGCCAGCGGTGTAGGCGAGGGAGAACGGCAAGCGTCGTCGGACGGGGGTGATGCCGAGCTCGCGCAGAAGCCCGTCGATCCAATCCCACAGGCGCACCGGGCGCTCCTGGCCGACGAAGTAAGCGCGACCCGCGTGCGGCGCATCCGGTCGCAGGCCGAGCGCGGCAGCGACGTGAGCGGCCACGGCAGTCTCGACCGCGCATAGCGTGACCTCGTTCTCGCCGTCGCCCACGCGCGCGAGCTTGCCGGCGCGTGCACGCGCGAGCAGGCGCGGGACGAGATGCGGGTCGCCCGGGCCGAAGATGAGATGCGGGCGCAGCGCGCACGTCGCGAGGCCCCAGCGGCCGTTGGCCGCGAGGACTTCCCGCTCCGCGATCGCCTTCGTGGCGGGGTAGGAGCAGAGATAGCCGTGCGGGTAGGGGAGGTCATTCGAGGCGTCGACATGGTCGCGGCCATCGAACACGACGCTCGGCGAGCTCGTGTACACGAGTCGCTTCACACGGCGCTGCTCGCACGCCGCAAGCACGTTCTGCGTGCCCGTCACGTTGCTCTCGACGTACTCGCGCTCCGGTCCCCACACGCCGGTCTTGGCCGCGACGTGGAAGACGATATCGGCGTTCTTGAAGGCGTTGCGCAGCGCTTCGCGATCGGACAGGTCGAGCGGTGCGTGGCGCACGCCGAGCGCCACGAGCTCCGGCACGGGCTTGCGCGAGCCGGCGACGACCTGATGGCCCTCGCGCACGAGCTCCGCAGCGAGGCGACTGCCGAGGAATCCGTTCGCTCCCGTGACGACCGCCCTCATCGCGGCTGCTCCGCGGCCCAGCGAGCGAGAGCGGGGCGGTCGATCTTGGCGTTGTGGCGTACGTCGACGGGGAACGACTCGTGGAACAGGACGCGCGTCACGGTCCGCGTCGCAGGATTGCGGTGCCCATGCCCGAGGAGCTCGCGTGCGAGTGTGTCCGACGCCTGCGAAGCGCTCTCGAGCTCGACGACGAGCACGGGCTCCTGCGCTCCGCGTTCGCCGATCCCGACGAGCGCCGAGCGTCGCACGGACCGGTGAGTGTTGAAGATATTCTCGATCGCGACAGGGTAAAGCGTTCCGCCTACCGACTCCACTCGGTGCGATTTGCGACCCAAGAACCACAGGCGACCAGCGTCGTCCTCGCGGACGATGTCGCCCATGCGATGCCAGACGGTCTGTCCGTCGCGGATCTTGGCGGCGGCCGTGTGCGCGGGCTCCTGTTCATACTCGCGGGTGACCTGCGCACCCTTGACGACAAGCTCGCCAGGCTCGCCAGGCTGCACGCACAGGGAATCACTCCAGTCCTCGATGGGTTCGTCGCTGATGCGGACTACGCGGACCGCAATGCTGCTCGTCGGCCACCCGACGCAATTGCCCCAGCCGCCCTCCGTGCGCACGCGATGCTCGGCGAGCACGGCGCGACCGTTCATGCTCGAGACAGGCAGGGACTCGGTCGCACCGTAGGGCGTATGGACGTCTCCGCGGTCCCCGAGGATCGAGAGGCAGTCCTCGATCAGCGGCGGATGGACGGGCGCACCCGCGATCATCAGGCGCTCGAGATGCTCGAGCACAATCCCGCGTTCGCGAGCCCAAGGCGCGACGCGGCGCCAGATGGCGGGTGAGCCGAAGCACTGCACGGCGCGATGCTCGCGCAGCGCGCGCACGACCTTTTCTGGCTTGGCGCGCGCGGGGTGCGAGAAGTCGATCTCTGGCAACACGGTCGAGAGCCCCAAGGCCGGTCCAAAGAGCGCGAAGGGAGCAAAGCAGGCGACATCGACGTCGCCTGCGCGCATCGCATACAGTTCCTGCAGCGCGGCGACCTGCGCGCGAAGCATGCCGTGCGTGTAGGGAACTCCCTTGGCGGGTCCGGTGGAGCCCGAGGTGAAGAGCACGGCCGCCGCGTCGTCGGCGCACGTCGCAGCTTGCGCGGGCACCGCACGGGCTGCGCGGCGCAGGCTCGAGAGCGTGCGTCCACCGAGCGGCAGCGCGCCATGGACGATGGTCACCTCGACGGAGCGGAAAGCCGCGGGAAAGACGAGCTTCAGCGCGCAGGCGAGCGGGAGGCCAACGAAGCAGCGCGGGGCCATGCGCTCGACACAGCGCAGCACACCTACGCGGCCCATGGCCGGATCGATCAGCACCGGCTGGGCGCCGAGGCGAAACAGCGCGTAGATCAGGACCACCCAGTCGATGCTCGGGCGGACAAAGACGCTCACCTTGTCCCCGCGGCGCAGCCCTGCATGAGCGAGTGCCGCATGCTCGCGCTCGATGCGCTGCTGTAGCTCGCGATAGGTCACGTGACGCCAGCCCGCACCGTGGGGCTCCGCGAGCGCGCGAGCATCGCCACGGCGCCGCGCGTTCTCATGGACGAGCTGCGCGACGTTGAAGAGCTCGCTCACGATCGCGACGGGTGGCGGGAGAGGAACGCCGAGATCCACTCGAGCACTTGCGCGGGCGCGTCCTCGGTGACCCAGTGGCCCGCGTCGTCGACCTTGTGGGACTCGGCAGCGGGGAAGCGGCGTTCCCACTCGCGGCGGAAATCGGGCGTGAAGCACCAGTCGCGCTCGCCCCAGATCAGGCATAGCGGTCTGTCCCGCAGGCGTTCGAGTCCGCGCTCGATCGCGACCAGCGTCGGGTGCGAGGGATGCTCCGGCGAGAGCGGAATGTCCTCGACGAAGCGCAGGGTCGCGATGCGATCCTGCCAATTCGAGTAGGGAGCGAGCAGGCCCTTCTTCGCCAGCGGCGCGAGCCCGCGCTCCGTGGCCATGAACGTCGCGGCGCGCGCGAAGGCGTTCAGCCCACGCACGGCCATCGTCCCCAACAGCGGGATGCGGCAGGCGCGGATGCGCAGCGGAGCTTTGAGACCCGTGAAAGCCGCCGTGTTCATCGCGATGGCGCGTTCGATGAGCTCCGGCCTCCGTTCGCCGAGGCCGAATCCGATCGCGCCACCCCAGTCGTGAACCACGAGCGTGATTCGCGCGAGTCCTAGGTGCGTCACGAGACGCTCGACGTTGCCGACGTGTTGCTCGAGCCGGTAGCCCCAGTTCTGCGGCTTTTCCGACAGTCCGCAGCCGACGTGATCGGGCGCGATGCAGCGATAGCGCCTGGACAGCTCGCGCACGAGGTTGCGCCACAGGAAGGACCAGGTCGGATTCCCGTGCAGGAACAGCAGCACCTCGCCGTAGCGTGGACCTTCGTCGATGTAGTGCAGCGCTCCACCGTCGACCGCAAGGAAGTGGGGCTCGAAAGGGTATTCGCTGGCGAACTCGCGCACGAGCTCGCGGGCTGCCTGCGTCCTGTCGATGGTCGCGGTCACGAGGCGACCTCACGCCGCGAGCCGAGTGGGCGCTCGTGCAGGACAAAGCTGGGCAGGACGCCTTCCGGCGTGCAGACAGAGACGACGTGATCGGCAAAGACCCGCTGGTGCACGATGCGCGGCAAGTCTTCAAAGCGCATTTCGAGTTCCTGTGCCCCGACGCGCACGATGCGACAACGCGACAGGGCCTGAAGGCCGACGCCGAACTCCTTGAGGAGCGCTTCCTTACCCGTCCACGTGCGCAGGAAGCCGTCCTCGCCCCGTGTCGCAAACAGCGCGAGTTCCTCGGCGTGGAGAATGCGGTCCACGAGATCGGGCCGAATGTCGCGACGCTCCTCCACGTCCACACCGATGCTGGAAGGCCAAACCGCTCCGGCGACGCGTGCCGGCGAGTGACTCAGCGACCAGTGCCAGCCGCGGCTGGGTTGCGGGACCTCCTCCGAGTCCTTGCGGAGCTCCGCGATCGGGGATCCCTGCGCGGCCGCACTCGCCCATACGGCGCGCCGAGCATGGTCGCGCTGCAGCTCGACCCGCTCGTGCCCGCGCGGCAGGACCTCTGGAAGCGGCGCGATGACGACCACCGGGCCGTTCACGTGGCGGTGCCCCCAGAGTTGAAGCGTCGCACGATCTCGCGATCGAAGAAGTTGAAGCCCATACCGGCATCGACGACGAGTCCCTGTCCGTTGATGCCCGAGGAGCGCGGGGAGAGCAGAAAGACAGCCGTGCTGGCGACTTCCTCGGTCTTCAGGGCCGAGTGACGCAGGGTGGCGGCCTCGGCGTAGAGGTAGTTGTCGAGATAGCCGGGTATCCCGGCGGAAGCGGAGGTCTTCAGCGGGCCGGCCTTCACGGCGTTGAAGCGCACATTCGTCGTCGTGGAGAAGCTCTTGGCGAGAAACACCACGGTCGAGTCGAGTGCGGCCTTGATCGGCGCCATATAGCCGTAACTCTCCGAGGCTAGCGTCGTGTTCGAGATCGAGATGGTGACAACGGAGGCGTCCTTCGTGAGCTGCGGCTTGAGCGCCCGGGAGAGCGCCACGAGCGAGAAGCACGAGATGTCGACGGCCTGCAGGAAATCAGCGCGCGCCGTCGCGTCGAACGGTTGCATGCCCTGCGAGTAGTTCGCGAAGGCGATCGAATGCACGAGCCCGTCGACAGGGCCGTGCGGCGCGAGCTTCGACGCAAGGGCGTCGATCTCGTCTTGCCGTTCGACGTCGCAGGTGAAGACCGGCGAGGGAGCCAGCAGAGACTCGAGCTGGGCCTTGCGCGCATCGGAGCGCACGACGTGGATCACCTCGGCTCCGCACTCCCGTAGCTGCTTGTGCACGTGCCATGCGACGCTCTTCTTGTTCGCGACGCCCGTGACGACGATGCGCTTGCCGGCGAGCCCGAGGTAATCCACTACAGGCCTCCAGCCGTCACCGCGACGACGAATTGCACGCGCAGCACCGCCTCGCCGTTACTCGTGACCTTGGCCGTCATGTAGCGCGCGGGGCCGACGCGCTCGTCGAGCTTCACTTCGCAGCGCAGCGTCTCGCCGGGCCCCACGCGTCGGCGGAAGCGCGCATCGGCGATGCGCGTGAGCACCGGAACGGCGCCCTCGGGGATCGCGTCGCGCTCGTCACAGGCGCACAGGAGCGCGCCGGCTTGGAACGCGCTCTCGCAGATCAGCACGCCCGGAACGAGCGGCTGGCCCGGGTAGTGCCCGCGGAAGAAGTGTGCGTCGGCACGCACGTCCCACTCGGTCACCATGCGGCCGGCCTCGTGCTCTAGCACGCGGTCGACGTACAGGAACGGCTCGCGATGGGGGATGATCGCGTGGATGTCGATATCGGCGGGGTTCTGCATCACGCACGGCCTCCCGCCGCGGCCTGCGCGGCCGCGCGCAGGAACAGGTCGACCTTGTTGGAGGTGATCACGCCGTAGTTCGCGGCGCCGAGCCAGCCGGACATGATGATGCCGACGGAGCCGGAATGGTACAGGCCCTCGATGTGGCTCGAGAGCTCCATGCTCGGTCGCAGTCCTTCCCACTTCGTGCCGAAGGACGCGCCCTGCACATGCTGCGTGTAGAACTCGAACGTGCGCGGAGTGGCCGCCTCGACATGGTCCGTGATCGAGCGCACGTTCGGGACATAGCGCTCGAGCTCGACGAGCGTGTCCTCGATGAGCCGTGCCTTCTCGCGCTCGTAGCTCGCCGCGTCCAGGCTCGCCCAGTCCTTCCAGTTCGCGTTCGTGGAGCTCACGATCGCGTGGCGGCCGGTCTCCGGGCGCACCTTGGGGTAGTAAAAGGAGAACGTGCGGCTCAAACCATGGAAGTCGCACAGGGCGGGCGAGTCGAAGCGCTCGCGGCGCGAGGTGAACAGCAGGTCCGTGATCCACGGAACCTCGCAGCCCTCGCGGATTCCGAAGTAGACCTGCGTACTCGAGTTGTTGAGTCGCACGGCCTCGACTTCGCGCACGAACTCGTGCGGAAAGTGCTCACAGCCGACAAGGTCGAGGATCGTGCGTCGGATGTTGGCGTTGGAGAGCACCGCGCGGGAGCGCAGGTGGCGGCCGTGTGCGACGACGCCGGTAGCGCGACCGTTCTCGACCGTGATCTGGTCAACCTGCACGTTGTTGAAGAGCTCCACGCCGTTCTTGCGCAGCTCGTCCTTCATCTTCCCGACCAGCCAGTCGGTCCCGCCGGTGAAGGTGTAGACACCCTTCGACATGAAGTTGGAGAACACGATGCCGTAGGCGATCGCGGGGTCCTCCATGGTCGAGCCGTTGGCGTAGGCGATCGGCTCGAGCAGCAGGCGATGGATGTCATTGCGGCCTGGGAAGAAGCGCTCGAAGCAGTCTGCGACAGTGTCCCGCGGGTCGTCGTAGTAGTTGAGGCCTCGCAGGTAGTCGAAGAAAGCCTCGACCGTGGAGCGCGCGGCGCCGAAGTGCGTCACGAGCTTCCCGGTGAAGTCCTCGCGCGTGAAGGTCGTGTCGAGCGTGAACTGCGGGTTGTCGAACCGGATCCCTTCGAGCTGCACGATCTTGGACGCGATCTCCGGGCTCCAGTAGCGTCGGCAGGTCTTGACCATGCCGACGGGGAAGCCGTGCAGGGAGATGTCGAACACATGACCGCCGCGGCGCTTGAACCAGGTGGCCATGCCGCCGAAGTTGTAGTGCTGTTCGAGCAGCGCGACCTTGTGGCCCATGCTGCCGAGTACGTTGGCCGCCGTCATGCCGGCGAGGCCGCTGCCGATCACCACGAGGTCGTATTCCGCTCGCGCGTTCGCGAGCGGGTCCGTGCTGCGCGGCTTCTTGCCGTCCGTGGAGCCGCGGAAATAGCGCCGTTCCTCGCTCACGCGGCACCTCCGGCAGGCTCGAGCAGCGAGCGATTGGCGATGGTGATGCCGGAGAGCATCGCACCGATCACGCCTACGAGTCCCTGATCCGTGCCGATGAGCTCGAGGCCGCGCAGCGACGTGAAGCCATCGCGCGCCTTTCGAGGGCTGCCGTAGACCGCGCCGCCGCGGTGGCCGGTGAAGCGCTCGATCGTGCGTGGAGTGAAGGAGTCGCGGAATACGGTGTGGGGGCGGATGGGGAATGAGAAGCTCTCGGCGGTGGCGAGCATGGATTCGACGGCGAGCGTCTTTTCCCGCCCATACGCCGCTTCGGGCAGACCCTTCCAGTATGCGTGGTTCGCCGGACAGGTGACGCGCGCCAAGGGCTCGCGATCCGGCTCGCGCAGCTGGTAGTTCGACGGGCAGGTGATGACGCCGCAGCGCGGCTCGACGGGAACCTCGGGGCGCTCGTAGCGGAAGCGCTCGCCTTCGGAATAGAACACGATCGTCGCGTCGTGGCCGAGATCGAGGGGCGCGCGGTCGAGCACGCAGCAAGTCTCGACGAAGGACAGGCGGCCGATGCGATCGTCGTTCTCTTGCGCCGAGGGCGTTCCGCACAGCGCCTCGGTCTCGACCAGTCCCGCCGACGACAGCACGCGCTCGCACTCGAGCTCCGAGCCGTCGTCGAGCCGCACGCCGCGCACTTTTCCATCGCCATGGAGCACCGCTGCGACACCCGTCTTCATGCGCAGCTCGCCGCCTTCCTGCTCGAAGCGCGCGATCAGCAGGTCGAGCAGCTCCTTGATGCCTCCCTCCGGCCGGGCCATGCCCTCGAGGTGGATCGAGCGGAAGAGGATACCGTACTCGGCCCACGACATGTCGTTCTCGGTGGGTGAGCCGTAGAACAGCGGAGCGATCATCAGCAACTCGACGAGCAGCGGGTCGCTGACGAACTCCGCGATGCGCGCGCGCGCGCTCGTCGCATAGTCGCTCTCGCTCGAGCCGCTGTAGCCCGGCAAGGCCGCGACGAGTCGCTCGAAGCCGTCCTGCTGCGCCGGGAAGAGTCGCGCGATTTCGCTGCGCAAGAGCGCCATGTCGTTCGAGTACGACAGTCGCAGCGTGTCGCCGCCGCTCGTGCGCAGGGCCGTGATCGAGCGCCGCTGCGGAGCGAGCTTCAGCGCATCGTGCGGGATGCGCAGCTGGCGCAGGATGCGGGTCAGCGGAACGTTGGGCGTGCCCTTCGCCGCGTAGTTGGTCAGCGCGTGCAGGCCCGTCTCGAAGCGCCGGCCCGCGCGCTTGTAGAAGGAGTTCAGCCCGCCCCAGAGGTAGTGCCGCTCGAGGATCGCCACGCGCTTGCCCGCCTGCGCGACGCGAATGCCTGCGGCGAGACCGCTCATGCCCGCGCCGATGATCAGGGCGTCGTAGCGCACGGCGTCGGGTTCTGGCGCGGCCGGGTGTGCCGCTCAGCCCTTGAGGGCCGTCAGCACGAGGGCCTTCGACTCGAGCTTGGGCCCGAGGTAGTCGACGCAGCCCTGCAGGCTGGCGAGCTGCATGTAGTCCTCCTCGGGGACCTGCACGCCGTAGCGCTTGCGCAGCTCCATCACGATGTCGAGGAAGTCCATCGAGTCGAGCTCGATCTGGTCGCGCAGGCGCACATCCATCGCGAGCTGGCCCAGCTCCTCGTCGGGCGCGATGGTGGCGATGATGTCCTTGATGGCGATGACGATTTCGTCGCGGGTCATGGGGATGTTTGGGAAGAAGCTGGCGCGGAGCCTAGTTCCTGAAACGCTCGACGATCACCGCCGAGTTGATGCCGAGCATCCCGAACGACATGTTCAGGATGCGGTCGATGCGCCGCGTGGGACGCATGGGCTCGTTGATCACGAGACCGTCGAAGGCGCAGGCCGGGTCGAGGTTGTCCACATTGATCGTGGGGTGCACCAGACCGTCATCGAAGGACGGCAGGTTGCCGGCGAGCTCGAGGGCTCCGGCAGCTCCCATCGTGTGGCCAATATAGCTCTTGGTGTTGTTCACGCGCGTCGGCGCGCCCGTGAACACCGAGCGGATCGCCTCGCACTCGACCTCGTCACCCTGCTTGGTGCTCGTGGCGTGCGTGTTGACGATGTCGATCTCCTCGGGCGCGAGCCGCGCGTGGGCGAGCGCGCCGCGGATGCAGGCCTGCTGGCCCTTCGAACTCGGCAGCACGAAGTCGCTGGCGTCGGAGTTGACGAAGTAGCCGCGCACCTCGCCGTAGATCTTCGCTCCGCGCGCGAGCGCGTCGTCGAGGCGCTCGAGCGTGTAGAGGCAGCCGCCCTCGCTCACCACGATGCCATTGCGATCGCGATCGAAGGGCCGCGAGGCCTTGGCGGCGTCGTCGTGGCGCGCGAGTGCGCCCTGAGAGCGGAAGCTGGCGAAGATGCCGAAGGTGTGGATGGACTCGGACACGCCGCCGCCGAGCGCGAGATCGACAATCCCAAGCTGCAGCATCTGCATGCTCTGGATCAGGCCCAAGTTGCCCGCCGCGCAGGCGCCGCCGAGGCAGTAGGCGGGACCCGAGATCCCGAGGCTCAGCGTGACTTCGCCCGCGGCGTTGTTGGCCACCGTGCGCGGGTTGTGGTGGTGAGACCAGAAGGAGAGGTCGAAGTTGTACTGCGCGACCTCGTGGATCTGGCTCTCGGTCTCGACGTTGCCGTGTTCGGTGATGCCGATGTACACGCCGACGCGCGAGCGATCGCGCGTCGCGATGTCGATCCCCGAGTCCTTGAGCGCTTCGTTCGCGCACCAGATCGAGATGCCGCCCGCGCGCGTGCCGCGGCGCGCTTCCTTGCGCGTCTGGTAGCGCAGCGGGTCGAAGTTGCACACGCCCGCGAAGGTCTCGCCGACGTGGCGGATCGAGTAGGGGACCACGCCGCTCTTGCCCGCGAGCAGGTTGGCCCGGTACTGCGACAGGCTGTCGCCGTTGGGACTCGCGAGGCCGACGCCGGTGATCACGACGCGCGGAAGCTCACGCACGGCGGGCCTCCTTGGTGCGCTTGCGCGGCGCGGTGCGCTTGGAGCTGCTGCCCTTGGCTTCGACGAGGCGCGGCGTGGAATCCCGCCCAGTGTGCGTCACGTCGCTTTCCTGAAGCGCGTTCTTCACGAGCTGGTTCAGGCCGTTGCGGCCGAGCAGCATGCGGCTCGGCATCACCACGCCGACCTTGAGCGCGGCGCTGATCGCCTTGTGCAGCAGGCTCTGGCTGTCGTCGAGCGCGTTGGCGACGGCGCCGACCACGAGTCCCATGACCGCCTCCGCGATCTCGCAGGTCGAGATGATCGAGCGCAGCGTCATCACGCGCGGGTCCTTCTCGCCGTGCTGCTCCTTCACGAAGGCGAGCATGCGCTGGCTGGCCACCTTGAACTGCTGGAACACGACCTGCTCGCGGCGGCGGATGACGGTCGCCGCGATGGCGAGCGTGTTCGAGACGGGCGCGTGCAGGTGGCAGCGGCGCTCGTGGTCGAACTCGCTCGTGATCGCGCCCCACTCGGTGAGCTCGTGCAACGCGGTGCTCGTGGCCCCTTGGGAGAGGTGCAGGCTCTCGCTGATTTCCTTGGCCGTCAGCGCGCGACCGCCGAGCACGAGGAGACCCCAGATGCGGCCGTGGACGCGCTTGAAGCCGATGGTCTTGAAGAAGAGCTCGAACTGCGGGAGCTGCGCGGCGAGCTCGGGCTCGAGGCCGGGCAGCTGCGGCAGGGATCGGGAGGTCGGGAGCTCGTCGTTCATGGGAGCGGGCGTGACTACCGATTTCAGATTTTCCTGAAATCCGTGGCATGCGCGTTCTACCCGCCCGCCGGGCGCTAGGCCAAGCGGAAACGGTCACCGGGGGGCAAATTCGGGCCATTTTCGACCCTCGCGGGGTCGCGGGCGGGTGGTCCCGGCGGTCCGGCCCGCTCAGGGCTCGAGGGCCAGCATCTGGCACTGCAGGCCACTGCCGATGCCCATCAGCACCGTGCGCTGCCCCGCGCGCACGAACCCGGCGGCCCGCGCCCGGTCCCACGAGAGAGGCAGGGAGACGGAGCCGATGTTGCCGAGCGTCTCGACGGTCGGGAAGTCGAGCGCGAGGTCGATGCCCATCGTGCCGAGCAGCAGCTTGCGGTGCGCCACGCCGACCTGGTGCGTGATCACGCGCTCGACCGACTCGCGCGACCAGCCGACTTCGGCGAGGAACCCCGCGAACGTGCGTGCCGCGAGCTCGTTGCCCGCGTGCATCAGCGCCTCGCTGTCGGTCTGCATGAGCATGCCGTCGCCGGAGTGGTCGCCGTGGCACAGGACGTGGTGCTCGGTGGCGGCGCGCGCGGTGGCCGCGACGAGGCGCGAGCCCGACGCGCACAGCTCCTTGCGCGCGAGCACCATCGCCGCCGCGCCGCTGCCGATCGTGAGCGACGCGAAGCTGCCCTTCAGTTCCTCGCGCGTGAGGTCAGCCTTCGCGTTGAGCGCCGCGATCGTGCGCTCGACCAGCGCTCGCCCGCATTCTCCGGCGACGACGAGTCCCGCGTCGATCGCGCCGAGCTCGATCTGCGTTGCGACCACGCTGGCGGCGTTCGCGAAGCCGAGGCAGGCGTTCGAAAGGTCGAAGGCGAGCGCCGTCGACGGCAAGCCCAGCTGGTGGTGAACGACCGAGGCGGTCGCGGGCTCGAGGAAGTCGCGACACACCGAGGCGTGCACGAGCAGGCCGATGTGCTCGCGCGGGACGCCGCTGCGCGCGAGCGCGAGCTCGCCGGCCGCCGTCGAGCCGTCACTCGGCCGCCAGCCGCGCGGAAAAAGGCGCCGCTCGCGGATGCCCGTCATCAGCTCGAGCCGGCCCGTGCTGAGGCGGAAGCGCGCGTAGACCGGCGCGAGCGCGGCTTCGAGTGCCTCGCTCGTCACAACCTCCTCGGGCAGCACGTGGCTGGTGGCCGCGATCCGGACCTTCTCGAAGCGCATGGGGCGACAAGGGTAGGCCCGGGGCGCTGCTTGTCCATCGCCTATCGGCTATCGTCTCTGGGAGCCCCGCTCCTCTTGTCCCGACCCCGTCCCATGCGCACGCCCCTTCGCTTCCGCATCCTCGCCCTCTCCTGCGCGCTGCCGTTCGCTGCCTGCGGCAAGGACGAGAGCGCGCCCGCGCCCGCGCCCGCCCGGGCGCCCGCCTCGGCCACCAAGGTCTCCGGGGACTTCACTGCCGCCGGCAAGAAGATCGCGGCCTTCGAGGCCTACAACAACGGCCGCTTCGCGGATGCGCTGCGCCTGTACGACGGGTTGCTCGCGGTCGAGCCGGACAACCTCGATGCACGCATCAACCGCGCTGCGAGCCTCGGGCAACTCGGCCGCTGGCCCGAGGCCCTCACCGCGACCGACGAGTGCCTCGCGCGCAACCCGAACGACCCCGAGATCCACATCAACCGCTCGACGATCCTGAGCGAGCTCGGCCGCAGCGAGGAGGCCCTCGAGTCCGTCGACCGCGCCCTCGCACTCTCGAAGGACCTGCCCAAGGGGCTGCTCCTGAAGGCCACGATCCTCGGCAAGTCGGGCAAGGCCGACGAGTCGGTCGCGATCGTCGACGCGCTCGTGCAGCGCTTCCCCAACGAGCCTGGACTGTTGCTCGAGAAGGCGCGCATGCTCGACCTCGTCGGGCGCGGCGCGCTGGCCGACCCGATCTACGCGCAGCTCTCGGCGCAGTTCCCCGACGACCCCGGGCTGCAGGCGGCCCTCACCGCGCGCAACGCCGCCGCCGCCAAGTAGCCCGCGCGAGGCCCTGCGTCGGGGTGCGGTGGACGGACGCCGTGCGAACGGCGAACATCTAGAATGCTATGCCTGCGTCGCTGACTCCGATCCTGCACGTCGACATGGACGCGTTCGACGCGTCGGTCGAGGTGCGCGACGATCCCTCGCTCGCCGGCAAGCCGGTGGTGGTGGGAGGAGCGCCGGGCGGGCGCGGTGTCGTGGCGGCCTCGAGCTATCCGGCGCGGCGCTTCGGCGTACGCTCGGCGATGTCGACGGCCGAGGCGCTGCGGCTGTGTCCCGAGCTCGTGGTCGTCAGCCCGAACTTCGAGAAGTACACGGCGGAGAGCCGCAAGATCATGTCGATCTTCCGCTCGTACACGCCGCTCGTCGAACCGCTCTCGCTCGACGAGGCCTTCCTCGATGTGACCGGCTGCGAGTACTCCGGAGGAGATCCGGCCGAGATCGGCCGTGCGATCAAGCGCGACATCCTGCGTGAGACGGGACTGGTCGCGTCGGTGGGCGTCGCGAGCTCGAAGTTTGTCGCCAAGCTCGCGAGCGACATGGACAAGCCCGACGGCTTCCGCGTGATCCTGCCCGAGGACGTGCAGACGATCCTCGCGCCGCTGTCGGTCTCGGCGATCTTTGGCGTCGGCCCGCGCACCGCGAAGCGGCTCGAGGCCATGGGCGTGCGCACGGTGACCGAGCTCGCCAAGCTCTCGCGCGAGGAAGTGCAGAAGCGCTTCGGCGTCTCCGGCGCGTGGATCCACGACCTCGCGCACGGCATCGACACGCGGCGCGTCACGCCGCGCCGCGAGGAGAAGAGCTATAGCCAGGAACGCACGTTTCCCAATGACATCCGCAGTCGCGAGGAGCTGCGCCTGCGGCTGCTCGAGTTCTGCGAGGAGCTCGCCTTCCGCCTGCGCGATGCGGGCCTGCGCGGCCGCACGGTCACGATCAAGGCGCGCTACCCGAGCTTCAAGACGATCACGCGCACGCACACGCTGACTTTCTCGACTAGCGTCGGCGTGCGCTTCTACTCTGCCGCGCGCGAGCTGCTCGACCGCATCCCGCAGGGCCCGCTGCGCCTGCTTGGCCTGCAGGTCTCGAACCTCGAGGACGTGCGCACGCCCCAGCAGGGCATGCTCTTCGGCGCCGCCAGCCCGGAGGCCGAGGCGCCCTCCGTTCCGCAGCAGGCCGCGCTGTTCCCCGACCGCCTAGAGCGCGTCTCACCCGGCCTCGATCGCCTGCGCCGCAAGTACGGCCGCGGCGTCGTCATCCCCGCCAGCCTGCTCGGCCGCGACCAGTCCATCGGCCGCGACGGTACCACCGGCTCCCTCGGCGGTGCTGCCCGCGCCGCCCGCAGCGAGGCCTCCGATGCCGAGGTCGCGCCGCCGTCGTTCGACGAGCCGCCCGCCGAGTAGGGCGCTGCATCAGGATCATCGCGTCCCCGCATTGGGCGGAGTTCCGCTCGGAACCAAGCTCGCGCCTAGTCGTCCCATTCGCTGATGATCTTGACCACGGTGAGGACCGCGGCGGCAAGCTCGAGCCAGTTGCTCATGAGCGCACCGCCTTTCCTGATTTCCGGGTCGTGCATGGGATGGCAGGGTCGCCTGCGGACGAGTGCGGCGTCGAGTCGGCTGTCGACGGAAGCTCCGATGGAACCGCAGGGCTCATGTCTCCCGGCGCTGCTTGCGCACGCGGCTTGCGACGCGAGCGCCAAGCCGAGGAGCGCTTCACGATCGAGCCGCGGATCCACGCGACCGTCGCCGACACCACGAACGAGAAGCACCAGCGCAGCGGGTACTCCAGCAGCGCGAGCAGCAAGCGGAACGCTGCTCCGAGGAAGCTCAGCAGCCCGCGCAGCGAGAGCTCAAGAGTCGCGAGCAGTCCATGCTGGGACTGATCGAGGAGTGAGACGATTCCAATCGTGAGGGAGGGGTAGGGAGGTTGCACCGAGCGGCGCCAGCCTCTATCCGCAGAGACAGTTTCAAGCACAGAACGTGGTGCTGCCGCTTTTTGCATAGTATGCAAAATAACGCGTCAAGTCGAATTTCAAGGGCCGGTCAGGAGCGAGCTTGCGACCATGTCAGACGTTTCGTTTTCCATCGCCTACGGCTGCACAGTGGCCAAGCTGAGGGAGAGGGCGGATCTCTCGCAGGCCGTTTTGGCGGCGCGAACTGACATGACCCAGTCGCGAATCTCGCGGCTCGAGAACGGGGCGAAGTCCGCGCTGCCCGACGTGGAACAGGCTGCGAAGCTGGCCCGAGCGCTCGGCACGACCTCTGCGGACCTCGAGCGGATCGCCCTCAAGGCGAGTGCGGACGTGTCCGCGTTCCGACACCCCAAGTTCGTCGACACTGCTGCGGCTTCCGACAAGCCCGCGTGGAACGCTTTCTTGGTGGGGCTGACCACCCTGGCGGTCGTGGCGGCAATTGGTGCTCTGCTCGATTCGAAGTCAAAGAAGTAGAGGCCGTGCCGCTGTCGACCGGCTGCCAGTCCGGCCGTTCTCCGAAGCGTTGGGGCGAGGAACCTGAAGTCGCGCAAAAAAGCGCGCGAGGCCGCGCGCGGGGGACGCGCTCGGCCTCGCGAGAGGGTCGTTGCTGCGGCCTGCGGCTAGTGACCGTCGGACAGGTAGCTCATGAAGCTCATGCCGATGTCGCGGAAGTTCTGCACGCGCGGGATCTCGATCGCGTCCTTGATGCAGACCTGCTCGCACAGCTTGCAGGAGGTGCAGTTCTTCTCGATCACGATCGCGATGCGGTTGAATCCGTCGACATCGAGCTTCATCTCGAGCGCCTCGAAGGGGCACACGTCGACGCAGAACTCGCAGCCGGTGCAGAGCTCCTCGTGGACGAGGGCCTTGGGCACCTGCTTGGGCTTGATGTGCGTGACGAGCGTGTCGCGGTCGTTGGTGATCGCGTCGAACGGGCAGTAGATGCCGCAGACTGAGCAGTTGATGCACAGGTCCGGGTCGATGAAGAAGCGCTCGCCGCCGGAGATCGCGTTGGTCGGGCAGACGCGCTCGCAGATGGTGCAGGCGGTGCACTTCTCGGTGATGAAGTGCGAGCGCCACTGCCACGCCTCGGCGAGGCCGGGCTTCTTGAAAACGAGGATTTCGAGCTTCTGGTGGCCGTCGAAGCGGAAGCGATGACCGAAGGTCGTGCGCTTGAGCTCGATGGTGGCGAGGAACTGGCCCGGGAAGCTGTTGGTCGTGTGGCAGAGCGCGCGGATCTTGGGATCCTTGACCCAGCCGTAGATCTGGAACACGTTACCGTCCTGCACGACGTGGTTGCCGTAGATCGGCATCACGCTCGTGAGCCCGTAGCGGAAGCGGTCGCGCACCGCGGGCACCTTGGTCGGGAACTGCACCGTGACGCGGACAAAGTCCTCTTCCTCTTCGACGGTGTAGTCGCGGCCGTAGCGACGATCGCGCTCGACCGGGTCCATCTCGACGCCGCGCCACTTGGCCCACTCGAGCTCCCAGCCGGGCACTTCCTCGAGCTTGGAGAGGTCCTCGGCGGGCGGCAGCTCGCCCGAGTAGCCGATGGCCGCCGTCGGGCACACGTCGACGACGGTGCGCGCGTTGTAGAGGGTCGAGTCGTGGACGTCGTGCGTGTGCGCCTTGGCGTCCTGCCCCATGAAGAAGATCTCGGGGAAGTCTTGGCAGCACGCGTCGCAGGCGATGCACAAATGCGGGTCGACCGCGAAGCGCTCGGCCTTGGCGACGGTGTCCTTGATGGTCGGAGTCTCGGTCATGGGGGAGGTGCCGCCGGGGGCGGGGCCTCTGGGGATCGGCTGGGGGCGACTCTAACGTGGAGGAGAGATCTTGGCGGCCGGGGACCACCATTCCAAGCGGGCAACCATGCTAACTCCGTGTCGGGGGTCGTTCCTATACTTCGCCCCATGTTCTGGAGCACAGGGAGCAGGTGGGAGGGAGCTCCAAGTGGCTCAAACCGACCGTTCTAGGGTCGTCCGGAGCGCGCTGCTCGGGCTGCTCCTCTCGCTCTGGGTGGCGCTCGTCTGGGGCTGGGTCCTGCGCACGGGCCTGTGGGGCTGGGACGTCTATCCCCTGATCGCCGCCGGGCAGGTCGAGGGGCTCGGTGGCGTCGGGGCGACCTTCGGGGAGGAGCTGATGGACGGCCGCTACCCGCTCGGCCGTTACTGGCGCCCCTTGGTGCACCTCTCCTTCGGGCTCGACCATGCGCTGTGGGGGCTCGATCCAAGGGGCTACCACCTGACCGATCTCGCGCTCCTCGGCGCGAGCGTGCTGGCGCTGGCGGCGGTGGCGCGGCGCTGGCTCTCCGAGCGCGCGGCGCTCGCCGCGGCGGTCGTCTTCGGGGGCAACCTCGTGCACGAGGACGTGCTCGCCGTGCCGGCCCGGCGCGCGGACTCGCTCGCGCTGCTCTTCACCTTGCTCGCACTGCTCGCGCTCCTCGGTCGTGGCGCGCGCGGGCGCTGGCTGGCGGCGGTCGCGGTCGCCGCGGCGCTGGCAGCGAAGGAGAGCGGGGCCATCGCCGTGCTCGTCGCGAGCGGCGCGGCCTTCGCTCTGGCCGAGGGAACGGGCCGCGAGCGCTCGAGCCGGGCCGTGCGCACGGCGTGGCCCTGCTGGCTTGCCTTTGCACTCACGTTCGCACTGCGGACGTGGGCGCTCGGCGGTCTCGGCGGCAGCCGCGAGGCGCAGGTCTCGGCCGCGTGGTCGGACGCACTCGCATCTTTTGCGCGCTATTTCCCGGCGGCTTTCGCACCGACGCAAGCGCGGCTGCTCGGCAGCGCGGCGCTCTCGGGAGCGATCGGCCTCGCGCTCGTGGCGCTGTTCGTGGCGCTCGCGCGCCGGGAAGCTCGCCGCACGCTCCTGCCGCTCGGGCTGTGGTTCGTGGCACTCGCGTCGCTGACCGCGATCTCGCGCGCCGAGCGCGGCTGGTACGAGCTGCCGTTCGTGGCCATCAACGGCCTGTTCGCGGCCGCTCTTCTCGAGCACGCGCTCGCGCGCGGCGGGGCGGCGCGCATGCTCGCGCTGCCCGCGCTCGCGTGGGCGCTGGCTTCGATCTACCCGTGGCGCGCCGCCTCGCCGGAGGTGCTCGCCGCCGGCGAGTCCGCGCGCGTGTACCTCGGACAGGTCGAGTCCGTGGTGCGCGCGGCCAGCCCGGGCAGCGCCGTGCGTGCTCCGGGGCTGCCGCTCGAGCAGCGCGATCCGCGACCGTGGCTCGACGGTCGGGAACGCACCTTCGCCGTGCTCGCGCCCTACAGCGTAGCCGCCTTCGTCGAACTCGCGTTCCCCGCGCGCGCGGTGCGCGTCGTGCCGCCCGCTCCGCCGAGCTTGCCGACGGCCGACGAAGTCGTGCTGGTGCTCGAGCGCTGACGCACGCTTCCCGCGACTTCGCGCCCAAGCTACGTTTTTAGCGTGAGAACCTGCAGCGGTCTGTCCCTGTTCGCGTTGCTCCCGCTCGTGGGCTGCGCCGACGAGCGCGAGGTCGCCGCGCGCCGCGCGCTCGACACGGTCGCCTTCGTGCGCATCGAGCCGGGCGAGTTCACGATGGGCAGCGAGACGGGGCAGCCCGACGAGCGCCCCGCGCACCGCGTGCGGATCTCGCAGGCCTTCGAGCTCGGCAAGTTCGAGCTGACGCAGACCCAGTGGGAGGCCGTGATGGGCGCCAATCCATCCGCGCGCACGCGCTGTCCCGACTGCCCCGTGACCAACGTGAGCTGGACGGACGCGCAGGCCTTCTGCGCGCGCGCCAGCGAGCTCACCGGACGCACCTGGCGGCTGCCGACGGAGGCCGAGTGGGAGTACGCCTGTCGGGCCGGGACGACGAGCGCCTTCAGCTTCGGCGACGACCCCGAGCTGCTCGAGCAGCACGGCTGGTACTTCCGCAACAGCGGCGACGCGCCGCTTCCGGCGGACACGCGGTGGGACTTCAACCGGGCCTTCAACCTCGACGGCTGGGGCTGCCGAGCCCACCCTGTCGGCGGCAAGCTCCCCAACGCCTTCGGTCTGCACGACATGCACGGCAACGTGTGGGAGTTGTGCGCGGACTTCTACGGAGCGGAGACCTACCGCTTGCCCGGGCGCTTCGTGGATCCCAGCGGGCCTTCCTACGGGGAGCGCAGGGTCGTGCGCGGGGGCTCGTGGATCATCGGAGCCGCGGACTGCCGCTCCTCGGCGCGCTACAGCATCGAGCCGAACGATCGCAACGCGTACTACGGGCTCCGTGTCGCGCGCTCGCTGTGAGCGTCGGCGCGGGGCGTGAGAATGCCCGCGTTGACCGCTAGCATCGCGGCGATGCGGACCCCTTCGATCCGGCGCTGCCGGGCGGGCAACGTGCGCGCGCTCGCGCTCGTGTTGCTCGCGTTCGCGGCCGTGGCGACGATCGGCTCCTTCTTCACTCCCGGTCGAGGCAAGCCGGCGCGGCGTGTGCTCGTGATCGGCTGGGACGGCGCGACGTGGGACATGATCGATCCGCTCATGGCCGAGGGTCGGCTGCCGAATGTGGCGCGCCTCGTCACGCGCGGCGCGAGCGCGCGTCTCGAGTCGACCAAGGTGCCGATCTCGTCGGCGGCGTGGGTGAGCGCGATGACGGGCAAGGGGCCGGGCGAGCACGGCGTGTACTCGTTCTTCGAGCCCGTCGAAGCGAGCTACGACGTGCAGCTCATCAGCTCGCTCTCGAACAAGGCCGCGCCCCTGTGGCGCATCCTCGGCTGGCACGGACTGCGCTCGATCACGTTCGGCGTGCCGGTGACGTTCCCGCCCGAGAAGGTCGACGGCGTGATGGTCGCGTGCATGCTCTCGCCGTTCGACGCGGACTACGCGTACCCCAAGGCGCTGACGCAGCAGCTGCGCGCGCGCGGCTTCGTGCCGGACCTCGGCGCGTGGCGCGAGCGGCAGGAAGTGACGTTCGAGCGCGTGCGCGAGCAGCTCGCGATCAAGGAGCAGATCCTGCACGAGATGCTGCGCGAGGACGACTGGAGCCTCGCGACGATCGTGTTCAAGGACCTCGACGTGTGGTGCCACCGCAACTACGACGGGCGCACGGACGGGCCGGTCGCGCCGCACTACGAGCTGCTCGACGGCGTGCTCGGCCGCTTGCTCGAGACGGTGGGGGACGACGTCGACGTGATCCTGATGAGCGATCACGGCTTCCACCCGTACCAGCGCAGCTTCTTCGTGCACCCGTGGCTCGTGCAGCAGGGCTTCGCGGTCGCCGGGCGCGCGCAGGTGCAGCTGCCGCCGGCTCCGGAGAATCTCGCCGAGCGGCGGGCGACGGAGCACGCGGCGTTGCTCGCGCTGCTCGACCTCGACGCGTCGGTCGCCTTCGGCGGCGTGTGCGAGGCGAATTACGGCGGGATCCGCCTCAACGTCAAGGGACGCGAGCCGCGCGGTGCGCTCGAGTCGGCCGAGGTCGAGGCCACGCTCGCGCGCATCGAGAAGGCGCTGCTCGAGTGGCGCGCTCCCAACCGCAGCGAGGCGGTGGTGCGGCGGGTCCATCGCGGCGCCGAGCTCTATCCGGGCCCGCACTCCGCGCTCGTGCCAGACCTGATCTTCGAGCTCGATCCGACGATCGCCGCGCGCTCGGAGCCGGCCAAGGTGCCCTATGGGGAGCATGCGCGCGCCTATCCGGATCACAGCCTCGAGGGCATCTGGGTCACGGCCGGTCCGAGCTTCCTGCGCGTGCCCGCGCGCGGCGCGGTCGCGGTGCGCGACCTCGCGCCCACGGTGCTCGCGCTGCTCGAGCTGCCCGTGTACGCCGAGATGAGCGGCGCGGTGCTCCGCGAGAGCTTCGCGCGCAAGATCGAGCCGCGCGTCGTGCCGGAGGCGGACGATCCCGCCGCGCGCCGCGGCTATCGTCCTTCGCCCGCGGACTTCGCGGAGACGGACATGGAAGAAGTGAAGAGTCGACTGAGGGAGACGGGCTATGCCCAGTAGCACGACCGCGCGCGCGAGGCTCGAACTCGGCACGATGCTGGCGGCGCTGGCGCTGGCGCTGTTCGCGTGGGGGACGGTGTTCGATCTCGGGCTCTTCGGCTGGGACACGTACCCGCTGATCGATGCGGGGCGCTTTTCGAGCTGGAGCGAGTTCTCGCACGCGCTGTCCTGCGAGCTCATGGACGGGCGCTTTCCCGGCGGCCACTACTGGCGCCCGCTGGTGCACCTTTCCTTCGGCATCGACTACGCGCTGTGGGGGCTCGATCCGTTTGGCTACCACCTGACGGACTTCCTCCTGCTCGTGATGGGCACGACGCTGGTCGTGATGCTGGCTCGGCTGTTGCTCGGCGAGCAGCGCGGCGGCTGGGCGTGGTTCGCCGGACTCGTGTACGTGCTGCATCCCGTGCACTTCGAGGTGCTGGCCTCGCCGCCGAGGCGCGCGGATGCGATGGCTCTGTGCTTCACGATGCTCGCGCTCGTGCTCGCGCTGCGTCGACCGGGACAGCGCAGCATCGGCGTCGCCGTGGCGTCCCTCGCCGCCGTGGCCTCGAAGGAGACGGGTGCGCTCACGCCGGGCCTCGTGTTCGCCTTTGTCGCGTTCACGTCGAGTGGCTCGCGCACGGAGCGCGCGGTTGCGGGCCTGCGCTCGGCGTGGCTCGCGCTCGCGCTCGTCGGCGTGTTCCTCGCCCTCCGCTCGCAGGTCGTGGGCGGAATCGGTGGTGGCGCGAAGGCGGGCGTGCCCGATGCGGCGGCGATGGGCAATGCGGGCCTGCGCTACGCGGAGCTCGTGCTCGCGCCCCTGCCTCCCGGCTGGGTTCCGGCCGGCGATTTCGGCGTAGCGCTCGGTCTGGCGATGTTCCTTGTCCTCGCCATCGGCGTGTGGCGCGCGCAGGCGACGAGCGTGGTCGAGACCCAGTCCGCAGCGCCGCGCGCGGCGGCCCTGTCGCTGCTCGCTTGGGTGCTCGCGCTGGTGGTGCTCACCGCGGGCTCGGGCATCTACCGTGCTTGGTACGCGCTCCCGCTCGCGGCGCCGCTGGCTCTGTTCGTGGCGCTCGCCGCGGCCTCCCGTCGGCTCTTGGGCGGAGGAGGCAGCGTGCGGGTCCTGGGCGCCCTCCTCGTGCTCGCGCTGCTGCAGGGCTGGGCAAGCGACTCAGGGAAGCGCTGGAAGGAGCACGAGGCCTCCAGCCTTGCCGCAGACGGCTTCATCGCCCACTTCGATGACGTCGTGACGAGCCTGCAGCCCGGTTCGGTGGCCGAGCTCGCGTCAGCGCCCCCCGAGGGCAGCGCCCTGCGCCATGGGGAGGAGATCCGCCGACCATTGGTGTTCCGGGAGTACAGCCTCGAAGCCTACGCCGCGATCGTCCATCCGAACCTGCGCCTGAGGGTCGCGGTGCGCAACGAGGAGCGTCCCGAGACGCCCGCTCCCGACGAGATCCTCGTCCTGCTCCTGCCCAAGGCACCCGCGGGCCTGCGGAACTGAAGTTCCCGGCCTCCCCGGCCGAAACCCCAACCATGACTGTCCCGCACCTCAACCCCTACGAAGCGCGCGTCCTCGGTGTCCTGATCGAGAAGGCGCTCACGGTTCCCGACCAGTACCCGCTCTCCCTGCACGCGGCGACGACGGGCTCGAACCAGAAGAACAATCGCTGGCCGGTGGTCGAGTACAGCGAGGCCGAGGTCCACATCGCGTTCCAGGGGCTGCTCGCGAAGCACCTCGCGCACCGCTCGATCGCGGCGGGCTCGCGCGTCGACAAGTACAAGCACGGTGCTCAGGAAGCGCTCGGTCTCGACGACGCGCACGCCGCGATCTTGGCCGAGTTCCTGATGCGTGGACCGCAGCAGCCGGGCGAGCTCCGCTCGCGCGTTGAGCGCATGACGCCGGGCCTGACTGCCGAGCTGCTGATGGAACGCATCGCACGGCTGCGCGAGAAGGGCTACGTCAAGCGGATCGATGCGCTGCCGGGCGAGCGTGCGGAACGCTACGTGCAGGTGCTGTGCCCCGAGGCCCATCCGCTCGACGCCGTCGCGCTGGCCATGTCGCGACCGATCGCAACGCCGCGACTCGATCTCGAGGCGCGCGTGCTCGCGCTCGAGAACGAGGTGGCGGCCCTGCGGCGCAACCTCGAGCACGTGCTGAAGGAACTCGGCTCGCCGCCGCTACCGCCTGCGTAGGGACGTTTCTGCGCATCCGCGCCCGGGCGCAGCGGCTCTCGTTCTGGACTAGGGAGGTCCGGAGGAGGTGTTCCATGCGCGTCGTGATTCCCTTGTTGTTGCCGGTCACACTCACGTCGGCCTGCGAGATCGTTTCTGGTGTCGCGAGCACGAGACATTCGTCGGCCGTCACGCAGGACGGCGAAGTTCGCATCCTGCTCGGAGACGGCACGCTCGACGAGCAAACGCGGGAGCCGACGGGCAAGCCCGTCATACTCGGAGCGGAGTGCGTGCGGCAGGAGGCGGACTCGCGGCTCGGCATGGACACCGCGAGCGAGAGCGGGGTCGACCTCACGCTGGTCACCTTGGAGCTCCAAGGCGGCTATCACCACACGTTTCACGCGGAGCCCTCGTTCCGGCCCTGCCTAGGGGCGGGCGCCGCGCCGGTGTCCGCGACGGCCGACGCCAGCGACGGGTTCCTCTCGGTCAACGACAACCACGTCACGTTCGGATCGAATGCCCATGCAGGCGTGGTGTGGGACCTCGATCCCTCGGTGCTCGGCCTCGATGTGCGCCACCTCGGCGGCACGGACGTCGACCTCTTCGGAGGCTCGTGAACCGTCGACCTGACGCAGGTGTGCCTGTTCGGCGGCTTCGGGATCTGAGGCCGCGGGGCTAGTGCGCCTCGAGCCACGAGTCCCCGTGGCCGATATCGACGGCGAGCGGAACGGAGAGCATGACGGCGCCCTCCATGCAGCTGCGCACGATCTCGGACGCGGGGCCAAGCTCGCGCTCCGGACACTCGAGCACGAGTTCGTCGTGCACCTGCAGCAGCATGCGGGCCGCGAGTCCTGAGCGCGCGAGCGCAGCTTCGAGGTCGATCATCGCCTTCTTGATGATGTCCGCGGCCGAGCCCTGCACGGGCGTGTTCACGGCCGCATTCTCGGCGAACACGCGCAGGCGCGCTTCCTCGGAGTTGATGTCGGCGATCGCCCGACGGCGGTGGAAGAGCGTCTCGACGTATCCGCTCGCGCGCGTCGACTCGATGACGCTCTCGCGCCAGCCGCGGACCTTCGGAAACGAGCGGAAGTAGCGCTCGATGAACTGTCGCGCCTCGACGAGCGTCAGCCCGGTCTCGCTCGCGAGTCGATTGGGGCCCATGCCGTAGAGCAGGCCGAAGTTCACGGCTTTGGCGCGGCTGCGCATCTCGCGCGTGACGAACGGCTCCGCGACGTCGAAGATCACGCTCGCGGTCGACGAGTGGATGTCCTTGCCCTCAGCAAAGGCCTGCTTCATGCGCTCGTCGCCAGCGAGGTGCGCCATGATGCGCAACTCGACTTGGCTGTAGTCGGCGGTGAGCAGCTTCCACGTTCCATGCTCGTCGGGACCGCGCGCGACGAAGGCGGCACGCAGGCGCTGGCCGCGCTCGGTGCGCACGGGGATGTTCTGCAGGTTCGGCTCGCTCGACGCGAGACGGCCGGTGGCGGCGCTCACTTGGCTGAACGAGCAATGCACGCGGCCCGTGCGCGGGTTCACGTAGCGCGGGAGCGCCTCGACGTACGTACCCTTCAGCTTCTGGACCTCGCGGTACTCGAGGATGTGCTTCACGATCTCGACGTCGCCGTACGACTGCGAGAGCGTCTCGTAGTCCGTCGAATAGCCGGTCGTCGTGCGCCGCGGCTTCTTCACGCCCGCGGCCTCCTGGATGCGCAGCTTCTCGAACAGAAGCTCGCCGAGGGCCTTCGGGCTGTTGAGGTTGACCTCCTCGCCCGCGAGTTCGCGCACGCGCGACTGGTGGCGCTCGATGTCGACGTCGAGCTCGCGACCAAGCTCGTCGATCAGGCGCGTGTCGATGCGAATGCCACGTTCCTCCATGGCCGCGAGCACCGGCACGAGCGGCATCTCGAGCTCGTAGAAGAGCTGCTCGTTGCCGGTCTCCGTGAGCTCCTTCTTGAGCTGCTCGTAGAGCTGCCACGTGACGTCCGCGTCCTCGCAGGCGTACTCGGCGACCTTGGCGATGGCCACCTGATCCATCGTGATCTGCTTGGCGCCCTTCCCGATCAGGTCGGACGTCGGGATCTTCTTGATGCCGAGATACGTGAGCGCGAGCTCGTCGAGGTTGTGGCGACGCGATGTGCCATGCACGGTGAATGAGGCGACCATCGTGTCGAACGCGACCGGCGGCATGCGCAGGCCGGCGGCGCGCAGCACGAGCGCGTCATACTTGTGGTTCTGTCCGATGCGGACGAGGGCGGGATCGAGCAGCACCGGTGACACGCGTTCGAGCAGCTTCTCGCGGCTGCCGCACAGGCAGGGTTCGAGGTTGAAGGGCAAGTACCAGGCGCTTCCTGTGGCGCACGAAAACGAGAGGCCAACGAGCTGCGCCTCGAGCGGGAACAGGCTCGTGGTCTCGCTATCGACGGCGAGCGCTCCTGCGGAGCGCAGCGCCGCAAGCATTGCTTCGAGCTCGGATTCCGTGCGCACGGTGCGGTAGTCGCGCGACTGCGCCACCGCGGCGCCCTGCTCGACCTTCTTCAGCAGGCTGATGAAGCCCATCTTGCGGAAGAACTCGGCCACCTGCTTGGGGTCGGGTTCGAAGTGGGGTAGCTCGTCGAAGCCCGGATCGAGCGACACTCCGCGCCGGATCGTGACGAGGTCGAGCGACATCAGGAGCTGCTCGCGGTCGCGCTCGATGTACTCGCGCTGCTTGCCCTTGATCTCGTGTACGTGCTCGAGAACGCCTTTCACCGAGCCGTACTGCTCGACGAGCTTCATCGCGCCCTTCTCGCCGATGCCCTTCACGCCCGGCACGTTGTCGGATGCGTCGCCCATGATCGCGAGCACATCGACGACGTGCGCCGGATCGGTGCCGAACTTCTCCTTGACCGCGTCGAAGCTCTCGAGCGCGATGCCGCCGCCCTGCTTGAACACGTTGTAGAGCGTCACCTTCGGGCTGACGAGCTGCATCATGTCCTTGTCCCCGGACACGATCATCACGTCCCAGCCGCGCTTCTCCGCTTCCAGCGACAGGGTGCCGATCACGTCGTCGGCCTCGTAGCCCGGAACTTCGAAGATCGGGATGCCGTGAGCGCGCACGACCTCGCGCAGCCAGTCGAGTTGCGCCACAAGTTCGTCCGGGATCTTCTGGCGCGTCGCCTTGTACTCGCCGTACTGCTTGTGGCGAAACGTGGGCCCCTTGGGATCAAAGGCGACTGCGATGCGCTCGGGGTTCTCGTTGGCGAGGATGCTGCGCAGCGTGTTCGAAAAACCGTAGGTCGCGCCGCAGGGCAGTCCCTCGGGCGTCGTCAGGCCCGTGCGCTGCATCGCGAAGTGCGCCCGGTAGGCGAGCGCGGTCCCGTCGAGAAGGAAGATGCGCGGCATGGACGGGAGGATACGTTTCCCGCGCGGTCGTGTCCCGCTGGGAAGCCCCCCGGTGAGCGCGTATCCTTCAGCCGTGCAGGCCATGGCTGGCGGATTTCTGAAGCTCGCCCCGGACGTCCCGGGGCTTGAGTCGCTCGGCGCGCGCGAGCTCGACGACCTGTTCGCGGAGCCTCCGCGCACGGTGACGTCGAGCCGTACGCGACGCGTGGGTGCGCCCTTCGTCGTGCCTCTGCCTGGCACGCCGGACGAGCATGGCGTTCAGCACGAGAAGCCGCGTGGAGCGGGCACGGGTCTGTTGCAATTCGAACACTTCGGACGCGGCGGATGGGCAGGCTTGTCCGCACGCTTCACGCATCCGCGGAGCACGAGTCTCGCAGCGCGTGCGTGGAATCTCACCTGCCACCTGCAGGCCCACGGAGTTGCGACACCGCAGCTCGTGGCGCTCGGCGAGCGCGGCGCGAGCTTGTTCGGAGCCGAGTCGGTGCTCGTCACTCGCGAGCTAGAGGGCTTCGTGTCGTTGCGCGAGTTCCTGCGTACGGCGGACAAGCGCTCCGAGCGTCGTCGCGCGTTGCACTCGCTTGCGCTCGCGCTCGTGCAGGTCGAGCGCTGTGGTGCGTGGCTGCCGGCCACCAGTGCGGACAACGTGATGGTGCAGCGCGACGACGAGGACTGTATCGCGATCAAGATCGTGAACCTGCAGTCGGAGCAGTCGATCCTGAAGGAGCGAGGCCTGGCGCGCTCGCGCCTGCCGTCGGTGGCTTTCACGGCCTTTGCCGGAGGAGCGCTTCGCCCGTCCTTGCCGAAGACCGAGCGCGAGAGCCAGCTCGCGAAGATCGCGCGCGATGTCGGCCCATTGCTGTCGCGTCGCGAGCGTCTCGAGCTCCTCGTGCGACTCGGCTTCGCTCGCGAGCGCGCGTCGGTCCTCGCAGCGCGCTGCTAGGCGTCGCTTCAGCCGAGCTTCGGCGGCTCGCCCGCGCGGAAGTCGTGCAGCACGAGTTCGAGCGAGCGCTCGCCACGGAACCAGTTCCAGCGTGGCGTGTGAACGATGTGCAGGGGGGCGCCCATCTGCAGCTCAGGCAGCCTTGCCGCCATCCCGAACGCCATCGTCTTGAGCACGCGGTGGCCACGCCGCAGCTTGAGAATCAGGTGCGAACGATCCTGCCCGATCACGCGCGGTGGTTCCGCGAGCCGGACGTCGCCCGAGATCAGCACGGGCTTCTCGTTCTGCGCCCCGTAGGGCTCGAGCCGATCGACCTGCGACATCAGGTTCTCGTCGACGCTCTCGAACGCGACCTCACTGTCGATCCACAGCGCCTGTACCTCGTGCGAGCGGCCGTCGAGCATCTCGCGCGCCCGCGCGCACATGGCCACGCGCACCTTGTCGATCGCGTCGGCCTCGACCTCGCAACCGGCGGCCTGCGCGTGACCTCCGTAGCGCACGAAGTGGTCCTTCGCGCCATGCATCGCCTCGAGGACGTCGAAGCCGGTCACCGAGCGCGCGCTGCCGCGACCGCGGTCGCCGTCGAGTCCGATGATCAGTGAGGGGCGCTGGAAGCGCTGCGTCACCCGCGAGGCGACGATGCCGACCACGCCCTGGTGCCACTCCTGCCCCGCGAGCACGAGCACGGGGTGCTTCGCGATATCCGCGAACGCGCTCGCCTGCTCGAACGCGCGCGCGCACAGCTCGGCCTCGATGCGCCGCCGTTCTTCATTGAGAGCACCAAGGCGCGCGGCGAGCTCCGCGGCTCGCGTTGCATCCGTGCACAACAGGAGCTCGACCGCCAAGGCGGCACTGTCGAGGCGACCGGCGGCATTGAGTCTCGGGCCCACCTTGAAGCCGACGTCCTCGGCCACGAGCTTCGTCTCGCGCAGGCCGCAGCTCTCGAGCAGTGCCCGCAGTCCGACGTTGCTCGTGCCTTCAAGCGCCTTGAAGCCGTGGCGAGCGAGCGCGCGATTCTCCTCGACCAGCGGCACGACGTCGCACACCGTCGCGACCGCGACGTACGCCATCGCGTCGACGAGGAACTGCTTCAGGTCCTCGCGCACCTTGCGCGCACCGCTCATGTGCTGCGCCACGCCCCAGGCGAGCTTGAACGCCACTCCGGCCCCGCACAGCTCGCGGAACGGATAGCGCGACGTCGGCAGCTTGGGATTCACGATCGCGACGGCGCGCGGCAGCTCGCCCAGCGGCGGTTCGTGGTGATCGGTCACGATCGTGTCCACGCCGATCTCCGCGAGCTGCGCGATGGTCTCGCGCGCCGCCGTACCGTTGTCGACGCTGATGACGAGCTTGGCTCCGGTCTCGCGTGCCTTCGCGACGGAATGGGGACCGAAGGAGTAGCCGTCGTTGAGCCGGTGGGGGATGTGCCAGACTGCGTCCGCTCCGAGCAGCGCGAAGAGCCGCATCAGCAGCACCGTTCCGGTCACGCCGTCGACGTCGTAGTCGCCGTGCACGAGGATGCGCTCGCGGCGCTCGACGGCGCGCGCGATGCGCTCGGCGGCGGCGGGCAGGTCCGGCAGGTCCGCCGGATCGTTCAGCGCGTGCAGGCTGGCCTCGAGGTGCCGCGCGGTGGCCTCGCCTCCCTCGTGACCGCGAGCCGCGAGGATGCGGGCGACGACCTCGGTCACGCCGTTGCGCTGCACGAGCGCGCGCACGGCCTCGGGGGTGGGACGGCGCAGCTTCCAAGGCCTGTTCACGCGCAGATTCTAGCCCGCCCGAGGTCTGATCCGGTCGCCACGGTGCGGGCGGCCTCGACGGAGCCTATTCTGGAGTGCATGTCCTCTCGCGCCGACGCCTCCAAGGATGCCTACCGGCTGCTGCCTTCGATCGAGGAACTGCTCCACGACCCGCGCCTGCGCGAGCTCGCGGCGAGCGTGCCGCGCGAGCTCTGGCTCGGGTTCCTGCGTGACCTGATCGAACGCTGGCGCAGCGAGATCAAGGCTGGGAGGCTCGATGCGGCGACGCTCTCCGGGCGCTTGGCTGGCCCCGTGCTCGTGAACGAGCTCAACACGGCCGTCGTTCGTGAGCGCCGCGCCGGGATCGTGCGCGTCGTCAACGCCACGGGCGTCGTGCTGCACACCGGTCTCGGTCGCGCGCCGCTTCATCCGGAGGCGGCGGCCGCCATGGGCACCGTCGCGGGCTCGTACTGCGTGCTCGAAGTAGACCGCGAGTCGGGCGAGCGCAACCAGCGCGACGACCGGCTCTCGGAGCTGCTCCGTCGCATGACGGGCGCCGAGGCGGGCATCGTGGTGAACAACTGCGCCGCGGCCGTCTACTTGTTGCTCAATACCTACCTCGCGCGCGGCAAGCGCGACGAGGTGATCGTGAGTCGCGGCGAGCTGGTCGAGATCGGCGGCTCGTTCCGGGTCCCCGACGTGATGGAGCGCGCGGGCGTCGTGCTGCGCGAGGTCGGCACCACGAATCGCACGCGCATCGCGGACTATCGTGCCGCGGCCGGGGAGCGCACGTCGCTCCTGATGAAGGTCCACACCTCGAACTTCCGCGTCGAGGGCTTCACCGAGGAAGTCACGCCCCGGGAGCTCGCGGAACTGGGGCGTGAGCTCGGATTGCCCACCGCGTTCGATCTCGGCTCGGGATTGATCGAGGGCGACGACGTGGAGCCCTTGCCCGAGGTGATGGGCGACGAGCCGCGCGTGCGCGATGCGGTGGCGAGCGGCGTCGACGTCGTGTGCTTCTCGGGTGACAAGCTGTTCGGCGGTCCGCAGTCGGGCATGCTCGTCGGCAAGCGGGCCGCGATCGCCGCCCTGCGCAAGAATCCGGTCTATCGCGCACTGCGGCTCGACAAGGTGACCATCGCGGGGCTCGAGCGCACGCTCGAGCTCTACCTCGCCGATCGCGGCGACGAGATTCCGTCGCGTGCGATGCTGCGCGCTACGGCGGACGAGCTTCGGCCGTGCGCCGAGCGGATTGCCGCGGCACTGCGCTCGCTCCCGGACTGCACGGTGTCCGTCGTGGCGGAGCGTTCCCAGCCCGGCAGCGGCGCGGCGCCCGGCGTGTTCCTCCCGACGTGGGCCGTGCGCCTCGCTCACACGCGTCGCAAGGCGGCCCATCTGGCCGCGGACCTGCGCCGCGCGGAGCCGCCGGTGTTCGTGCGCGTGCAGGACGAGGCGCTGCTGCTCGATCCACGCTCGCTGCTGCCCGGAGACGAGGAGCGACTCGTCTCGGCCGTGCGCTCCGTGATCGCGTGAGCGACTCCACGCTCGGATTCGCTGCGCTGCGCCACTAGACTCCCGCGCCCCGCGGAGCAGGGGAGTCGCATGACCACCCAACCTTCGACGCTGCGCAGCGAGATGCGCGCGCTGCTCCAGATCGCGTGGCCAATCATGTTCACGCAGCTCTCGATGATGTCGCTCGGCGTCGTCGATCTGATGATGGTCGGGCGCTTCGGAGTCGACGCGGTCGGGGCCGTCGCGCTCGGCAACATCTGCAAGATCGGCACCTCGATGGTGGCGATGGGACTGGTGCTCGGCATCGATCCCTTCCTCACGCAGGCCCAGGGAGCGCGCGACGCCCGAGCCCTCGCGCTCGGCCTGCAACGCGGTGTCGTGATTGCCTTGCTCGCAGCCCTGCCGGTCGCAGCCCTCTGGGCCTGGATCGAGGATTTTCTGTTGCTGATGCGACAGGACGCCGCCGTCGCCGCGATCGCACACGACTACGTAATCGCGCAGCTGCCGTCGATCCCGCTGTACCTGATCTTCACCGCGCAGCGCCAGTACCTGCATGCGCGCGGGATGCTGCGTCCGGCGCTCGTGGTGGCGCTCGCGGCAAACGCCCTCAACGTCGTGCTCAACTGGGCGCTCATCTTCGGCCACCTCGGTTGTCCCGAGCTCGGTGCCGTCGGCTCGGGCATTGCGACCTCCATCGTCCAGTGCGCGATGCCCCTGATGCTGTGGGGCCTGATGCGGCGCGGCCGCTTGTGCGACGACGCCTGGGTCCCTTGGAGCCGTGCGGCGTTCGATCCCGCGGCCCTGCGTTCGATCCTCGCCGTCGGCATTCCGATCGGACTGCACTTCGCGGCGGAGATCTGGGGCTTCCACGTGGCGGGCCTGTGGGCCGGATGGCTCGGGAAGAACGAGCTGGCGGCCAATTCGGTGGTGCTCAACCTCGCCTCGATCTCCTTCATGCTGCCCCTCGGAGTCGGGCTGGCGACGGTCACGCGGGTAGGGAACCTCGTCGGCGAGGGCCGGCCGCGCGATGCACAGACGGCTGCTTGGTCCGCGCTCGGTCTCGGAGCGGGCCTGATGCTCCTGTGCGCCGCGACCTTTCTGCTCGCGGGCGAGCCGCTGGTCGGGGCCTACACTTCGGACGCTGCCGTGCTGGCTCTGGCCGTGAGCACCCTGCCGATTGCGGCTGCGTTCCAGCTCTTCGATGGTCTTCAGGTCGTCGCGGCCGGCGTGCTGCGCGCCATCGGCCGGACGACGCCCACGGCCATCGCCAACCTGCTCGGCTACTACGCACTCGGACTCCCCCTGGGCTACTACCTGGCCTTTTCCCGCGGCATGGGCCTCGCCGGGATCTGGTGGGGCGTCGCCTGCGGGCTCGCGGCGGTCGCGATCAGCCTGGTGACTTGGGTGGCGATCCGTGGGCCCGCCACCGCCCGGGCCATCGCCGATCGTCCGGCGACTTGAACGCGCTCGCGGCGTACACTCCGCGCGCCATGACCGGCCACGAACACAAGCGCCTCGTCGACTACGCCGACTGCGCGGGTTGAGCGGGCAAGCTGCCGCAAGGGCAGCTCGCGCAGGTCCTGCGCGGCCTCAGCTCCAACCCGGACGGGCGACTGCTCGTCGGACCCCAGACCATGGATGACGCTGGCGTCGTCCTGCTGGGGCAGGCCGAAGGCTTGCCCGCGGGCGTGCGCCTTGCGCTCGTGCTCACGGTGGACTTCTTCCCGCCCGTGGTCGAAGACCCATACTTCTATGGCGCCATCGCGGCGGCGAACTCGCTCTCGGATGTTTACGCGATGGGGGGCAAGCCCGTCAGCGCGCTGACCCTCGCCTCGATCCCCAAGGAGTTTCCCGCGGAGTGGGTCGGCGAGATTCACCGCGGCGGGTTCGAGAAGATCCACGCCGCGGGGGCGAGCATCGCCGGCGGCCACACGGTGCAGGGCCAGATCCAGTTCGGCTTCTCGGTGACGGGCGTCGTGGACCCCGAGCGCATGACCGCCAACAGCGGCGCGCGCGCCGGCGACCGCGTGTACCTCACCAAGCCGCTGGGCATGGGAACCATGACCACCGCCGCCAAGAAGGGCGCGATCGGCTGGTCGGAGCTGCTCCCGGCTGCCGTCCAGATGGCGATCCTGAACGACCAGTCCTGTGCGGCCATGGTGGCCGCCGGAGCGCGAGCCTGCACCGACGTCACCGGCTTCGGCCTCGTCGGCCACGGTCGCAACCTCGCGGCAGCCAGCGGACTGACCCTGCGGATCGAGACGGCGCGCGTGCCGCTCTTCGGCGACGTGCTCGAACTCGCGCGCCGCGGCCTGAACTCCGGCGGCGCCAAGCGCGGTCGAACCGCCCTCGCCCCCGAAGTGTCGATCGCGCCCGGCTTGGAAGACGCGCTGGTCAACCTGATGTTCGACGCCGAGACCTCGGGTGGCCTCCTGATCGCGATTCCGACCGCGAGCGCGGCCGCGCTGGAGCGAGAGCTCCGCGCCCGGGGCCAGCTCGTTGCCCCGATCGGCGAGTTCGTCGCCGCGAGCGGCGTGAACGTCGAGCTGCGCTGAGCTTCGGCGCCCCAGAGCGCTTCTCGGGGTCTCCGTGTCTCGAGCGCTTGGCCGCCGACCGTCCCTCACCCCGCCACGGTGGTCGGGACCCGGCTCCGACCGCGCTCGCATGCTGGGCCCGCAATGACGCGAGGGGCGCCTCGCTCGCGCGAGACGCCCCTCGTTGTCTTCTCGGAGCCGTCGCCGGCTCCCTACCTCACGGGGCCAGCGTGAACTGGACGCCGTTGGTGAGGTTGCCGCCGCCCGGGGCCGCCGAGTCGCGGTACCAGACCTGCGTGTTGAACACGCGGCCGGCCGTCAGCGGGTTGCCGAGCGCCGTCGGGCGCGCCGCCATCCAAGCCAGGAAGTCGACGATGTAGATACCGCTGCAGGTACCCGCCGTGCCGCCGCTGTTGGCCGGAGCCACGCGCTTCATCGGCGAGCGGACGCACTTGTAGCTCGTCGAGCCCGGAGCCCAAGGCTGGGCCTTCGGACCGTTGATGCCGTAGAACATCAACGCCTGGCGCTGGCCTTCGAGGCCCGAGCCGATCAGCACGAAGCCCGAGGTCGAGGACGCACGCGGGATGCCGCTCGCATTGAGGGCACCGACGCAGCCGTTCAGCGACGTACCGGCCGTGCAGTAGGTGAACACGATGCCGGTCTCGCAGTCGTCCGGCTGACCGTTGAGGTTCGTGTCGAGCTGGCTGCCGGCCCCGATCTCGCAAGCATCACCGATGCCGTCGAGGTCGCAGTCCTCCTGCGCCGGGTTCGCGATCGTGTCGCAGTTGTCGTTGCAGTCCACGATGCCGTCACCGTCGGTGTCAGCGTCGGAGACGCCGCAGCCGCAGATGCCCGGAGCCACCTTGCCCGGATCGTTCGGGCAGAGGTCGTTGCAGTCGGCCGTGCCGTCACCGTCCGAATCCGTGTCCGCCACGCCGCAGCCGCACTGGCCCGGGGTGACCTTGGTCGGATCGTTCGGGCAGAGGTCGAAGCAGTCGGCCGTGCCGTCGCCGTCCGAGTCGGTGTCGGCCACGCCGCAGCCACAGATACCCGGGGCGACCTTGTTCGGGTCGTTCGGGCAACCGTCGTTGCAGTCGAGCGTGCCGTCACCGTCGGAGTCGACGTCCGCCACACCGCAGCCACAGACACCCGGGGCGACCTTGTTCGGGTCGTTCGGGCAGCCGTCGTTGCAGTCGAGCGTGCCGTCGTTGTCCGTGTCGACGTCGGCCACACCGCAACCACAGACACCCGGGGCGACCTTGTTCGGGTCGTTCGGGCAGAGGTCGTTGCAGTCCGGCGTACCGTCGCTGTCGCTGTCCGTGTCGGCCACGCCGCAACCGCAGATTCCCGGCGCCGTCTTGTTGACGTCGTTCGGGCAGCCGTCGACGCAGTCGTTGCTGCCATCGCCGTCCGCGTCCGCGAAGCCGGGCGCCGTGATGTTCAGCGTCCAAGCCGTCGCCGGCACGCTCGTGCCGAACTGCGACACGCGGATGATGTAGGTCGTCGTGCACGTCGCCGTGAACGAGACCACGCTGGCAAGGTTGGGTGCGGTGCACGTGTCGTCGTCGCAGGCAATCTCCGTCAGCGAGCCACACGCTCCCGTGTAGACCGTGATCACAGAGTCGCTGACGGGCTGGGTCGCACCGCAGGTGTCGACCGTGACCGTGCCAGCACCCTGCGAGGTCCAGCTGAACCACACGTCGCGGCTCTGGTTCGCCTGGCAGGCCGAGGCCGGAGCGCTGTTGGCACCGACCGGCGTCGCGAAGCGCGTATCCGCAACCGCAGTCGTGCTGCCCGCCGCGAGCACCGTCGCCGTGGCGCACTGGTCGTTGGCCGGCGGCGGCACGACGAAGTTCCACGTCAGGGTGAACGCGCCGGCGCCGGAGTTCTTCTCCGACACTCGGATGCGGACCGACTGGTTCGCAGCGAGGAAGTAGGAGAGCTTGGCCGACAGCGGGTTGGCGCAGGTCGCGTCATTGTCGTTGCAGAGGAGCTCGGTGCCACCGCAGGCGTCGAACACCGAGATGGCCGTGTCACCCGACGCCGTGGCGCAGGTGTCGAGGTTCAGGGTGCCGGCGTCCGCGCCGCCCGTGAACGAGTACCACACGTCCTTGCCCGCAGCGTCGCAGCTCGAGGCACCGTCGTTGGTCGCGTTCTGGAGGTTGCCCACGACCGGCGAGGTCGTCAGCGCGGTCGCGCTGGCGCAGGCGTTGTTCGCCGGCGGCGCGCCGATGTCGACGCGCATCTCGTACTGGTACGTCTTGCCACCGGGCATCTGACCACCGAAGAACGTGGCTGCCGGCGTCTGCTGGACACCGACACCCGCGATCACGTTGATCACGTACCAGTCACCCGCCACCACAGGCGCGGAGACCGTCTGGATGCCGTTGGCGCAGCGCGTCACGAACAGGGTCGTGTTCGCAGCCGGGGTCAGCGACGTCGCCGGGCACACCCCGCCAGCCGACAGCTTCTGCAGCTGCGCCTGAGCGTTGGTGCCGAGCGTGTTGAGCACGATCTGGATCGTGTCCGTCACCGTGGCCTGGAAGCGGTAGCTGTCGATGTCGCGCGAGTTCACCATGCCGCGGCCCGTGCCGCGGATCGTGACACCCGGGAAGCCCGGCGTCGCGATGTCGGTGAAGCCGTTCGGCGTCGACGCGCAGCCGTCGTTGCTGGCCGGACCGAAGCCAGCCTCCGCCTCGGTGTCCGGACCGGCAACACCCGTGCAGATGTTGACCGGGAGCGCCGTCGCGCAGGCCACGCCGCCGTCCGTCACCACGAGGTTGTAGGCCGAGGTCTGGGCGCCCG
>SXGT01098824.1_pt1 | contig 60460 bp, 47 predicted proteins | sample 3176221 | NCBI WGS metagenome assembly SXGT01 (sample SAMN11356862, study PRJNA531348) | freshwater metagenome | isolation source: freshwater sample F1-120 | place: China: Fuxian Lake, Yuxi | collected 2017-12-25 | reverse complement strand
TGGCGCTGGGAACCGGTCGGCACCGTGGGCGACTACAAGGCCTCGGACGTCGTCTTCATCTGGTCTGTCACCCTGGGATATTGAGGTCACTCCATGGCTACCGAGAAAGACTGGCTACCACGCTCCACGTTTCTGGGCACCAATCCGTCGTCCACGGACACGCAGACGGTCGTCGCACCCCAGGGCGACATCATCGAGCGGGACCTGGGCAAGCCGCTCACCATTCGGGCGTCGTTGTTCGGCCGTACCGCCGGCGTCGCCTTCGGCTTGCAGTCGGCCATGTCTCTGTCCGGTCCCTGGACCACCTTCGTCGACGACTTTGTCTCCGACGGTCCCGCGTATTCCGGGACGGGCACGACCACGTTGCTCGTCGACCCCAGACTCAACCCGACGATCACGACGCCGGGCCGCTATCTGCGATGGTTTCTCCAGGCGGACACGAGCACCGAGGACTGGCACATCTGCGCGCAGCTGCGCGTCGACGACCCGTGTGAGTGCGCCCCGGGGGTCATCACCTCCCCCGCGGGTGCCTATCCGGTCACGGCCGCGCGGCTCGGCGCCAATCCGACCCTGTTGCGCGAGCGGCTCCTGCGCCTCGGCAGCTCGGCCGAACAGGCGGCCACGCGCATCGGGCCGTCCTACGACTTGGTCGGTTGGACTTCCCTCTTTGGCTCGACCGACATCGACACACTGCCGGTGACGTTTCCGCTGAGCGCCCCGTTCGACACCGCCGACCTCTGCTCTATGCTCGTCAGCGTCGAGACTCTCTACTCGATCAACGCCTCCGTCGTTCTCGAGACCGCCCACTCCCTGGAGGGAACCGGCCTGGGCGAGTGGGAGGAGCTGCAGTCACCGCCGCCGGACGCGATGCATGGAGTCTACTACCTCTCCAAACGACCGTGTTTGCCCATGACCGTCGCGACTCCGCCGACGACCCAGGTCCAGGTGCTGCGGCGGTACCTGCGCTGTCGGGTCAAGCGCGCCGCAGCCGGCGCGTGGGCCATCTGTTGGCGCGTGCAGATGACGGTATGTGCCTAGCACACCGACAATTGGCGTCGTCGTTCGTCGCGTTGGCTGCCGCCGGCATCGCGGTCGCATGCGAGACCCCATACTCGCCGAAGCTCGTTTCGAACGACGATGGGACCGCTAAAATCCTCAGCTGCGAAGAATCGTGCTGGTCGGTCGGTGGATGTCGGCTCAATGAGTTCAATCAGTGCCGGCCGGCGAGCGATGCGGACTGCAAGCAGAGTCTGGAATGTCGGACCCTAGGAAAATGCAGCATCTGCACCGAGAAGAACTCCGGCCCGATCGACTTCGGGATTCCCGTCAGTCCGCGATGCGCAATCATCCGCAGCGAGGACTGCGCGATGTCTGACAAATGTAAGACAAAGGGAGCCTGCTTTCGGCCGGATGAGGTCTTCTACCCTGCGTGCAGGGACCAGCACGGTGTCACAGAGGCACACTGCTGCACGACCGATCCACTCAGGGGGTGTGTCCCGTCGCAATGGCCTACCAACGATGTCAATGAGCCCACTCCACGGCGTCGGGCCGACCAATGACCATGCCCAAGGCGGCCTCCCAGGCCGACAATTTTCTAGGTATCGCAGCAGACCTTCTGGCGAAATATCTCAAGCGGTTAATCGAGGATGGGCCCGGCGGCGGTCCGACCGAAGCCTCCCCGCTCTCACCACTGTCGATTCCACTCATGGCCGCAGCGCTTCAGGTGGGACGGATCACCCTGGAGCTCGGCGATCCCACCGTCAACGTACAGCCTGTCGCCGTGACCGACGACGATGACGCCAAGGCCAGCGACGAAGTTGCCAAGCCCAACGACGGGGACCCCAAGCCCAACGCTCTGCTCCCCGGAAGTGCCAGGCTGCGGGTGACCGTGACCGTGCCTGTGCCCCATGCCATCGTGTCACTCTTCCTGCCATCGGAGGCTACGGTCTCGGTACTCAGGCAATCACAGCCGTGGGAGCCCTCGCCCAGCCCGGACACCATCGCACGGTGGCTCGACATGGCGTCGGGCGGTGCATCGGACTGGGCGGACGCGCAGGCCCTTCCATGGCAGAGCCGGGCGGTTCCAGAGCCATCAAGTCCCGGCGGATTTTCGGGACCGGCAATGCCTCCACGCTTTCCGTTTCCGTTTCAGCCGTCGGCCGGACTGCCGGCTCCGTCCGGTGGTGCCCCTTCGCCCCAATCGCCCGACTCGTTCGGCGCACTCGCACCGGCCGCTGGAACTCACAGTCCAATCCCTGAGCTCGGCCAGTTCCGAAGCCTCGAGAGCAGGGGAGCCTTCTTCGACGACTTCATCAACATCGCGTTGCCGGGCGGGGCCTTGCTCGAACTGTCGGGCGATTTTGCCCTCCATCGGGCCTCGCTGGAGCCTCCCTGGACTTTGGAGGGGCCTATCCGTACGGCCTGATCGACGAGGTGAACCCGATTCGCACGTCGGTGAAGGACTTTGGCTGGGTCCTGATCGGGGACCGGCTGGTCGACGTCATGTGCTTGACCAAGATCACCCTCGCGTGGCCAGCCAACAGCGCGTCACCCGAGGTCGCGGCAAAAGACCTCAAGATCCTGATCACGCCCGCAATCCAGATTGGCGTTCGCGCCAGGCGGTTCCTGGTCGAAGGTCCGCACTGGAATGCGCTCCCGGACGGCCTCACCGGTGGACTGCCGCCAGGCGTCCAGCTGGGGCTCACAGGTCCGACCGCGGGAGACGGCGGCGCCTCGATCCCGATGCGTGTCGCGTGTGACGTGTGGTCCGCCGCGAGCCCGGTCTCAATGAGCCGTCCGGCGCGGGGCGAGCTCGAGTTTGACGTCGAGGTCCCCACCACGGTCGTGATGCGAACCAGCCTCGCTTCGCTGTAGGAAGTTGACCTCTACCCCGCGACCCACCACAGTCGCGGCGTGACCGGCTCCACCTCCACCCCACGCGGCGCGCTTCCGGGCGAGCTGCCGCACGAGCGCTTCCAGCCCGACCAGCTCACGCACGCCCAGCGCGTCCACATCATGGGCGTCGGCGGCACGGCGATGGGCACCTTCGCCGGGATGCTGGCCTCCTCCGGGGTCGAGGTCCGCGGGTCCGACGTGGCGCCGCCCTATCCGCCGATGAGCGACCAGCTCGCTGCGCACGGGATCCCCGTCATGGCGGGCTACGGCGCGCAGAACCTCGACTGGGGGCCCGACCTCGTGGTCGTCGGCAACGTCATCCGGCGCGTCAACCCGGAGGCGGTCGCAGTCCGCGCGCGGAGGCTGCCGCACGTGTCATTCCCCGAGGCGTTCGGCGCGCTCCTGCTCCGCGACCGCCGCTCTCTGGTCGTGACCGGCACCCACGGCAAGACGACCACGACCTCGCTGCTCGCGTGGCTGCTGACCGCGACCGGCCATGACCCGTCGCTGTTCGTCGGCGGCGTGCCCCTGAACTTCGGCCGCAGCTATCGGCTGGGCGCGGGGCCCCACTTCGTGGTCGAGGGCGACGAGTACGATACGGCCTACTTCGACAAGGGGCCGAAGTTCCTGCACTACCGGCCCGCGGTCGCGGTCATCACCAACATCGAGTTCGACCACGCCGACATCTTCGCCAACGTCGACGTCATCGAGACCGAGTTCCGGCGCCTCGCCGCGCTCGTGCCGAAGGACGGTCGGCTCGTGGTCAACGGCGGCTGCGCGCGCTCGCTTCGCGCCGCGGAGGCCTGCCGGGGTCGGGTCGAGACGTTTGGTACCGCCGCCTCGACGTGGCAGGCGCGGGACCTCCAGGGCAGCCGCTTCACGCTCGTGCGCGACGGTGAGGCCATCGGCACGGTCGACTCGCCGCTGTATGGGCGCCACAACGTCGAGAACGCGCTGGCCGCGCTCGCCGTCGCCATCGGGGAGGGCGTCCCGCCTGCCGATGCCTGTACGGCCATCTCGGGCTTCCTCGGGGTCAAGAAGCGCCACGAGGTCAAGGGCGTCGCGCGCGGCGTGACCGTCCTCGACGACTTCGCGCATCACCCGACGGCGGTGCGCGAGACGCTCGCAGCCATCGTCGCGCGCTTTTTGGGTCAGCGCGTGTGGGTCGCCTTCGAGATCGAGTCCAACACCTCGCGCCGCAAGGTCTTTCAAGCCGAGTGGGCGCGCGCGTTCCAGGGGGCGCACACGGTCCTGTTCTGTAAGCCCTTCGACAAGCCCGACAACCTGCCGCCCGAGGAGCGCATTGATTTGGAGGCCGTCATCGCGGACCTCACCGCTCATGGCACGCCCGCGCACGTCATCCCGGAGGTGGACGACCTCGTCGGATGGCTCGTCGAGCGCGTGGCGCCGGGCGACGTCGTCGTCGGCATGAGCGGCCGCGCGTTCTCCGGCTTTCATCAGAAGCTGCTCCAGAGCCTCGAGGGCTAGCCCATGAGCTCGCTCGCTCTGCTCGAGGCGACGCGGCGCGGCCTCGCGATGGGCGCGCTCCCGCCGGACGCGCTCGCCGATGCGCTCGATCGCATCGTGGGCGACACGCTCGACCGGGTCCCGCGCCCGCGCAGCGCGTTTGCCGTCGTGGCGCTCGGTGGCTACGGCCGGCGGGAGATGGCGCCCGGCAGCGATGTCGACCTCCAGTTCCTGGTCGACGGCCGCGTCGCCAAGGTGGCCGACTTCGTCAAGGCGTGCCTGCACGCGTGGTGGGAGGACGGGCTGCGCGTGGGCTACGCGACGCGGGACCTCGACGACACGCTACTGTTGGCCCGCCAGGACCTCAAGACCGCGACGGCGTTGCTCGATGCCCGCTTCGTGGCCGGGGACGCCCGCTTGGTCGAGGCCCTGCGGCGCGAGCTCGACCGCAAGGTCATCCAGCCGGACAAGAAGAAGCTGCTCGCTGCGCTCATCGCCGAGCGCCGCGATCGCCACGCCCGTTTTGGCGACTCGGTCTACCTGCTCGAGCCCGATCTCAAGCTCGGCGAGGGCGGCCTCCGGGACCTGCACGGCGCGCGCTGGGCCGCACGCATCGTCAGGGGCCACGACGACCTCGCGGTCTGCGGCCTCACGCCGACCGAGTGCGCCGCACTCCAGGAGGCGCACGACACGCTGCTCCGGATACGGGTCGCGCTGCACGCGCAGTGCGGCTTTCGCAAGGTCGACCGGCTGCGCTTCGAGTACCAGGAGGCGCTGGCCACGCGGCTCGGGGACCACGACGTCGTCACGAGCATGCAGCGCTACTGGCGTGCGGCGAGCCGGATTCGCGCCTTGACCCGGCGCGTGCTCGATCTGCTGGAGGCCGAGGTGCTCGGCGCGAGCGTCCCGTTCCTGCGCGTGACGGTCGACCCCACGAACCCGTTTGCCGCGCTGCGGGCCTCGTCCGAGCGCGACCAGCCGCTGCACCCCGAGGTCCACGCCGCCATCGCCGAGCTGGTCTCCGACGCCGCGCGCCGGCGCGCACCGCTCACCCCCACCGCGAACGCGACCCGCGACCTGCTCGCGCTGCTCACGTGCCCCACCGACCGCGCGCAGCCGCTCCTGCACGCCCTCGACCTCGGGCTCCTCCCGGCGTATGTTCCCGAGTTCGCGGGCCTCGTCGGGCGGTACCAGCACAACGTCTTTCACGTCTACACGGTCGACATTCACACACTGCACGGCCTCGCGACGCTCAAGGACATCGTGCGGCTCGCGAGCGCGACGGGCCCGGGTGCGGCGCTCGACCCCAGCGTGGCCCTCATGGCGGGGCTCTCGCCGTCCGAGCGGGAGGTGCTCTTCGTTGCGCTCCTGCTGCACGACCTCAACAAGGCGGGGCTCGGGCCCGAGGCTGCCGAGGTCGCCGCCCGACGGCTCGGCTTCAGCGACGAACGCGCGCTGCGTGTCGGGCTGCTCGTCCGCGAGCACCTGCTCATGGCGCAGCTCGCCCAGAACCGCGACATCCACGACGTGGCGACCGTGCGGCAGCTCGCCCGCGTCGTCGAGGACACCGCGACCCTCGCGATGCTCACGCTGCTGACCGTCGCAGACACCTCCTCGGCCAACCCCGAGCTGTTGACCGAGTGGAAGGCCGCGCTGCTGCATGAGCTCTACACGCGGACGCGGTTGGTGCTGGAGGCCGGCCTCGACGTGTTCGCCGACCGCGACCGCGCCGTGGCCCAGCGGCGCGCGGAGGTCTTCGCGCTGCTCGGCGTCGCCGATCCCGCCGCCGCCACGCTCGAGGGTACCGTCCCCAAGGCGAGCGGCGTCCGCACCAAGGGTCAGGCGCGGGTCATCGACGACTTCCTCGCCGCCCTCCCGACGCGCTACGCCGTCGTCACACCCGCGCCTCGCGTCGTGAGCCACCTGGCGCTGCTGCGGCTGCCGTCCGAGCGGCACACCCACACCGCCTGCGCGCGCGAGGCCCTACCCGACGGGACGAGCCTCCTGAGCGTGACCTGCCCCGACTCGCCCGGTCTGCTCGCGAGCCTCTCGGGCACGATCGCCGCGCACGGCGGCAATATCGTGTGGGCCGAGGTCTTCTCGCGCACCGACGGCGTCGCCCTCGACGTGTTCCAGCTCGCCGCCGAGCCCGATCTCGCGTGGGAGGCCCTCATCGGGGACATCGAGCGGGTCGTGGGCAATGAGACCTCGGCTGATGCGCTGCTCGCTCGCCGCGAGCGCGTCTCGCCGCTGGGAGAGCGGCCTGCGCCCCCGGTCGAGACGCGGGTCTCCGTCGATCTCGGCGCCTCGGAGCGCTACACCGTGATTGACGTCGAGGCCAAAGATCGCCCCGGCCTCCTCTATCGCGTGACCCGCGCGCTGTTCCGCGCCGGCTTGAGCATCGCGCTGGCCCGCATCGCGACCGAGGGTCACACCGCGCGCGACGCCTTCTACGTCGAGTGGGTCACCGGCGGGAAGGTCACCGACCCCGCCGTGCTCGCGCGCATCACCGCCGAGGTCGGGCTCGCCGCGTCACCGCAGTGACGGGTCAGTCACGTCACATCACGTGTGCGCGACCTCGGCGTGCAGCCGGAGTCCCAGTGCGGCGACCACCTTCAGGACGGTCTCGAAGTCGGGGCTTCGCTCGCCGGAGAGCCCCTTGTACAGGCTCTCTCGCGATAGTCCGGCCTCACGCACAACGTGGGTCATCCCCCGCGCCCGCGCGATGTCGCCGAGTGCCTTCGCGATGAAGGCCGCGTCTCCGTTCGCCTCTTCAAGCGAGGCCTCGAGGTAGGCCGCCATCTCCTCTGGTGTGCGAAGGTGCTCTGCCACGTCGTACCGGGTTGTGGTCGTCGCCATCGAAACCTCCTACAAGCTCCGTGCGAGCGCGATGGCCCGGCGAATGTCCGAATTCTGGTTTGTCCACGACGAACTCCCCGCTCACCAGCGCCGCCCCTCATCGGTCCAGGCTCTCGCCTCTTCCGGTGTGGGGTTCACCCGGCGGCGAATGTCCTGAATGGAGGCTGTGAGTTCGGCCATCGTCGGCGCCTCTCCGACCGACGGCGACAGGACCGCGACGACCCGACCTCGCCGCGCAATCTGCACGGACTCTCCCGCCTCGACGCGATCGAGCAGCTCCGAGAACTTCGACTGCGCCTCGTACGCTCCAATCAACATGCGCACCTCCGGCGTCCGGCGTCGACCAGTCGCCCGACCAGCTTGCTCGACCCCGGGTCCGAGCGTCAACCGCCTTCGGAGGCTCAGGAGGACTTCTTGGACTTCATCGTGTCGGCGGGCCGGAAGAACTTTCGGCCCCCCCCACCGGGGAAGAGTGTCAGCAGCGCGGCCTCGGTCTTCTCGAGCTGGCGTCGCGCCGGTGCTCCGCCGTGGATTGGTTTTCGTCGAATGTCTTGGCCATGCGTGGGGTTCCTTTCGGGTATTCCGTGCGGCGTTAGCGGGCCGGAGGCTGTCAAGCGTAGGCGCTCACGCGGCCTGAGCCGACCACGGCCTGATCTGCTCGAGCTCCTCGCGCAGGTCCTCCTCCGCCATCTCGACGTCGTAGGCCACTTGAGCCCTCAACCAGTAGCCGCGCGACAGGCCAAGGAATCGACACAACCGCAGGTCCGTTGCCGCCGTCACGCGCCGCTTGCCGGCGACGATCTCGCCAATTGCCTGCGCGGGAATCCCGACCTCCTTGGCGAGCCGATACCTCGAGATGCCCATGGGGAGGAGGAACTCCTCCAACAGGAGCTCACCCGGTGTGATTGGTGGTAGTTTGTCCATGGTGTTGGCTCCTAGTGGTAGTCCACGAGCTCGACGTCCTCAAGGCCTGGCGCGAGTCGCACCGTGTCAGCGCACCTGAACGAGGCAATCACGACTCCGATTAGCAACCTGGCGCATGATTAGCGTCAATCGCGACCAGCCCTGCGTCCGCGCTTCTTGGCGGCGCGCGCCTCGGCACGCTCGCGGTTCTCGCGCACGCGGGCCGCGACGATGCGGGCGATGAGCGCCAGCGGCAGCGGCTGGTCGAGTGGGAACCTCAAGTTGCCCTTCGCGTTGGCGTAGGGGGCGACCGCGTCGAGCAGCTCTGGCGCGCGCACCGGCGGGTACATCCCGAGATGCGCCTTGAAGGCCGCGAAGTGCACCAGGTTGCCGTGGAGCGTGAACGTCGGGATCTGGTAGCTGATGGTCTCGCTCGCGTCCGGCGCGGCCTCGCGGATCGTGGCCCGGACCTGCTGGAGCAGCGCCTGGATGGGCGGCGAAAACGTCGCGATGTAGGCGTCGATGGTACGGAAGTCGGTCTTCATCGGCGGCCTGCTCAGCTCCCTGCTCAGCTCCCTGACACGGTGTCCTTCGGCGGATTCTCGGCGAACCACTGCGCGATGGCCGGCATCTCCGGCTCGAACGGGCCCGGCACCGAGACGTTGAGTACGCCGGCTCGGACGCTGCCGCGATTCTCGAAGTCGTGCGTCACGCCGCCCGGCACCAGGACGAACGCGCCGCGCGCGGCGTCATGCCATTGTTCGCCGACGAGCACGCTCATCGTCCCCTCGAGCACGTAGAAGAGGTCATCCTCCGGGTGGGCGTGCGCTCCGGGGCCCTGTGTGCGCGGCTCGAGCCACCACTCGGAGACGGAGTAGCGGGACGCCGTCTCCTCGCCGTCGGCCTTGAAGAGCGCGCGGATGCGCCCCATCGGGTAGTCACGTCCCCCGCCCGGTGCCAGCACGATGGGGCTCCGCGGAGGGGCGTCGTTCACGGTTACGTTGCAGGCGGTCATCGGGCAGCTCCTGGGGTTTGCGTCGGGCCTCATCGTGCGACGAGGCCGCGGGCGTTGTCTACCGCACCGCCAGCACCTGCGCGCGGGCCACACGCCACCACCGCGACGCCGACTCCGTGAGCACGAGGCGCACGTAGCGCGCCGGGACGGGGTCGAAGCGCAGGACGTGGACTGCGCCGGCGGCCCGACGGTGCAGCGTGGGCGGGCCGAACAGCATCGGAGCGGTGTGCACCCGGTCCCAGCGCGCGTGATCGACCGAGACCTCGACGGCGATGCCGCGCGCGTAGTCGAGCAGCACCGGATTGGCGAACTGCACGGCCGCCACGGTGACCGGTGCGTCGCTGACCTCGAGCTCGAGCCACTGGTCTGGCGCCTGGTTGATGTCGGTCGAAAACTGCGCGCCGGGCAGGGCGTAGATGACCCCGGGGGCACCGCTGCCGACGTTGGACGTCGCTGCGGCGAGCGGCACGGGGACCAGGTCGGCGACCTCGGGTACGAAGAGACCAGGCCCGGGCGCCACGGAGTAGACGAACCGCCCGCCCAGCGTGGCCTCGAGGTGCAAGCCCGGAGCGTCGACCACGCGGCCCAGGCGGTCTTTGCCCGAGGTGTTCATGCGATCGGGGTAGATGGCGACATAGCCGACGCCGAGCGCTTGGAGCAGGGCCACGCTGCGGGCCGAGGGGAATGACTCGAGCTCCGCGTGCACAATTGCTTGGAGGGGGGGCTCGAAGCCGGAGTGGCCGTTCACGATCGGCCGGTGGTGGATGCGCTGCGCGAGCATCGCGCGCACCTCGTCCTCGTCGTCACCGCCGTCGAAGCCGCGGACCGGCAGCTCGAGCACGGCGCCGGGGAGCGGCGCGTCGCGGAGCCATTCGGCGACGGCCACCACCTCGTCGCGCGGCACGTGGGAGCGGGGCAACGGGTTGGGCTGGAAGTCGGTGAACCAGACGAGTCCCAGCACCGCGGCGGCAGAGGTGCGCGCCCAGGCCGGCCGTGTTCGCGCCAGAGCCCCAAAGGCGGCTGCGGCGACCACGAGGCCGGGCACCAGGAAGCGATAGCACATCCGCAGCGACGCAAAGCCCGGGATCCAGTCGTGGAACGCGGCAAAGGGTCCGCTCCATGCGGGCGCCCAGCTGGCCCAGCGCGGCGCAGGTCCGAACGCGACGGCCAGCAGCAGGCCGGCGAGCGCGAGCCACAGGACCGACGCCGGCACGCGGAAGGCGGTCAGGCGGGGCTCGAACGCCAGCGCGACCGCGGGCGCGGCGAGGAGCACGGTGTGATCGTGCGTGGCCAGGCCCGTGGCGAGCAGCCCGAGCACGATCACGCCGCGTGAGCGGGTATCGGGGCGGCGCAGCTCAGCGGCGAGCCAGCCGAGCGCGGCCACGACCGAGACACCGACGGCGATCACCAGGACCGCTCCCGGCCAGAGGGCGTAGTGCTTGAGGTTGGTGTCCTGATCCTGGCAGTGCAACAGCGAGGTGAACCACTCGCTCGACTTGGAGCACACGAGCGCCCGACCGCTCGTCGCCCAGACCCGCGCGACCTCTGCGACGGAGCGCTCATACCCGAGCTCCGACTGCACCCGATGAAGGGTGGCGAGCGCGGGGACGAGCGGCAAGAGCGCGACGGTCACCGCGCGCGCGATGGGCCAATGCGAGCGGAGGGTCGCGACCGTGGGCGCCCGCAGCACGTCCGCGAGGGCGACGGCGCCGAGGATCAGCACCAGGATGAGTCCGAAGTACATGGCGAAGAGCCACTGCAGCAGCACCGCCAGGCCGGTCGCCCAAGCCCAGCCGGGCGCGCTGTGCAGGCGCCATCGGGTCAGGCACCAGAGCGCCAAGGGCGTGAAGCCGAAGGCCATCGATTGAATGCGCGGCAGGTCGACGAACACCGCCGGCGAGTACACGACGGCGCACCCGAGCGCGACGCCCAGCACGACCGAATGGCTGAGCTCGGCCACGAGCAGCGCGGTGGCGTAGGCGGCAAACGCGATCTCAGCCACGAGGATGACATTGTGCGCCGTGATCGGGTTGGTCGTGAACGGGCGAATCAGGAGCGCCAGCAGGGTCTGACCCAGCAGCGGCTCCGTAAACGTCGAGGCGCCGTGGTGCGGGTGGAAGACGGGCGCATCGAAGAGCAAGCGCCCGGCGGCGTCAGGGGCGCGGGTGAGCCAGCCGACGTTCCAATCGAGCGTGAAGACATTGAGCCAGCCGTCGTAGGGCCAGGGGCCGCTCAGGACATCGCTGTCGAGGTGCGCCCCGAGCGGGGCCAGCTTGCGCCATGCCAGAAACGCCATGCCCGCGAGCAGCAGCACGTGCGGCCCGAGGCCTCGTACAGGGCTATCGAGGAGCGCGCCCAGCCAGGAGACGCCGCGCCGTAGTCGGCTGACGTGCCGGCGGAGATGGGTCGACGTCGGCTCCGCAAACCTGGACATCGGCCGCCTCCTAACAGGCGAAGGCTCGAAACACAATGTAAGTTCCTGCTGGGCCCCCGCGGCCGTGACGCGGGGTGGTGCGGCACGGCTACTCCGACTGGCCACTCCGTCGCCAATCCATCGGGACCCTGGGCGCCGCGCAGCCTCTCCCGCACGCGATCCGTTCGGTGGCACGCCCGGTGCTTTGCGTCCTGGGCGGAGGTTGCACCGTGAATCGTTCGCTTACCGTACTCATCCCCCTCGCGCTCTGGGCCTCGATGGCCAACGCGCAGGACGTCCAGCTCAGCCACCGGACCGCGCTCGGCGGGGGCGGCGGGCGCCAGCGCGTCGAGACGCAGGACCAGGCCTCCAAGGACGTCGTGCTGACGCACCTCACGGTGGCCGACCTCGGCGAGGTGAGCGCCAGCTACGAGCTCGGCCTCTCGCGCGGCAGCCCCACGCTCGGTGTCCTCGCGTTCCAGCTCGGCGGCATCGTCTCGCACCAGGCGAAGTCCGGCAGTCGGCCCGACGCGACCTGGGCCTACACCGAGCGCGACGGCGGCGCCTTCGGCACGGTGCTCGGCGGCGTGCGCCACAAGTGGATCGAGGCGCTCGCGGGGCTCCACTTCATGCTCGGCGGCGACGACGTGAGCCTCTCGCACATGTACGTCATCCCGTTCGGCATCGCGGCGCGGCTGCGGCTGCTGGCCGAGGAGTACGTCTACTTCGCCGTGACGTTCAACGATCTCGACCGCGCGCTCATTGGCGGCTCCTTGCGCGTCATGGCCGGCACCTGCGCCATCCCGCGGACGCGGCTCGAGGTCGGCGTCGGCTTCATGCCCGCCGGTGGCGTGTCGCAGTCCTCTGAGCTGATTCAGGTCAACGCCCGCGCCAACGTCGACCTCGGCGCGGCCTGGGAGCTCGGCGCGTGGATGTCGGTCGGTACGAAGGGCCACAGCGGCGCCGGTGGCCTCAACGTGGCGAAGGCGTTCTAGCCGACCCGCCGTTTCAGCCGGACGAGCACCGGGTTCTTGGGGCGAATGGTGACTGACGGGAGCAGCTCCAGCGGCGGGCACTCCGCGACGGCCTCGACCGTCCGCCGTCGCAGCAGCGTCGCGAGCACGAGCACCCCCTCCATCTCGGCAAAGTGATTGCCGATGCAGACGCGCGGACCGCCACCGAAGGGGAAGTAGGCAAACCGCGGCACGGCGTTGGCAGAGCCATCCAGCCACCGCTCAGGGCGGAACGCGAGCGGCTCGGGCCACCAGCGAGGATCGTGGTGGACGACCCACTGCGAGATGAAGAGCTGCTCTCCCACCCGAACGGCGTGGCCCGAGACCTCGGTCGGCTCGATGGCCTCGCGCCCAATGGCCCACGCGGGCGGATACAAGCGCAGCGTCTCGAGGAAGATCGCCTTGGTGAAGGGCAGCGCGTCCGCGTCGTCGATCGTCGGGTCGCGGGCGCCGAGTGCCGCGTCGAGCTCGGCGTGCGCCCGCTCCAGGACCTCCGGATGGCGCACGAGCAGGTGCAGCGCATAGGTGAGCGCGAGCGCCGTCGTCTCGTGACCTGCGAGCAGCATCGTCAGGAGCTCGTCGGCGATCTGCTCGGTCGAGAGCTCGGTGCCGTCCTCGAGGCGCAGAGCCAAGAGCCGCGAGACCATGTCATCTCCGCTGCTGCCTGAGGCGCTGCCTGCGGATGCGCGCTTGCCCTCGATCATCGCCGTGGCCATCGATCGGAGCTCAGTGACGGACCCCGCGAAACGCTTGCGACCCGCGACCGGCCACCAGGAGGGCAGGGCGCGCTTCCAGGACTGGATCGTCTCCACGAACTCGATCATGAGGACGTCGACCGCGTGACCGACGCGCTCGACCATGGGCCCCGCGTCTTCGTCGAACAGCGCGCGCATGACGACCGAGAGCGTGAGGTGCATCAGGTCCCCGCGCACGTCCTGCACGACGTCGGGCGCGAGCGAGGCCTCCCAGGCGGCGGTGAGCGAGGTCATCGCCTCGCCGTAGCGGCCGATCTTGGCGCGCTGGAGCATGGGTGCAATCGCCTTGCGCTGCCGCTTCCAGAGCTCGCCCTCGCTGGTCAGCAGCCCGCGTCCGACGATCGGCATGAGATCGCGCGTACCGACGTCCTTGATGAAGTGGCGGTGGTTCGTCACCAGCACCTGCTCGATGGCGTCGGGGTGGTTGACCTGCAGCACCGACAGCGGTCCCAGCCGATAGCGGGAGAGGTCGCCGTACTCGCGCTGCATCCGCTCGAGGTAGCCGAGGGGGTCCTTGCCGAACGGGAGGACGACCCCGAAGAGGGGCCAGCCACGGGGACCGGAGATGGGGGTGCTCATCGGCGCACACTACGACCAGCGTCGCCGCGCTCGCAAGGCGTGGACCCGCGCCCGACCCCATGCTAGACCGCGCGCATGGACGACATGACCGACTGGGACTACAGCAAGGCCATCCTCCTCGGCGTATCGCGCTCGTTCGCCAAGCCCATCGAGCTGCTGGGCGGCGACCTTGAGCGCGCGACCACCGTCGGCTACCTGCTCTGCCGGCTCGTCGACACCATCGAGGACCACCCCACGCTCCCGACACGCCAGCGCGACCAGCTCTACGCGGCGTTCCTCGAGGTGGTCGAGTGCGCGGGAGACCCGGCGCGCTTCGTTGGTCTGGTGCACGACCTGCTGGGCCCGCCACTCGAAGACGAAGGGGACGAGCTCGCTCTGGCACGCAACCTTCCCCGCGTGATGCGCGTCTTTGGGGCGTTGCCCGAGCCCATGCAGGCCGCCATCCGGCCGTGGGTCGCCGAGATGGCCCGCGGCATGGCCATCTACAGTCACCGCCCCGTGGGCGTCGATGGGGATCACGCGCTGGAGACGGTCGCCGACCTCGAGCGCTACTGCTACTTCGTGGCGGGCACCGTCGGGCACATGCTGACCGGGCTGTTCCTGGCCGCGCTCGGTGACGTAGCTCCCGCGCGAAGGCAGGCGATGCGGCGCTACGCCGAGTCGTTCGGGCTCGGGCTCCAGCTCGTCAACATCCTGAAGGACGTGACCGACGACGCCGAGCGTCGCTGGTTCTTCATCCCGCGTGACGTGTGCGCCGAGCAGGGTCTTGCGCCCCGCGATTTGCTGGATCCCGCGCGCCGCGCTGCGGCCCACCGTGCGCTCGCGCCGATCTTCGAGGTCGCTCACCGCGCGCTCGCCGGTGCTCTCGAGTACACGCTGGCCTTGCCCGCAGACGCGCTGCCGATCCGGCACTTCTGTCTCTTGCCGCTCTGGATGGCGATTCGCACGCTGGTCCTCGCCAAAGGCAACGACGACCAGGTCACGCCAGGACGGCCGGTAAAGATTGCGCGCGACGAGGTCGGGACCCTGCTCGGCGAGTGCCTCACCCTCGCAGCCGATGACGCCGGGCTGCGCGCCGCCTTCGCCCGTTTGTCCGTCCGCCCTTGAAGGTTTCCGGTCGGCTTCTATGCTTTCCGGGATGAACGCTGACCACCCCCTCACCCGCCGCACGCTCTTGGCCACCACGCTGCTTGCCTCGTGCACGCGGCCGAGCGCCCGTCCTCCCGAGGAGCCCACCATGCCCGAACTCGTCCCTCCCGTGTCCACAGCCGTGAAGGCTGTCGCGCCGCCGCCGACCTACCGGCCGGTCGTGCTCGTCGGCAAGGCGCAGAAGAACGCCATGGGTCCACGCATGGAGGCGCGTCAGCTCCACCGCGACACGTGGACCTATGACATGGACCCGTTTCTCTACTTCGACGACTTCACGATGGCGGGCAAGACCTTCGCTCCGCACCCGCACGCCGGGTTCTCGCCCATTACCTACGTCTTCGAGGACAGCGCCGGGGCCATCTGGAACCGCGACACGCTCGAGTCCGCCAAAGCGCTGCGTGCCGGCGAGCTGCTGTGGACCGAGGCCGGGCGGGGCATGGAGCACGAGGAGAACCCGGTGGATCCGGGGCCCCCCGTCCATGGCGTCCAGATCTGGGTGAACCTGTCGCGCGCCAACCGATGGGCGCCGGCGCGGACGTGGCATCGCCTCGCGTCGCAGATCCCGGAGGCCACGACTGCCGATGGGGCCCGTGTCCGCGTCGTTGCTGGCACCGCGCTCGACCGGACCGGCCTCATCGACCCGTTGACGCGCGTGAGCATCCTGGACGTGCATGTGCCCAAGAGCACCCGCTTCGAGCTGGAGGTGCCCGACGGCCAGAACGCCTTCGCGCTCGTCATCGCCGGTAGCGGGCAGGTTGGTCCGCCCGACGCGATGGCGCCGCTCGAACGGCAAGGCGCCGTCGGCTTCGGCACCGCAGGCGGGCGGGTACATGCGATCGCCGGTGCCGAGGGGCTGCAGCTCTTGTTGTGCGCCGGTGTGCCGCACCGGGAGCCGCTCGTGCAGCATGGGCCGTTCGTGATGTCGACGCGCGAGGAGATCGACGAGGCCATCCGCCGCTATCGCTCCGGCCAGATGGGTCGGCTCGGTCCCGCCTGACTCCCCGGGTCAAGAACGACCCACCCACCGCTCAACCCAATCACACGACTGCGCCCCACTGGTCAGTGGCACGCTCCGTGCTCCGTCGGTGAACAGACCCGCGGCAAGGACGCCGCGCGGTCCAAGCTGGGAGGCGCGTATGGGCAGGAAGCTCTTCAAGCTCGCAGTCGTGGTGGCGCTCGCGTGCCGCCTCGATCCCAGCCTGCAGGCCAAGGTGACCGCGACGTGGCAGGAGGCGCGTCGGGTGGCCAGTCTTGCGATAGCGCGCGTCGAGGCGATGGTCCCGCGTCCGGCCGACGCGCTCTCCGAGCCGGAGCGCCGGGCGGTCGGGACCACGCTCGAGCGCCCGACTCTGACGGAGGTGCTCCCGGGTCTCGCCAGGATGGCGGGCCCGCGGGTGCCCTCCTCCTTGCACTAGTCCTCGGCAGGCAGATGGACGCCGAGAAAGCTGCGAATCGTCGCGACGACCGCATCGGGGTCATGGGCATGCATGTTGTGCCCGACGTGGGGAAGGGTGACCTCCCGCACGTCACGGACCGCGGCGAGGCGCTCCGAGTGATCGGGCAGGATGAACGGGTTCTTGCCCGCCCGAAGGTGCAAGACCGGCGACCGAATCGCACCCCACAGGGCCCGCGCCACAGGCAGGCTGAACGCCACGCCGGCGCGGGCCCGATGCAGCGGATCGTACTTCCACGCGAGCGTGCCATCCGGCCCCACACGGGTGGCGTGACCCGCAAGCCGCAGCGCTTCGGCCTCGGGGATGAGCGCGTCGACCTGTCGCAGCCGCGCGGCGGCGTCCTCCAGGGTGCGCATCGGGCGCGAGGACACGGCTGTACGGCGGGCGAACGCGTTCGAGGTGCTGGCCACGAAGTCGCGCAGGTGACCGGGAGCCGATGACGGGGGCACGTCCGGTGGGCCCATCCCGTCCATGGCCACGACACAACGCACACGGTCGGGGAAGGTCGCCGCCCAGTACATCACGACCGCACCGCCCATCGAGTGGCCAATCAAGGCGAGGGGCCCGGTGCCGAGCGTCGCGAGCAGGTGGTGCAGGTCCAGGAGGTAGTCCGGGAAGTAATACGAGCCGCCAGGTCCCACCCAGTCGCTGTCCCCGTGTCCGCGCGCGTCTGGCACCACGACGCGATAGCCGCTGGCGGCCAGTCCACCCGCGACGCGATCCCAGGCGCGCGCGTGGTCGAGGAAGCCGTGGTGCAGCACGACGAGCGGTCCGCTGTCGGGTCCGTGGCTCAGGTGGTGTAGGCGAAGCCCGACCGACGTGATGAAGCCGGAGCGCGGCTCGTCGAGTGACTCGGGCGTGCTCATGGGTGCAGCGGGCAGGCGCCAGCGACGCCGTCGGAGAACCAACACGTGGCACCGGCCGGGCAGCCGAGCTGGGTGCAGCAGTAGATGGAGAGCGTCCCGCGGACACAAATCCGGTTGATGCAGTCCTGAGCGGCCGGGCAATCGCAGTGGGTCTCGCACGTCACGGTCGTGTCATTCGCGAGGCCACCACCGTCCCCAGCGTGGCCATCGCGGTTGAGCAGGAGCGGCGTCATCGAGTCAGTGCCCGTCGTCGTCCCACCGGGCCCAATCAATGGCGGCGGGAGGTGCGTGTCCTCACGGGCACGCTCGACATCGTCCGAGAACAAGTCCAGCGAGATACATCCCAGGCAGGAACTGACGATGAGGGCAAGGGCGCGCGGCACGTCCGCACGATAGCGGAGCCCGACGTCGACTTCCATCGCGCAGGTGTCCGCGCCACGTTCTGGACTCACGTCACGCGATCGGGTAGATTTCGCCGCCTCGGCGCAGGGCCGCGCTGTCAACCACAGGGAGTCCCACATGAGATCACCACACCTTACCACGTTCCTTTCGCGATCCACCGCTGCACGCACCTTTGCGTTGGGCGGCGTCATCGCGGCGCTGTCGCTCGCCGGCTGCGCCAAGGACGAGGGCACCACGACTGGCACGGGCACCGGCGGTGGCTCCGGGGGCACCACGGCCGACGGTGGTGGCGCGACGGGCGCCGCCGACAACGGTGCTAAGGCCGACAACGGCGGGACGGGTGCGACGACCGCGGGCGACACCTCGCCTCCCGGTGATGGCGGAGCGACGGGTAGCGTCGAGGACGGCAAGACGAGCACGGATCTTGGCAAGACGGACACCGTGACAGCGCCTGGGAGCTGCGCCGGTCGATGTAACGCCGTCTTCGATCCCAAGCAGACCTGCCAGTGCAACTCGCTCTGCGTGTCCAAGGGCGACTGCTGCGCGGACCTGTGCACGGTCTGCACGGCCGTCGAGGTCCCTGCGTGCGACGCGACGAAGCTCGCGTGCGCCGGTCGATGCAACACGCCCTACGACAAGAACCTGCCCTGCCAGTGCAACACCGACTGCGCCAAGTTCAAGAACTGCTGCGCCGACTACGACAAGGCGTGCGGTGCCTGCACTCCGGATTGCACGAACAAGAAGTGCGGCGACGACGGCTGCGGCACCGCGTGCGGTACCTGTGCTGGGGGCGAGAGCTGCTCGAACGGCCAGTGCGTTACCAACTGCACTCCGGACTGCACGAACAAGAAATGCGGCGATAACGGCTGCGGCACGCCGTGTGGCTCCTGCGGGAGCGACGAGACCTGCAAGGACGGCCAGTGCGAGCTCGCCTGCGTGTCGGACTGCACGAACAAGAAGTGCGGCGACGACGGGTGCGGCAAGCCCTGCGGGACCTGCGGGAGCAATGAGAGCTGCACGAACTCGCAGTGCGTCGCCAATTGTACGCCGGATTGCACGAACAAGAAGTGCGGTGACGACGGCTGCGGCAAGCCCTGTGGGACGTGCACGGCGGAGGAGAACTGCACCGCCAACCAGTGCGTGAACAAGGATCCGTGCAAGGTGAGCGCCGACAGCTGCGAGTGCCTCCTCACCAAGTGCGGCGGGCTCTCGGCGGCGGCGGCCACGTGCGGCGGGCTCTCGGCCGGCTGTCGGGCGGCGATCGCGGCGGACTTCAAGGTCACCGGCTGCACCACGTGCAACAACCTCTCGTTCCCGGGCCTCAAGGCGCTCTGCAAGGACCCCGCGTGCGCCAACGATCTCGCCGGCGCACAGGCCGCCGCGGGTGGCAACCTGTGCGACTCGAAGTGCTTCTGCACGCCGAACTGCACCAACAAGACCTGCGGCGACGACGGGTGCGGCGGCAGCTGTGGCCCCGCGTGCACCTCAGGCAAGAGCTGCGACGCGGGCAAGTGCGTCGACTCGTGTTCGCTGACCAAGGGCCGCCCGTTGTTCTGCGCGTGCAGTGACAAGGCCCAGTGCAGCTCCAACGCGTGCGCCGAGGTCAACAGCAAGTCCATCTGCACGCACCTGTGCACCAAGGACTCCGACTGCGAGGCCGGCAGCGGCTGCAAGTTCACGGTCAGCGTCCCAGGCGTCGGGACCTACAAGTACTGCACCCCCTGACGCCCCTCTCGCCTCTCCCGCGGTCGGCGTGCTAGCGTCGAAGCATGCCGACCATCGCCATTGACGTGCTGGGGGGGGCGCATGCCCCGCGCGCCTCCATCGAGGCGGCCGCCGCGGCCACACGCCTGCGAGATGTGCCCGACCTCGACGTCATCCTCGTCGGGCCGGAGTCGACGACCCGAGCGCTGCTCCGCGACGTCGCCTACGACGGCGCGCGCCTGGATCTCGTCGACGCGCCCAACGACCCGACCGCTACGCTGGAGTCCGCGATCACGCTCGTGAGCGCAGGACAGGCCGATGCGCTCGTCACCGCGGGCTACCCACCGACCGCGCTGCGGGCCTGCGCGCGTCAGTTCGCGCTTCTGCCAGGCGTCCGTCGCGCGCCACTTGCCGCGGTCGTGCCGACGGCGCCGCGCCCGGGCAACCGCGATCCGTTTGCGCTGCTGCTCGACGTCGGTGCGACCGTGCGCGGTACGACCGACGATTACGTCACCTGGGCGCGCCTCGGCCTGGCCTACGCGAGCCGCATCTCCGGAGTCGAGGCGCCGACCGTCGGACTCCTCGCCAACGCCTCGGAGCCCGACTCCGGTCCCGTCGAGCTCGCGCAGGCGCATCGGCTCCTGGCCGCGGACTCGTCGCTCCGGTTCGTCGGCAACGTGCTCGGCATCGACGTGCCGCGCGGGGCCGCGGACGTGATCGTGTGCGACGGCTTCGTGGGCCAGATCGTCGTCGGTCTGTTGGGCGGCATCGGAGACGCCCTGGTCGGCGCCGCGCGCGACGCGTGGCAGCAGAGCCTCTCGTGGCGTATGGGCCTGCGGCTCCTGGAGGGCGCGGTCGTGAAGTTCCGCGAGGTCACCGACCATCGCTTCTATGGCGGCGCGCCGCTGTTGGGCTTCGATCGGCTGGCGATCCTGGCCCTGCCGACCTCGGAGGCGCCGTCGCTCACCAATGCGCTGAAGGTCGCAGGCAAGGCCTGTCGTCGGGACGTCGTTGGCGCGCTGCGGAGCGCCGCGGCCCCGCGCTGAGCCCGTATGGAGACCATCTACCGCTGGGACCTCGACAAGACCTACCTGCGCTCGGACTTCGACACGCTGCGCGAGCTGGTCCGCACCGCGCTCCTGACGGCCAGCGAGCGCGAGAACATCCCCGGCACGGCCGCGCTCCTGCGGGAGCTGCGCTTCGACCCGGACGGGAACGTCAACCGCATCTTCGTGGTCAGCGGGAGCCCGCGCCAGATGCAGCGCGTACTGGCCGAGAAGCTCATGCTCGATGGCGTCACCGTCGATGGCCTGGAGCTCAAGCCCAACCTCGAGAACCTGCTCCGGGGCCGCTTTCGCGCGCTGCGGGATCAGCTGGGCTACAAGCTGCCCATCCTGCTCGAGACCCGCCTTGCGCTACCCGACGTCACGGCCCCCGAGATCTGCTTTGGCGACGACGCCGAGATGGACGTGGTCATCTATCGCCTTTTTGGCGAGCTCTGCGCCGGGACCGTCGACGGTCCGCTGCTCGACGCCATCCTGGCGGCCGCCAGGCTCTATCCCGACCAGAACGCGCGCATCCGAAGCGCGGTCGCCCGGCTGCCCCGCACGGGGATCGACCCGGTCCGACGTATCTTCATAAACCTCGAGGTCGGCTCGCCCGTCGCGCGCTTCGAGTCCTACGGTCCGCGCGTCGTGCCCACGTTCAACGCGTTTCAAGCCGCTCTGGTGCTCCAGCAGGACGGGCACCTCACCGTCGCTGCCGTGGGCCGCGTGGCCGACGAGCTCCTGACCAAGCACGACCTCACCCGCCGGCGGCTCGAGAACGCGCTCACCGACGCGGTACGGCGTGGTCTCGTCGATGCCGCGCAGCTCGAGCCCGTGTGCACCATGTTGGCGCTGCCCCGCCCCACCGTGCGGCCGCCCGTTCGAGTGCCGGAACGCGCGATCGACTACGTCGCGCGGCTCGACGAGCTCTCCCGCATCCACCAGGAGCGCAAGCTGCTGCGGCGTCCGTCGCTGCGGGAGCTGCTCGGCCTGGGCCGCGAGCGGTAGCGGCCGTGGACCCCCTCGCGCGCCTCATGGCCGTGCCGAAGTTCGGGCGCGGGCCCTGCCTCGACCGGATGGCGCAGCTCTTGCGCGTCCTCGGATGTGACTCGCTCGCGCCGGGAATCAAGGTCACCGGCTCCAACGGCAAGGGCTCCACGACCGCCGTCGCCGCGGCCATCCTCGGAGCGCACGGCCTGCGGACGGGTCGCTACACCTCGCCGCACCTGCTCGACTTTCGCGAGCGCATCGCCGTTGACGGCGTGCCCATCCCCTTGCCGGCCTTCGACGCGGTCCTCGAGCGCGTCCTGCATTCCGCCGAGAGCGTCGCTCCGGGTGCGTTCGGTTCGTTCGAGTTCACGACGGCCATCGCCGCCCGTTGGTTTCTGGAGCAGGAGGTCGAGGCGCTCGTGTGGGAGGCCGGCATCGGCGGCCGACTCGACGCTACGCGGCCGCTGCGTGCTCCGGTCACGGTCATCACGAGCGTCGGCCTCGAGCACACGGCCCTGCTCGGAGGGACGCACGAGGCTATCGTCCGCGAGAAGGCGGAGCTCGCTGACACCCACTCGCGGCTGCTGTTGCCGCCCTTAGCTCCCGCGCTCGTCACGGCCGCGACCCTTCAGCTCGCGCCGCGCCACGTGGCCGTCGAGATCGTGCCGCCACTCGGGAGCGACGCTCCACTGGGCCTGCTCGGAGCGCATCAGCGCCAGAACGCCGCGCTGGCGCATTGCTCGGCCCAGGTCCTGCTGGGTGCCGCGTTCGATGCCCGGCTCGCCTCCCAGGCGCTGGCCACTGCGCGTTGGCCGGGCCGGCTCGACCTGCGTCGGCATGCCTCCGGGGCGCGGGTCGTCATCGACGGCGCTCATAACCTGGATGGCGTTCTTGCCGTTGCCGAGGCGCTTCGGTCGGAGCCGAGCCTCGCTCCAAGACCGCCCGGCCGGCGCGTGTTGGTCTTTGGCGCCTCGCTCGACCGCCCAGCGCGCGAGATGCTGGCCGTGCTGCGCCCGCTGGCCGAATCCCTCGTCGTGACCGCCGCGCGACACAAGGGCACGCCACCCGAGGATTTCGCACCAGACGCCACCCGCGCCCCGTCCGTCGCCGCGGCGCTCGAGGTCGCCGCCGCGCTCGCCGGTCCAGCCGGGATCGTCGTCGTGACCGGCGGGCTCTTCTTGGCCGCCGAGGCCGTCGCCGGTTTCGAGGGCGTCGATCCGCTTACCCTTCGCTTCTGGTAGCGCCCGAAGAGTTCCTCTCGACCAGCGGCTCCGTGTAACATCGGGACCGATGTTGGCCGTCGTACAGTTCGGTCCGAACCGCGGCGAGCGGACGCAGAACCTCCGCCGCCTGGCCGAGCTGACCTCAGCTGCCTGCGCGGCCGGTGCCCGCCTGGTCGTGCTGCCCGAGATGGCCGCGTCCGGCTACCGGTTCCCGTCGGCCGACGCCATTCGCCCGCTCTGCGAGCCCGCCCACGGCGAGACGCTCGCCACGCTCGCGCCCATCGCGCGGGACTTCGGCGCGTTCCTCGTCGCCGGCTTCGCTGAGCGCGCGCCCGACGAGCGCCTCTTCAACAGCGCGCTGGTCGTCTCTCCCGCGGGAGAGCTGCTGGCCACCTATCGCAAACGCCTGCTCTTCGACGACGACGAGACGTGGGCCACCCCCGGAGACACGCCGTTTCCGCGGTTTCATACGCCGTATGGCACCGCACTCGTCGCCATCTGCATGGACATCAACGGCTGGGAGCTCCCGCGGGCAGCGCGCCTCGCACCACCGGACGTCATCTGCTTTCCGACCAACTGGGTCGACGAGGGCCGCACCGACATCCACGACTATTGGAACTGGCGCATGCCGACCTTCGACGGGATCTTCCTGGCCGCCGACCGGACCGGAGCCGAGGACGGCGTGGGCTTCTACGGTCGCTCGGCCATCCTCGTCGCAGGTCGCCCGGTCGTGAGCGCTCCTGCGACCGGAGACGGCTGGCTGCTGTACGACCCCGCCACGCGCGCGACGGCGAGCTCGTTTCTGTCCCGCGAGGCCCGCTAGCCCGCATTATGCATGACTTTCACGCGTCAACGCTTGCGAACGCAAGCTTGCGCCGCCGTTCACCTCCTTCGGCGTACCACCTGTACGCCTCAGTCGGTGAATGCCGGCGCTCTTGGCCGCTCGTGCGGCCACCCCGGCGCTGCCGGGGACGAGCTATGGCGCTCGTGCGCCAAGATGCGCCGCGACGGCTCAGCCCCCTCGCGCGCTCCTGCGCGCGACCGCGCACTGCACGGACGGGCTTCGGCGCTCGTGCGCCGAGATGTTCGCGGCGTTGACATCGCGCCATTCATGCATGATCCGGGCTAGGCAGCTTTTTCCCACCCTGCCTCGTGGCTGGGCATTTTTTTCTTGCGATTCGGCGAAAGTTCTTAAAAACCTCGACGAAGCGGCGATCCATCAGGAAGGAAGGGTCGACGGACCCGGTCAGAGGTCACGGGTTGGCCACGATGGCGACACGATGAGACCCGGGGCGACGCCGCGAGTGGTCCAGGACGGACCCGGACGCACCAGGATGGTGCTGAGCGGCTGAGCCCACGAGCTCTGACAGCTTCCAATCTCCGGTGCTCGAAGGGCGCAGGCGCTTCGAACCCCTCACTCAGGCGATCGGGTCCGCAAGGCCAGGTCGCTGCGCACACTGACCCGCCAGCAACTCCCTCTGACGGCGGCGATGCCACCCGCACCGGGCATCGCCGCCAATTGCCTCTCTCTCGATTGATCCCGACGTCTACAGCGGAGGCAGCGGCAGCACCTCGAGCCCTGCTGCGCCGTAGATCGCCGCGATCCGCTCGCGATAGGTCGCCTGCGCGGCCTCGAAGCGCGCGATGACGTCGCGGTAGGCCTTGCGCTTGGCCGTATACGTCGCGCTGTCGAGCCCCTCGGCAAGCGCTGCCATCCCGCGCGAGAGCTCACCGTACGCCTCCGAGAGCGCGCCGTGGGCCTCGCGAAGCGCGTCCGTGTCCGCCGGCATCGCGCCGAGCGCGTCCCGAAACGTGGCCAGCTTCGGCAACACCTGCTCCCGATACTGCCGCCCGATGGCTGCCGGATCCGTCAGCCGCTGCGTCTCGCGTGCCGCCTGGACCCATGCCTCTTGCGCCGGTCCAGCCGACGCGGCCGCCGTCCCATAGCGGGCCACCGCCGCGCGTTCCGAGAGCGCGACCTCGCGCTGGGCCAGCGTGGACTTGGCGTCCTCGCAGGCGGCCAGCCCCAGGCCGAGCACGGTGAACAGTAGCGGGGACCAGAACGAGCGGGGCGGTGTGGTCTTCATCTCGGCTCAGCATAACGCGCGTCGCGGGCGCTTTCATTCATCCGCGTTGCACCTCGGCGGCGGGTCGGCACAATGCGCCCGTGGGTCTGGGTGCCGTCCTCTGGGTTCTGATCTGCGCCGGGCCCGTCGACGAGCCGGCGCCCCAGGCCGACCTGAGCCTCATCGTGCTCACCTCGGACGCGTTGGCCGAGGCCTATCGCGACTTCAAGCACGACAAGCTCGACGCCGCCGAGCGTGGCCTCCGCCGCCACCTGGACCAACGCGCGGACGCCGCGACCACGCCGCCGCTGCGGTACCTGTTGGCCGAGGTCCTGCGCCGCCGCGCCGAGAAGCTCCCCGAGGCGTCTCGCGCTCCCTTGCTCGCCGAACGCGCCGCAGTGCTCGCCTCCATCGCCGACTACCCGCCGTTGCTGGCGCCCGTGCATCTCGCGCTGGGCGAGTGGGCCGAGAAGCGCGCGGACCGAGCGGCAGCGCTGGCGCACTATCGGCGCGTCCCCGATGGCAGCCCGCAACAGGTCCCGGCGCTCGTCGCGGCCGCCCGGCTGGAGCTTCAGTCCAAGAACGCGCGGGCCGCCCTCGATCTGGCGCGCGCGGCCGTGGGGCGCTCCGGCAAGGGGGCGCTCCGAGATGAGGCGCGGCTCGTCCTTGGCGAGTCGGAGCACGCGACGGGGAACGTCAAGGGCGCCACGCGCACGCTGCGGGAGCTGTGGCTCGAGCGCGGCGACTCGGCGCTCGGAAGGCGCGCTCGAGGGGCGCTCCAGGCGATGAACGCGGCGCCCTCGGCCGAGGACGAGCTCGTGCGGCAGCTGTCCAACAGCCCGTCGAAAGGCACGCTCCGGGCGCTCGCCGCCGCGGCGAAGAAGCGCTCGACCCGCCTCGAGGCCGGCGCACGTGCGCTGGTCCAGGGCATCGTCGACGTCCTCGTGCCAAAGACGCTCGCGCGGGGACGCGCCGCGCTCGAGAAGGCCGCGGGCTCCACCCACGACAGCGTGGCGGCCCTCGCGCTCGATCAGCTCGGCGCCCTCCAGGCCAAGGGCAGCGACGTGGGAGCGGCCATCGCGTCGTGGACCAAGCTCGCCGACCGTTACCGGGATCAGCGCCTCGCGCCGCTCGCGCTCGGTCGCATCGCCGACGCCGCGCGCGCCGCCGGCAAGGTGGACCTCGCGCACGGCGCGCTCGCGACGCTCGCCGCGCGCTACCCCGAGCATCCGCTCCGGGTCGAGCAGCGATGGCAGGAGGCGTGGCAAGCCTGGCGCGACGGCAAGCCCGAGCGGGCCGCGGATGCGCTTGCTCGCCTGCGCGCCGACCACGGCGGCACGCCCACGCTGGGCGACGCGACGTGGGACGAGCGGGCCAGCTACTGGCTCGCGCGGGCCGATGAGGCGCGCGGCCGTCGGAACGAGGCGTTCGCGGGCTACGAGCGGCTGGTGCGCGATTTTCCGCTCACGTATTACTCCAACCTCGCGTTTCACCGGCTCGATCGGCTCGACCACTCCCGCGCTGTCGCCTTGAGGCCGCTGCCGACGCTCGACGGCTACGACCTCGCGACGCTCGTCGATCTCGACCGCCTGCGCATCACGCGCCATCCGGCGCTGGAGACGGCCATCGAGCTCATCCGAATCGGCCTGTTCGACGCGGCGCGCCGCGATCTCCAGGCGCGCGCCGAGGTCCGCGCCCTCGGCGTCGACGGCCACACGCTGCGGCTCAGTCTTGGCCTGCGGCAGCGCCAGTTCTGGCTCGGCACCTCGGTCGTCCGGTGGCGCGGCGCCTTGACGCGCTACCCCGACGCCGCCGACGAGCGGCTCTGGAAGCTCGCCTACCCGCTGCCGTTCTGGGACCACGTCGAGCGCGCCTGTACTGACGCAGGCGTCAGCCCCTGGTTCCTCATGGGGCTCATCCGCCACGAGAGCGCGTACAACCCGAAGATCGTGTCCTACGCCAATGCCGTCGGCCTCACGCAGCTCCTGCTCGGCACGGCGCGCACCGTCGCCAAGAAGCTGCTCGGCAAGGACACGAAGGCGCCCACGTGGCGGTCGCTCAAGACGCCGGCGGTCAACGTCCGCATCGGCAGCCGCTTCGTCGCGGAGCTGATGAGCCACTTCGGCCACAACGAGGCGCTCGTGCTCGCCGCCTACAACGCGGGCCCTAACCGCATCCGGCGCTGGTGGCGCACCTGGCGCGAGTCCGGGCGCAAGGACACCGCCGAGTGGGTCGAGGAGATCCCGTACAAGGCCACGCAGAGCTACGTGAAGTCGGTCCTCGCGAGCTACGGCGCCTACCTCTACCTCTACGGTCCGCGCGGGGTCCACAGCACGCGGGTCGTCCCGATCGAGGCGGAGCTGCCGGCCACGCTGGGACCGTACTTCGGCCGTCCGGAGCACGAGTAGGCAGTTTTTTCCCATCGCACGTCGATTCTCCTTAACCGCTGCACGGCAGGCCCGATGTCCAGGGCGGAACGATTCCGCCTGCCCATCTGTGCGGGTAGACCGGCAACCGCCGACTCCGGGGAGGAGACCCATGAACCGACACACCCTGACCCGAGCGCTCGCGACTGCGATGTTCGTCTCGACGCCCCTGGTCTCGATACCGCTACTCTCGACCGCCGCGATGGCCGCCGATACGTCAGCCATCCACTCGAGCGACGTGCGCTTCCTGACGGGCTCTCCGGGCGTCCGACCGAGCGACGGCCCGGCCCTCGACAACGTCATGAAGCTCTTCGACGGCGTCCTGTTCACGTCCTGGGCTACGACCCCGGGCCCCGACGGCGCGTGGGTCAAGCTCCGCTTCTCGGGCACGCGGTACGTGTCGCGCGTCGACGTCGTGGCGGGGTGTGCGGCGAGCAACCGCACTTTCGCGGCGTACTCGCGGCCGCGCGGCCTGGTGCTCGAGGGGACCTCGGGGACGCGGACCCTCGCGCTGGCCGATCACCGCTCGACGCAGTCGTTCGTGCTCGAGCCGCCGCTCCCGGTCGCGGAGCTGACGGTGCGCTTTCGCGACGCCAGTCGCGGGCGCAGCGAGGCCATCTGCCTCTCAGAACTGCGGTTTCACGAGCTGAGCGCCCTCGGCCGTGTCGACGAGCGCGTGCGCGAGCGGATCGAGGTGGCGGCTCGGCAGCTTGGAAGTGAGCCGACGGCGCAGGCGGGCATCGACGCGCTCGTGGCGATCGGCCCGGCGGCGGTTCCCCGACTGTCAGTCGTCCTCGCCAACCCGCATGAGGCTCAGTCCCACGGTCCCGTGCTGGCCGCGCTGCGGGCGATTGGCTCCCCCCGCGCGGCCGAGGCGATCCTCGGCTTCGTGGCCTCACCGTCCTGGCCCCGCCTGTTGCCGGACGCGCTCCGGGCGCTGTCCCGTACGGGCGACTCCCGCGCCATTGGCGTCATCTGCGAGCACCTCAAGAACGCCAATGACGACATCGCCCGTGCCGCCGATGAGAGCCTCCAGGGCTTCGGCTCCGCGCTGCTCGAGCCTCTGAGCAAGTTGCTGGCGCACGGCAACGCCACCACCCGCCTGCGCGCGCTGGAGGCGCTGCGCCACGCCTCCGATCCTCGGCTCGTGTCGCTCGTCGCTCCCTTCGTCAAGGACGCCGATGCCGCCACGCGCGTCGCGGCGACCCTTGCGCTCGGCGGCAGCCGCGGCCCCGAGGGCCTCGTGGTCCTGGGTAGGCTCGTCACCGATCCGGAGCCCGTCGTCCGTGAGGCCGCCGGTCGCGCGCTCTCCGCTTTTGCGCTCAAGTCCGCCGCGCCGCACCTGGCCGTCCTCCTCAGGGACGCCGACTACGTCGTCGCTCGCACCGCGCTGCGCGCGGTCTCCGCACGGCCCGAAGGCGCGCCCGTGCTGGGCGAGTACCTCGCGGGAGCCACCGCGCCGCTCGGTCTGGAGGCGATCCAGTCGCTCTCGGAGCGCCAGAGCCCGGGCGGCCTCGAGGTCCTGGTCGAGGCCCTGCGCCGAGGCGAGACGCGCTTTCGGGTCGCGCTCCGCAACGCGATCGCGACCTACGGGCAGACCGGCCTGAAGGCGCTGCTCGAACTGGCGCTCACCGACGAGGGCCTGCGCCGCGACGCCGCCCATGTGCTCTCCGCCCACGCCGAGGCCGCGCTACCGCTGCTCGAGCGCGTCGTCGATAGCGGACCGCAGACCGTGCCGCTCTTCGTCGTCCAGTCGCTTGGCCACGCCCGCCACGAGCGCGCCCTCGCCGTGCTCGATCGGGTCTTCGAGGGCTCCGGTCGCACCACCCAGGCCGCGGTCGTCCTCGCCTGGGGACGCTTCCCCGCCCCATGGGTCCAAGATCGCGTGCTCCGGCTGCTGGCCTCGCCCGACGAGTCGCTGCGCGCTCATGCAGCCCGCACCGCCGGACGCGCCCAGATCGCCGCTGCGATCCCCTCGCTCCGCCGCGCCCTCGACGATGGGACGCTCCCCCGTGTGACGGCCATCACCGCGCTCGGCGCCCTCCGCGACGAGTCGCTCGAGGCCGTCGTGGTCACCGGCTTCTCGCAGGCCACCACCAGCGAGCGCTTCGCCATCCTCAAGGCCTGCAAGCGGCTCGAGACCCGGGCCTGCCTCAACTTGCTCTACGGCGCGACCTATGACCGCGACCCATCGGTGCGCTCCGAGGCGCAGAAGCTCATCGCCGGGAGATAGCCCGCGCTCGCTTTCGGCACGCGCCAGGGGTAGCCTCCCGCGCGCCATGACCCATCGCCTTCGCTCACTGCCCGCTCTCCTCGTTGGACTGCTCCCCCTCCTGGCCTTCGCCGACGATCGCACCGCCGGCCTCTATGCCACTCAGATCCGGTTCGACGGCCAGAAGACGCCCATCGTGACCGTCGGCCTGATGGACGGGCAGGCCTCGATTGCGTTCTCGTCGCGTGGTCGCATTCGATTTCTGCCCGATGGCCCCGGCGGGCCCGAGATCGTCGTCAGCGGCGGTCGCCGCTTCGTGGCCAAGGTCGAGAAGAGCACGCCCGCCCGCCTACGGTGGCGCGTCTCGCTCGGCGCGTTTCCGGCCAATGACTTGGAGCGCATCCAGGCCGCCCGCAAACGTCTCACGGACGCGGGCCTCAAGGTCCAGTCGACCGAGCTTGGCGGGGTCTTCGGCTTCTTTGGGCGCGTCATCGACACGCGCCGGCTGGTGCTCGTCTCCGAGGCGCTGCACGTCACGCGCGCCGACGCCGAGGTCGCAGCCAAGGGCGTGACCGTCGCCGGCGTGACGGCCGAGCCGCTCCCGGTGCTGGACGAGCCCGCGCATGGGGAGCTGCTCGTGACCGACGGCCAGGTCCAGCTCAAGGCGCGCGACGTGCTCTGGTTCGAGGCCGAGGATCCCAAGCAGGACCTCATCACCGTGCACGAGGTCGAGAGCGGCCGTGGCTACGCGTGGCACGCCCGCCAGGACCGCAAGTATCGGGGCACGCTGTATCTCACGGTCGACGCGCAGGGGAAGCTCGCGGTCGCCGATCTCGTCTCCGGCGAGGAGCTGCTCGAGGGGCTCGTCCCCGCCGAGATCTACCCCACGGCCCCCCCCGCCGCCTTGGAGGTCCAGGCCATCAGCGCGCGCGGTGAGCTGCTCGCCAAGCTCGGGCACCGCCACCTCGCCGATCCGTGGATGCTCTGCGCAGACGTCCACTGCCAGGTCTACGCGGGCGCCAGCAAGGAGGACCCACGCACCTCGGCCGCCGTGCAGAAGACGCGCGGGAACATGCTCGTGACCGAGGATGGTCGGGTCGTGGACACGGTCTACAGCGCGAGCTGCGGCGGTCACACCGAGCACAACGAGAACGTCTGGAGCACCCCGCCCGCGGCCACGCTCCGCGGCGTGCCCGACGGACCTGACGTGCTGGGCGACCCGACCGAGGCGCGCGTGCGCGCTTGGGTCACGACCGTGCCGAATGTGCACTGCGGCACCACGCGCTTTGCCAAGCAGAGCTTCCGCTGGTCGAAGGTCGTCGCGGTCGCCGACCTCGAGCGCACGCTCAAGCCGCACGGGGTTGCCATTGGGCTCCCCACGAGCGTGACCGTGACCAAGCGGGGCGTCTCCGGTCGCGCGTCGGCGCTGGCGCTCGAGGGCACGACCGGAAAGGCCACGCTCACCGGCGAGCTCACCATCCGCAAGGCGCTCGGCGGGCTCAAGTCGTCGCTGTTCGTCGTGGATGCGCAGAAGGGCCCGAACGGCCAGCCGACGGCGTTCAAGTTCACTGGTGGCGGCTTCGGCCACGGCGTCGGCATGTGTCAGACCGGCGCCATTGGCATGGCCGAGCAAGGGAAGCCCGCCGACCAGATCCTCAAGCATTACTTCCAGGGCTCGCGGGTCGAGCGGATTTATTAGGTCTGGCGCACCCACCAGGGCGCGAAGTCCATGAGCAGGTCGAACGGCGGTAGGGCCACGTGCTCGTCGTCGGCGGCGGTCGCGACACGGAGCGGCAGACCCTCGTGCGGCACGAAGACCTCGACCGTGTGCGCCTCCGGGTCCACCAGCCAGACGTGCGCGATCCCGCATTCGGTGTAGATGTGCAGCTTCTTGACGCGATCGATGCGGGCCGAGGACGGCGAGATGATCTCGGCGCACCAGTCGGGCAGCGTCGTGATCGGGTTCTCCATCAGCGGCTCGGGCACGCGCTCCACGCGCCACCCGGCGAGGTCCGGGACCAGCAGCCGCCCGCGGGGAAAGCGAATCTCCGCTTCGACCTCGATCCACCAGCCGGTGCCGCCCTCCATTCGGTCGATTGACGACAGGCCCGACGTGCAGCGACGTTGCGCCAGCCGGTGCGGAAAGCCGGGCCGACCCATCGTCGTCAGCTCGCCGGGCGTCAGGATCTGCCCTGTGACTCCCTCGGGCAGCGCGACGATCTGGCGGTAGAGTTCGTCGAACGTCAGGGGCGGTGATTCGATCGGCTTGCGTGCGACGTGTCCCATGGCGACATGCTACCGGCAGCCGCGCGCTCAGGGCAACGCGCGACGTGACCTCGTGGCTACCGCGTCGCGCCGATGCGGCGCTGGCTGGCGAGCCGGAGCGCCTGGGCGACCGAGGCGTGCGGCGCGGTGTCCACGATCCGCGCAAAGCCCTGCACCAGCGTGCGATCTCTCGGCTGGAGCGCGCCAGCGAGCAGGCCATTCAGCCGCCCGCGCGCCTGGCCGCTCTGGCCCCTCGCCAGCTCGCGCGCGGCGTGGTCGAGCGCCTCGGCGACGCGGAAGCCGTCGAGCGACTGCGCGAGCGCCCGCTGCTCCTCGGTCTCCGGGCGCGGCACACTGCGAAAGTCGACCGCGACCGACTCCGTCTGGTTGCCGAGCCCGACCATGTCCTTGTAGCGCACGGTCACGTCCGCGACGCGGCCGGGCTTGTCGACCCACAGCTCCAGCACGATGGAGTGCGTGTCCCCGCCGTAGAAGTACGGCACGACGACCTGGAGGCCGTCGTCGTCGTCGCCGCGATCGGCCTTGATGCCGAGCGTGCGCGACAGGTTCGTGTCGGTCGCCACCTCGCGCGCCTTGACCCGCTTCTTCTCGGCGTCGTCCAGCAGCTGGCTCCCCAAGATGCGGATGGCCTCGACGCCGGGCCCGAGCTTGATGTTGAGCCGCACGAGGCGGGCGACGACGCGGGCCTGGCTCTCGATCTCGGCGCGCATCGCGGCCTCGACCTGCCCAACGGCCGCGTCGTTCATGTTGCCGTAGCCGCTCTCCGCGACGTTCCACCAGCCCGCGCGCCCGGCGGCCGACGGCGTGGCGAGCGCGACCGAGGTCACGATGCCGTCGACCGTCATCGCGTGCGCCCGGGCCGCCACCTGCCGTGCGACCGCGGTGCCCTCGCCCACGAGCAGGATGACCGACTGCGTGCCGGGCAGCGTCGTGCGGTGCTCCGAGGCCGCGTTCAAGAGCTGGCGCGCACGGTCTACGGCGGTCAGCAGGCCCGCCTCCGACGGCGCCGGCGCGATGGTCACGTGGTCCACCGAGCGCGTCAGCGGCCCGAGCAGCGACTTCGGGCGGCCGAGCTCTGCCAGGACGCTCGCCTGACCGTTGGGCAGCGCGAGCACGACCGCGAGCCGGTCCTCGGCGCCGAGCACGCGCAAGAGACTCGCGATGGCCTCGTGCATGGCGGCGGTGCCGACGACCTGGGGCGCCACGACCAGCACGGTCTCGAGCGGCGGCTTGCGCCAGCCGTGCCGATCGCTGCCACGCAGGCCGACCTCCAGGAACACGCGGCCGGGCTTGTCGAAGGTGCGCCGGTCGAGCCGGGCCTTGACGGCGAGACCACTGCGCGCCGGCGAGTCAAAGCCCTGGCTGTCGGCGAGCGCCAGTCGATGGGGCTGACCGTGTCCAGCGAGCGCCTGGTCGAGTCGCCGCAGCCGCTCCAAGTACGCCGCGCTGCCGCCGAGGTAGGTGTTCTCGAAGTAGCCGTGGCGCGGCAGAAACCGCTCGGGCTTTTGCAGCCGCGCGTGGTCGTCCCAGCCGACGGTGACGTCCTGCGTGCGCACGCCGTGATCGCCGTTCTTGGAGTCCTTGCCCTGCTCCCAGTCCCAGGTGAGCGCCGCCTTCTCCTTGGCCTTGGTGGCCTCCTTCGCGGCGAGCTGCAGCTCGAAGGAGCCGTCGGCCTGGCGCTTGTCCTCGGTCTTCTTGAGGTCGCGCCCCTCGATGGACTTTTCGACCGTGGTTACGTCCCCCGCGCGCGTCACCTCCGACTTGAGCTGCTCGCGCGCGACCGCCTTCCCGAGCGGCGCCCTCACGGGCTGCGCTGGCGCATCGGTGGGCTGCTGCCAGAAGCCGTCCTGCGCCTCGCCCTTGCGGCTTGGCTTGGCCGGCTCGTCCTTGTCGCGCTTGCCGTCGCCCTTGGACTCGCGTCCGCTCTGGTCGTTGAGCGTGACGATACCGGCGTACCCCGGGAGCTTCGCGGTGACCACCGTGCGCGTGTTCCCCGCGACGACGGCGGGCGGCGCCGCGGGAGCGTTGGCGTCCGGCTCCGCGGGAGGCGCCGGATCCGGCCTCGGACTGCTCGGAGTCGCCGCTGGAAGCCCGACGAGCGCGTGCTTGCCGGTGTCGAGCGCCAGAGCGTCGAGCCCGTCGAGCGACTGCGCCACGCCGTTCTTGGCCTCGCCCTCGTCCGGGTCCTGCACGCTGTCGGCGTCCATGTCGCCGCGCTCGGTCTCCGCCTTGCCGAAGCGACCGCCGCCGCCGTCGGCCTCGCCGCCGCTCTTCTTGCCGACCTTCGGCCCCGGGGCCAGCAGGCCCGAGACCCGCTGCTTGTCCTCGTCCAAGGACTCCTCGCGGTCATCGCCCTCGGTTTCTTCCCGCGACTTCTCGTCGGACTTCTCACCCGACTCGTTGCGATTCCTCCGACCGCGGTAGCCCTTGTCCGGCGGTGCGTCCTCGGGCTTGGCCTCCGGCTCCGTGGACGCGGGCGGCTCCGCGGACTTGTTCGTGGGCCGATCCATCGTCGGCCCGTCCTGGGACGCCGCTGTCGCTGCCGTCGCCGGTGCGGCCTGATCCGCGTTCTTCCCGCACCCGGTCGCGACAAGCAGCGCCAGCGCGCCTCTCAGCAGATGGCGCTTCATGGGGCCTCCTTCGCGTCACCCTCGGGCGCGGCCTTGCGCCGACCGACGAAGAACCCGACCGTGGCCGAGACCACCAGCAGGATCACGAGCCACGTCGTGTCCGAGTCGTCCGACCCGAGCACCAGCAGCTTCGCCACGACCGAGCCGAGGCCGAGGAACAGCATGATCCCGCCGGAGACGCCGAGCGTGTGGCGCGCGGCGCGGCGGAAGACCACGAACACCAGCAGCAGCACGCCGGCCCACCAGAGCCACGCGCCGGTGCCCTCCGACGGCCGCTTCAGGAGCTTGAGGCCGACCTCGATGGCGGCATCCTCCGGAGCGCCGACGGCGAGCGTGAACAGAAGGTCCGTCGTCTCGTCGGCGCGCGCCAGAAGCGCTCCGAACGGCGACTCGGGCGCCGGCGTTGGCGGGGCACGGTAAAGGTGACGCTCCTGGGCCGCGAGCTTCGTGTCGAGGCCATGGACGTGGAAGCCCTTGGGCACCCGCACGAGCCACTGCCAGTCGGTGACGAGCGCATCCGGCCGGGGCGCCATGAGCGCGCGGTTGGCGAACAGGCCGACCGGCTCGCCGGCGACCTCGTAGACGACCTCGACCAACACCGTGGCGCCCTTGGCGAGCGGCACGGCCACTGCGCCCTTCTCATCGGCCACGGCCTTGATCGCAGCACCGTTCGCCGAGACCGACCACACCTTGGCGCCCTCGGGCATGCCGAGGCGCAGGAACTGGCGGTCCTCGTTCTTCACGCTCATCACCGCGCGAAAGACCATGTGGCCGTCTTCGAAGAGCAGCGTCTCGAGCCACGCCTGCGTGACCACCGCCTTGACCGTCTCGACGGTCTCGTGGCTCTTGACGTCGAGCGCGAGCGCCCACGGCACGTGCGCATACTGGTAGCCGAGCAGGATCTCGCGCGGGCTGCGGAGCTTGACGGCGTTGGGAAGCTCCTTGGCGTCGATGCGTCGAAGATCGGTCGCGTGACCCGGCCGCACCTCGATGCCGGTCTCGGCCGTGATGCCGAAGCTGCCCTCTTGCACCTCGGCGCCCTCGACGAGCACGTCGGGCAAGGTCACCGAGCCGAGCGTCTTCGGCAGCAGCATCTCCAGTTCCAAGTCAATCTGGATGGTGCCCTCGAGCGCCTGCGCGAAGGTCACCTCGAGCCCGGTTCGGGTGTCGTTGCCATCCTTGAGCTTGATCTCCTCCTTCTTGGCCATCGACGGCGCCGTGAGCTCGAGCACCGCGACGCCCTTCGGGAACGTGAGCACCAGGCGATCGCGCCGGCCGCTCTTGACCTCGACCTGAACGCTCGCGTTGGCGACGAGCGCGCCCTCCTTGACCTGGTACAGCGTCATCGTGCGCGCATCGAACCGCACCTCGCGCGTCTTGGCGGTCGCGACCTTGGCCAGCAGCGGCTTCGGCGCGCCGATGTGCTTAAAGGCCTGGCTGAGCGGCGTCTTCGTGAGCTGGCGCAGCTCGCCGGGCAGCGCGTCCTGGCCGACCTTGGCGTAGTCCGTGGCTTCAATGGTCGAGAAGCCAACCTTGTCGCCGTCGAAGAGCGCGATGACCCCGGTCTCACGGAACGCACGCAGGGGCCGCACGAGCGGCACGGGCAGGTCCGCGCCCTCGGTGCGCGAGACGACGCTTTCGAGCTCCACGTCCAGGCGGAACTCGCCCTCGCGCTCCTTGCCGAGCACGATCCGGAGGCGGCGCGGCTCCTCGCCCGACTTGGCAAACGTGCGCCAGTCCTCGATGCCGTCCCCGGCGACCTTGTAGACGACCGCGTCCTCGGGGATCTCCAGCGTGAGCTCCTTGAGCTTGCCGCGTAGGATCTGCGTCTCGACGCGCACTTTGGAGCGCACGACGCCCTCGTCCAGGGTCACCAGCTGGTAGGTGTCGGTGCTGGTCCGCACCTCGAGCTCGGGGGCCTCCTGGGTCTCCGTCCAGCGCACGGTCACCTGGTTCGCGGGCGGGAGGTGCGCCGAGGCGGTCGTGACGGCCGTGGCCGCGTCGCCCTTGGTCGTGTGCTCGAGCGGCACCGGCGGCTCGAAGGTGATGGTGCGCTTGCCGGGGATGGCGGCGGTGACCTTCGTGATCGGCACGCGATCGAGCGCCAGCGGCAGCGACGGCTGGCCCTGCGAGCGATCGACGGCCGCGCGCAGCACGGCGGTGACGACGTGGCGCCCTGCTCCCTTGAGCTCGGCCTCGTGCCAGCCGTCGCGCACACGGGTCACGAGCGCCGCGTTGCCCTCTTTGACCTCGATGAGCGCAAAGGCCTCGGGCCCGACCCGCACGAACGCGGCGGGCGCGGTCAATACCGCCTCAGCCTCGACCTCGATGGTCGCGCCGTCGCCCTTGGCGTTGACCTCGATGCTGTAGCCGACGCGGCGGACGCGGTGATCGGCGCGATCGGCGGCGGAGCGCACGTAGACGGCCGACGTGGCCGGGATCTGGCCGGTGAGCGTGTCGCCTTCGCGCTTGAGGGTGCCCATGGGCCAGACCTCGCCGACGTCGCTCGCAGGCGAGAGCGTGAGCTTGGCTCCCGGGATGCGCGGCAGCGGGATGATCGACGACGGCGGACGGTCTCCCGGCCCCGCAGCCAGCAAATACCGCAGGCGTAGGCGACCCGACTCGGTGCCGTCCGGCAGCCGCAGCATGAGCACGCCGCCGCGGGTGACGAGCGCGACGGTGTTGCCGTCGAGCGTGGCGGACTCGATCGCCACGTCGCTTGGGAGCAGCGGCAGCTCGGCGACCGCGTCCTTGCCGAGCCGGCGCACGTCGAGCTCGACGTCGACCGTCGTAGGCTCACCGGAGCTGCCCCCGAGCTGCACGCGCACCTCGGCTCGTCCCAGGCCGACCTCGGCGCCGCCGGCCCGCGAGGCCCGTAGCAGTGACTCGTAGCGCTCGAGCGAGAGCCGGACCTGATCGGGGACGTCGGCGCTCGCGAGCGCGGACAGGGTGAGCAGCAGCGTGACGAGCGAGGTGCGAAGCATGGCGACTCCTGAGACCGTGGGCGCAGAGCCGGGATGCGTGGGTCGTGTCCCGGCGGAGGCTTCAACGTATCACCAGCGGATTCGGTTTGAACCTGCCCGCGCCTTGACCCTACCTTGACCGAGCAGGCCCCTCGCGTATCCTCGCGGCGTGGCGAAACGCGACACGCACAGCAGCCGGAGCCCCCTCTCACGACGCGGCTTCCTCGGTGGCGTGGCCGTCGGCACGGCGCTCGTCGCCGTCGGAGACGCGCTGGCGCCGGCGACCTTCGCCTGGTGCGGCGCGCCCGTGCATCCGCTGGCTCGGAAGACGCTGACCGTCCGACGCGGCGCGTTGGCGCGCGGCGAGCTGGCGACGCTGACGTTGGAGGTCGCGGGACCGCGCCTGGACGCGCCCCTCGTCGTCGTGAGCACGACGGTCCAGCTCGACGACGTGCAGCACTGGGACGTACGCCTCGACTACGCCCACAGCGAGCTCGTGCCCGGGACCTGGCGCTACGTCGCGCGGCTCAGCTCGGGGGACGTGTCCCTGCTCTCGCCGAGCCTCGAGTACACGCTCCTGCCCTTCTTCTTCGGGGCCTAGCCGGTGCGCCCGCTCCCGCGCTCGTGGCTTCGGTGGCTCGTGACCCTGGTCCTGCTCGGCCTCGCAAGCGCCGCGCTCGCCGCACCACCAGCCAAGGGCAAGAAGGGCAAGAAGCCCACGGCCGAGGAGCTCGAGGAGCAAGAGGAGCTCTTCGACAAACAGCAGCGCGACACCTTCCCTGGCTTCTTTCGCTGGTGGGACGCGCTGTCCCTCGGGCAGGTCAAGATCAACGCCATCGACACGAGCATCGCGCCCAAGCTGCGCCTCTTCATCTCGGTCCTCTACGGCGGCAAGTCCACGGTGCTCACGGCCGCCGATGACTGGGAGAAGGAGGTGCGGCACCTCGAGGTCAAGGTCGCCAGCGGCGAGGAGAAGACGCCCAAGCGCCTGCTGACGGTGCTCGACGCCGGCAGCTTCGTCGCCGGGAAGGACACCCTCGAAGAGGAGGAGAAGCCCCGGTCGGCGACCCTCCAGCCCCTCGACAAGGCCAAGATCGGCGTGGACGTCGTCGTCGTCGCGGCCGGTCACGGCGGCTTTCGTACGGTCGAGAACCTCGAGTCGGCGCATCGCACGGCCGTGGGTGCCGTGCTGAAGAAGCTGGCAAAGCAGAACCTGAACGTGATCTGGTATGGGCCTGCGCTCTACACCTATCGCAGCTTTCCGGGTCTGGAGAATGACCTGTCGCGCTTCGACGAGGACCGCAAGCAGTGCGACATCGACCTCCTCAAGTGGCGGATGGACCAGAGCCGCGAGCTGAAGGAGGGCGAGACCGCCGCGCCGCCGCCGCCGTGCGGGCTGCACTCCGGGGACGCGGCCAAGGCGATTGGCGCCGCAGTCGAGAGCGTGCGCTTTCGCGGCAAGCACGCCCGTCTGTTTGGCATCCCAGTGCCTAAGGAGTTCTCCTGCACGCGCGCTGTGCAGTCGACGACCGACATCCAGCTCTTCGACATGGACGAGGTCGCCGATCGCACGGCCGACACCGGCGCCTTCGAGGAGGCGCTGAGGCTCCTGGTCCACTACGGCAAGCCCGGCAACCGCAAGGTCCTGCTGTATCTCGGCGACGGGCGCGACGGCTATGTCGACGACGAGACGACCTGCCGTCAGTTCTTCACGACCAGCAAGCTGCACTGCGCCACCGCCGGCGACGGCAAGAAGGGCGAGGAGGCCAAGAAGGCCATCCAGGGGTGCGTCCAGTCCAAGCTCGACAAGCGCGCCACGGGAGTGCAGGAGCGCTTCAAGCTCCGAGCGCAGAACTGGCTCGCGCTGGCTCGGTCGGCGGATGTGCGCGTGATGGCGGTTGGCTACGCGCTGGAGCGGCCCGATGGCGGCATGGTCAGCCAGCGCCACGAGCGTGAGCGGCTCGGGCTGCTGGCCGAGAAGACGGGCGGCACCTATCGGGAGGTGACCAACGTCAACCTGCTGACTGAGACGGCGAACGCGACGGTCGACGAGGTGCTGCGCGAGCGCGTGCTCACCATCGATGCGAACCTCAAGAGCCTGGAGCATTACCGCATCGTGCTCTCCGCGGTGTTCGAGCATGGCGAGACCTCTGGCCAGAAGGGCACCGTCGAGCTGTCGACGGTCCTCTACGAGTTCGACGCTCCCGAGATCCCGTCGGGCTGGCAGTGGTGGCTCAAGCAGAAGAACGCGTGGCTCAAAGAGAAGGTCGGCACGATCCTCTACTGGGTCATCGTCGTTGCGGCCATCATCTTGGTGCTGCTGATCTTGTGGCTCATCCTCAAGCTGTTCATCGCCGCCTTCAAGAAGCTCTTCGGCGGACTGTTCAAGAAGGCCGGTGACGCCGCGAAGAAGGCGGGCGACGTGGCCAAGAAGGGCGGCGACGTGGCCAAGGGCGCTGGGAAGGCGGCGAGCGATGCGGCCAAGAAGTCGGCCGGCGGCGCCGCGAAAGGGGTCAAAGGGAAGTAGCCATGCCGTTTGAAGAGAAGGCGGACCAGATCTGGGAGAAGGCGTGGGAGGAGGGCCTCTCGAACGACATCATCGTGCTGGGCAAGCGCGAGAAGCTCGAGCTTCCGGCCGGCTCGGCACCGATTGTGCGCAACTTCCTCGATGTGGACAAAAAAACCGGGCGGCCCTGCGGCTATTTCTATGACGTAAAGACTCCCGACAAGGGCCCCACCGGCGAGGCTCAGCCGCCAGTGTATGTGGCGCTCAAGCGCACCGACGGCCAGGACTTCGTGAGCCGCAAGTCCAACAAGGGCGTCGCGATTACGACCATCGAGGGCCTGAAGGAGCTCGTCAACACGGTCGTGCTGCACACCGACATCACGGTGCACGCGCTGAGCACACTCGCGGCGCTCAAGGGGCGCGATCTCTCGTCACACTTCTGCATCAACTGGAACGGCATCATATATCAGTACGCCGATCTCGCGGACTACACGGCGCACGCGGGCAAGGACTTCAACCGTCAGTCCATCGGCATCGACCTGAACTTGCTCATCTACAACGAGAACAACCTCGGCGCCGAGCAGAACCGCGACATGAAGCGCACCTATGACGACTATACGGCCGTCTATCGCGCCAAGCTCACGGAGATGTTTCGCGCGCAGGGCAAGTCTCAGAAGGACATCCCCAAGCTGCTCGAGGACTATGAGCGCGAGAAGTCGCGGACCATGGTGCTCAACGGGCAGACGCTCACGTCTCCCGGGTATACGCCCAAGCAGTATGAGGCCACGATCGCGCTGCTGAAGCTGTTCGTGAAGCTACTCGACCTGCCCAAGATGTACCCGATGAAGCCAGACGGCAAGGTGCTCGACCTCCACCTGGAGGGCGACGACGCCAAGAAGCTCAAGGGGATCATCGCGCACTGGCACGTCTCGTTCGAGCGCTGGGATCCCGGTCCCGGCTTCGATTGGGAGCGCGTGTTGGCCGGCCTCACCCACGAGCACAATTCGTTCCCGATCTCGTGGGACAAGAGCCATGTCATCCAGTCCGAGCGCGACATCAAGAAGGTCCACGCCGCGGCGCAGGCGATGAAGCGACACACGGAGACCATGCGGCTCGGGGGCACGTTCCCGCTCGGGCCCAACCAGACATGGCATGGCGGCGTGCACTTCTTCCCGGCCAAGGCCACGCTGGACGAGACCAACAAGCGCGAGTACCCGGTGCAGGCGATGTTCGACGGCTATGTCGTCGCGGCGCACTTCGAGCCGGAGCGGCGCTCGCTCGGGCACAACAACTTCGTCCTCTTGCGACACGATCTGCAGATCCCGAAGCGTGACGGCTCCGTCGACAAGGAGGGCAACCCCGCCACGCTGGAGCTGCGCTTCTGGGTGCTCTACATGCACCTGATGCCGATGGACGTCACGGCGGAGGGCGCCAAGAAGCTCGCCGCGTCCAAGGGCAAGGGGCCGGCGTGGATTACGCGCTTGCACGAGCTGTCCCAGGCCCAGGAGGACAAGAACGACAAGGGCGCCTTGGCCAAGAAGCTCAAGAGCTTCGAGGAGCGCCTCAAGGAGCGCGACGAGAAGCTGCGCAAGGCGTTCGAGTCCGGCGCCGCCGTCGATGATGAGCTCACGGAGCTGGTCATCTTCACGCCCGCCGAGCTCGACGACAAGTACAAGAAGAAGCTCGCGCGCTTCCTGAAGATGGGCGATGGCGTCACCGCGCTCATCGACCCGAACCAGGTCGCGATCCTGTACAAAGAGGACGGCCTGAAGGTGAAGGTGTCGGCCGGAGAGATCCTCGGCTACTGTGGCGAGATCGCGGTACCCACCGATGAGGGTGAGCCCAAGTTCGAGAAGGGCGCACATATCGAGGTGTTCGGAAACTCGGATACCGTCGACGCCATCGATCTCGACAATCACGCCGAGCACTTTCGGACGCCCCAGCGGGCGCGTTCAGCCAACCTCACGGTCACCAATGCGGACATCCTGGGGATGATCAAGGACCCGAACACGACGCGCGCCTATCGGGGGCTCCAGCTCTGGAGCGAGGAGCGCATCGCCGCCGACGACATTCGCGACTTCTACGCGCGCGGCACCGGCGACGAGACGGACCAGGACGAGCGGTATCGCGAGCAGCTGCGGCGGTCCATCACCTACCACGTGTCCGAGTGGTCCGATCAGGTGGACTGGATCGCGAGCCTGCTGCGCGACGGCGAGAAGCAGAAGACGTGGGCGGAGCTCGGCAACGACACCGACTTCAAGGCGATGATCAAGACGCGCCAGCTGTTCTCGCGCGAGATCCGCAAGTTCCTGCCGTACGTGTGGCTCACCGAGGAGGTCGCCAAGGCCATCGGGCTCCTGGGCGACAAGGACAAGTGGGACGGGCGCGTCTATCACTTCCACCCGATCCATTGGCTGATGTGGGTCACCTACGACGCGATGAAGCGCAATCGCGTCTTTCGGACCACCTTGTCATTGGCCGACCTGCGCCGGCGACGCGAGGAGCTGGACCGCAAGACGGATCTCGCCAGCAAGGGGCAGAAGATCCTGGCGGCCAACAAGAACGATCCGCCGCAGGCCGAGGCTCAGTTCGGCAAGTGGCTCGGCACCCTCGACAAGGAGCTCGAGAAGCGGCCTTTTTATATTACGAAGGAGACCAAGAAGAAGAAGCCGGAGCTGTCGAAGAAGGCCGACGAGCTCAAGAAGGAGATCGAGCAGCGCGCGCGGCAGCAGTTTGGCGACAAGGAGGAGGACGACCACCAGGGCGTCTCCGAAGTGGTCGAGTCGACCTTCGCCAACCCGAAGGAGGTCCTCAAGGACCTGTTCGATCTACCGAAGAAGTTCGAGTGGAAGCTCGGCAGTGCGGGGCTCGACTCGGAGGAGTAGGCGCCACCCGCCGAGACCGCTAGCGGCGCTCCTCGGTGACGCGGGGCCAGAACGGGTCCACGGCGGCGCCCTTCGGGATGGCGGTTCGGTAGGTGACCGGCGGCGCCTCCGGTACGACGATGGCGCGCATGCGATCGACCTCCGGCTTCGAGAGCAGCGCGGCGCCGAGCTTGGGATCGAGCACCACGAGCGGCTTGTGTTCGCGAGTCTGAACGGCGTCGAGCTGATAGGTGACGAAGTCGGTCGACTGATCGCAGGTCGTCACCGGCGTGGGTCCACCATCGTTGGAAGCGTCGCAGGCCCACTCGGGGAACCGCTGCGTCCCGTAGCCGTGCGTGAGATCCAACAGCAGCGCGTTGGTCGGCGTGGCCACGGACCCGACCGAGTGGCAGCGATCGCAGGCCTGAAACTGCGAGCGCTTGCGGATGGTGTGCGGCTGAATCGGTCGCTGCCCGAACGCGGCGCGGGTCGAGCCGTCGGGGTCGGTGAACGCGGCCGGCCGCTTGGCGTAGAGCTTCTTGCTGCCGGTCTCGCCTGGGGCCGTCGGGCCCGAGAGGACCGTGAAGAACAGCCGCTCGGCGGGCATCGACGGCGCCAGGAGCCCGCGTCGGTTCTTGAGCAGGACGAGGTCGTTGACGCTCACGTACCGACGCGACTCCTCTACGGCGCCATACGTCTGCGCCCCCGTGGAGAGCGAGGTCCCGTAGCGCGTGAAGTCCATCGTCACGTGGCAGCCGTAGCAGGTCGGAACGAACGCCGAGTGGCAGGTCTCGCACGCGACCGTGTCGGTGTGGCTCGTGCCCGACGCGCTCAGGCCCATAACCTGCTCCGCTACCGGATTGTGGCGCGGATGCCCCGGCGTGACGGCGTCCTTGAGCTGCGGGACGCGCAGCGCCTTGCCATCGCTCTTGCGGTTGAGCGTGAGCGTGCCATCCGTCGCACGGACGAGCGCGGGCCACTCGGGCTTGGGCGAGGCCGTCGCGCGAACGGTGCCGTGACAGTCACCGCAGGTCACCGTCACCGAGCAGCGCGCATCGGCGTGGATGCGCCCGTCGCCGTGGATCTCGGCGGTTCGGTGGCAGTCGGCGCAGTGCATTCCTGCCTCGAAGTGGACGTCGGGCGGCGTCTCGTCGAAGCCGTTCGTCGTGTCCTCGTCCTCGAGCAGCCCGCCGGCGTCGAGGCCATATAGGGGGTAACCCTTGGCACGTGCGTGCGGCGGGTTGAGCCCGTTGGCGCCCGCCTCGCGCAGGCCCTGGTAGGACAGGGCGATCCGCGCGCCACCCGAGTGGCAGTGCGCGCACTGCGTGATCGGGGGAAGCCGCGTCAGCTGATGGCGCAGCGGGTGCGCCGGGTTCTGCGAGTCGACCCAGGGATCGGTGCCGCGCGTGAGGCCGTCGTCCGCGCTCGGCATGTGACACGCCGCGCAGCCGCTCGACCGGTACTGCCCCGGACGATCGTTGGTCCCAAAGCTCGCGACATGACAGCGCAGGCACGTCTTTTCGAAGTACTGGTCGGCTACGTTGGCGACCGTGGGCGCAATCGGCGGCTCTGTGCTTGCGGGATCCACCGGCACCGGCCGAAAGCGCGTGAGCTTCGGCGTCGTGCACTCGTTTGGCGCGCCCGTGTCGAGGACCTCGATGGCCCCGACGATGGGCTGCGAGGTTGGCTGCGCGCCCACGCGCCATCGCGGGGCGGCGAGCTCACCGGCCACATGGGTCATCGTCGCATGGGTCATGGCATCCACCGCCGCGGAGTGACAGCCTCCGGCCTCTCCCGCGCGCGGATTCCCGCCACCGCAGCCGTAGCGCGCGACGCGGGGATCCGACGGGTTCACGAAGCGAAGGTAGGTCGGATCCACGCCGTCGAGCTGCTGAGCGGAGTAGGCGCGCAGGTTCCCGTCGATGGAACCCTTGGGGACGTGCGCCTTGGACTGGTCGTAGACCCACGCGTCGTCTGGACACGTCTCGCCGCCGCTGACCTTGACGGTCGCCGTCGCGCAGACGAAGGCCTTGCCGCCGTGGCAGTCGGTACAGTCGAGGGGATGCCACGGGTGGGCGTCCTCGATGCCGGTCGGCACGCCGGTCGCGGGGTCCAGCGGGCGATGGCAGACCTCGCAGTTCGAGCGATGCAGCACCACCTCCTCGATGCGGGGCGCACAGGCAACGACCGCAAGTCCGAGGGCTGTGATGACCGCGCCGCGCACGCGCCGGTGCTATCGCTTCACGAGCATGACGTGCGCCGAGTGCGACGCCGAGCGCAGCTCCTTGTCGGTGACGGTGCAGCCCATCGTGGCCCGCTGGCCCGTGAGATCGGCGATCGGCGCATTCGCGTTGGGCGCAGCGTGGCGGATAGGGATCGGGAACGAGCGATACTCCAGCATCCGCGAGCCGTCCTTCGTCGCGTAGAACTTCGTGCGCGTCTTGACTACGCCGACCTGCTCACCCGCGTCGGTCACGACCGAGCATTCGACGGTCGCCGGTGAGCTGATTCCGGTCGTGCGCACGGCCGGCATCGTCCACGTGCCGCCTTGCAGGCCGTCGACGATCGCGACCTCGACGCCGTCGACCACCGGCGCCAAGCCGGCACCGGTCGCGTCGTAGTAGGCGAGCTGCACGCCCGGCGGCCCGCTGACGGCCAACTCGGACTGCTGTACGAGGATTGGTGGATCGACGTAGTGGAGCTCGGTGTCGCAGCGGAGCGCAGCGAGTCCAAGCAGGGCGATGAGGGTCGGTGCACGGCTCATGCTCTCAGGCTAGCCGTGCCGTGGTCCGGATTCAATCGTTTGTGAGCCGACCCGTGGCGAGAAACGCCAGGACCATGGCGTGGACACGCGGATCGTTCATCAGCCAGGTGTGGTCGGCGTCGACGGTCGCGAAGTCCGCCATGCCGGGGAGGCGCGTCTCGCGGACGGCAATGGTGCCATCGCTCGGGTCATCGGGCGGGAACAGACGCAGCGCGCGCGTGAGCCAGCTCGTCGGGTTGCCGAGCGAGGCGGCGCGGGTGCCCGCGATGACGGCAAACGGCGTCGGCGGCATCGGCCACGTGGACGGGTCGACGACGTCTCGGCCCGCTGGTCCGTAGAACCACCGAAAGATGGGGTTCTGGTGCAGCATCCCGGCGATCCGGCTCCCCGCGTTGGGCGGGGCCAGCATGACGGCGCCTTGCCACGGCAGCGTCGTCGCCATGTGCCGCACGAGGATGCCGCCGAGCGAGTGGGTGACGGCGACCAGCGGCCGGCCGGGCAGGTCGCGGGCGATGTGCTCGGCCGTCTCCTGCGCGCACTCGGCGATCGAGCGTTTGCGCGAGGCGTAGGTTCGCGCCCAGGTGTCATAGCCGGCGCGATCGATCGCCTGACGCAGGCCGTGGAGCGAGCGCGCGGTGCGGGCGAGCCCGTGCAGCAGCACGACCGTCGGGCGTGTCACGGGGCGCGCGCCTCGCGAGGGACCAGCGCGACCATGTCCGCCGGCTTGAAGCGATCGACCGCGCGCACCACCTCCTGCTCGAGCGCCGCACGCTCCTGGCGCAGGGCGGCGACCTCGTCGGGAAGTCGCCACAGGCGGCCCAGGATGCGGCCCCATCTCCGGATGGCGCCGAAGCGATCGACGACCCTCAGGGTCGCGAGCCCCGTCAGCGGGAGCAGGACGAGCGCGGCCAGGACGCCCAGGGGGCCGGCGGTCCAGCCCGCGAGGACGACGAGCGCGAGGTCGAGCACCAGCGCGCCCAGCAGCCCGACGACGAGCTTCGTCGTCGCGAGCACGTCCTTGCGCGGCGTGAGCGTGGCGCCGGCGATCGTGGCGAGGATGCCCACGGGCGCGTGGATGATGAGGCCCGGCACCGCGAGCGGGAACCAGACGAGCGCGAGCAGCACGTGCCGCAGCAGGCGCCAGAGCCCGTGCAGCGCGTGGCGCGGACGCAGCAGCTCGGCGTCGGTGAGGCCGACGTCCTCCAGCCGCGTCTGGTAGGAGGAGACGCGGTCCCAGAGCTGGCGGACCTCCGGCGCGTCCTTGACGGTCGGGTACACGGTGCTGAACCGTCGCGCGAGCTCGACCCGCTCCTCGATGCGGATCCCGCTCGGCTGATAAAGACGCCGTACGCCGTCGAGCACTCGCAGGGTGGTCCAGTCCTCGGCGTTGACCGTGAGCGCGCGGATTGCGTCGTCGATCGTGTCCGTCAGGCGGCGTACGGTGTTGCGCTCGTCGTCGCGCCAGCCGGCAAGCCACGTCGCGTCGATGACGATCGGTGGCCCGAACTGCAGTAGCGCGCGACTGCGAAAGCGCTTCCGGCGCACGTAGGTCAGCCCACAGGGCACGATGCGAATCGGAGGGGCGCCTTCGGGCAGCTCCGCCGCCGCGCCGAGCGCAATGCGGGCCGCGCCCGTCTTCAGCCGGACGAGGTGCGCCTCGTCGTGGGAGCAGCCCTCGGGGAAGATGCCCATGGCGCGACCGGCGCGCAGTACGTCATGGAGCGCCGCGAACGCCTGGTCGTTGCTGGCCCCGTCGCCGTGATCGGCCTTGCGCGCGACGGGCACCGCGCCGAGGCCGCTGAGCATGGTCCTCAGCAGCGCGCTCTTGAAGAGGACGTCCTTGGCGGCAAAGTGCACGACACGTCCCGAGAAGGCGATGATGAGCACCGGGTCGATGAGCGAGTTGGGGTGGTTTCCGGCAAAGACGACGGGCCCCTCACCCTCGCCGGGCACGTGCTCCTGACCGACGACCTCGACCTGACGGAAGAAGACCTCGGCGACAAAGCGCAGGAAGCGGCGCAGCAGCTCGTAGAGGCGCACGCGCTGAGAGTAGCACCCTCTGGCGCAAAGTGCAGATCGCTGTTGACGCAGCCGATCGGGCCCCTACACTGCCGCGCCGGAGGTGACCCATGAAGTCCCGTGACGCGACCCGATCTTCGACTCGATACGCCGCAATCACTGCCGGCGCCGCTCTGACCGGCCTGTTGCTCGGCCCCGGCTGCTCCAAGTCCGAGGCTCCTGCGGCCAAGCCCGCGCCTACCGCGCCTGCCACGCCCGCCGCGGTCGCGCCCGCAACGCCCAAGACACCCGAGGCTCCCAAGCCCGAGGCGGCTCCGCCCAAGGCGCCGGAGGCGGCCAAGCCCGAGGCCGCGCGCGTCGAGACCGCCAAGGCGGAGGCCGTGCGTGCTCCCCCGGCGGCTACGGCCGAGAAGCCGGCTCCCACCGCATCCCAGGGTGGCGGCGACGACGGCTGCAGCTACGCGAACGCCGTCGCGAAGGCGGCCGGTAGCGAGCGCACACACGGCTGCGCCGACGCCGAGCCGGCCAAGCCCACCCAGGCGGGCAAGACCACGCACTACGGCGCGGCGTTTGCGCTCACGGACACGCGGCCGCTCACCACGGTCGTCGCGGACGTCACCGCGAACGAGGGCAAGACGGTCCGTGTCTCGGGCGTCATCGCCAAGGTCTGCAAGGCCAAGGGCTGCTGGTTCACGTTGGCGACCGACGACAAGACGGGGCGCCCGGTGCGCATCAGCATGAAGGACCACGCGTTCTTCGTGCCCACCGACTGCGAGGGCAAGAAGGCGGTCGTCGAGGGGCTGCTCAAGTCCGTGCCGCTGCCGGAGGCCGCGCGCAAGCACCTGGCCGAGGACGAGGGCGCCGACCCCGCCAAGGTCCAGGGCCCGACCGTCGAGCTCACGCTCATCGCCACGGGAGTCGACCTCGAAGGCTAGCGGGCCGCGCTGCGGGGCTCGTAGCCGTCGAGGAGCGCGTTGACGAAGCGTTCCGACAGCACCGAGTAGCCTCGCGCCGTGAGATGCACGTGGTCCTTCTGCGCCAGCCCCTGCTTCACCCATCGCACCATCGAGCCCGGGCCGCCCATCGCGTCCACGAGATCGAAGAAGCCGCACCCGAACTCCCGCGCCGCCAGCTTCTGCGCGCGGATGATGTCCGCCGTGCGTGGCCGCTCGACGAACACCTTCTTCCGGCCGCGCTTGACTTCGACCGGGCGGTCGGTCGGTCCGACGAGCACGCACGCCGCGTCGGGGGCCGCTGACTTCAGCCGCTCGAGGACCGCGCGGAGATTCTGCGTGTAGCGTCCAATCGGCTCGTGATCGTCGCCGGTCTCGTTGGTGCCGTACGCCAGCACGACCAGATCCGCGGCGCGACGTCGCACCTGCGAGCGCCAGATGGCCTCGTCCCACTTGAGCCACACGGAGGCGCGCGCGCCGTTGATCCCGAGCGTGTCGACCACGACGCCGGGCGCGGAGCGCTCCATGACGACGCCGAACAACCGTACCTCGCCGTCGCCGCGCGGCCGGATCTCGAGTGTGTGGGGGCCGTCGGGCACCCGGATCTCGCTGTAGCCGGCCTCGGGCTCCGTGCCGCGCGTCGAGATGCGATCGTAGTGGCCCTCGTCGATGAAGACGTCGAAGCTCCCGCCGCCCGGTTGCTTGAGGAAGAACACCTCGAAGCGGCTGACCTTGGCGCCAAACCGGCTGCGCGGCGCCGTGCCGAGCTGGGCGCGCGCGTCGCAGGAGCTCGTCGAGCACGCGAAGCCTGCCAGGCCGTAGAAGCCGTCGTCGGCCGACTCGCCTCCAAAGGCGCGATCGGTCCGCCACTCGCCCGAGGACTCGAAGACGACGTCCGTATGACGATAACCGCGCCACGGGACGACTGGCATCACGTAGCCGTGGCCTGCGTCGCCAAAGCGCTCCTGAAGGCGATGGCGGAGGTAGCCCGTGAAGAGGTCCGCGGCGGTGTGCGACGCGCCGAACTGGAGCACGCGCGTCTGCCCCGCGCCACGATCGGTGAGCCGTAGCGAGCGATGCAGGCGCGTCAGGACGCGGCCGCTCGGATCGAACAGCTTGGGTTCGGCCGGTGGCGCCGCACTCACGACACTGGCTGCGCCGGCCGTCAGGACCAGCAGCAGGAAAGGCACCAAAGGGTGAGTCATGCGCCGCACAGCCCCCAAGTATGGTGCCCGAGGTCCTCCAGGTCAAAGTAGACGTGAGCTATATCACTCGTCAGACCTGCGTCGCGTCCGTAAGGCGTGTTTCGGAGGGGTGCCAAACGTGAACTCGCGCCGCACCCGTGCTACCGTTCGAGGCGCATGATGCGCCGACGCGTGCCCCAAGCCCCGCCAATCCTCCTTGTCGTTCTCTGCGCGACCGCGTGCACGTTCGACTTCGACACCGCCTCGCGCTGCTTTGCCGGCGATCCGTGCGCCACCGATAGCGGCGGGGCGACCACGGGCGGTGCGGACACGATTGCGCAAGTGGACGACGGCGCACCGCAGCCCGACCAGGACCGTGACGGTGTGCCCGATGCCGAGGATCGCTGCCTGACGGTCTGGAACCCGTCCCAGCTCGACTGGGATGGCGACAAGGTCGGCGACGAGTGTGACCCGTGCCCGTTCGTGCCCGATCAGCAGGGCGAGCTCGCCGGAAAGGGCTGCACGGACCTCGACGCGCTGGCCGCCAAGGACCTCGAAGGCGAATGGTCCGGGCTGATCCTCCAGGCAACGGACGACGACGGGACAGATTTTACGACGACCAAGCTCGACGCGACGCTCACCTCGGACGGCAAGGTCAGCTTCCCGACGGCGACGCGCGAGATGGCTGTGCTGCCGCACGGCCAGGTGCTGCTCAAGGACGTCCAGTTCGAGGGCAAGATCGTTGGGAACATCGCCCTCGACGCGCTCCTGATGGTGGACCCGCGGCGTGAGCTGATGGTCGGGCACCTCTTCGTCGGCAAAGGAAAAGGCAAGGAGAGCGGTCGCGTCCCGCGCGCCAACCTCGTCGTCCTGTTCCGCCGCATGCGGCCTGGACCTCTGGGTGCCACGGCGCCACTGCGCGAGGCGTATCGTCCGCCGGCCGGTCAGACCGACTTCGGCTACCGGATGTACGGGCTCGCTCGCGCCACGATCGACGGGCCGCAGCCGAAGCTCATCTCATTGCAAGGCACCATTCGCGCCAAGCCGACGCCCGACGCCGTCGGCCCGACCGGGCTCACCGTGCCGGGCTTTGACCCCGGGCCGCCGGCCTCTGGCTTCGCTCATGGCTTCTTCGGCGCTGTTCTCCTCGGCAAAGACGGCGTCCCGGCCGTCAAGCTCAATGACGGCGGCTCGATGCTGATGACGCCCGCGGGCGGGCAGCTCGTGCTCAAGCTGAGCGGCGCGGGTGGCGCGCCCATGGATCTCGGGTTGGGGACCCTGTTCACCATGTCGCGTGACGTGGGCGTCGCGTGGGCCGATGTGTCGAGCGGCGGTGCCTCCTTCAAGACGTTTCTGCTGCTGACCAGGATTGCCTCGGCCACGCCGGGTACACTTCCGTTTGCGCCCGACAAGGTGCCCTACGCGATCTTGGGCTATCAGCCGAACGCGGCCGTGCGTGGGCTCGTGCCGGAACAGTCCAAGTCGGGTCAACCCCTTGGGCTGCAGTTTCACTATGCCGATGCCACCCTCTTGCCAGGAGGTCCGCCCGTGTCCGCCTCGCAGGAGCCGATGACCAAGGCGAACGTCACCGCGCGAACCCTGGTGCTCGACCAGACTGCCACGTACACGATTCACGAGCAGTCGCTCCCCAACCCGCGCGTCACCATCTGGCTGACCGACGACGCGCACGTCGGGCAGGCCGTCATCTGTCCGACAGCGACCGCCGGCAACGGCGAGTGCCCGGCCACCCATCCGTCGTTCACGCCGATCGCGCTGGCCATTCCGGTGCTCGGCAAGTTCGACGAGAACGACTACGACCTCGACGGCGCCCGCTCCAAGAAGGTCAAGGGCTGCGTGGCGACCGAGGTCGGCCTCGGCTTCGATAGCTGTCCGTGCGTGCTCAACCCGGACGGAGCCTGCCCGCTTTTTTGAGCCGGCCTCGGGCAGCACCTGCAAGAGCCGCGAGAGAGCCGTTAATTCGCCCACGCGCGGCCCGATGTACCCGGTGTGAAGGCCCTGCTCCCCCGATCGCTCCTGGCTCTGCTCACGCTCACGCTCACGGCCGCGGGCTGTGGCGATGCGCTGGCGTTCGAGGTCAACGCGGCGGTCGAGGAGTTCAAGGTGCCGGGCGATCCGGAGCTGTTCCACCTGGGCGCGCCGTTGGACGAGGGGCAGGTCCCGCCGATCCCCATCTCGCTCAGTGGGCTCTCGCGTGGATCGATCACCGTCGTGGCGCTCCGCTTCTTCTCGCTCCCGACCGTCGCCGAGGACGGCACGCTGACCGACGGGCTCGACTTCCTGCATCACGTCGACGTGATCGTCGAACCGACCCGTGCGAGCTCCACCCTGCCGCGACGTCGCCTCGGGATCTGGACCGGCCCAGCCAAGCCGGGCACGAACTCGCTGCCCATGGTGGTCGATCCGACGTTCGACCTTCGCCCCTACGCCCAAGACGGCTTCCAGCTGCGCATCGGGACGGGCGGGCTCGTGCCCTACGGCGATGTGACGATCAAGGGCGAGATGCGCTTGCGGATCAATCCGTTGTAGCTACTTCTTCTTCGCTTCCGGGTTCTTCGAGAGCAGCTGAAGCCCCACGAGGCACATCTCGCTCAGCGTGGTCTCTCCGAGCGTGACCGGCTGCGGCAGCGACAGGCCCTGCGCCGAGAGCTCGGCGGCGAGCAGCGGGTTGGCCATCGAGTTGTCGTAGAGGCAGTTGAAGACGAGCGTGTCGCCCGGACGCAGGGTCGAGAGCTTCTCGACGGGCGCGTCGAACGCGTAGAACCGCTGCCAGTAGAACCGGTAGGTCTGCGAGTCCACGAAGCACTCGTCCTTGGGCAGCGCGATGGCGGGCGGCGTGGCGCAGCTTGCGATGACCTCCTGGACGCCCCCGGTCTTGTACTTGGCCATGGCGCCAAGGCACGCGGTACAGATCGGCGGAAGCGCAGCGTACTGCTTGGCGCAGCTCGCCTGGGCGCACGCGCTGGCCTCGGCGGGCGTGGCCTTGCTGCACGCGCCGAGGTAGCACTCGATGAAGGGGTTGAGCGTGTCCGACGGGCAGTACTCTGCGGTCGTGTTGCGCTGGACGCGAATGTCCATGGACTTGCCGACGATGTGCATGTGCGGCGCCACCGCGAAGACCTGGAGTGGCTCGAGCAGCTGGTTCTCGAACTCGAACGGCAGCGTGAAGCTCATCGACTCGGTGTGCCCGGCCTTGCCGGCAGGGATGACGAACGTGGGCTTGCCGCCCGGATCGTCGGCCCCCGGGAGGAGGCCCATGCCGTTGCCCTCCGCCTTGTCGAAGTTGCCGATGAGGACCGCCGTCGCGAGGTAGTCCGGCACGCCGTCGAAGAACTCGAGCTGGACCTTGGTCCGGTCGAGCTCGGCGCCCTTGCCCGTGGGGTGATAGTGCATCTGCATGACCAGCAGGGCGCCGGCGGGCACCTTGGTCGCGGCGCCGGCAGGAAACTCCAAGGGCTGCCCACCGGGGGCCCAGCCGTGCAGGAGCTGCGGCGACTTGAGGTCGGGTCCACCGAAGCACTTGTAGTTGCCAGCGCCGGTGAGCGTGCTCGCCTTCTCACGGTCCGCGTCGAGGAACAGCAGCGCGTGGTGGGCCACCTTGGCGTTGTCGGCGACGAAGTGGATGCCCTTGATGTATTTCGACTCCTTGAACCCGGGGTCGATGACGAAGCACACGAAGTCATCGGCGCTCCCCTCGACCGAGTAGTCCTGCGCCGGGATGGCCTCCAGATCGACCTTCTTGAGGTTGGCGATCGCCTTCGGAACTGGCGGCGTCGCGCTCGGCGTACCCTCGGCGGCGCCGTTCTTGGACCAGACCTCCAGCGTGGCGCGCTCTGCATCCGAGAGCCGGATGTCGTCGAGGTACGGCAGGCGTGGCTCGCAGTTGGCTCCCGTCGACACGTCGAAGGGCGGCATGCGAAGCGCGGCGGTCGTGGTGGCGATGAGCGTGGCGAGCGGCTTGACCTGCGCATAGGTCAGCAGCGGAAAGGGCGCGATGCCGCCCTCCAGATGGCAGCCCTGGCACTTCGACGCCAAGATCGGCAGCACGTCGCCATGAAACGTCGGGCCGGTGGTCGCAGTCGTCTCCGCCGCGTCGAGCGGAGCGGTCGGCGTGTCGAGGGGTGGCGACGCAGGCGTGTCCGAGCTCGCCTCGGGTGTCCCGTTCGCGGAGTCCGTGGCGGCGGTGCTGGCCATGTCCGCCGTGGTCGTGCCGACCGTATCGGTGGTCACGCCTCCGCTGGGCTGCACGGAGGTCGACTCCTGGCACGCGAGGGCGCCGAGTGCCAGGACGGGAACCAGGGAACAGAGGAGCTTGGAAAGGAGACGGAGCACGCGGGACCTCCAGGTCAGGGAGCGCATGGTCAAGGTCCTGACGCAGCGTGTCAAGCGCGACGTGCGCTCCTGTGGGGCGTACTGATTATCGCCGGCGCGCGAGCAGACGAAACGCATTGCTATTCCGCCCTTGGCGGAGCAGCGGGGCGAGCAGGGCGTCGGCCCCAAACGCGAGCAGCACCGGGACCGCGGCAAACGACCACACCAGCTTGGACCACGCGCGGCGCACGAGGCCGCGTCTCGGGCGCCACGGCACCTCCGCGGGGCCGGCGATGCGGCTCGCGACGATGTAGGCGGCAAAGCCCAGGTCGACCGGCAGGTGCGCGTCTCCAAACTCGAACCGCACGCTCTCGAAGCCCGCCTCGCCGGTCAGGCGCTCCAGGTTCGCCGCCGACAGCAGATGTTGGTGCTGCGGCTGAAACCACGGCAGCCACAGGCGCCCCAACCAGCGCGCGTAAGGGCACTCCGGGTTGGGCACCTCGATGACGAGGTAGCCGCCCGAGGGCAAGACGGTCGCCGCGGCGTCGAGCTCCTTGCGCGGATCGCGCGTGTGCTCGAGATAGTGGCTCATGGAGACCACGTCGTAGCGACCGACGAGCTGCGGCGCGAGCTGCGTGAACTGCCCCTGGTAGGCCTCCGCGATCCAGCCGCGCCGTCGGGCCGTCAGGATCGCCTCGCCGAAGTCCAGTCCGTCGAACTCCGTCGCTGGCAGGACCTCGCGCGCGACGCAGGCGAAGTGCCCGTGCCCGCCGCCGACGTCGAGCCAACGGCGGGGCTCCTCGATGGAGGCCCCAAGCCGTGCCCGCGCGGCATAGGGGGCCTCGCCGGCGCCAAAGATGCGCTCCATCGTCTCCTCGCCGAGGCCGTCGTAGAAGTCGCGGTAGTAGAGCTCGAGGCCGGCCTCGTTCAGGCGCGGGTTCTGGAACAGGTGACCACACGTCTCGCAGCGGTCGACGATAAACTCGCCCGGCTTGCGTTGAAAGTGATCGCTGAGCCGCACGTGCGGTCCGACGTGTGTCCCGCCGCACATCCAGCACACCTCGCGGCGCGGCTCGAAGTAGCGCTCGGTGCCGCCCTGAAACGCCGCCGTGTAGCTCGGTCGCAGCGCGTCGATGGGAGCGATGCCCAGGCGCGGCGGCAGCGGGCGCGGGCGCAGCCACGCCAGGGCCCACTGGCGCAGGTCGAGCACCGTCCGCAGTCCCGCGTAAAAGGGCAGGGCGAGTGACTGGAGGCGCGTCCCGGCTAGCGCCAACAGCGGCTGGACATGGAACGCCGAAAGCACGGCGAGGCCGCCCAGCACGGAGCCGAGGCCGAAGAGCCCGCCGACGAGCGCTATCGTCGGAAACAGCAGCAGGAACAGCTCTCCCGCAAACAACAGCGTGCCGACGTCGCCCCAGAGCGCGAACAGGAGCGGGCGTCGCCAGCGGGGATCTTCGGTGAGCGCGTGGACCGTTCGGGCCAGGCGCAGGTCGGTGCCGGTGCAGGCGTGACGCTTCAGCTGGACGGCCAGCTCGGCGAAGGCGAGCGGTGTCGTCGGCGGCTCCGGCGGCGCCGGGAGTCGCGCGAGCAGTGACTCAGTGACGGCCATGGCGTGTCCCGCGGTGATCCCCGCAGCCAGGCGCTGGAGCCGGTAGCGCCCGGGATCGACGGCCAGCAGCAGCCGCAGCGCTGCGCTGGGCGCGAGATCGCCGGGCACGAGGTCGAGCGCGTCCAGGCGCAGGTGGCCCATGACCCGCGCAACCGCCCGGCGCGTGGACTCGTCGACGTGGACTCCGGGAGCGACGAACCACTGGATCGCCGTGGGTGTGGCGTTGGACTCGCCCGGGTCGTCGTCCTCGATGCGGTGCAGCGCGCCAGCGCGCAGGCGCAGCTTCACGGCGTCCATGAGAATCACGACCGCCAAGACGAGCAGGAGGGCTGTCAGCATGGCGTTGTGGGTGAAGCGGATGGCATCGTCGGGTCTTTGCGGCTCGCCCCGCGCCGAGTGCGGGAGCGAGGACCCTAACCCGCGTGCGGCGGGCTGTCCAAGAACGCGCGAGGCTATTTGGCGGGGACGACGATGGGGGCCTCGAGGTCGACCGCGAGCACACCGCCGAGGACCCTGTCCGACAGCTCCGCGACCGCGGCCGGGACGCTCACGCTCGACTTGACGGTCTTTGGCTGCAGAGCCGCTCGAATCGTTTGATGATCCAGCGGGCGATTCGCCTCGTTGTCGACGGGCTCCGCGGTGCCCGCGGGCAGGTAGGCCGCGTCCGGGTTGAGCCGAACCCACGTCGCGCCCGCGTCGCGCAGGCCGACGTAGGTGCCCAGGACGTGCGGGTGATCGAGCGCGCTCTGGACATGATCGAGCTCGCTGGCGACCAGCATCCAGAGCCGGCCAGGGCGACCACCGGCGGCGCCCACGAGGTGCTGCGCGCCGTCGCGGTCCTTCCAGAACGCCTCGACCGCGCTGAGCGTGGGCACGTGCTCGGGCAGCGGCTCGGGCAAGGCGCCGTTCTGCTGTGCGGCCTGTAGGACGCGAATCGACGGGTAGCCCTTACCTTCGAATGACAGCGGCTGAACCACGAAGTCGCCGGTCGGGCCGGCGCCGGTGACGGTCGGCTTCTTGTTGCCGTCGTTGTCGAAGTAGAAGCCCCCGCTGACCTTCACGCCGTCGATGCTCACGGCGATCGCCGGCCCCCAGCGCAGTCGCTCGGTCGCCCACGCGCCCGTGTCCGGGTTGTAGGCCGCGTTCGTAAGCGGGTTCCCCTCGCCGTTGGGCAGCGTCTTGGCGCCCGCCTCGGCCGGCGGCATGCCGTCGCCGAGCGGGGACTCCCACAGGACCGCCCAGGCGATGTCGCCGAGCGCCTTGGCCTCGAGATCGAGCGCGGTCACGACCAGGTTGCCACCGTTCGACAGGCCGACGAGGCCGACGCTCGCGACGGTGACTGGGGCGATGCGCTCCGCGAAGGTCTTGCCCTCGAGATCCTTGGTGGTCCCCATGACGTAGCCGACCACGTCACGCAGAGCCTTCCGGCACGCCGGCCCGCGCGTGTCGAAGGTGCCGCCCGAGCGCAGCGCACCCTGACCACCGCCGGGGAAGTTGAAGTGCACCGACGTGACACCGAGATCGCCGAACGGAAGCGCCGTGGCCTCCGCATTGCCGCCATCCCAGCCGCCCGAGACGACGATGGCGACCGGCGCCGGTGTGCCATAGCGCGGCACGTCCGGCGTGCGCACCTTGACGCCGAGCCCGGTCGCGCCCGCCACCTCGGACGGCACATGCACGTCGAGGATGGCGCCGCCAGCGACGGTGGCCACCTCGCCCAGCTCGAACGACGTCGGCCCGACATCGGGCTGGAGGTCGGTCGTCGTCGCCGGCCCGTGGTCAAACGTCGGCACGGGGAGCTCGATCCCGAGCAGGATGTCCTGCACCGGCGTCGGGCTCGGGTCGGCGGCGCCGCCACAGGCCGTCACGAGCAGGACGAGAGAGAGCCAGAGGGTGCGGATTGGGGTCATCGCTGCCAGCGTACGCCAGCCGTGCTGTCCGTGGAAGGGTCACGGGGCGCTCCGCGTTGACTTCCAATCGCAATCGGGCAAGGCTCCGCGCCCGTGAACGGTCCGGTCCCAGAAGCCACCGCGCCCGCCCGACCGCGCAAGCCGGAGTGGCTCAAGGTGCGCGCGCCCGGCGGCCTCGGCTACGCCGCCCTCAAGGAGCGCGTCACGGCGCATGGCCTCCATACGGTGTGCCAGGAGGCGCGGTGCCCCAACATTGGCGAGTGCTGGAACGAGGGCACGGGGACCGTGATGATCCTCGGCGACGTCTGCACCCGCGGCTGCCGCTTCTGCGCGGTCACCACGGGACGGCCGACCGTCACCGATCTCCAGGAGCCCGAGCGCGTCGGTCGCGCGGTCGAGACCATGCGGCTCCAGTACGTGGTCATCACGAGCGTCAACCGCGACGACCTCGACGATGGCGGCGCGGCCCTCTTCGCGCAGACCATCACCGCGGTTCGGGCGCGCTCGCCCGAGATCCTCATCGAGGTGCTCGTCCCCGACTTCCAGGGCGTCTCGCGCGACGTGCATACGGTGCTCGCGGCCGGCCCCGAGGTCTTTGCGCACAACATCGAGACCGTCGAGCGGCTCCAGCGCACGGTGCGCGACGCCCGCGCGGGCTACCGGCAGAGCCTGGACGTGCTCGGGTACGCGCGGCAGCACCTGAGCGGCGCAGGCGGGCGCGCGCATGGGCTCGTCAAGACCAGCGTGCAGCTCGGGCACGGCGAGACGGAGGCGGAGGTGCTCGCCACCCTGGCCGACCTGCGCGCGGTCGGCTGCGACGTCGTCACCTTCGGGCAGTATCTCCAGCCCTCGCCCAAGCACCTGCCCGTGCGTGCCTGGGTCACTCCGTCCACGTTCGATCACTATCGCGACGTCGCTCTGGCGATGGGCTTCGTCTACTGCGCCTCGGGACCGCTCGTGCGCTCGAGCTACCGGGCGGGCGAGCACTTCGTGCGCGGCTATCTGGCGGCCAAGCGCGCTCCGGAGGTCGCGTGACGGACGCGTTGGAGGCCCTCGTCGGACGCGTCGCGGCCCTCGATCGGCGCTGCGCGCAGCTCTCGGACAACGGCACCCTCGCCCTCTACCGGCGCTGCGTGGGTGAGGAGGCCGTGTTGGCGGCCACGGCGTCCGCCGCCGCACCCCAGGACTGGCTGTTCGTGGGTGAGAAGCTCAACGTCGCGGCGCTCCATCGCGGCGTTCCGGTGCCCGTGTTGCTGCGCGCTGTCGACGATCCCACCGCCGCTGCCGCCGTCGCCGCGGTCAAGGTCGTGGCGTGTACCCAAGGGCCGGCCACGCGCCTGTCACACGCCGCGGGGCTCGCGTGGGCCGCCCGCAAGGATGGCGTCGTGGCCTGGGCGGACCTCGGCGATGGCGCCATCAGCGACGGCGACGTCCACTGTGGCCTCAACTTCGCGGCGGTGCTCGGTGCTCCCGTCGTCTTCGTCGTCCGAGCCGAGTCGCCCATCGCCCCCCGCGCCGAAGGCTGGGGCGCGCACGCGCTGACCGTCGATGGACGCGACGCTCGCGCGACGCTGGCCGCGCTCAAGGAGGCCCGAGCCCACGCCGCGGCGGGTCACGGGCCGGTGCTCGTCGAGGCCCGAGTCGACCGCTCGCGCACCAGCGCCAACGCAGCGTGGATCGCTGCACACGAAGACGCGCTCGCCAACGAGGCCCCGCTCACATGACTACGATGAACATCATTCAGGCGATTGGCTCCGCCCTTGGGCATGCCATGGAGACCGACGACCGCGTGGTCGTGCTGGGCGAGGACGTCGGCAAGTTCGGCGGCGTTTTTCGCGCCACGCTCGGCCTCATCGAGCGCTTCGGCGCCGAGCGCGTCATCGACACCCCGCTGTCCGAGGGCGGCATCATCGGCGCGGCCATCGGCATGGCCCTTTACGGGATGCGGCCCGTCGCCGAGATCCAGTTCGCGGACTTCATCTTCCCGGGCTACGACCAGATCGTCTCGGAGATGGCCAAGCTCCGGTATCGCTCGGGAGGCCACTTCACCTGCCCCGTGGTCGTGCGGACACCCTACGGCGGTGGCATTCGCGGCGGGCTCTACCACAGCCAGAGCCCCGAGTCGCTGTTTGCGCACATCTCCGGCCTCAAGGTCGTCATCCCGTCCACGCCGCACGACGCCAAGGGCCGGCTGCTCGCGTGCCTCGAGCAGGACGACCCGGTCATCTTCATGGAGCCCAAGCGCGTCTATCGCGCCGCGCGCGGTGAGGTCCCCGACGAGGCCTACACCGTGCCGCTCGGCAAGGCCGCCACGGTCCGCGACGGTCGGCACGTGACGGTCGTCGCGTACGGCGCCATGGTGCACACCGCGCTCGAAGCGGCGGAGCTCGCGGCCAAGGACGGCCTGGAGCTCGAGGTCATCGACGTGCGCACGCTCGTCCCGCTCGACGTCGACACGCTCGTCGCGAGCGCCAAGAAGACGGGCCGTGTGGTCATCGCCCACGAGGCGCCGCGCACCTGCGGCTATGGCGCCGAGCTGTCGGCCACCATCGCCGAGGGCGCCTTCCTGTGGCTCGAGGCGCCCATCGGGCGCGTGACCGGGCTCGACACGCCCTTTCCGCATACGCTGGAGCACGCCTATCTTCCCGACGCGAGCCGCATCGTCGCCGCCGCGCGTGACGCGATGGAGTTTTGACCATGGATTACGAGTTCAAGCTGCCCGACATTGGTGAGGGCGTGGTCGAGGGCGAGATCGTGGCGTGGCTCGTCCAGGTCGGCGCGGACGTGGCCGAGGACCAGCCCATCGTCGAGGTCCTCACCGACAAGGCGACCGTCACCATCCCGAGCCCCAAGGCGGGGCGCGTCACGCGCATCCCGTGGAGCGCAGGCGACACCGTACCGGTTGGCAAGACGCTCATCGTCTTGCAGGTCGGCGGTGCTGCCGCTGCCGCTGCGCCTGCCGCTGCCTCCGCCACCGCGCCTGCCGCTGCTGCGCCTGCCCCCGCC
>SXGT01875714.1_pt1 | contig 60620 bp, 57 predicted proteins | sample 3176221 | NCBI WGS metagenome assembly SXGT01 (sample SAMN11356862, study PRJNA531348) | freshwater metagenome | isolation source: freshwater sample F1-120 | place: China: Fuxian Lake, Yuxi | collected 2017-12-25 | reverse complement strand
TTCAACACGGGTGATGCCCTCGGTGGCATCGGGAACGTACTCGCCTGGACCCGGCATACGCCAATCTCCTGACTCCCACGGCTCGGATAGTCAGGGTAGGACGAACACGGAGAAATGGCACTCCTGGTGCTACAGTCTCGGAATACTTGCTCATAGGATTCTTTCGGATTGGCTTGGTGCCGAGAGATGGATGATAGCGGGGTGCGGTCACGAAACGCCGGTCCCGTTGGATCGTGGCGTGTGGTCTCTCACTTACCGGCAGGGTTTAGTTGCTCAAGTTTTGTAGACAAGGCAAACATAACAAGGGACTTTGTAGCAGGTGCGATATGTGCTGTCACTTCGAAAAACGACAATCCATGAGTCGAGGTGGTCGAATGAAGGGGTTGTAGCAGGTACGTTACGTGTATCTGCAACCAGAAGGGGTTGTGGCAGATGCACGTAGCGCCTTACGGCCGGTATGCGTCGTAGGTGACAACAGCGAGGTTGTGCAGGAAGTGCAATACCATCGCGAGCGTCAACCCACCGTAGACGCGGGCGTAACCGAGGAACGCGCCAACCAGAAACAGGTACGGCATCCCCAGGATGTTCCCCAGGTGCGCCCCCGCGAACACCGCGCCCGTGAGCCACACCGCCAGGTGCATGTTCATCGACTTCCGCAAGACGCCGAGCGTCATCTGCCGGAAGAACAGTTCTTCGACGATCGCCGGTTGCACGCAGATGAGCAGCACGGTGGCGATTGTCATCTTCATACGTTCCGGCTCGACCGCCCCCATCGGGCGGAGCAGTTCGCGTAAGAACGTGAAGAACGCGAGATTCAGGCACAGCAGAGCGAATAGCACCGGCATCGTCGCGACCCAGGTGAGCACCGCTGTGCCCTCGGGCACTTTCTGGCGCGCCGCGGACCACACGAGCGCGAGCGCGAAGAGTGTCAGTGCCGTGGTGACGACTTCGGTGAGCGTCTGCGCGCTCTGGATGTCGTCCGCGGTCGTCATTCCCTGGAGTGCGGCGAAAACCGCGCAGAAGATGAGGGAACCGAGTAGCGCGACGTAGGCGAGAACCACGATCACGACTGGCGGGATCAGGTACGGCCGGCGCACCGGGATCGCGTACTCGGTTGCAGCGGCTTCGGTGTGCCAGTCGTCTTCCGGGTCGTCGTCTTCGTCGCGCGAGCGGGTGGGCTTGGGTTTGGGCGGCGGTTCGCCGTCGGTCCAGGTGCCGCACCATGGGCACTTCCCCGCGACCGGTTCGGCGGTCTCGCCGCACCGCCAGCACCACAGCGCCGCGATCGGGTACACAACAGGCACCGCGTCCGGGTCGTAGTCGAGCGCCGGTGCCGGCTCCGCACCCCAGCCGAACGGGGGCCGCGTGTCGGGGTCAGCAGATCGGTTGTCGTCGTGAGGTGGCATGTTGGAGGCGACGTTGTAGAGCGGCACGCGCAACAGGATGTGGTGAGATTGTAGCAGAGGCAGTGACCGGACACGCAACTGTTATCGGGTTCTCTCGCACCGGTTTTCTGAAACCCGTGCGCCACACGCGAAGTAACTCTGGGGCGAACATTCGTTGCGCAGGCGTCACGCGGTTGGCGCCTGGGGGCGTAAGCCCCAGGTGCCCGCGACCCGGAGACTTGTGTATGCTTCGTCGCGCCCTGCCAGTGTTCGCGCTAATGTTCGTCGCGAGTTCGGCTCGGGCCGCGGACCCGCTCGACTGCGTTCCCCCATCGGCGCAAATCGTCCTCGTTTCCGACAGCCCCCAAAAGCTCGTCGAAGCCGTCACCGGACTCGAAGCATTCCAGAAGGCGCAGCGCCTCCCGCAGTACCGCACGATCTACGATTCCGCCACCGCGAAGCGCGCGTTTCAGTTGCTCGCGATGTTCGAGAAGGAACTCGGCGCGAAATGGCCGGACCTGCTCGACCAACTCGCGGGTAACGGCGTCGCGCTCGGCCTCCAGTTCGCGGACGACCCCGCACCCGTCATTCTCGTTTTGCAAGGCAAGGATGAGGCCCAGGTGAAGAAGGCGATGGAGTTGGTGCTCAAAACAGTTGAAGACGAGTTCGCACGCCAGGGCGCGAAGGATGTGGTGAAGCGGTCGAAACTTCCCGGTGCGGATGTGGTGCAGGTCGGCGACCTGCGAGCGGCCCGAGTCGGCGCGACTGTGCTCATCTCGAACAACGAGACGACGCTGAAGGCCGGCATCGCGCTCGCAACCGCCGATCGCGCTGAGAACCAGGTTCACAAGGCGCGGCGTGCCTCCTTCACGCTCCTACCGAAAGACCCGCTCGCGTGGCTGTGGCTGGACCTCGTTTCCGTGAAGCAATCGAAGGCGTCGAAAGACTTCTTCGACGCGACCCGCCAGGACTTCCTCCAAACGCTCGTGGTCGGCGGCACCATCGACTGCGTCAAGCGCGCCGACTTCGTCGCGGTCGGCATGTACAAGGAACCGACCGGCTTCCGGCTCGCGGTGCGAATCCCGGCGGGGCGCGGAGAGTTCCCACCCGAGTACCAGTTGCACGTTCCGCCGAAAGACGAACCTGGCTCGTTACCCTTGCTCGAACCCCCAGGCACGATCTACACGCACAGCCTTCATCTCGACGTCGGGTTCCTGTGGAAGAACCGCGCGAAACTGCTCAACGATGAGATTCGCGGGCAACTGGAGAAGGCGGAGAAGGACGTGTCGAAGGTTCTTCCCGGTAGCGTGCGGCTCGGCGAACTGCTCGAAATGTGGGGGCCGCATCACCGCATCGTGGTCGCGAATCACGACACACCGCCGTACAAGAAACAACCCGGTCAGAAGCTCCCGGCGTTCGGCTACGTCGCGACCGGGCGAGACCCGAAGTTCGCGAAGTCGATCGAACCGGCGCTCCGCTCGGCCACGCTCATCGCGAGTCTCCAGTTCGATCTGAAGATCTCGGAACACAAGCACGACGGCACCACGATTGTCGCGTACCGGTTCCCGGAGAACAAGGAACTCGCCGACGACCCGGACGGCCTGCGCTTCAACTTCGAGCCGTGTTTCGCCATCGTGGGCGCCGAGTTGGTCGTTGCCACAACGGTCGAGTTGTGCAAGAAGCTCATCACCGAACTGAAGTCGCCTCAGAAGGGGAAAAGCAGCCCCGCCGTGATTCGCGGTAAGTTCTCCGCGACCGGTGCGGCCGACACGCTCGCGGCGCTACCAGAGCCGTTCATCACGGACGCGATCCTTTCACGCGGCATTGGGTTGGACGACGCCCGTAAGGAGGTCGCGGCACTGGTCGCGTGGGTGCGGTCACTCGGTACGTTCCGTGGCGAACTCGACATCACCGCGAAGGAATACAAACTCGATCTGGTGTGGGAACTGGGCAAGTGAGTGGCACAGTGCCGCCCCTCCGGGTCGCACGCTAACAGGGGAGAAACATGCTCGACCCCAAACTGGCGTGGGCACCTTTCGCACCCACACCTCAGAACCCGTGGGACCGCGCGAAGGTCGGGCACCTGTACCGTCGCGCCGGGTTCGGCGCGACGGCAAGTGAACTCGACGCAGGCGTCAAGGACGGCCACGCGAAGACGCTCGACCGTGTGCTGAACGGCGCGCCGGAATCGGAAGACTTCACGCGCACGTCCGACTTCATGGCGTCGGAAAGGAGCATGCCGCCGGGCGCGCCGCAGGGGCGGCTCAGCGCGTGGTGGCTCGACCGTATGCTCAAGACGCGGCACCCGCTGCGCGAGAAACTCACGCTGTTCTGGCACAACCACTTCGCCACGAGTAACGCGAAGGTCCAGAACGCTTGCTTCATGCTCACACAGTACCGCTTAATACAATCGCACGCGCTCGGGAGTTTCCGCGAGTTGCTGACCAAGATGGGCAGCGACCCCGCGATGCTCGTGTGGCTCGACACGAACACCAGCACGAAGGCCGCGCCCAACGAAAACTACGCCCGCGAAGTAATGGAACTGTTCTCGCTCGGCGTCGGCAACTACACCGAAGCCGACATTCGGCAGGCGGCGCGCGCCTTCACCGGCTACGAGATCAAAGACGGCAAGGGCACGCTCAACCGTCGCCAACACGACACGAGCGAGAAGGAAGTCTTCGGCAAGAAGGGGAAGTTCACGGGTGAGGACATCGCGAAGCTGTGCCTCGACCACGACGCCTGTGCGCGGTTCATCGTGCGCAAACTCTACCGCTTCCTGATTAGCGAAGCCGATACGCCTGACGCGAAGCTGATCGACCCGCTCGCGGAGCAGTACCGCAAGTCGGACTTCGACACCGGCAAGTTCGTCGCGACGATGCTGCGATCCAATCTGTTCTTCGCGTCGTCCTCCTACCGCGCGAAGATCAAGTCGCCGGTGGAGTTCGCCATCGGCACCGTTCGCGCGCTTGAAGGCGTAGCGGGCACGCTGCCGCTCGCGGAGGCACTGGAAGGGTTGGGTCAGGTGCTGTTCGCGCCGCCCTCGGTGAAGGGCTGGGACGGCGGCGAGGCGTGGCTGAACGCGCAAACGCTTTTGGGGCGCAACAACCTCGCACTCGCGATCACTTCGACCGAAGACGCACGCTTCGGTTCGCGCTGCGACCCTGGCCAACTCGCGGCCAAGCACGACATCGCAACCGACGCGAAGCTCGTGGACTTCCTTCTCGGTTTGTTCCTGCAAGGTGATGCTCCGCAAGGCGCTCGCACCAAGTTGCTCGATTACTTGAAGACCGCGAAGGGCGTGAAGTACCCCGCGTACTGGTCGGACGACGATGTGGCGAACCACCGCAAGCGGGCCGTCACGCATTTGGTTCTGACACTGCCCGAGTACCAGTTGAATTAGGCGCACGGCCGGTGAGAGCATCCACCGCCTGGCGCGCGAAAATCTCACCGGTCGGCTTACACCAGGCGTGCGCCAGGAGATACCCATGACCACGCGACGCGATTTCCTCCGCGACTCCTCGCTGCTAGGGTTCGGCGCGACCGTGCCGGCGTTCCTCGGGCGCACGGCGTACTCTGCGCCGCTTGCGGCTAAGCCAGGTGCGCGCGACACCGTTCTTGTGGTGGTGCAGCTCACAGGCGGCAACGACGGGCTGAACACCGTCGTGCCGTTCACGAACGCGGACTACTACAAGCTGCGGCCCACCATCGCCGTCGCGAAGGATCAGGTGAAGAAGCTCACGGATGACGTGGGACTTCACCCCGCGATGGGCGCGCTCGCGAAGCTCTATACCGACGACAGCGCGGTGTGCGTGGTGCAAGGCGTCGGCTACCCGAACCCGAGTCAGTCGCACTTCCGCAGCATGGACGTGTGGCACGCGGCCAGCACTGCCGAAACGCTCACCGCGGGCTGGCTCGGAACAGCGCTCAAGAAGCAACCGGTGCCGGGATTCCACCTCGCGAGCGGGAATGAAACGTCGCCGCTCGCGCTCGCGGGCGCACCGGTGCGCGTGCCAAGCATCACGTCTCTCGACGACTTCAAACTCAAGATGGTTTCCGTGACCGGGGCCGACGCCGCGGCGCAGAAGAATGTCATCACGTCCTCCGCGCCTTCAACGTCCGAGACGCCCGCGCTGCTCGACTTCGTTGCGCGCACGCAGATGAACACATATGCCAGCAGCGAGAAGCTCGCGAGCATCGGCAAGAACTACACGCCGAAGGTGCCGTACCCGACCTCGGCGCTCGCGAACAAACTGAAGCTCGCGGCGCAACTCATCGATGCGGGTATCGGGACGCGGCTGTTCTACGTCTCCATCGACGGCTTCGATACGCACGCGGGCCAGGGCGGTGCGACCGGGGCGCACGCCAACTTGCTCACGCAAGTATCGGAAGCAATCTCCGCGTTCTACCGCGACATGGTCGGTCGTGGGCACGGTAAGCGCTTGTGCGTGATGACGTTTTCCGAGTTCGGCCGGCGCGCGTACGAGAACGGCAGCAAGGGCACTGACCACGGCGCCAGCGCGCCGATGTTTCTGGTTGGTGGGAACGTGAAGTCAGGCGTTGTTGGCGATCACCCGAGTTTGAAGGGACTGAAGGAAGGGAATCTGGTTCACGGCACCGACTTCCGGCAGGTGTACGCGGCGGTGCTCGACAGATGGCTCGATGTGGACAGCAAGCCGATCGTGGGCGACGGCTTCAAGGCGGTGGAAGTCTTCGCGAAGTGACAGACGCGGTTCGTGTCGTCTTTGCCCTCTCCCGCAAGGAGAGAGGGGAAAACCGGTGCTACTTCTCTGTCGGGCCGGCGAGTACCTTCACCCCGTCCGAGTAGCGCGACGTCAGCGCCTGCTTCACTTCTTGCAGGTCGAACTTCGCGCGGTCGGTTACGGTGAACTTGACCTGGCGCGTTTTGCCGTTCGGCTTGATCGTGTCGGGCTCTACCCACGGTAGAGTCGCGAGGTTGTTCCTCACGGATTGCGGTCAACTGGCTCACGTCATGCCGGGTACCTTCAGCACCACCTGATTCGGCCCGTCGGTTGCCATTGGTTCGTCCGACCCGCGAGGCACCTGCCCACACCCTGCCAGCGCCACCACGAAGACGGTCAGCACACTCGCACGCATGGAATTGCCCTCCAAGAGGTGAAGCCATGTGTAGTGTAGAAGCAACCCGCCTGCATAGCAGCAACTTGTTCTCGGCGCCTATCCCGATTACGCTGCAAGCATCCTCTGGAGAGTTACCAATGTTCCTCCGTCGCATTGTTGCCGCGTTCGTCGTGTCACTCGTTGGCGGGTACGCGAGCGCGCAGCCCGGTCCGCAGTTGCTCACGGTGTTCCCGCCCGGTGCGAAAGCTGGCGACACGGTGGACGTCACGTTCGCGGGCGCTGGCTTTGACGGCGACGAGAAATTGCTGTTCAGCGCGAAGGGGTTCGCTGCCGAGCGCGTCGGCGCCGCGACGGTCGATCCGAAGACGCCGAAGGGCGTGCCAGCTACCACTATTAAGTTCAAAGTGACCGCCCCGAAAGGCGCGACCGGCACCCACGACGTGCGCGTCGTGAGCAAGAGCGGGCTGAGCAACCCGCGAGCGTTCGTCGTGAGTGGCATAACGGACGTGAACGAAGCCGAACCGAACAACGACGTGCCGCAGGCGCAGAAGATCGACCTCGAAACCACCGTGAATGGCGTCATCAGCGCGCCGACGGATGTGGACTTCGTCGTGTTCAAGGCGAAGGCCGGTCAGAACGTCGTGGTGTACTGCCTCACGTCGAGCATCGACAGCAAGATGCAAGCCGACCTGATGGTGAGCGGGCCAGACGGCAAGGCGCTCGCATCGAACCGCGCCTATCGCGGCGGCGACGCGGTCCTCGATTTCAAAGCGCCCACCGATGGCGATTACTTGGTGCGACTGTCGCAGTTCGCGTACACCACGGGCGGCGTGGACCACTTCTACCGGCTCACGGTCACGACAACGACCTGGGTTCCTGCGGTCTTCCCGCCGGTCGCCGCGCCAAAAGCCGCACTGGTGTCGAACTGGTCCACCGCTCCAACGGCCGCGATGATCGACGCACACGAACCGACCTCGCTTGGCGGCCACCCGGTACTCGCCGGTACGAATCCCCTCATCCTCGACAACACGAAGAACGGCACCGCGGACACGGCCCAGGAGGTGAAGGTTCCGTGCGATGTCGCGGGGCGCGTCGCCAAGAAGAACGAACGCCACTGGTACAACTTCACCGCGACGAAGGGTGACGTGTGGATGCTCGAAGTGTTCGCGGAACGCATCGGCTCGCCGGTAGACGCGTACTTCATCCTCACCGACGACAAGGGCAAGGTGATTACCGAACAGGACGACGGCCCGGATACGCTCAGCCCGAACCAGTTCTACACGAAGTCCGACGATCCCGGCCGCTACCGGTTCACGGTGCCCACAGACGGCAACTACAAGGTGATGGTGTCCACACGCGAAGCCGGTGTGCAGTTCGGCGTGCGCGATCAGTTCGTGTTGCGGATCGCGAAGGAGAAGCCCGACTTCCGGCTCGCGGTCATGCCACTGATCCAGTACCTCCCGGACGCGGGCACGCTAGCAAAGGGCACCAGCGCGGTCTTCACCGTGTTCGTGTTCCGCTTCGACGGCTTCAACGATGCCATCGAACTGAGCGCCGACAAACTGCCGAAAGGCGTGACGTGCCCGAAGCAAGTCATCGGGGCTGGCCAGACACGCGGCACGCTCGTGCTGACCTGCGACAAGAACGCAGAAGACTTCGAGGGTTTCGTGAAGATCAACGCAACATCGGGCGATCTGAAACACACCGCGCGACCATTCACCGTGACGTGGCCCGCGATCGGCGTGCAACAGAACCAGATCCCGAACACGCCGATGATCACGCGTATGGACCGCGGCGACGGCCTTGCCTTCGCGGTTCGCGGGGAAGCGCCATTCACGCTCGTCCCCACCGAAACGGAGTTCGCCGCAAAGGCTGGTGGCAAGATCGACGTGACGCTGAAGGTGACGCGAAAGGACACGTTCAAGGACGGGATCGCGGTCATCGCGGCGACACCGAACTTCGGCCCGCGACCGATGGGGAACCAGCCGTTCCCGCCGGTCGGGACCGCGGCGGCGGGCAGCACCGAACTGAAGGTGAGCGTGGACATCCCCGCGAACCTGCCGCCAGGGACGCACACGCTGGTGCTTCGCGGTCAGAGCGCCGCGCCGGTGCCGAAGGGCGGGAACAACGCGATCTTGCGCCCGGTGCCGACCTACGCAGCCGTGCCGATCACTGTCGTCGTTGAAGGCGCGCCGAAGAAGAAGTGACGCGGGGAGAAATGCGAGGTCTTCGTGGCACAAGCCAAAGGGCTTGCGCCGCGAAGGCAGAAGATCACAAAGTAAGTGCCACTGGGCTTACGGTCCCCGCTCGCCATTGGGGGTGCCCTGTTTCTTCGCTTCGTCCTCTTCCACTTCGTGCTGCACCTCGCGCACCTCGGCTCGCATCCGCAGATAGACGATGTACCCGGTCAAGGCGATGAGCCACTCCACCAACCGGAGCGAGAGCCGGGCGGTGGCGCCGCGAGCCTCGGGTCGATCGGACAAATTGTACAGCCACGCGAACACGCCCTCGGCCACACCCACCCCGCCCGGCGTGATCGGGATCGCCTGCGCGATGAACCCGATGGGCGCGATGACCATGTGTTCGGATAGTGTCGCGAGTTCGGTGGGTGCGAGTTCGCGGGGCGGCTGGAACACGCGGGAGGCGCTGTGGAACGCGAACACCAGTCCGAAGTGCGACACGGCCGATAGCGCCACCCCGATCGCGACCACTTTCAGCCGTTGCCGGTATTCCCACACCGCATACCACATTTCGGACAGCGAGTTGCCGAGTTTGGGCACCCACTTCAGTCGGCTCGCGAACCGGTCGACGCGGCGCTGCGGGAGGAATCCCAACAGCAAGAACCCGGCCATGCTGGTGCCCGCGATCCCGGCCATGATCTTCACGATGCGCTGAAGATCCGGGTTGGCGACGATGCGCGTGTCGCCCCCCGCCCACGCGATGGATCCAAGTACCGCGACGAACAGGATGAGTCCAAACAGCCCCAGTGCGCGGTCGGCGATGACCGAGGCGATGGCCCGCGACTTCCGTTCCGGGTGGGCGTGCGCGATGAAGTACGCCTTGACGAGGTCGCCGCCGACGGAACCGGGGATGAACGTGTTGTAGAAGATGCCCACGAGGCTGAGCCGGTAGGCGTTGCGCACGGTGAACGGCAGGTCGAGGGCGCGAACGAGGAGATACCAGCGGTAGATCTGAAGAGCGGCGGCGGTCGCCATGAGGAGCGCCGCGGCGGCGAGCCATTCGAACTCGATTGACCCCTGGAGCAGTTCCCCGATGCCGGGCGTGACAAGGGTCTTTTCTAACCCTGTCGCCGGGTCGGTTTTTGTGGTCGTCTTCGGATCCCAGTACTTGGAGATGATCAACCCGAGCAGGCCGAACCCGATGCCATATTTGAGGAACGGGACCAACCACTTCACCGCGTGCTTCTTCACCACTTACCTCCGGGCTGCTTCTGCAATGGGGTGATTGTGCGATAGCGGGGCGTTCGCGTCTAGCTCAACGGGAGGGTTGACACACTCTCGGCGTGCCGCTACGTTACTTTCAACCGAGGGGGTGTAGCTCAGTTGGTAGAGCGCTTGAATGGCATTCAAGAGGTCAGGAGTTCAACTCTCCTCACCTCCACTCGACTTACGACTCGTAATGCCAATGAGTCGTGCCTTTTCAGTACCTTTTGATCTGGTCAGTGGTGGGTGCCACCACTCACAACAGCAGGGCACGGGTGGGGCGAGTCACTCGCCAACACTCCTCTAACCCCCGACCAGACGCACGCGTTTCACGTTAACCACCACGCCAACTCCGCGGGCGAATACCTCGGCGGACTGGTCTTCTACGAATTCCTCTACGGTACAAGCCCCCGCGGCAACAAGTTCCGCCCGCAAGGCAGGGACGCCGACTACGCGCGGTTCCTGCAAGAGATGGCCCACAAAGCAGTGGGCGCAAAGTGAACGGGTCGCGATCGTGGTGGCCACAACCGTCACGCGGCCCAACGCGTTGCCCGACTCGCCCCACAATGATACACCCCGGCCTTGTGGCCGGAGGCGTTCGCGTTCGACTTCGCACTTGCTGCCACCCGTCCCCCCGAGGTATTACTCCCGCCATCCGACTCGCCCAAAACCTCACGCAGGGATTTGCCTGTGGACACACTGACATTCACTGCCGGTATCGGCACCGCGTTCACCCTCGGTGCGATCGTCGGCGCGGAACGGGAGTTGCGACACCACCACGAGGCCGGGTTGCGGACCAACGCCCTCGTCGCGGGCGGGGCGGCGCTGTTCGTGTCGCTCGCCCAACTGGTCGATAACGAGGGCAGCCCGACCCGCGTTGCCGGTCAGGTGGTGAGCGGGATCGGGTTCCTCGCCGGCGGGGTCATCATTCGCGACGGGATGTCGATCCAGGGACTCACCACGGCCGCGACGCTGTGGTGCTGCGCCGCGATCGGCGTGCTGGCCGGATCGGGATTTCTGATCCCGGCCGTGATCGGAACCGGGGCCGTTCTGACGCTGCACGTGTTGATGCGCCCCGCGCGGATGCGGTTGCAGGCCTGGATGAAAGCCCGCACGCGAGCCGAGACCAGTTACCATCTGCGGGTGGTGTGCGAGGTCGGACGCGAGCCGGCCGTGCGCGCGAAGATGCTCGATGCCGTTCAGCAGCACGGCGCTCTGACCACGCGTGGGCTTCACGGCGAACACGGTTCACGGGGCGGGGAACGCGTGGTGACCGGAGCGGTCACCACGCACGAGGCCGCCGACTCGGTCATCGAAGGGATTATCGGGGCGCTGCTGGTCGCAGAGGGAGTCCTGTCTGCCGGGTGGGAGCGGACCACGAAGCCCTCCGCGAACTGAACCGTGGCCCGACGCATTTCGATAGCGATCTCGTTTGGGACGCGCCACGGCTCACCGAACCCGCACCATCCAGTGCCTGTTGAAGCCGCTTCACTTGCCGGCTCACGACGGCTCCTTCTCCTGAGTTTTCCAGAGGCGGAAGCCACCGATGAACGCGTTCTCGTTGTTGCCCAGGCGACAGCCCTCGGGCAGTTGAGTGAGCTTCTTGGCGTTCCCGCCCCCCAGAACGACGTAGTCGGCAATCAGGGCGGCCTTGAGTTTCTGAACGACCTCGAAAACGGCCCCCTGCCATTTCTTTTTCCCCAGGCGCGTCAGACCCCGCGCCCCGACGAAATCCTCGAACGACTTCTTCTTCTTGAAATACAGGTGGCCCAATTCCATGGGAGCGATGACACCGTCGAGGATGAGCGCGTTACCCAGCCCGGTTCCCAGCCCGAGAAAGAGCATTCGCCCCCCTTCGTAGCTCCCCAACGCCTGCATCGCGGCGTCGTTTATCACTTTCGTTGGTTTGCCGAATTCCGCGGCGAAGTCGATCTCCGTCCAGGCCTTGCCCAGGTTGACCGGTTCTTTGAGGATCTTGTCGTGCGCAACGGGTCCGGGGTAGCCGACGGTCACGACGTCGTAGTTCCAGTCCTTGGCCAGTTCCAGCACTCCTCGGACCATTTGGTGCGCGGATAACTCCGGGCCTGAAGGAAATCTGCGAATCTCGTTCTGGTCCGACGCCTTGATTTTGACGTTCGTTCCTCCAATGTCGACTGACAGAATTTTCATACGACGCGGTCTCCTACGGGTTGTCCGACAGTGTCAGACGCAATGAGGATAACTTCGACCGTGATTCCCTTCTGGATGATGTCGCCGAACGACAGACAAACAGGACCGGGCGCCCGTCATGCGGAGCGCCTCGGGTTGGGCGACGATACACGAACCGCGTCCCAGTTCACTTCCGAGAAGGGGTCACGAGGCCAATGCCACACTTTTACCACAGCAGCACCAGCGGAGACACCGCATTCCCCGGTGATTCACGCGTCGAAGGTGGCAGTTTGCAATGGCGGCCAGAAGTGATATCTTGCTTGAATTGTCGGCGTTTCGAGACACGACCCGCAGGGTTGGCGCACTACGAGCCGCTGAAATCGTAAGGGTTTGTGGCTACACCAGTGGGCATCTTGGAGGATGCCCACTGCCACTGATGACGGTGTTCGCGGATTTGCCCGACCTTCCGGCCGCTGGCCCACCGCCTTCTCTACTTCCCAATCACACCCGGCAGCGCCAGATCGAAATCTTCCTCGATGCGGAGCCACAGGTCATCGGTCGCGAACCCGGGTGCCGCGTCGCCGAGCATCGCGGCCCAGCCGGTCTTCTGGTCCGCTGTCAGCAAGTCTTCCATCTGTTTGAGGAAGCCCTTCCGGGTCGCGAACAGGTCGGTCTTGCGTTTCGCGTCGTCCTCGTTGCCGAGATTGTCGAAGTAGGTGTTGACCTCGCCCTTCTGCCGCTCAACGAGATCCGCGGCTTTCTTCTTCTGCGCGTCGGTGAGTTGGAGTAGTTTCTCCAGCTTCGGGTCGGTGAACGCACCCACGCCGCGGATGCGCCAGTCGAGTTGACCGAGGCGCTTCCGTTGCGGTGCGTTCAGGCTCTTCGCAGCCGACTCGCCGAGCAACTTGTCGATCCCCTTGCGGTGTTCCCGGTCGAGTTTGTCGTACGCTTCCTCGGCCGCGTTCGGCTGCCGCGACAGTTGGTCGAGTTTCTTCTCGTACTCCTCTTCGAGATCGGCTACCCCATCGAGGATGACGATCCGCTGTTCGGCGGTCATCTTCAGTTCCTTCTGCACCTTCCGGTGTTGGAGGAGTTTGACGGCGGCGGGTGAAACGGAGTCGTCGACCTTCGGCGCCGGCGGCACCGGCGCCGCGAGCAGCGGGACCGCGAACAGAACCGCGATCGCGGACAGTGGAATTGCGCGTCGAGACATGGCACACGTCCTCGATCTGTGGTGAAGTGAACGCATCTTGCGCTCTAATTTAGCTATCGAACGGGAACCGCACTACAGGTAAAAGCGATGATCTTTCACGCTCGCCACCACGCCACGAACTTGCCCATTGCGGTAGCGGTCGAAGACGGCCGCATCACGACCGTAACCGAGTCTGACCAATCGCCGGAAGTGTGGATCGCGCCTGCGCTCTTCGATCCGCAGATCAACGGCTGTCTCGGCATCAGTTTCAACTCGCCATCGTTGACGCCGGAACAGGTGCGCACGGTCGCGGACGTGTGCCGCAAGCACGGCATAGGCGCGTTCGCGCCCACGCTCATCACGAACAGCTACGGGTCGCTGCACCACGGGTTCGCCACACTCGCAAAGGCGCTGGACACGGACGCCGAACTTGCGCGCCGGATGCCGTGCTTCCACCTGGAAGGACCGTACCTGTCCGGCGACGACGGCCCGCGCGGCGCGCACCCGAAGGAACACGCCCGCGACCCGAACTGGGACGAGTTCCAGAAATGGCAGGACGCGGCCGGCGGGCGCATTCGCATGGTCACGGTCGCGCCGGAACGCGCTGGCGCGTTGGCGTTTATCGAGAAGCTGGCAGCAGCGAACATCGTGGTCGCGATCGGCCACACAGCCGCGACCGGGCAGCAGATTCGCGACGCGGTGACGGCCGGCGCGCGGACCAGCACGCACCTCGGCAACGGCTGCCACGCGGTGCTACCGCGTCACGACAACTACCTTTGGGAGCAACTGGCGTGCGACGACTTGCACGCGAGCATCATCACCGACGGCCACCACTTGCCCGCGACGCTGGTGAAGTGCATTAGCCGCGTAAAGGGCGTGAACCGATTGCTCATCACGTCGGACGCGGGGAGCCTCGCGGGGATGCCTCCGGGGAAGTACCGCGAGTGGGGCACCGATCTGGAGGTGCTCGCGTCGGGAAAGATCGTGGTAGCGGGGACGCCGTTCCTGGCGGGCAGCGGTCACTTCACGGACGTGTGCGTGGCGAACGTGATCCGCATGGCGGGGCTGAGTCTGGCCGACGCAATTAGTCTGGCGTCCGCGCGTCCGCGGCAACTGCTGGGACTTCCGGTAACGAAGATCGAAGCAGGGCAACCGGCGGACCTGATGTTGTTTGACTGGAAGGAAGGCGGGGAAGTGGAGGTGCGCGAGGTGCTGTAACTTCCGTGTGCGTGGTTCCAGGGGTTGCGCTCGCATTCGCGCGCTTCACCCCTGGCGACCATCCAACGCCCCTCCGGGGCTAAAACCAAGACGGGTGCCCGCGCCCGTGCCCGACTCTTGCCTTCCCCATGCCTCCTTACTCGTCCCTGAATCTTCCCCTCTTGCCCCAACGAACCTTTATTTCGGGCACTCGCGGCACGGGAATGCATGTGCCAGAAAAAGTGTGCTCCACAAAATCTGTCTTTCACAGATTTCCTGACCCGCGCGCGGGTGGCATGCGTGATACACTTAATCCAATCATGTCGAACCGGAAAACTGGGGCAAGTCGCTCGGTGAAGGAGTTGCGTCGTGAAACATCCTTTACGACTGCGTGGCGTCAGCCCCGAGATCAAAGGGCAGGTCTGGGAATCGGATACGCTCCTGCGCGCCGGCCGGCTCGGGTCGCTTGAAATCGTTCTGGACGACAGCTCCGTCAGCCGCCAGCACGCGGAAGTGCGCCACGGCGACGATGGGTGGTCCGTGCGCGACCTCGAAAGCACGAACGGCACCTACGTGAACGGCGTGCGCATCGGACACGGCGACCAGGCACTCAAGGCACACGACATCGTCCAGTTCGGCAAGGTCGCGGTCATCGTCGAACTGAACGAGGCGACTGTCGAAGGGCCACCGTCGAACCAGCACGTCGTCGCGTCGACCTGCTCCAGTTTCGACGAGGGTATCCGGCGGCTCGCGTTCGACCGCAACCACATGCCCCGCGCCGGCGAACAGATGTTCGCGCTGCTCCGCGCCGGTCACCACTTCGTGAACCTGATGAGCGAGGACCAGCTCCTCAACGCGGTCCTCAACGACGCGGTGAGCGTGCTGGAGGCGCAGCGCGGCGCAATCGTGCTGGCCGAGAGCGACGGTCCCGACCCGATGTTGCGGTTACGCGTGCTGGCTTCAGGCCTGGGCGAACCGCCCGGGCGCTTCCACTACTCGAAGAAACTCGCCCGGCGGTGTTACGCCAGCGGCGTCTCGTTGCTCTACAGCACTCTGACCGCGGACGAAGAATCGAAGACATCGCAGAGCATCACCGATGGCGCGATGGCGAGCGTTTTATGTGTACTTCTCCGTACCCCGCGGAAGCGACTGGGCGTGCTGCATCTGGACCGCAGTTTCTGGCAGAACCCATTCACGGAGGACGACCTGCACCTGGCCGACGCGCTGGCCGCACACGTGTCCGCTGCCATCGAGAGCGCGCAACTGCTGCGTCGCCAGAAGGAGCAGTTCCTCAAGACGGTGACAGTACTCGCGCAGGCGGTCGAACTCCGCGACGACTACACCGGCAACCACACGCAGCGCGTGACGCGGTACGCGACCATGCTCGGCGAGAAACTCGAACTGCCCGACGACCAGATTGAACTGATCAAGATCGGTGGCCCGCTCCACGACATCGGCAAGATCGGCATCGATGACGCGATCCTCCGTAAACCGGGCCGGTTGACACCCGAAGAATACGACCTGATGAAGACGCACACGACAAAGGGAGCGGAGATCCTGTCGTCGATCCCGGAGTTGGAGCCGATCATCCCGATCGTGCGAAGCCACCACGAGCGGTGGGACGGTGGCGGCTACCCGGACGGCTTGAAGGGCGAGGTGATTCCCCTCCTGGCTCGCATCGTCGCGGTCGCGGACGCATTTGACGCGATGACCTCGAACCGGCCGTACCACAAGAACAAGAAGGGCCAGTCGTGGGCGTTCGCGGAGCTGGAGCGGGAGTCGGGCAAGCAGTTCGACCCGGTCGCGGCGGCCACCTTTGTGCGGATGCGTGAGGAGATTATCTGCGCGATGAGCGAACTGCTCCCCGACAGCGAACTGAAAGACCCGGAACTGGTCCGGCCACCGGGCCCACCCACGACCCACGAGGGTGATGTGAGGACGTTGACCGGTGAAGCGATCGCTTTCACGGGAAATACTTCCCCGTGATCCAGCGTAGGAACGCGAGCGATTCAGCCATTTCGCCCATGCCGTTCATGCCATCCTCGATGCTCACCCACCCGCTGTAGTTGTTCTCTGCGAGAATGCCAAAGATCGCAGGGAAGTCGTTCAGCCCCTTGCCCGTAACGCCGTGACGCAGTTTGTCGAAGTAGCCGACGGTGCCGTCGGCGGCGCGGAGATCGTCGAGTGTGGCACCGTCCGCGAGATACCGGTCGCTCGCGTGCATGCTCACGACGCGGTTGGCGACGGCGCGAAGCAGTTCGATGGGATCATCGCCGGCAACGACCGCGTTCGATGGGTCGTACTGCACACCGAAGTGCGTGCGGTCCGTAATCGCGTTAACCAGATCGAGAAACACGTCCTTCTTCTGCGCGAACTCCGGGTACTTCCAGAAACCGTCCTTGTAGTGGTTCTCCAGGCCAAGAATCACGTCGCACTCGCGCGCGACCGGAAGCACCGCGTTGATACACTCGACGACCCACTCCAGTCCCTGCTCGCGCGACACGTCCGGATATCGCTGACCGCTCAGGACGCGGCACACGGTTCCCGGGCCGCCGAGTCGCCGCGCGACGCGGACCATCTCGACTTCTTTTTCGATAGCCTTCTTGCGGGCGTCAGGGTCGGGGTTGGTGAAGTCCGGGGAGCAGCACAGCATCGGCATCTGGCGCCCGGTATCGCAGATCGCGTCCCCGACGGAATCGAGGTAACCGGGTTCGAGGCTTGTGAAGAACCCTTCGTACATTTCGAGGCCATCGCAGTCCAGAGCGCGCGACATGGTGACCCATTCAAACACGGTCATGGTGCGCGCGCCCGCGATGCGGTCGAGGTAACACTTCGGGAACGCGGAGATTCGCAGCGGCATGGCAAAAACTCTTACTTCTTGAAATCGGCGTCGTCGAGCTTCTCGAAGTACTTCGTTTCCAGCACCTCGGCTTCGAGGAACGTCTTGCCGTCGCGCTTGATGGTGACCTTCTTCGGCACTTGCAACCCGTCCTTGTTCTTCGCGTAGTCCGACGGCATCCGCTCCTCGGTGATCTCGTTCCCACTCACCTGATCCACGGTGCGGAATTCGAGCTTTGCGAGCAGCCCCGTTTCCTTGTCGAAGTAGACGCTCACGTCCTTCTGGCCCTTCTTCGTGACACGCACGCCGACCACCTTCTTACCGTCCACCTTGTCGTCGCCGATGATGCTCAGCTCGTAGCCTTTCTCCTTCAGCGTGACGAGGCGTGCCACCTGCATCACGTGGCCGATCTCCTTTATCGAGTCCTTCGCGCCGGCGGGTACATCGATCGCCTTGCCATCCACTTCGATGGTCATCTTGTCGCCGTTAATCAACGTGAGAACGGCGATGCTCTTTCCGCCGATCTTCAGTTCCATCGAGTCCTTGAACTTGTCGGGGATCATGTAGGAAACGTCCTGGGTGTACTCGACTTCACCCACACCGGGGAGATGGATCTTGCCCTTGGTTTTCGACTGCCCAGCCTTGTTCTTCGTGATCAGTTCCTCGCCGCCGTGGGCCTTGATCGCTTTCGCGATGATGTCCTGCGGTTCGTCCGCGGCCCGCGCGATGACGGGGGCGAACACAAACGCGACCGTGAACAGGAACAAGAAGCGCGAGCGAGACATGAGGTTCTCCGTTCAACCTGGGACAGGCGTTTCGCAAACAGTGACGACGGTCGTAGTGGCCCTTTTCACCTCACGCGAAACGGCAACTCTTTCCCCTCCAACCCCGCGAACAGGTTCAGGACGGAAAGTTCCGCCATCCGCCGGCGGGTCTCTTCGGTGGCGCTGCCAAGGTGCGGCGTGATGATGACGTTCGCGAGCTTTAGCAACGGGTGATCGCGCGGCAGCGGTTCCGGGTCGGTGACATCGAGTGCCGCCGCGAAGATTCGCTTTGCCGTCATCGCTTCCGCGAGCGCGTCCTTATCGACGACCGCGCCGCGTGCGACGTTCACGAGCGTCGCGGTGGGCTTCATCTTCGCGAGTTCGGCGCGGCCGATGAAGCCACGCGTTTCGGCCGTGAGCGGCACTGTGAGCACCACGTAATCGGAGCCTGCGAGCAGTTCATCCTTGCTGGCGTACTTCGCACCGAGGGCGATCTCGGCTTCGTCGTTGCGGTTGCGGTTGTGGTACAGCACCTTCATGCCGAAGCCGTTCGCGCGTTTCGCGACCTGCCGCCCGATCCGGCCCATGCCGAACACACCGAGCGTGCTGCTGTGAACCTCGCGGCCGAGCATGAACGAGGGGTCGTATCGCAGGAAATCCGGTCCGCGGGCGTAGCGGTCGCCTTCGACGATGCGCCGCCCGGCAGCGAGTATGAGCGCGAAAGCCAGATCAGCCGTCGCACCGTCGAGGATGCCCGGTGTGTTCCCCACGGGGATGTTTCGCGCTGTCGCGGCCTTCACGTCGATGTGATCGACGCCCACACCGAAGTTGCTGATGAGTTTCAGCCCCGCGAAGCGATCCATCATCGCAGCGTCCACAATGGGGTGGCCGTAGGTGTAGATTGCGTCGATGCGCCCGGTGGCGTCCCACGGCACGAGATCGACGCGCCCGCCGAGCAACTCAAGGACGACCGGTGAAACGGGAAGGTCGGCGAGTACACGGGGAAGAGGCATGGGTGGGTCTCGTGGGTGGTGCGAAGCCGCAAGCGGCGGAAGAATCATTCGTAAAAGGGGAATAGTTTCTTGATCTGCGCCGCGTTGACCCGGCGCCCGTATTCGCACACCTCGAACGCCTCCGCGTATTTCACCTTCTTCCCCTTCTCCGCGCCATAGTACGTTACGAGTTCGTCGCGGTACTTGTCGGCAATCTCTGCGTCGCGCTTCGACCAGTAGTGCTTCTCGCGGAACCACTTCTTGCGCTCCGCGTCGCCTTTCGGCACCAACCGGAACTCGGTCTCGCTGCCCAGCGCCCCGCCCTCGTAGACCTGTGATTCGAGTTCGTGCAGCGCGTCGAACTTGGTTTCGATGACATCATCGGTGCTAACCACGATATCCGCCTTGAAGCGATATGGTTTCTGGAAGCCGTCGCTCGCGTAGAGAAACAGCGGGTTGGCCTTCAGCGGCGGCGAGTCCGGGCAGAAGTGCGGCACCGCGACCATGTACGCGGCGTCTTGCACCAGCACACCGACGTAACGGTGGTCCGGATGGTAGTCCCACGGGCGATGCGCGATGACGATGTCCGCTTTCCAGTCGCGAATGAGTCGCGTGATCTTCTTGCGGTTCTCCAGATTCGGTTCGAGTTCGCCGTCGTGAATGTCGAGCACCTCGCACGCGACACCCAGCAACTTGTCGGCTTTCTGCACTTCCGCCACTCGCCGTTTGGCGAGCGGACCACCGGCCTCGCGCCAGTGCCCGATGTCGCCGTTGGTGACGGATACCATCTTCACCTCGTGGCCGAGTTTGGCCCACTTCGCCGCGGTGCCGCCGGCCTTCAGTTCGGCGTCGTCGGGGTGCGCACCGAACACGATGATGCGGAGTTTCGCGGGCGGATCCGCCGCGCGAACCGCCGCGTCGGGAATCGCGAACACGCCCGCGGTCAGCAACACAAGGGGGAGAAGCCATCGCATCGGAGAACTCCTGAAAGGATGGGAGATGCGTGCGGTTATACCATGAAACGTGCCGCAATTGGATCACAGGGCGGAAGCCCTGTGTTCTTTCGATGCAAGCGCTCGCCTTGACTTCCGCGCCGACCATCCACACACTAACATCAGAATGCGACTCTCCCGCCCGGCCACACTTTCGCTCTGTCCTTCACGACGCCAACGCATGACCTCCTCCTTGCCGAAGTTCGGGTCCGCGCTCGTCGCGATCGTCGCGCTCGCGTCGTTCTCTCCCGCACAGGAGAAGAGCGGCGAGACGATCTACCGGCAGATGTGCGCGAAGTGCCACGGTGCGAAAGGCGAAGGCGCAAAACAATACCCGCAACCGCTGATTGGGGACAAGTCGCTCGCGCAACTTGCGCATGTGATCGATCTCACCATGCCCGACGGTTCACCGGATATGCTCAACGCGGCCGAGTCGAAGCGCGTCGCCGAATACGTGTACGACGCGTTCTACTCGCCGAACGCGCAGGCAAAGTTGAACCCGCCACGCGTGGAGTTGTCGCGGCTCACCGTGAAGCAGTACCGCAACAGCATTGCGGACGTGATCGGCAGCCTCCGGTTCCCACCGAAGCTCGATGACAAGCAGGGACTCCGAGGCGAATACTTCAACGCGCGCAACCTCCAGCCGAACAAGCGGCAGATCGACCGCACCGACGCGGAAGTGCGGTTCGACTTCGGCAAGGAAGCGCCAAAGGCCGACATCGAGCCAAAGGAGAAGTTCGACCCGAACACGTTCTGCATCCGGTGGGACGGCTCGGTGTGGGCGCCCGAAACCGGCGTGTACGAGTTCGTCGTGAAGACCGACCACGCGCTGCGGTTGTGGGTGAACGACAACCGGAAAGCAGTCATTGATGCCTGGGTGAAGTCCGGCGACGGCACCGAGTTCAAGACGAACATCTTTCTGCTCGCGGGGCGCGCGTATCCGATCAAACTGGAGTTCTCGAAGGCGAAGCAGGGCGTGGATGACTCGAAGAAGAACCCGAACCCGCCGGTGAAGCCCGCGTTCATTTCGCTCAACTGGAAGCGCCCGGGGCGCGCTCTCGAACCGGTCGCGAGCCGCTTCCTCACGCCGCAGAAGTTCCCGGAAGTCGCGGTGATCGAAGCGCCGTTCCCGCCGGACGACCGCAGTTTCGGCTGGGAACGCGGCACCACCGTGTCGAAGGAATGGGAAGCCGCGACCACCGAAGGCGCGCTCGAAACGGCCGCGTACATCGTCGCGAAGTTGCAAGACCTGACCGGCGTGCAACCCGGCGCGACGGATCGCGTCGCGAAGTACAAGCAGTTCTGCAAGACGTTCGCGGAGCGCGCGTTCCGCCGACCACTGAACGCTGCGGAACAGTCGCTGTTCATCGACCGTCAGTTTGAAGCCGCTGGCGACGACGCGCAACTCGCCGTGAAACGCGTCGTGCTGATCGTGCTGAAATCGCCGCGATTCCTGTACCCCGATGCGAACGGCGCACCCGAGCAGTACGCGACCGCGTCGAAGCTGGCATTCGCGCTGTGGGACTCGCCGCCCGATAAGGAACTGCTCGACGCGGCCGGCGCGAACAAGTTGGGCACGCGCGAAGAAGTCGCGAAGCAAGCCGACCGCATGTTGAGTGATCCGCGCGCAAAAGCGAAGTTGCGCGACTTCCTCCTGACGTGGCTGAAGCTCGATCAGGCGAAGGAACTGCCGAAGGACGCGAAGCGGTTCCCGGGCTTCGACGAGGCGCTCGCGGCCGACCTCCGCACGTCGCTGGAGTTGTTCCTCGACGATGTGGTGTGGAGTCCGACTTCCGACTTCCGGCAGATGTTTCTCGGGGACGAAACCTACCTGAACGGGCGGCTCGCGAAGTTCTACGGCGCGGACCTTCCGCCGGACGCGGGCTTCAAGAAAGTGAAACTCGAAGCCGACAAGCGGGCCGGTGTGGTGACACACCCTTACGTTCTCTCGTCGCTGGCGTACACGGGCGAAACCTCACCGATTCACCGCGGCGTGTTCGTCGGTCGCGGGCTGCTCGGTATCGGCATCAAGCCGCCGATGGAGGCATTCACGCCGCTCGTCCCGGAACTGCACCCCAACCTGACCACACGCGAGCGCGTCTTGCTGCAAACGAAGGCGAACGCGTGCGCGAGTTGCCACACGATCATGAACCCACTCGGGTTCTCGCTGGAGCATTTTGACGCGGTCGGTCGATACCGTGAGAAGGAGAAGGACAAGCCCGTGGACGCGAGCGGCGGTTACGACACGCGAGCCGGCACCACCGTGAAGTTCACCGGCGCGAAGGAGTTGGCGAAGTTCCTCGCCTCGAGCGACGAGACGCACTACGCTTTCGCTCAGCAGGCGTTCCACTACTTCGTGAAGCAACCCGTGCGCGCCTACGGGCTTGCGAAACCCGAAGAACTGCGGAAAACGTTTGCCGACAACGGCCTCAGTATGCGAAAACTGATCGTGGAGATCGCAACCACTGGCGCACTGGCGAAGACAGAAGCGAAGCCGCCTGCTAAATAGATTGCCTTGGAACGCCTCGACCCCTGCGGGGTCGGCGCTAACCTACCCGCAACACCCGCCTGACTGGAGTTCCTTTCAATGCCCCTGACCCGTAACCGGCGCGAGTTCGTGCGAGACCTCGGCATCAGCGCCGCGGCCATGCCCTTCCTGCTCAACCTGCCGGGACTCGCGTTCGCAAACCAGGCGAAGCGGAAGCAGCGGATCGTCTTCGTGTTCAGCCCGAATGGGGTCGTCCCGAAAGACTTCTGGCCCGACGAGGAAGGCACGAACTTCAAGCTGAAGCAAATCCTATCACCGCTCGAACCGTTCAAGAAGCAGGTGCTCACGCTGCACGGCGTCTGCGACCGCATCCGCGGCGACGGCGACGGCCACATGCGCGGCATCGGCTGCTTGCTCACCGGCATCGAACTGTACCCCGGCAACGTGCAAGGCGGTTCCGACACGCCCGCGGGCTGGGCGAAAGGCATCAGCGTTGATCAAGAGATCAAGAACCATCTCCAGAAGGACGCGGCCACCAAGACGCGATTCGGTTCGCTCGAAATGGGCGTGATGGTCCCCGACCGCGCCGACACCTGGACACGCTGGAGCTACGCGGGCGCGAACAAGCCGATCACGCCGATCGACGACCCGTACCAAATGTTCAACAAACTGTACGGCCGCGTGAAAGACCGCGAAGCGCTCGCCAGCGTACTCGATGACATCAAAGACGACTTGAAGAAGGTCGGTAACAACGTCGGCGCCGCGGACAAGAAACTGCTCGAAGAACACGCCGCGTTCGTACGCGACATGGAAAAGGAACTGAAGGAACAGAAGAACGCTGTCGTGGGCCACGCGGTTCCGAAGATGGAACCGGGCATCCGCAAAGACAACGACAACATGCCGAAGATCAGCAAGGCGCAAATCGACCTGTTGGTGAACAGCTTCCATGCCGACTTCGCGCGGGTCGCGAGTTACCAGATCACGAACTCGGTGGGCGGCGCCCGCATGAAATGGCTCGACATCAACGAAGGCCACCACGAGCTTTCGCACGAGCCGGACACAAACGAGAAGGCGCAAGAGAAACTGGTGAAGATCAACAAATGGTACTGCGAGCAGGTCGCGTACCTCGCGAAGCGCTTGGCTGAAACGCCGGAGCCGGGCGGCAGTGGCTCGTTGCTTGACAACACGCTCATTGTCTGGACGAACGAACTGGGTAAGGGCAACTCGCACACGATGGACAACATCCCGTTCGTGATGGTCGGCGGCGGTCTGGACTTCAAGATGGGCCGGTCGCTGAAGTACCCGAAGGTGGCGCACAACCGGTTGCTGATGTCGCTGGCGCACGGCTTCGGGCACAACGTGAAGACGTTCGGCAACCCGAACCACTGCGCCGCGGGCGCGCTGACCGGGTTGGTGTGAGAATCAGTGTGGGGCAGGCCGCTGGCCTGCCGAAGCCTACGGCAGGCCAGCGGCCTGCCGAAGCATACGGCAGGCCAGCGGCCTGCCCCACAACAAGCAACGCGGGCCGAGGGCTTTCACCCTCGGTCCGTGCGCGTTCTCGCGATCGTCTACTTCTCGACCTGTGGCGCGGAAGGCTCACGGCACCGCCGGGCGAAGATGAAGTTCTTCGCCGACGGAACCACGTCCCACGGGGTTGCCCCAGACCGTCGGCGAAGAACTTCATCTTCGCCCGAAAGCGGTGCTGGAACAGCCTTCCCCGCGACGCATCGGATAGCATTCGCTCGGGCGACGCAACATCGCCCTGGTGGAAACCACCGAGCTAAACCGACCGCGAGAACACTTCCACACTACCCCAACCCGCGGGCGAACACAAGGCGCCACCGGCGTGCTAAACTGGTAGCACCCGTTCACGCGGAACCCGACATGCAGACCGAAGCGGAAGCGTTCCTTCAGCGCATTCGAGCGTACCCGGACGACGACGCGCAACGGCTCATCTTCGCCGACTGGCTCGACGAAGAGGGCGATCCGCGTGGGCGATTTATCCGCGTACAGCTCGCGCTCGCGCACATGTCAGAACACGATCGCGAAGCCAACAACCTGCGCATGGAAGAACGGCACCTCCTGGCCGCACATCGGGACGAGTGGGAAGCCCCGTTCCGCGGACTGGTCACCGGGCCGGTGTTTCGCCGCGGGTTCGTCAATGAGGTGAAGGTCGAGGCGCGGCAACTCCTGCGACACGCGGACGAAATCTTTGACGCGGCCCCGGTACGGCACATTCACCTGCTCGACGTGGGCGGGAGTCTTCCGGCCGTGACGCAGTGCCCGTATCTCAGTCGTCTGGCGGCGCTCACGGTGTACGCGCAGCGCGCCGGCGAACCGCTCGCGCGTGCGCTCGCGAGTTCACCGCATCTCACCGGTCTCAAGGTGTTGCACCTGGCCCGCAACCGACTCGCCGACGACGCGGCCGAACAACTCGCGACTTCGCCCAACCTTGCGGGCCTCGCGGAACTCGACCTGAGTGAGAACGAGATCGGCGAAACGGGCGCTCGCTCGCTGGCTGCGTCGCCGTACCTTACAAACCTGAAACGGCTCGAACTACGGGAGAACCGGCTCGGCCCTGCCGGCGCGGAGGCGCTGGCCGGGTCCGAACGCCTGGCCGCGCTCCGGCGATTGGGGCTGAGCGACAACGATGTTGGCGCGCCGCGTCTGTTTTCGCTATCGCGCGCGCACGACCTGCTCCGCGTGCCGGTTCTCGATCTCGCCCTGAACGGACTGACCTTCACCGGGCTGCAAACTATCTTCGCGCGCAGGCTCAACGCCGACCCTGCAACCGTGCGACTCGAAGAGCTTCACCTCGACGCGAACGCGCTGGACGATGCGGGCGCCGCGGTTCTGGCGCACTGCCCGCACTTGGCGAACCAGACCGTGCTGACGCTCGCGAACTGCAACATCGGGGACGAAGGCGCGCGGATTTTGGCCAAAAGTCCGCATCTGGACCGTGTCGCGCTCCTCGATCTGAGTAACAATCCGATCGGCGAACCCGGCTTCCGCGCGATGCTCCACACACCGCACTGGCGAGCGCTGCGTCGGCTTCTCTACTCGCCCATCAGTGTCTCGCCCGACATGCGAAGGGCACTCGATCAGAAATACAACCGCCCACCTCACCGCGTGTAGTCTTGTGGTGCAGGCGTCCCGTCTGCCTTCCGGGAGATTATCTTCACGCCCTTGCCTCACACCGGCGGTTCGTCGGTCGCGGTGTCGTCCGCAGCGGGCGGCTTCAAACCCGGTACGCGCGCGTTCAACTTCTGCTGCCGATACACCGCAAGGTCGCGTTGCAGTTTAGCTTCGTGATCGGTCTTCAGTTCCTTGTAGCGTGCCATCCAGTATTTGCGTGTCGCCCAGAAGTCGGTGACCGCGAGGCACACGGCCAGGAACACCAGTCCCATCACCGCGATCCAGTAGAAGCCGACGAGTTTTGTGAACTGTCGGTCCGAGTCGGCCTGGGGGTTGGGTTCGGCGTCGGGCGCGGCACCGACCTTGTCGCGTTCCGGGATGGCGTCCATGCGCGCATCCATGCCGGACAGGTAGTAGCCGGTGATCAACCCGCCAATGAGGACGAGCAACCCGGACGTGGCCGCTCGCCGACGGGCCTGCCCGCGCCGGTACGCACGGTCCTCGGCCGGAAGAAATGGTTCGTCGGCGATCGTGCGCAGTACCCGACGCTGGCGAACAGCCGTCGCCAGTCCGACCAGCACCAGACCCGCCGCGAGGATCAGACCGCCGGTCACGGTGGCACCTGTTTTCGGTAGACCCGCCTTACCTGGGCGGGCGGCTACGCAACTGGTGTTGCGATACGAAGCAGAAGCGTGCCGCTCGACAAGCGGTACCTACTTCAATTCAAAGCACATCAGGTCTTTCTCGTCGCGCAGGTACAACTTACCGTCCAAAAGCGCCGGGTGCGCCCAGGTGTTGCCGCACACCTTCGACCGGGCGAGTTCCTTGAACTCTTTCGCGTTTGCCTCAAACAGTGTGAGGAACCCGGTGTCGTCGAGCATCAGGAGTTGCTCCTTGCCCGCCGAGCCGCACCGGAGGACCGCCGCGTGGTACTTGCCCACGTCCTTCTTCTCCCACAATACCTTCCCCGTCTTCAACTCGACGCACCGCAGCACGATCTGCGGGTTGGTGAACGACGCCCCGCCGTTGATCATGTACAGGTGCTCGCCGACCACCAGTGGGGTGGAGAAGTAGCAGTTCAGCGCCTTGTTGAACCACGCCTTCTCGGTCGCATACTTGCCGTCCTTCTCGGTCACCTTCAACCCAATCGCGCCGCCGGTGATTGTGCTCCCGATGACCATGTCGCCAACCACCAGCGGCGTGGCCGACGACTCGATCAGGTTCCCGACCTTCCCCTCGAACGGGACGCTCCACAGTTTCTCGCCTTTCACTGACAAGCCAAGCAGGTTCGCACCGGTGAGCACGACGAGTTGCTTGCCCGCTTGGACCGGCGACGCGTAACTGGCCGGTTCGTCGGTCGCCTGCCACGCGGTCTTGCCGGTCTTCGCTTCCAACGCGACCATGCCCGCGCCCTTCCCGCCGACCATCAGCACCACCGTCTCGCCAACGACGAGTGGCGAGGTGGACACGCCGAAGAACAGGTTCTTCGCGCCGAACTCCTTGAGCGTGTCCACTTTCCAGTCGATCGCACCGGTCTTCGCGTCCCAGCACGCGGCGATCCCGGTTCCGCCGTAGGTGAATACCTTGCCGCCGCTGACGGACGGCGTGCCGCGCGGCCCGTTGCCGAACAGCGGCTTGAACTCCGTCCGGTCGTAGCTTTTCTCCCACTTCCGTTCGCCGGTCTTCGCGTCGAACGCGGCCAGCGCGTCGGCGTTCTTCCCCTTTGGCTGGTAGAACGCATACACGACCCCCCCGACCACGACGGGCGAACTGTGCGATTCGCCGACCGGCTTCGTCCAGATTGGCTTGAGGTCGCCTTTCCAAGCGGCGACCGGTTCGCTCGTGCTGTTGTCGCGGTTCGGCCCGAGGAACTGCGGCCAGTCAGCAGCGGAGAGTGAAAGTGTGAGCGTGAGTGTGAGGAGAGAAGCAGCAAGGAAGCGGAACATGCGAATCTCCTGGCGAGCCGGGCGGCATCAGCCCCCGGAGTGATGAACGACGGGTAGCGGCACCCGTGTCGCGGGCGGTGTCATGCTATCGCCGACGTGATCGTTTGGCCGCGCCGCGCGCGGCGCGTCGAGGAAGTGATGCAGGGGTGCGTAGTGCCAACCGGTGCCGTGCGCGTCCGCGATTTGCTTCAGTTTCGCGAGCGATTCTTCCGTGATCTCCGCCATGCGTGCCTGATAGTTCGCGTCGCAGAAGTAGATGCGGCACCCGAGAGGGCGCGTGTCGCGCGCGGTGCAGAGGCCTTCAATCTGGAAAGGACACCCGTCGCGCGATACAGGTTGTTCGTAAAACGGGGCGTTGTCGAGCAGAATCTCGGCCTCGAACGCGCTGATGAAGAGCGTGTGCTCGTACTCGGTAAACCGGCAGCAGCGTCCGGAGGCGTCGCAGCGCGGTGCGACGGCGCCCACGGCCGCGTCCGCAGTGGCGTACACCGCGAGCACGTCCTTCCGCACGTCATCGGTCACGAGGCACCTGAATACTTTTACTTCTTCTTGCCGCGCCCAGTTCGGTAATTGAGCGGGTACTCGGTGAGGCTTTCAGATCTTGATGACCTTGAGTCGGCGGGAGATTTCCTCGACCGGGATCACGTCGCCCTTCCCCGCACCGGGGCACGCTTCGCAGGCGTGTTTCCAGTCTTCGGGCGTTCCGACGTTGCTGTCCCAGAACGGCCACGTGCGGCACTGCGCCGGCCGCACGCGATACACGGTGCAGCCCTTCGCACGGTCATAGAAGACGCAATCGCCGTTGCCCTTTTCGCGGATTGTGCGACGCCCGCGTGCCTTGCGGGTATACAGGTCGCGGACCTCATCGAGCGGTTGGCCAAGGAACGCGGCGAGCGACGCGAGTTCCTCATCGGTGATCCACACAAACCCGGGCGCACCGGTGCAGCAGTTTCCGCACTGGGTACATTCGAACGCCAGCCCTTCGGCGTACCAAGGTTCGCCCGCGTCACCTTGCAACTTATCGCTCACGCTTACCCTTCTCTGGTGTCGATAAGATAAGATGATACCGCGCCAGTGAAACTCCACAACTGCCCGTGCGCCGCAACTGGCAGCGCACCCGGAATTTTGCTACCTAGATCACCCGGCCTACTTGTGGCCGAGTCGACGCCGTTAACCGTGGTTCCGCGATGACCCAACTGCTCGGGGTTGCCCTCCGCGGGACAGGTAGTTGCCTGCCCGCTCGCGTAGTCCCCAATGAAGAATTTACCGACGTACTGAACCTCGACACATCGGACGAGTGGATCCGCACGCGTACCGGGATCCGCGAGCGCCGGTTCGCGGGGTTGGGCGAAACGTCTGCCTCGCTCGGCGCGAACGCCGCGCGAAATGCGATCGAGTCCGCCGGGCTGAACCCGGAGGACATCGATCTCATCGTCTGTGCGACCGTCACACCCGATCTGATGTGCCCCGCGACCGCCAACCTCATCCAGACCGCTCTCGGCTGCCGGCCGATCCCGGCGTTCGACATTGCCGCTGCGTGTTCGGGCTTCCTGTATGCCCTCTCGGTTGGTTCGCAGTTCATCCGCACGGGCGCAGTCAGGCACGCGCTCGTGATCGGCGCGGAGGTGCTGACACGCATCATCGACTTCACCGACCGCAACTCGTGCATCCTGTTCGGCGACGGGGCCGGGGCCGTGGTTCTCAGCGGCACACAAGTGGTGAACACGGGTGTTCGCAAGGTCCGGCTCTATTCCGACGGTGCGCGTCAGGAACTGATTCAGGTGCCGAGCCGCGTCACCCCGGTACCGCCGCCCGGCCCGCCGCAGGTTCAGCGGTTAGAACACATGCGGATCAGCGGGCGCGAAGTCTTCCGGTTCGCAGTGACTCGCATGGTGGAGTTGATCGAGCAAGCGGAAATAGACGCGCGCGAACTCGGCCTCAACGGGATCGAGGTGCTGATTCCGCATCAGGTGAACCAGCGAATCATCGACGCGGCGATTGAGACGAGCGGGTTCCCGGCGGATAAGGTGATGGTGAATCTGGACAGGTACGGGAACACGTCGGCCGCGAGCGTCCCCATCGCGCTGGACGAAGCACTGCGAACCGGCCGCTGCAAGGCTGGCGACACGGTGTTGCTCGTCGCCTTCGGGGGCGGTCTCACCTGGAGCAGCGCGCTCGTCACCCTTTGAATCACTTCAACAACAGTTAAGCGTAGGCCCCGCCGGGGCCGTGTTTCCCACCAAGGAAAAGCACGGCCCCAGCGGGGCCTACGCGATAACTGGCACTCGTATCTCAGTGGCAGCAGCCGTCGGTGTGTTCCTCGATCATCTCGGGCGGTTTCACACGCACTCGGTCGCGCTCCAGACGCGGGCCGATCGCACCGAGTTGCTCATCCAGCGTTTCGCGCAGCGAGTCGAAGTTGTGGAAGTCGTGGTCGTTGAACAGCGTGTAACCGGTCCACATCAGGTTCGCGCACACCCGCGGCGGGACGCGCCCGGTCGCGGCACCCAGCCCCGGAATCGCGACCGACGTGATGCTGGCCGGGATTCGCGCGTTCTGCTGGTGGATCGCCTGGAACGCCGCCGCACAAGCCAGCGCCACGTTGAACGTGTTGCTGACGTTCTCTGACGAGGTCACCATGGTGGGCGCTGAGATGAGGTACTTCGGGAGTTCCGCGTCGGTCGAGACGCAGGTCGCAGCGCCGATCGGCATCGACCCGTTGAAGCGTTTGCCGATCTCGGCCTGAACGCGGCGCTCGATCTGGGAACCGAGGAACCGCTTGATGACGGCGTCCAGGCCGCCGTCCATCTGGCCGCTGGAGTTGGTTGGTGTGACCCAGGCATCGACCGTTTGCGCCAGCATTGAACCGTGTGTGATCTCGACTTCTGGTGTGTCGGCGAACGCGGCCCGCCACGCCCGCACAACGGCCGCGTTCACGTCCACCAGTACGACGTTCAGCACGGGTTTCATGAACTTCACAGACATGGCTTTCTCTGTTTGAAATAGGGTTGATGGGGAAGTGAGATGGGTATACCGCGCCGCGTGTGAACGGCAGATGTCGGTCGGTCTGAAGCGAAAACGGGAAAAAGAAGTGTTCTTCATCGTAGTCCTCACGCTCCGCGTGAGGTCTTCGCGTCGCAAGTGGTTCCGCGTGAGCCTCCTCACGCCACATCACGCGGAGCGTGATGACGACGATCAAACCAGCGCGCTCCACCCGGCATAAGGCCCGGCTCAGCGCATCCGGCGGCGCATCATCGCAAGCAACCCCGCGTAGGCCGCGACCAGCGGCATCCCGACAGCGGCGCCCCAGCGCCACAGGGTTTTCTCGCTCTCCGACATCGCGACCCGCGGGTACTGCCACGCGGGCAACTCGGACTTGGGCAACCGGTCTTCGCGCGCGGTCAGCCAGTTGACCGTGTGAAGCAGTAACTTCTCCTGCGCCGGTTTCAGTTCCGGGCCGCCGAACACGTGGCCGCTGCCGAACACGACCGTCCGCTGCGTTGGCCGGTCGCCGTGCTCGGCGGCTTGCATCAAGCCCAGCGCGGCAGCGGTGTCGAACGGATTGAGGACTGCGGCCAACTGTCGCGATTCGTAGTCCTCGTACACCCACGACGCGGGAATCTTGTTCTCGACAGCCACGCCGATGGTGAACGGACCGCGTTTCTCCTCGTCGCTCGTGCCCTTGCCCGCGTCGCCTTTCGCGGGCGGGTCGAACTCCGGGGCATACACCAAAATGCGGCGCTGGCCGCGTGGCAGAATCAGTGGGAACGGGCGCAGTTCGTTCCAACTGTTGGGCGCGGTCTGCACGAGTTCCGCCGCGAACGGTTGCCGCGCCTGCGCGGCCGGGGTCAACGAGACCGGGCGCACGGCACGGAACCGGAGTTCAAGCGCGTTCTCGGCGGTGCGCCCGGTCAGCCGGACCGCGTTCGCAATCGGGTTGGGCTTGAGCTTCGCGTCGGCCGCGGGCGATTCGGTGAACGTCAGGGGCGGCACCTCGACCGGGCCGCTCCCGAACCGGTCGGACGTGAGAGATTTGGTCTCCCCGTCGAACAGAACCACCGTGCGGCCAAGTACGATCCCGCGATCGGTGAGCAACTTCTCAAGCTCTTCCGGCTGCGCGGTCAGCGATGTGCTCAGTTCTTTGTTCACCCGCGCGTTGAACTCGGGTAACGACTCTCCCTGTTCGGGTGCGAATTGCGGCGAGATCGGTCCGAGGCACGCGAGCACGGGCTTGCCCTGCTTCATGAATTCCTTGGCGACCTGCGCCTGTTCCGCACTCAGCGAGTGCAGTTCGGGGTCGATCTCCTGCCCTTCGAGCGCGTCCTCGGTAGTGAACCGCGAGACGATGAGCAGGTCCACATCAGCCAGTTGCTTCGTCAGTTTGGCGGACACGTCCGTCATCCGGCGGTACTGCAGGTGCCGCTCGTCCTTCAGATTTTCGACCAGTCGCTTTTCAAGTTCCTTCTGGTTCCGCTCCGCTTCGGTGAACCGTTCCCGTGCGCGCTTGGTCAGTTTCTCAACAACTTCGAGGATCTGCGGCTCGAAGTCTTCGGGCGGAGTGCCGACCACATAGTCGGAGTACGCGAGTACCCGCTCGGCCCAGGGCTTCCCCTTCGCCTCCGCGATTTTCTTGGTGTCGGCGTCGCGCACGTTGCGCTCGGCGCGGGCCGAACGAAGGGTCGCGTTCGCGCTCCGAAGTTCCGCTTCCAGTCGCTCAAGCGTACTCTCTTCGGCGGTGTCCGCGGCCGGTTTCGGGCCGCCGGGCGTTCCCCACTTCTTCAGCACGATGTCCGTGACGTCGAACCCGGCGTCGGTGAGCGCCTTCCGCAACCCGACCATGCCGTACCGTGCGCGCCAGCCGTCGCCCCGCGTCGTACCCAGCGCCTCGTGAACGACGCACACCGCGACCTTCGGGCGGCGTTCTTGTACCGCGAGCACGCGCCGCGCGAACGCGTCAATCCCCTGAGGCAGCAGCACCAGGTTGGCACGCCCGCCGTCGGCTTCCTTGCTCGCGGTCTTGTCGAGTTGCATGAACTCGTTGAAAGAGAGCCGCTGCACGCGCTTGTTCGCGTGGAAGAAGATGCCGTTCTCCGGGTCGGCTTCGATAGCGGTTTTCAGTTCCGGCGCGTCCGTCGTGAGCGCGTCGAGTTGGTCCTTGTAACCGAATGCTTCCGTGTCCAACACGACCACCTTGAACTGCGGACCGAACTCGCGGAACCGGTCCACGAGGTCGCGCACCTTCTCCGTTACCTTCTCCTCGGCGGCCTTCGTGTACGAATCGCGATGGGGCGCGAGCCGCCCGAAGTTGTGTGTCTGGTGAACGACGATCGTGGTCGGTGCGGCCGCGCGAATCTTGCTCAGATCGGCGGCGAGTTCCGGGGGCAGTGTGAACCGCTGGTCGCGGGTGCAGTCATACCGCCCGGAGTGAGTGAACGAGTAGCAGTTCACCAGAACGAGGAGGACGATCGCGGCGACCGCGCCGACGGTCGCGGTGGTGCCAGCCGCGGCGCGCCCGCTCGCGCCGGCGAGCAGCCCAACGACATCGACGAGCAACGCGAGTACGACCGCGGCCAGACCAGCGACAAGCGCCCACGCGGCCCCTTGTGCGAGGCTGCCGTGCGCGCCTTTGGTTGCGGCCCCGAGTACGTTGGGGATCGTCTTCCACCCGGCCCACGAGTTCAGATCGACGGACGGGAACGAGGCCACTGCGAGCGCGACTCCGGTCACGACCACGGCGAGGCCGGTCAGACCCAGTGCGCGGACAAGGAACCGGAACCGGCTGCCCAAAGTCGTTCGTTGGCGTGTATCGGCCATAGCGTGTTCGGTGTTCGGTGTTCGGTGGGTGTTTGGTTAGCTGCAAGCCGAATGCGAGCGTTGCATCACCGCAGTCGTCGCGCCTCCAGGCTGCGCACGGTCAGGTACAGGCAGCACAGCGTGACGGTGACGTACAGCACGAGCGGGCGCGTGTCGATCACGCCGCGGGTGAAGTCGCGGCGGAAGTGTTCCGGCACGCTGAGGTAGTACACCAGCGCGTCCCAGTCGCTCCCCGAATCGACCTGCCACCGCAGCGCCGCCGGCAGCACGAACCCCAGCCCGAGCAACAGCGACAGCATCCACGCGACCAACTGACTCTTCACCCAACTGGAGACGAGCAACCCGAGCGCGAGGAACATCGCACCGGCGAGTACCATGCCGAGATACGACGTGAGGATCGGGCGCGCGTCGATGTTCCAGGTGAGGTGAACGAGGTGCCGCGCGTCATACGTGGCGTGCAGGTAGCCGCCGGCGGCCGCGAGCGCTACTCCGCTCACTCCCAACAGAAGCACGAGCCGCCCGTTCAACGCAAACCAGAAGCCGAGTTTCGCCATCCCGATAAACAGGATGCCAACGACAAGCATGGCCGCGAAGAGCGTGACGTTCCCTTGCCAGTCCGCCTTCAGGTCCGCCAGCACGGGGATGTAAACGAGCGTGGTACTCCACAGCAGTAGGTAGAAGGCAAAGCACGCGACGAACTTGGCGAACACAACCTGCCAGTCGCGTATCGGCGCGGTGAGGAGCGATTCAAGGGTGCCGGTACCGCGTTCCTCCGCGATCAACCTGGACGTGATGATGCCCGTCACCGCGGGGAACAAACCCCAGAACAGCACGCCCGCGACGAGCACATCTTGCGGATTTTCGGCCCCGCCGAGCATCACCTGCATCGGGTACTCGATGCCGCGCGGCCCCTTCTCCGTGAGCAATCCGACCACGAGCCAGAACAGCAACCCGTTCAGCACGAGGAAGCCGAACAGCGCGACGTACCCGATCGGCCCCGTGAAGTACGCGGCAAACTCGCGGCGGATCAGACTGCACGTTGCTCGCATTGTTGGCTCTCGTTCCGCTTACTGCACTCGCCGGGAACCAGGGTCTCACGACCCTGGCTACGACCAGCCGCCCCATCCGGGGCTGAAAACAGAAAACCGATTCTTAGCCCTGGAAGGGCGGCTGTTCGTAGCCAGGGTCGTGAGACCCTGGTTCCGGCAAGCCCGCGGCGGTCAGATTCCCTCTTGGCCGGTCAACTGCACGAAGATGTCTTCGAGCGGCTTGTTCTTGTGCCGCTGGCGCACGGCGGCGAGCGACCCGTCTTCGACTACCTGCCCCTGGTAGATCACGATGACCGAGTCGCACGTCGCTTCGACTTCGCTCAGGATGTGCGTGGACAGCAGCATCGTGTGCATCTGCCCGAGTTCGCGCATCAGTTTGCGTGTCTCGCGGATCTGCGACGGATCAAGGCCCGCGGTGGGTTCGTCGAGGATCAGCACCGGCGGGTCGGCGAGCAGCGCGTCGGCCAAGCCCACACGCTGCCGGTAGCCCTTCGACAGCGTACCGATAATCTGCCGGCTCTCGTCCTTCAGCCAACAGCGTTCGAGTACGTAGCCTATGCGCTTCTTGCATTCGGTGCGGCTCAGACCTTTAAGCCCGCCACGGAAGCGGAGGTATTCGTCAACCCGCATGTCACCGTAGAGCGGGCAGCTTTCGGGCATGTAGCCGATGCGCCGGCGGGCTTCGATCGGATCCCAGAACACGTCCTTGCCGCCGATGGTGGCCTTGCCGGAACTCGCGGTGAGGAACCCCGCGAGGATTCGCATCGTGGTGGATGTGCCGGCCCCGTTGGGGCCGAGGAACCCGACCACCTGGCCCTTCTCGACGGAGAACGACACGTCGCGCACGGCATGGTATTCGCCGTAGTACTTGGTGAGGTGTTCGACGACGATCAATGGCGCGCCCTCTCGACATTCCGCGTGCGTCCGTCAAGCTACACGGTTAAGGCGCGGTGCGAAGCCTGGCAAGGGCGCGAACGGGGGAGGTTGCCGTGAAACGCCGCCGCCCGCGACGAATCGCGGGCGGCGTGTGGGTGTGGTTCACTTCGCAGGCGGCGGTTGGTCACCGTCCGGTTTCGCCTCGTCAAGCGGCGGCAGCGACGGGCTGCGCTGCGGCCGGCCCTTCCGCTCGCGGGTATGGTCGAGCGGTGTGTCTTTATCGACGAACTGAAACAGGATGCCGGTGTTTTCCGTGTACGGGGACCGCTTCCGCCGCAGTTTCGGGGTTTCGTCGCTCACGTCTGCGCCTCCCGGAGTAACAATACGGTGTCTGCTACCCACGCATTATCGCAGTACAACTCGACGAGATAAACCCCGTGTAAGGCAAATTTGCACCCTTCGATGGTGATCGCCAACTGACGCAGTACACTCCGATCGGTGAAATGCACGAGGTAGACGTTCGTGTTGTAAACGAGTTGGTAGGTGTTTGCGTTGCGCACGTCGATGTGACACCGCACGGTGCCCAGACCGCCGCGCAGTTGCGCGAAGCAGACGAACGACGGCTCAACGTGCGGGTACTGACGAGGGCGTAGGGCGTCGAGCAGCGCGTACAGGTTGAAACTGTCTCCCTCGACATCAACCTCTTCGCACAGGTACAGCGCCTTCGCGCTCGGTATTCCCGGCATCGCTCTTTCCTGGTACGAAACCGGGAGGCTCTCGCCTCCCGGTGTGCCCGCGACGCCGCAAGCGGCACGATTCAACCTCAGTCGCGGCGCCCGCCGCGCCCGCCACCGCCTCCGCGAGGGCCACCACGGTCGCCACCGCGCCCGCCGCGATCACCACCACGGTCACCACGGTCACCACCACGGTCACCACGGTCGCCACCACGGTCGCCACCACGGTCGCCACCGCGATCACCGCCGCCCGCGTCGCCTTCGCTCGGGGCGAGCAGCGCCTTACGCGACAGCTTCACGCGGCCCTGGTCGTCGATCGCGATCACCTTCACTTGAACCTTGTCGCCGATGTTGACCACATCCTCGGGCCGTTGGACGAACCCCGAATCGAGTTCGGACACGTGACACAGCCCGTCGCGGCCCGGTGCGATCTCGATGAACGCGCCGAACTCCTTGATCGAAATCACCTTCCCATCGTACACCGCGCCGACCTTCACCTCGGCAGTCAAGCCTTCGACCATGCGCCGGGCGGCTTCCACGCTCTCCGCGTTGGCCGACGCGATCGATACGGTGCCGTCGTCTTCGATGTCGATCTTCGCGCCGGTCTCTTCCTGAATCGCGCGGATCATCTTCCCGCCGGGGCCGATCAGCTTGCCGATCATCTCGGGGTTGATCTTCAGTTGAATGAGCCGCGGCGCGAACGGGCTGATGTCCTTGCGCGGGGCCGGGAGCGTCGCGAGCATCACCTTCAGGATTTGCAGCCGGCCCTCCTTCGCTTGTTCCAGCGCGCCGCGGACCACAGCTTCGGTGACGCCGTCGAGTTTGATGTCGAGCTGAACGCCGGTGATGCCCTTCTGCGTGCCGGCGACATTGAAGTCCATGTCGCCGTAGTGGTCTTCGTCGCCCTGGATGTCGGTCAGCAGCGTGAAGTGATCCTTCTCCATCACCAAGCCGACCGAGATGCCGGCGACCGGGCGCTTGATCGGCACGCCCGCGTCCATCAAGGCCAGCGTGCCGCCGCAGACGCTCGCCATGCTCGACGAACCGTTCGACTCCAGAATTTCGGACACGAGGCGGATCGTGTACGGGAACCGTTCCCGTGGCGGGACGACGGCCTTCAGTGACCGTTCGGCCAGCATGCCGTGACCGATCTCGCGGCGCCCGGGGGCGCGGAGTGGCTTGCACTCACCGACCGAGTACGGCGGGAAGTTGTAGTCGAGCATGAACTTCTTCGAGTACTCGTCTTGGAGGCCGTCCACCTTCTGCTCGTCGCCGACGGTGCCGAGCGTGACGACGACCAGCGCCTGCGTTTCGCCGCGCTGGAAGACCGCGGTGCCGTGCGTGCGGGGCAGCACGCCGACCTCACCGGATACGGCGCGCAGTTCCTTCGGTGCGCGGCCGTCGATGCGGGTTCCGCCGAGCGTGATCTCGCGGAATATGCGCTCGCGCACCACGCCCAAGGCGCCGGACACTTGCGCACTCGTGTACTTCGGGTTCGTCTCGCCTTCGGGCACGTACACCTTCTTGATCTCGTCCTTCAGCACGTCGAGGGCTGCGTTGCGCTCCTTCTTGCCCTTCGTGAGATACTTCTCGCGATAGGTGTGGCCGTACTTGCCGTAGAGTTCCTCCGCGAGCGGGTTGTCCGGGGTCGCGGGCGGAAGCACCTTCGCGGGCAGCCCGGCTTCGGTGCGGAGTTGCTCAATCGCGTCGATCAGAACGGCGCACTGCTTGTGCGCTTCCATGATCGCGTCGCCCATCTCTTGCTCAGGAATCTCGCGTGCGAACCCTTCGATCATGCAGACCGCGTCACGGGTCGCGGCCACGATCAGGTCGAGATCGCTCTCTTCCATCTGCGTCGCGGTCGGCAGGACGATGAGTTGGCCGTTAACGCGTCCGAGGCGGAGACCGCCGTAGGGCTTCAGGAAGGGAATGTGCGAGACGTGCAGCGCGGCCGAGGTGCCGATGAGCGCGAGCATGTCCCCGTCGTTCTCCTTGTCGGAGGAGATGACGGTGCAGTGGATCTGCACTTCGTTGTAGTAGTTGGTCGGGAACAGCGGGCGAGAAGGGCGGTCGATGAGGCGTGAGGTGAGCGTTTCTTTTGTACTCATGCGCGTTTCGCGCTTGATGAACCCGCCGGGGTACTTGCCGGCGGCGTAGGTACGTTCGCGGTACTCGACTTGAAGCGGGAAGAAGTCGCGTCCGGGGATCGGTGACCCCTCGACGGCCGCGACCAGTACGCAGGTTTCCCCGTAAGTTACGAGGACGGACCCGTGGGCCTGTTTCGCGAGTTTCCCGGTTTCGAGCGTGAGAGTTTTACCGCCAAATTGACATTCGACACGAGCATGATTGACCGGCACGGATGTGACCCTTTCCGTTGTCCGGCAGGAGCGTTTTGCGAGGTCGCAAGTCGTAAGGTTGTGCCGTCATAAAGTCCCGGTCGGAGCGGACTACGCCGCGTTCCGACTTGACGACTTTTGACTTTACGACTTGAGACGTGCCGCCAAAGGCGGGGCGGGGTTACTTACGGAGGCCGAGTTTCCCAATGACTGCGAGATAACGCTCGCGGTCCGTCTGGCGCAGGTACTTGAGCAGGTCGGCGCGCTGGCTGACCAGCTTCAGCAGCCCGCGACGGCTGGAGAAGTCTTTCTTGTGCGCCCGCATGTGCTCGGTGAGGGAGTTGATCCGCTTCGTGAGCAAGGCGACCTGCACTTCGGGCGACCCGGTATCGGAGTCGGCCCGCCGGAACTGCGTGATGAGTCCGGACTTCTCTTCCTTCGTGATCGACATCGTCCCGGTCTCCGCTAACCCCGCCGCGTCGCACTCCTGCCATCAGTTACGAAACGACGTTAAATTACACACTTCTTCTGGATTTATGCAATGTACCGGCGGACGACTAGGTGACAAGGGCGGAAAATGCGGCGAAGGCGCCTCGCAACATATCCCTGTCGCCGCGTGTCTCCAGCCGTTCGAGGATTGCGGTGAGTTGGCCGACGGCGGTACAGAGCAGCGACCCGGTTCGGCACACCGTCGCGAGCCAGGTTCTAGCGCTTGATTGCAGGCCCAAAGCCGCTTGTTTCCTTGGGGTTGTGCGCCGGTGGATCCTTCTTGCCCGCGAGGCCGTCAACAACGACCTGCCGCATCTCCTCCGCGGTGCCGCTGAACGTCTGCCGCAGGTAGGGTTCAAAGTGGTGGAACCGCAACGGCAGGCGGGCCGGGCCGTCGTCCGCGGTTTCAGCGGCGAATTGCACCCAAGTGCCGTTCGCGTAGAGGAAGACCAACAGGTTCCCCCGACGGATCGGCGCGAACGCTCCCTCCTTGCTGTCCGCGAAGATCACGACTGTCTGCTTGACGGCCAGACGCTTGAGCAGGTGCGAGGGGCGGTTGTACTCCCGCGCGCCTTCTTTGTCTGCGTCCAGGGCGATGAGCAGCGTCTTGAAGGGAACCTTCCCCTTGAGGTGTTCATCGACCGTCAACGTGGCGGTGCGTTTCTCCGGGTCGAAGCTCTCGACTTTGGCGGTGAAGATCAGTTGGGTTTGGGCCAGGACGCTTTTCATCGAGATCGGGGTCTGGATGTACGCGCTCGCCGGGCGATCCGGCAGGAAGAGACCCAAGGCCAGCAGGACGGCCACGGCCTGAACGAAGCGTTGCCACATGATTGTTCTCCGGTGAACCAGGTTGGAACGAGTTCGCGGAAGACAGTGGACCGCGACATCGCGTTTCATTTTTTCGGCTGGTACTCGGGTCCGAAACCCGGTTCTGCCTTGACTGGCTTTGGCAGCTTGCCCTTGTCGGCGAGGTGATCGACCAGCACCTTGTTCAACTCGGCGGTGGTTCCCTTGAAAGTCGTGCGCAGGTACGGCTCCCCTTGCGCCAGTTGCCAGAGGAGTTTACCGTCGTCCTGCTTCGTACTCTCAAGGCAGAACCAGGAGCCGTTGAGGAATCCGAAGGCGCTGGGGTTCTTTCTCGTGTTGCCTTTGTTGTGCCAGAACCCGCCCGCGTCGTTGATGAAGAGGATCGCCTGTTGGTCGGGTCCGAAGCGTTTGAGCAGTTCGGGCAGGACGCGGATGCCTTCCCACTTTGAATCGGGATCGACCTTCCAGACCACGTTCATGCTGCGCTGCTCTAACTTGCCCTTGATGTCCTTCTCCACTTCGAACACCAGGCGTTTCTTGTCGGGATCGAACTTCGTGACCTTCACCTGGACGATCTGCGTGCCGTCCTTCACGAACAGTTCCAACGAGGAGGTCGCCTTGATGACCCCTCGCACCTCGGAGGCGGATCCGATCAGAACGGCGACCAGCAGGAGGATGCCGCGAGTGAAAGCCTTCATTGCGCGCTCCCTGAACCGGACTGCGGCCCCCGGTCCGGTGCAGCGCCTGGCCCGCTCCCCCTGGCGCACAACTCGCCGCACCGCCGCTTGGCGTACTCCCACGCCGAGAACCGCTCCCCCGCCGGCGGCGAGACGATGTACGGGTCGTCACCGAATGAGGTGTACCAGCCGTACAGTCTTTCGGCGCTCATGCCGGGCTGGAAGTGCTCGGCCAAACTCATGTCCACCAACCGGCGAGCGGCCGCGACCGACTCGGCCCAAGTCGAGTATTCGGAGTGCGTGTACGTCTCCTCCTCGTCCATGTAGTGGGAGTTGTCCGCCACACGCACGACGAACATAACGCCTCCCCTCCGCCGCCGAACTCTGTTGATGCCGGTCGGCATAACTCGGGTTGTCGGTGGTTGGATGCTACCCCGAACCGATGGAGGTGTCCACAAGGACCTCACACTCACTCGCGTGCTGGCTTGGTGTTATGCCAACCGGCGCTCGCAACCGGTTGCCTTGAAGGGGGTGCGCAAGAAAAGTGGCGCCCTCGGCGGTCTTGGTCATTCCGTTACCACCATTTGACTTCCGAACGGGGTAGCGTCTCCCACTTCACTTTCCCTTCTGGTATCTTCAACCTCACAGCCACCCACTAGAGATCCCGCCTCATGAACCCAGCCTACACCCTCTCCGACGCCGCGACCGTGTTCAGCCCGTCGCTTGTGTTCTTCCCGGAACTCATTCGCAAGAACATCGCGCGTGTGATCGAGATGGCCGGCAGCCCGTCCCGGCTTCGCCCGCACGTGAAGACGCACAAGACGGTCGAGATCGCGAAGATGCTCCTCGACGCGGGCGTGACGAAACACAAGTGCGCCACAATCGCCGAAGCCGAGATGCTCGCGACCGCCGGCGCGCCGGATGTGCTGATCGCGTACCCGCTGGTCGGGCCGAACATCAATCGCGCGGCGGCTCTGATTCGCAAGTATCCAGCCACGAAGTTCTCGGCACTGATCGACGACCCGAACATGACACGCGAGCTTTCCTCCGCGATGAGCGCGGTCGGGGTGCAGATCGGCGTGCTACTCGATCTGGACGTGGGCCAGCACCGTACCGGGATCGCGGTCGGACCGGCGGCACTCGCGCTTTACGAACTGGCCGGTTCGCTGCCCGGTCTCACGCCGAACGGCTTCCAGCTTTACGACGGCCACAACAACCAGCCCGAACGCACCGAACGCGACAAGGCCGTGCGCGAGTTTATTCAGCCTGTGTTGGACCTGCGAGCAAGTGCCGAGAAGAAGGGCATCCCGGTTCCGCGACTCGTGTGCGGCGGCACGCCGAGCTTCCCGGTCTACGCCGCGATGACCGACGTTCCCGGGGTTGAGTGTTCGCCCGGGACGTTCGTGCTACACGATGCGGGCTACGGACCGAAGTACGCGGACCTCGCAGGCATCACCCCGGCCGCGGTACTGATCACGCGCGTGGTGAGCCGGCCGACCGCGAATCGCGTCACGCTCGACCTGGGGAACAAGTCCGTCGCGGCGGACCCTGTGCTGGAGAAGCGAGTCACGCTGCTCGACTTCCCCGAATACAAGACGGTCGGCCACAACGAAGAGCATCTCATCGTGGAAACGGCCGGGGCGAGTGCGTACAAGCCGGGCGACTTGGTGTACGCGCTGCCGGGGCACATCTGCCCGACCGTGGCGTTGCACAATCACGTGCTGGTGGCCGAAGGCGGCAAGGTGGTTGGCCGGTGGGACGTGGCCTCGCGCGTGCGAATGCTGACGGTGTGAGGACTTCCGAAACTGTTGCAATTGCGATAGTTGGAACGTATTCGACAGAATCGGTTTTGCAGGTATTGACATTCGCCAAACCGTACGAATACAGTGTCAACTCTGGTCAATCAATGGTCTCTTCACCGCTCGGGAGGCCGCCCGTGTCGAACCGCTTTCGTCCGCAGTTGAACGTGCTCGAAGCCCGCGAAGTTCCAGTTCGCTCTCGTTCCAGTTGGGGGACGGGTCCATCGGCTCGGCGCTGTTCACCCACTTCGACCCTTCGCGCCGTGGCCTCCCATCCGCTACAATGCTCACCACCACACCTCGCGGGTGCCGTCGAGCCGGTCTGGACACGAACTCGTCCCGACACGGAACCGGTGCCGTCACGGAGTACCTCTCAATGCCTAGCCCGTTCCCCGGAATGGACCCGTACCTCGAAACCGCCAAACTCTGGCCCGCCTTCCAGCACCAGTTGCTCGCGTGCCTCTACCAGATTCTCCTCCCGGGACTCGTGGATCGCTACCGCGCGCGTGTTGGCACGCGCACTTACGTTTCCGAAATGCCGTTGTTCACGTCGATCATTCGCGAGCAGTATGCGGAGGAGTACATCGAGATTCGGAACCGCACCGACGGGAAGTTCGTCACGCTGCTCGAAGTGGTCAGCCCCGCGAACAAGACCACGCCCGCCGGGCGGCAAGCGTACCTCGATGCGCGCCAACAAGCCGCCGCGCAGAAAGCCGGGATCGTCGAGATCGACCTGATCATGCAGGGCAAGCCGTTGCTCACGTACTCGCGCGATGGGCTGCCGGAGTACGACTACGCGGTCACCGTGACGCGCTCAAACACGCCCGACCGCTACGAGATTTACACGTCCACGCTTCAGAAGAAGTTGCCAAAATTCAAGCTCCCGCTCGCAGCCGACGACCGCGACGCGCTCCTTGATCTTCAGACCGCGTTCGCGCGCGCCTACGAACTCGGCACCTTCGCGAACCAAGTCGATTACAAGGGCGTGCCCCCGCCCGACGTGCCCTTCACCGACGCCTACCGTACCTGGGCCGAAGTACTCCTGAAGCAGATGAAACTCCGCTGACGCGGAGAGTTCCACGTTTCAAGTTGCGAACAGGAACAACACCCTTCGGTAGACTTTGGGGTTTTCAACTTGAAACTCTGGAACGTGGAACTTCTTGGCGAGGCGCGCATTCTGCGCTGGATCGCGAAAACCAGTCGCTTCTCGGGTGGGGTTATCGGCTCTTGCCGAGTCGGCCTGTTATTCGGATAAACTTCAGTTAACAACGTATAATAACGGCACCCAAGGCGCTCTCATACCCCCTCACCTTCACAGGTGGTGCGGTACGTGGAGCGCGAGAACGGATCGCCCCTGCGACGGATCGCCGGTCGGCTCCCCAGGAGTTCGTCCGCCGTGGGTACTTCCGCACATCTCCCTCAACTTGCCGTTGCTCCGGGCGCGTCCCCGCCGGAAGCCAGACCCCCGCTTCTCTTGCGCCGCCTGCTCGCCAGCGGTGTCATTTCGACTGAGGACTACGACGGTCTCAAGACCGACGACCGACAGTCGGTGGACCGCACTTCGACCGACGACACCCTTCTCGCCGCTCTCATCCGCACCAACTTGCTCACTGAGTTCCAGGCGACGCGCGTGCTCACTGGGCAGTTGCACGGCTTGGTGCTGGGCAACTACCGACTGCTCGATCTCATCGGCACCGGCAGCATGGGGGTCATGTATCGCGCCGAACACCGACAGTTGCGCACCACCGTCGCGGTGAAGGTGCTCCAGCCTTCACCGGAGATCAACCCACGCACGCTCGCGCGGTTCTTCCTCGAATCGCGTGCCGTCGGGCGGTTGAAGCATCCGAACATCGTCGCGGCCATCGACGCGGGCGAGGAACCGACACGCGGTCCCGACTCACCGCCCCTGCCCTATTTTGTGATGGAATACCTTCCAGGTGTGGACCTGGAACGTGCTGCGGCAGCGGTGCCACTGTCGGTCGAGTTCGCGTGTCAGATCGGACACCAGATCGCGGACGCGCTCATTGAGGCGCACCGGCTCGGGCTGATTCACCGCGACATCAAGCCGAGTAACGTGCTGGTGATGCCTGACGGGACGGCGAAGTTGCTCGACTTCGGTTTGACGCGGCTACCGGGCGAAGAACGGATCACTCGCACCGGGGCGCAGCTCGGCACCGTTGGGTATATGGCCCCGGAGCAGGCACGCAACGCCCACACGGTTGACTCGCGCGCCGATGTGTTTGGTCTTGGCTGCACGCTGTTTTATGCGCTCACGGGGCAGGCGCCGTTCGCCGACGCGATGGCCCCGTTCGGCCCGCCGCCGAGCGCCCGCGCACTTCGCGCAACAGTGCCCGCGGACCTGGACGCGGTTCTCAGCAAAATGATGGCCGCTGACCCAGAGCAGAGGTACGCAACCGCTGAGGCCGTGATGCGGGCGCTGGTTTCGTTTCTCTCGCCACACGCCATCGGGCTGACCGCGGCCGCCGCGCCTTCCTTCCCGTCCGCGTCGCAGGTCGGACTGCCGCTGACCACACACACATCACCTGGACGTGTGCTCATTGTGGATGACCAGCAGGACATCCGTCGGCTGTGCCGCGTCGCACTCGGGGCCGAGGGGCTGGAATGCGATGACGTGGGCAACGGGCCGGATGCCGTCGCGCTGGCTGGCTCGCACGCTTACGATCTCGTACTGCTCGATGTAGACCTGCCCGGTTTCAGCGGCGAAGAGGTACTCCGGCAGTTGCGCCAGCGCCCGCCGATGCAGAACCTCAAGGTCGTCATGTTCTCGGGCGCCGCGAGCGGCGACGAACTATCCCGCCTCATGCTCGCGGGGGCGGACGACTTCCTCACCAAACCGTTCAGCGTGATTCAACTGCGCGCGCGGGTAAAAACCGCGCTCCGACTGAAGGAATCGCAGGACCGATCCGACGTACTCAACCGCAAACTACTCACCGTGAACGCGGAACTGGAACAGGCGGTGGAAGCCCGCGATAGCGAACTGATCCGCGCCCGCAATGGACTGGTGCTCGCGCTCGCGAAACTGGTGGAACACCGGTCTGCGGAGACCGGCAAGCACCTACTCCGGTTGCAGCGGTACTGTCGCGTACTCGCGGAGGCCGCCGCAACGGTGCCTGCGTACACCACGACCATCGACGCGAACTTCATCCGCGTACTGGAAGACGCGTCGCCGTTGCACGACATTGGCAAGGCCGCACTGCCCGACCACATCCTGAACAAGCCCGGCCCGTTCGAGCCGGGCGAGCGGATTCTGATGCAGTCGCACACCAGCATCGGCGCGGACACGTTGCACGAAGTCGCGCGGCAGCACCCGTTCGCAACCGGTTTTTTGCACGTCGCCATCGACATCGCGAGGAGCCACCACGAGCGATGGGACGGCACCGGCTACCCGGACCGGCTCGCCGGCGAGGGCATCCCCCTCGTCGCTCGCCTGGTTGCGATTGCTGACGTGTACGACGCCTTGCGGAGCCGGCGCGTGTACAAGCCGGGGCTATCGCACCACACCACCGTGCTAACGATGACCGACGGTTCGCCCGGCCACTTCGACCCCAGTTTGTTGGACGTCTTTCTCCGAGTTGCCTCGCAGTTCGACCGCGTCTTCCGCGACGCCGGCGAGTGAGCCACACGGGTCGATCAAGGGCGTATGAGCTGTGCGTGACTGTTTTCCCGCGAGACGCCGAGACGCTGAGACGATTTTCGTTGACATCTTCCCGTGAATCGCCAAAACTCGTCTTTGTATGCCCTAAAACTCTCCTCATTAGGGTTTCCCATGTCCATCATCCGCTTTCGTACGATTCGCGCCGGGTTTACGCTTATTGAGTTACTGGTCGTGATCGCCATTATTGCGATCCTGATTGGGCTTTTGCTACCAGCCGTGCAAAAGGTGCGCGAGGCGGCCTCACGCATGAAATGCTCCAACAACCTGAAGCAAATTGGGTTGGCGTTGCATGGTTACCACGACCAGACGGGCAACATCCCGCCGTGGGCGTACGACTTCAACCCGGCCCCGACGGGCAACGCGTTGGGCGCTCAAACTCAGGGTCACTCGCCTTTGACCCTGCTCCTGCCGAACGTCGAGCAAGGGAACCTTGTCCAGGGCACCACGGGAACCAAGACCGACCTGTCGGTGATCGATTTGCGCAACCTGCCGTCCCCCACGGGCAGCAACCCCTCTGGGTCGTCGCGTGTGAAGACCTTCGAGTGCCCATCGGCCCCGCTCCGAACGCCCGACTACGGACCGTATTTCGCTTCACAGGGGCTTCCGAACGGAGGCGTCCTCCTCGGCCCAACGGACTACGCCGCAGTGCGCGGTTACCACAACAACTTCCGCAATGCGTGCGCGACGACAAGCCCCGCAGCCCCTTCCACAAGTTCCAGCGTTGGGAGTGACAACGGCGGCATGTTCGGGATCAAGGGCACGATGGCGAACGGGATGCTGACGGCCGGGAGGATCAAGCTAACCGACGTGACGGATGGCCTGTCGAACACGGTCGCGTTCGCCGAGGACGCCGGGCGGCATCAGGTCTACCTTGGCCGGACGCCGGTCACGCCCAACGCAGTCAATCAGGCGGGGTGGACGCTTAACAGTGCGTGGGCCGACTACAACACGGCGATTTTCATCCGCGGCACCAACGGGACGAGTCTCACGCCGGACAGCGGCTGCAACGCCATCAATGTCGCCAACGTGAACCAGATGTACTCCTTCCACACAAGCGGTGTCATGACGCTCCGCGGCGATGGCTCCGTGCTGTTCCTGAAGGACGCGACGGCGCCTGGCATCATCGCGGCGCTCGCCAGCCGGAACGGTGGCGAGGTTGTCGTGGACAACTGAGTACACAAGTCGCAGGGGACCGGTTTACGTGAACCGGTTCCGTTCTTTTGGCGAACCTCACTCGCGCTCGTGAGTCGATCATGCACTGTCTCCGCTTTCGCTTGCTCGGGATCGGGTCGCTCCTTGCGCTCACGAGCATGATCAACCTCTCGTGTTCCCCGCCCAAGGCGCTCAACCCCGTGCGCGGCAAAGTTGTTCACAAGGGCCAACCACTCGCCGGCGCGCTGGTTACGTTCCACTCAAAGGGGAAGGTGGACGTGAACACGATCCCTTCGACCGGGTTCACCGAGGCAGACGGCACGTTTGCCCTGACGACCGGGACCAAGGGAGGAGCGCCAACGGGCGAGTACCTCGTCACGATCATCTGCTCCGAAACGGTGCCCGCCAAGAAGGGCGTGATCTCGACGGGACCACCCGAAACGCAAGACCGACTAAACAGCGCCTACTCGGACAAGGACGCCTCCAAGATCGTCGTCACGGTCAAACCAGGTGAGAACCAACTCGAACCGTTCGATCTGAAATAGCGCCCGGCGCTTGGCGCCAGGAAAACAGATTGGGTGGACGCGGGGGCTTAAGCCCCCGTGAGCATTTCACGATCCGCGTTGCACAGCGCGCGGCCCAACGTATGATGGAATAATTGTTTCGTTCCCTCGTGCCCGCGAACGCGGGAAAGGCTCACTTTGATGGCCAAGCCCCCCGACCGTCGCGGCCCCGACGCATCCGACATCAACCCAGTCTGGAAACTCCACGACGCGTTCGAGACCTACGGCATCAAGAACTGGGGTAAGGGGTACTTCGGGATCAACAAGAGCGGGCACGTCACCGTTCATCCAGACAAGGATCCCGAGCGCAGCATCGACCTCAAAGACCTCGTCGATCAGATCCACACACGCGGCATCCAGCCGCCAATTCTGCTCCGCTTCACGGACATCCTCCAACACCGCATTGGCGAGATCGCCAACGCGTTCGAGAAGTCGCGCACCGAATACGGCTACACCGGTGACTACCACTGCGTGTACCCAATCAAGGTGAACCAACAGCGGCACGTCGTCGAGGAGGTGCTGAACTTCGGCAAGGGTCACAACTTCGGCCTGGAAGCCGGGAGCAAACCGGAACTTCTCGCGGTGCTGGCGCTCACCAACGGCCTGGACACGCCCATCATCTGCAACGGGTTCAAGGACGACGAGTTCATCCGAATGGTGGTGATGGCGCGCAAGATCGGCAAGAACATCATCCCCGTGGTCGAGAAATTCACGGAACTCGAACTGCTCGTGAAGTACATGGAAGAGCTGGGCGTGCGTCAGCCGATTGGCGTGCGGGTGAAGCTTGCGTCGCGCGGTAGCGGGCGCTGGCGCGGCTCCGCCGGCTACCGCTCCAAGTTCGGCCTCACGCTCACCGAAGTGCTGGAGGCTTACGAATACCTCAAGAGCAAGGATCTGGGCGACTGCTTTCAGATGACGCACTTTCACATGGGTTCGCAGGTGTCGGACATCCGCAAGGTGAAGGACGCGCTCTCGGAAGCGGCCCGCGTGTACGTCGAGCTTTATCGCCTGGGTGCGGGGTTGAAGTACATCGACGTGGGTGGCGGTCTGGGCATCGACTACGACGGCTCGCAGACCGCGTTCGAGAGCAGCACGAACTACACGCTTCAAGAGTACGCGAACGACGTGGTGTACCGAATCAAGAGCGTGTGCGACGAAGCCGGTGTGCCGCACCCCGCGATCATCTCCGAGAGCGGCCGGGCGGTGGTCGCATACCACTCGGTACTCGTGTTCGACGTGCTGGGAACGTCCGACTTCGACAAATGCACCGCGCCGGAGTCGTTGCCCGAAGACGCCCCGGAACCGATCCTCGACCTGTACTCCAACTTCAAGGATCTGAACAAGAAGAACTTCCTGGAATACTACCACGACGCCGTGGATCAGATGGAGAAGACGCTTTCGCTCTTTAGCTTGGGCCACCTCACGATTGAGCTTCGCGCACTGGCGGAGCGACTCTACTGGGCGTTTGGCCGCAAGTTGCAGCGCATCGTCCGCGACCTCGACTACGTGCCGGAGGAACTGAACGGTTTGGACAACATGCTTTCGGACACCTACTTCTGCAACTTCTCGGTGTTCCAGAGCATGCCCGACTCGTGGGCGATCAAGCAGTTGTTCCCGATCATGCCGATTCACCGATTAACGGAAGCCCCGACCCGTCGCGGGGTGCTGGGCGACATCACGTGCGACTCGGACGGCAAAGTTGATCAGTTCATCGACCTGCGAGACGTGCGCAACACGTTAGAACTGCACCCACACATCACCGACGAGCCGTACTACCTTGGCGCGTTCTTGCTGGGCGCGTACCAGGAGATTCTGGGCGACCTCCACAACCTGTTCGGGGACACGAACGCGGTCCACGTATCGCTGGCCGACGATGGCACGGCGAGCATCGACTCGGTGGTGAAGGGCGACACCGTGACTGAGGTGTTGAACTACGTGCAGTACAGCGCGGAGAAGTTAACGGACCGGATGCGGAAGGACGTGGAGAAAGCGGTGAAGCACGGGCGCATCACCGGGGCGGAAGCACGGCAGTTCCTTCGCTTCTACGAGAACGGCCTGGAGGGGTACACGTACCTCGAAGAGCCGACCGCTTGACGCGGTTGGACCATCGGTATCCTGGCAAACGGTTTCAGAAACCCGAGGCTCTGCCATGCTCCCGTTGCGCGCGCGGCACTTGCTCTCCATCGCCGCGGTGCTCGCGGCCCTCACCGTCCGTGCGTGGCCACTTTCGGCGCAGCCGAAAGCAGACGCCAAACTCGCGGAGAAGCTTGCCGCGGTCCGCGACGCGCACAAGGTTCCCGCCGTGTTCGGGGCCATCATTGAGGGCGAGAACGTCGTGACTTTGGCCGCGGTCGGGGTTCGCAAAGCCGACCAGAAAGAGCCGGTCACCGCGGACGATCTGATCCACCTCGGTTCCGACACGAAGGCGATGACGGCCACCGTCATCGCCTTGCTCGTCGAGAAGAAGAAGCTCAAGTGGACGTCCACCATCGGGCAGGTGCTGCCTGGCCTGAAAGGCAAGATCCACGCCGACTACCTCGACGTGACCGTCGCGCAGTTGCTCGCCCACGAGGGCGGGGTGGTGCCGAACGTGGACTGGTGGAGCGGACCACGCAACCAGCCAACCCGCGCGCAGCGAATGGCGCTGCTGCCGGTCATCCTGAAGGATGCTCCGGTCGACAAGCCGGGGACGAAATACGTCTACTCCAACGCGTCGTTCGTCGTCGCGGGCGCGATGGCCGAGGAAGCCGCGGGCGCGCCGTGGGAGGAGTTGATGACGACCACGCTGTTCAAGCCGTTGGGGATGGCTCACGCGGGTTTCGGCGCGCCGGGCAAGAAGGGCGGACTCGACCAGCCGTGGGGGCACAAGTTCGTTGCGGATAAGCTCGACCCGTCACAGGGCGATAACGCACCGGTCCTGGGTCCAGCCGGAACGGTTCACGCCTCGTTGACCGACTGGGCAAAGTTCGCCGCCCTTCACTTGCAGGGATCGCAGGGAAAGGGGAAGTTGCTCAAGCCCGAGTCGTTCACACAGTTGCACACTCCGACGAAGGGCTTCGGGTACTCCGGGGGATGGATTGTCGGTCAGGATGGGAACCTCGCCCACGACGGCAGCAACACGCTTTGGTACGCACGCATCCGCATCCGGCCGAAGCAGAACGTCGCCGTCCTGGCAGCCACTAACTTGGGTGGTGACGAGGGCCGTAAGGCGGTCGCTGAGGCCGAGAAGGTGCTGAGCCAGTACTACCGGGACCAGTTCGAGAACAAGTGACCGGTCCGGCGTGGGCTTTCACATGTCCCCTTTCCGTCTCACGTACACCCTGTCGCGCCGGCAACGGCTCGCGGTCGAGATCATGCCGTGGCTGCCGGCCGTTGCCGCGTCGCTCGGCTTCATGGTCGGGGCCGCGTTCCTCGCGACGACCGCATCCGTATGGTTTCTCTTTTTGCTTCTGATTCCGCCTCTGGTGTACCGCGGGCTGGTCGTGTTCCTCTTCGACCTGATCGTTCGCGGCGGGCGCAGGGTCGAAGTGTTCGTGGACGAAACGCATCTCGAAATCGTTTCCGGCGGCGAGCGGCGAAAGCTCACGCTCGGCGGCATGTTCCAGGTGTTCCGGTCCGGCGACACCTGGACCGCGCTCCACCTCGATGGCTCCGTTCTCACGATTCCGGCCCACGCGATCACATCGGAGCAAATCGAATACCTGAAGTCGTTCACGCGACGCGCCGCGGCGATGCGGACTTGACGAGCCGCTTGCACGCACCCGCGCGCCGGGTTACCCTCAACCTCCACCTATTTCCTTTTCTCTCCTCCGCAGGTGCTGTATGGCCCGCAAATCTTCGCGTCGCTCGTTCCTCAAACAGACTGCTATCGCCGCGCTGCCGGTGTTCGGCGCGCCAATGATTCTTTCCGCTCGCGCACCGAACGAGAAACTCGGTATCGCGGTCATCGGGTGCGGCGGGCAGGGCGGTGGCAACCCCGGCACCGCCGCGAGCGAACGCCTCGTCGCGCTCTGCGACGTTGACGACACGAAGATCGCGGAGGCGATCAAGAAACTCGGCGACAAGGTCAAAGACCCGCCGGTGTTCCACGACTACCGCAAGATGTTCGATAAGCACGCGAAGGACATCGACGTGGTGCTGATCGCGACCCCGGATCACCACCACGCGCCGGCCGCGATTCGCGCCATTCGCGCCGGCAAGAGCGTGTTCTGCGAGAAACCGCTGACGTGGTGCATCTACGAGGCCCGCACGCTCACGACCGAAGCGAAGAAGAACAAGGTTCACACGTCGATGGGCAACCAGGGGCACGCGGGCGAGGGCTACCGTCGGTTGTGCGAGTACATCTGGGCCGGGGCGATCGGTGACGTGACCGAAACGCACAGCCTGATGACGCGCAACTTCGGCGGCGACAAGGGCCGACCGAAAGGCGAACCGGTGCCTGAAGGGCTTCACTGGGACGAATGGCTCGGCCCGGCGGGGCTTCGCGATTACCACGGCGGGTTGCACGCGTTCGGCTGGCGGAACTGGACCGAGTTCGGCACCGGCACGCTCGGCGACATGGGCTGCCACATTCTCGACGGCACGTTCTGGGCGCTGAAGTTGGCGGAGGCGAAGACGTTCACCATCGAATGCGTCGCACAGACCGGCGGGAGCAAGGAGCAGTTCGCGCAGAACAACCACCTCCGCTGGAAGTTCGGGCCACGCGGGAAGACGCCGGCCGTGACCGTGAACAGCTACGACAGCAAGTGGCCGAAGGAAATCGCGGAGTTGCTCGCGAAGCACGAGGCGAAGGTGGACGGCGGCACGGTGTACATCGGCACGAAGGGCGTGATGGCGACCGACACCTACGGCGGCAACCCTCGCATGCTGCCCAAGAAGGATCACGATGCGTTCCCGGCCCCAGAGAAGACGCTGACGCGATCGAAGGGCGGCGTGAAGGGCGATCTGATCGCGGCGTGCAAGGGCGGCGCGGAGCCGAGTTCGAGTTTCGACTACGCGGGGCCGTTCACGGAGTTCGTGCTGACGGGCACGATGGCGAGCCGCGTCGGTCCGGGGAAGTTGATTACCTGGGACGTGGAGAAAATGACCGCCGACCTGCCGGAAGCGAACGCGATGGTGAAGCGCGACTACCGTAAGGGCTGGGAGGTGTGAGTGAAGAATTGTTTAACGGTCGCCCCTCCGGGCAACGCCGTGAGGGATTTCCTTTAGCCGATCAAGAGTCGGTATTTCCGTCTCTGTTGAGCCGTGGCCGCAACAACCTTCGGTTTGCTCGCCGAAGGTTTGTCCTTGCACATGGATCGATACCACGCCGCTTTCTGGCTTTGCCGTTCGTACGTATCCTTCACCGCAGTTCGCAACTCCTTTTTCAAACCCAGTGGCCGGTCCCGACTCATCGCGTCTCGAAACACCTGCAACGCCACACTCACGCTGCTGCGTTCGGGACCGATCCCGGCCGAGATCTGCTCCGAGGTCACGGCCCAATCGAAAGATGGCAAGGCGTTGAATGTGCAAGGCGCGCGCTTGTGGCCGTGGGTCGATGACCGTACACAGCGGTGCGTCCGATCTGATCGCGGAGTGCGTGACGATCATGGAGTACAATGGCAGCGCCGAAGACATCGCCCGCTGCACGCACACGCACCCGACGCTGAGCGAAGCCGTCGGCGAAGCGGCACGCATGGCGTGGAGCGGCCAACCGCTGAACTCGTAAGGGCGCGACGATGGCACTCGACGAGCGTGCGTGGCTTCTGGCCTTTGACCCCGCGGCGACCTACCCCCCGGCCCCCTCCCTAAAGGGAAGGGTAGTAACGCTCGCTCCGCTCGCGGGGATCGGCACGCGTTTCGTCCGCGAGCGCAGCGAGCGGTTGTCTTCCTTCCCTTTAGGGAGGGGGACGGGGGGTAGGTCTTAGGAGACTCCATGCGCCCGACCGAAATGTTCAAGTTCTGCCCGCGATGCGGTGCCCCTCGCGCGGCCGAAAACGTCGGGCAGACGCCGCTACGCTGTACCGCGTGCCAGTTCACCTTCTACTTCAACCCCGCGGTCGCGGCGGCGGCGTTCGTGTCACGGCCCGACGGGCGCGTGCTGTTCATCCGGCGCGCGCACGAACCAGCCGCGGGCAAACTCAGCATCCCCGGCGGGTTCATCGACTTCGGCGAAACCGCCGAAGACGGGCTCCGCCGCGAGATCCGCGAAGAGGTCGGGCTGGAGGTCGAGAACATCCGCTTCATCATGTCGGCCCCCAACGCGTACCTCTACCGCGACGTAACGTACCCAGTGGTCGACTTGGTGTTTACCGCGGTCGCGCTCACCCCGGACGCGGCCGGGGCGTTCGACGGCGTTGCGAGCATCGAGTGGCACCTCCAACGCGATGTGAATCCGGACGAACTCGCGTTCCCATCGATGCGCGTGTCGCTGACTGCGGTTCGAGCCGGAATCGCCTAGCGTCTGGCGTCGCGTGTCGCAGTTAGGTAGGATGATTCTTGCGCTGTCATCCCCCATCATGTTCTGTGGTTTTTGCCGCTTCGCCGCGGGAGTGCCGAATGTCCGTGTCGTACACGTGTACCAACCCCGAGTGCGGGGTGACGCTGAAGACGCCCGCCCGCATACAGGTCGGCAAATCGGTCAAGTGCCCGAAGTGCACCAAAATGTTCGTCCCGGAACCGGGCGAGAAAGAAGCGCCGACCGGTGTGGGCGCGCTCAAACTGGTCGATGAGCCGAAGAAACCCACCGCTCCCGAACCACCCAAGAAGCCGTTCGAGGACGATGACGAGGACGACGCGTCGGTCAAGAAGGGATACGGCGTCGTCGGCGAGACGGACAAAGAGAAAGAAGACGCCGAGAAGAACAAGCCGAGTTTCAACGAGGTTCAGGACAAGTTCAAGAAGAGCACCCGCGGCCCCGCGATGTCGCTCCTGGTTATGCCCAGCAACCTGCTCACCCTCGAAGGGCTAATCACGGGAATCGCAGGTATCGGCATGTTCATGTACGGCATGTGGCCGCTCGTCTTCAACGATGCACCACCCGGCGAGGAAGAGACCGAGGAAGCGATCATCTACATGATGCTTGGCGTTGTGACCCTGTTCTGGGGCGCTCTGGTCTGTTTCGGCGCCAGCCAGATGCAGGAACTGGCGTCGTACCCGTGGGCGATGGTCGGAGCGATCATGGGCGTCATCCCGCTGCTGGTCGGTATCTACGGCATCGTCATGCTCCAGAACCCGAAGGTGAAAGACGGCTTCGAGGAGGGCGAGGGCGGGGTGGACGAAGAAGAGGAAGAGGAAGACGATGACGATGACGACGATGACGACGATGACGAGAAGGCCAAGAAAGGAAGGAAGAAAAGCAAAGAGAAAGAAGGCGCCGGGAAGAAGCTGACGAAGAAAGCGAGCCGGGACGACGACGACGAATGACGACACCCACAAGGCGGTCGCGGAGCAGTTGCAGGCGATCGCGAAGGAGCTGGCGGAACTCGAACTGCACTCGCGCGAACACCGCGTCGAAATCCTGCACACGGAACTCGCGGCGGCGAAGGACGGCCTCGCCAAGTTCCGCGACAACATCGACCGCACCGCGAAGGAGCGCTACGAGGCGCTAGTGGAGAAGGCGAAGCGTAAAGAAGCCGTAGCACGGCGTTCGGTCTTCAGCCCCTCCGCGGCTACACTATCTGCATGAAACACCTCACTGAACTCTTTGCAACGGTCGCGCATCGCGTCAAGCCGCCGGTCCTCATCGCGCTCGGCCCGCCGTGGCCGGTCGCCAATCTGGTGAAGGCGCTCGGACTTCCCGAAGCCGAAGTCACGTGCGCACAGTTCGACCTGCACCAGACGGACCGCGTTCGCGAGACGATCACCGAGGTCGATGCGAAGGCGGAAGTCGTCAGCGTCGCAGACCTGTGGGACTTGCCGCCGCGGTTCAACACGGTCATCTTCCCCGCGTCCGCGCACGCCGACCGCGAACTGAAACTCGACGTCGTCGAGCAGGGCTATCACGTCCTCGCGCCCGGCGGGTTGTTTCTCACGCTCTCCGAGTACGAGCGGGACAGCCAGTTCGCGAAGCTCCAAAAGAAGATCTTCGGCAAGTGCGGCGAGACGCCGTCGAGCGAACACGGCATGGCGTTCTTCAGCACGAAAACGGATTCGTCCGACGAGCGCCGGCGGCACGAGATGACGTACCACGCGAAGATCGGCGAGGGCGCGCCGATGGAGTTCGTGACGCGACCGGGCACGTTCAGCTACGGGCGGTTCGACGCGGGTTCGCGAGCGATGCTCGAAGTCGCGGAGATCAAGGAACGCGACGGCGTCCTCGATCTCGGCTGCGGGAACGGCGCGATCGGGTGTCTCGCATCTGCGATGGCCGGGCCGAAGGGCCGCGTCACGTTCATCGACAGCAGCCTCCGTGCGATTGCGCTCGCGGAGTTGAACGCGCGTGCCAACAACATCACGAACGCACGATTCGTGACCGCGACGCGGTTGCAGGGTCTGGAAGAACGTGCGTTCGACGTGATCCTGGCGAACCCGCCGTACTACGCGAAGTCGGAGATCACCAAGCTGTTCATCGAAGGCGCACGCGACCTGTTGAGGCCGCACGGCCGGTACTACATCGTCACGAAGATGCCGACCGCCGTGATGCCGCTCATCTTCGACACGTTCGGCGACTGCTCGGTGATCGAGAACCGCGGGTACTCGGTGGTCATTTCGGGGATGTGATGGATGCTCGCCGCAAGCGGCGTGGCGGCCGATAGCAAAGCCGCAAGCGGCGGGAGAATCAGGGGTTCGTTACCCCAGAGCCGCACGCAACTCCTTCACCAACTGCGCCACGTCCGCAAGCGCCTTCGCGCGGTCCGTCGCGGCGGCTTCCAGTTTTTTCACCACGGCGCTGCCCACGATGATGCCGTCGGCAATGTCCTTCAGGTCGCGCACCTGCTCCGGACGACTCACCCCGAACCCAACGCACAGCGGCAGGTCGGTCATGCTCCGCAGTCGCGCGAGCTGTTCGCGGAGCGCCGCGGGCAGCGCTTCGCGCGCACCGGTGATGCCCACCACGCTCACCACGTAGACGAACCCGCCGCACGCCTTCACCACCTTCTCCGCGCGCTCGGGCGAAGTCGTCGGGGTGACGAGCAGCACTAACTTGAAGTCGCGATCGCGCGCGAGTTTCGACAACTCCTCCGCCTCTTCGACGGGTAAATCCGGCACCACGGCGCCACTCACGCCCGCAGCCTTCGCAGCGTCGATGAACGCGGACGGTTCCATCTTGAATATCAGCGAGTACGACGCCATCGCGACGAGCGGCGTGTTCCACGCTGGCCGGGCGGTGGTGTCGCGGAGCGCCGCGAACACGTCCGCGAGCTTCAGCTTCTTATCGAGGGCGCGGGTGTACGACGCCTGAATCACCGGGCCGTCGGCGATCGGGTCGGAGAACGGGAAGCCGATCTCCATGAGATCGGCGCCCGCATCGGCCGCGGTCGGGAGCAGTTCGCGCGTGAAAGCAACGTCCGGGTCACCGGCGGTGACAAACGGCATGAACGCCGCGCGCTTCGCGGTACGGAGTCGCTGAAAGAGAGCGTCGATGGGATTCATCACATCACAGATATTTGACGCACAGGACACCGGCCACAACGAGCGCCGCGCCGAGTGCCCGGCCCAGCGTGATCGGTTGCTCCTGCAACCCCATCAACCCGAAGTGATCGAGCAGGAGCGAACAGAGCAACTGCCCCCCCACAACAAGCGAGATGAACAGCGCCGCGCCGAGTTCGCGCGTGAGCGAGGCCCCCGCCAGCACAATCAGCGCGCCAAGCGGCCCGCCGATCCAGTTCCACCACGGCGTCTCACGCAGCGTGGCCATGTCCGGCACTTGCGGACGGAGGATCAGCATCGCGACGCTCGCGGTGAGGATGGTCCCGCAAATGGAGAAGAACGCCGCGAATAGCGGGTTGTCGCCGAGGTTCTGGCGGAACTTGCCGTTGGCCGACGCCTGGAGCGCGATGCACGTGCCGGCGCCCACCGCCAGCAACGCGAAGATCGTGGTATGCATGAAGAGCGTTGTACGGAGCGGCGCGCTTGCGAATCGAGGCGATCAGAGTTACGATACGGGTGTTGAGAGGCCCAAGAGATACCGCAATGGCGAGCGTGAAGCCGAAGCTCCGGCTAGCTTCCCTCTGCTCGTATGTCGATTTCGATGCGAATGGCTTACCCTTCCATCTGAACGAGCCGGTTCACACGCTCCAATTCGTTCCGGGTGCAGACGGCCGTTTCCGCCCGACGTCGATGGCCCTGTACACACAACTTGAGGATGCGGTGGGCACGTTCCCGTTTTCGGTGGAAGTGCGGGATGAACACAACTTCGTCGTGAATCCAAACCCGCCGCGGGTGAGCATCACCTTCCCCGGCATTGCATACCGGGCGGTGCCGCTCGAACAGGTGTTCGAGCTGGATGTCACATTCCCGACACCGGGAGTTTACTTCGTGCATCTGGTGTGCAATCACCTGTCGCTGCACGAGCCACCGGCGCCAGGCGAGTGTCCGTTCCCGGCGGTTCGCGTCAACGTACTCAGTTAACGACCGGAGAGGTGTGTGATGGCGACTCCGAACAACGAGCGGAGCAAACTGATCCGCGTGCAAGGCCCGGCGCTGCCGGTGGTCAGGCTGATATCTGAATCGGATCCGACCGCAAGCGTCAGCGAACTGATCCGCGTGCAAGGCCCGGCATTGCCGGTGGTTCGACTGATGGCCGAGCCGGTCGAACCGGCGACACTGGAGGCGACTCACCCCGCGGGCACCCCACAGGGAGAGCGCGAGTTCGGGACGCTCAGCGCCTTCGTCGGGAAGATGAACGAAGCGGAGCAACTTTACAACCGTCCGGGGGTGCGCATCGACGCGGAGAGGTCGGGCGTGCGCGACGGCAAAGTGGTGATCGTCCTCGCGCCGAACGACCCGACAGACGCAATCGAAACCTGCAAGCGCGTCGCGGACTACCTCTTCGCGGCGATCCGCACGATTCCCGGTGCGACCGTGCGCGTAATGGTCGAAGGGCAACCCGATAAGCCCGTTTACGAAATGGCGAGTTGAGAACGGACGCTCGCCTTCGGCTTGCGGCTAAACGACAACTACTTCGCGGTGGGCAGTTCCGCGTAGACGATCTCGCTTCCGTACAGGCTCTTCGCGCTTGCGAGTACCTTGCCCTCGTTCGAAATGATCACGCTGAACCCGTAGCCGCGCCAGTCCTGCTTCTTGTCCACGCTCCAGTTCGCGCCGACCAGGTGGTGCTTGAACGGCTTCACGCGATCCGGCAACTTCGTCCACATCCACTCCGCAGGGTGTTCCGTGTCCACCCACGCGATCGGGTACAGTAGGCACCAGATCTTGTGCGGCTCGTACTTCTCCAGAATGGTGTGAACGTCAAAGCAGATGCCCAGTCCGACACGCCCATACTCCGTGTCGTAGGTCTGCACGCCGCGGTCGCCGGCCGTCGCCCACGACTTCTCGGGGTACGGCCACGGGGTCAGTTTGCGGTAGTGCGCGACCAGTTCGCCCTTCGGGTTCGCGAGGCACACCGTGTTGAAGTATCGCGGGTCGTTCTTGCCGTTCTTGAAGTCCACTTCGAGCAGCGGGATCGTCAGGTAGATGTTCAGTTCTTTCGCGAGTGCGCAGAAGTGTTTCGTTGACGCGCCCGGCACTTCTTCCGCGAAGTCCTTCGGGTCTTTGCTCTCGAACCGCTTCTCAATCGGCATTCCTTTGACGTGCCAGTTCGTTTTGAGGTCTTGCGACAGGTAGCCGGTGATCGCGGTCTCTGGCAGCACCACGATCTTCGCGCCGGCTTTCGCAGCCTCCTTCGTGAGAGCTGTGAGCTTCTTCGTGTTGCCTGCCACGTCACCAATGTCGGACGAACACTGAACCGCCGCGACCTTCACGGTCTTCACCGCGGGCGCGACCGGCGGTTGCATCGGCTTGGTGTCCGTGGCGCTGACGACAGGAAGTAGCATCGCGAAGAGAAGGAGTGCGGTGCGCATGGTGTTGGATGGTTACGAAAGGGGATTGTTTAGCGTTCGCCCCGCTGGGGCGAACGCTAACCGGCATCATCTCACAGTTCGCGCAACGGCGTTGTCACTACGACTTCTTCGCCGCGAGGCGCGCGACCTCGGCACAGTCCTTGTCGCCGCGTCCGCTGAAGCACACCACCACCACATCGTCCTTTGAACGCGTCGTTGCGATTCGCATTGCCTCCACGACCGCGTGTGCGGTTTCGAGCGCCGGGAGGATACCTTCCGTTCGGCCACACAGATGAAACGCGTCGAGCGCCTCCTTGTCGGTGACGCTGCAATACCGGACGCGGTTCACGTCGTGCCAGTAACTGTGTTCTGGGCCGACGCCTGGGTAATCCAAACCGGCGCTGATGCTGTGAACGTCCGCGGTCTGGCCGTCGTCGTCCTGAAGCACGTAGCTGAAACTACCGTGCAGCACACCCGGTTTGCCGTTGCTCAGCGTGGCCGCGTGATCGCCCGCCGCCGCGCTACGTCCGCCAGCTTCGACGCCAACGAGTTCGACGTTCGCATCGTCCACGAACGGGTAGAACATGCCGGCTGCGTTCGACCCGCCGCCGACGCACGCGACCACCACTTCTGGCAGCTTCCCGAATTGCGCCAGGCTCTGCTTCTTCGTCTCGGTGCCGATCACCGATTGGAAGTCGCGCACCATCTGCGGGAACGGGTGTGGCCCGACCACACTACCGATGATGTAGTGTGTGTGTTCCACGCTACTCATCCACTCGCGCATCGCTTCGTTGGTCGCGTCCTTCAGCGTCTTGCTGCCGCTCTGGACCGCGAACACTTCCGCGCCCATCGCGCGCATGCGGAACACGTTCAACTCCTGGCGGCGAATGTCTTCGCTGCCCATGTACACGCGGCACGACATGCCGAACAGCGCCGCGGCGGTCGCGGTGGCGACGCCGTGCATCCCAGCGCCGGTCTCCGCGATCACGCGAGATTTGCCCATACGCCTGGTAATGAGCGCCTGACCGAGCGCGTTGTTGATCTTGTGC
>SXGT01934035.1_pt1 | contig 60702 bp, 51 predicted proteins | sample 3176221 | NCBI WGS metagenome assembly SXGT01 (sample SAMN11356862, study PRJNA531348) | freshwater metagenome | isolation source: freshwater sample F1-120 | place: China: Fuxian Lake, Yuxi | collected 2017-12-25 | reverse complement strand
CCGCGGCCGATCTCGTCGAGAATGACGAGGCTTTTCGGCGTGGCGTTGTTGAGGATGTTGGCCGCTTCGGTCATCTCGACCATGAACGTGCTTTGGCCACGGCTCAATTCGTCCGAGGCGCCGACGCGTGTAAAGATGCGATCGGCAATGCCAACCGTCGCGGCTTTGGCGGGAACGTAGCTGCCGATCTGGGCAAGCAGGATCAGGAGCGCGACTTGCCGGATATAGGTTGATTTGCCTGCCATGTTCGGGCCGGTGATAAGCAGGAACATTCCCTCGCCGCCGCCCATCAGCACATCGTTCGGGACGAATGTGCCCGGCGGCAACGTCTGATCAAGCACTGGATGTCGGCCGTCCTTGACGTGAAGAATCGCCTCGTCGGACAAGTCGGGCCGGACGTATTGCCGGGAGACGGCGAGATCCGCGAGCGCCGCCAGCACGTCGAGATGCGCGAGGACTTCGCCCGTCTGCAAGAGGCGATGCGTCTGAATCGAGACCTGATCGCGCAGGCCCAGAAAAATCTCGTATTCGCGGGCCTGGCTCTTTTCTTCCGCCGTGAGCACCTTCTCTTCATACTCCTTCAGTTCAGGCGTGATGTAGCGCTCGGCGTTCTTCAATGTCTGCTTGCGTTGATAATCCGTCGGCACCTTGGCGGCGTGCGTGTGCGTGATCTCGATGTAGTAGCCGAACACCTGATTGAAGCCGACTTTCAGCGAGTTGATGCCGGTGCGCGTGATCTCGGACGCTTGAAAGCGCGCGATCCATTCCTTGCCCCCCTTGGCGATCTGGCGCAGTTCGTCGAGATCGGCGCTGTAGCCGGGCTTGATGAGATTGCCTTCCTTGGCGGAGAGCGGCGGATCGTCAACAAGTGCGGCGTCGAGCAATGCGCGCAGATCCTGACAAAGCTCGAGATTCGCTTCGAGTTCGCGCAAGAGAGCGGATGTGCGGGCCGCGATCTTTGCCTTGATCGTCGGCAAAAAGCGCAACGTCCGTGCAATGGCAGCCAGATCGCGCGGCAACGCGCGGCCAGTACTTGCACGCGATGTCAAACGCTGCAAATCGTGGATCTCGTTTAGCGCTCGGCGTAAATCTTCCCGAAGCGCCGCCTGGTCCAGCAACTCGGTCACGGCGTCGAGGCGAGCTTCGATCGCCCCACGTTGAGCAAGAGGGGCGAGCAGCCATTCTTGCAGCAAACGCGCGCCCATCGTCGTGACCGTGCGATCGATAGCGGCCAAAAGCGAGCCGTGGCGTTCCCCCTCACGCAAGGTGCGCGTCAGCTCCAGACTGCGGCGCGTCACATCGTCGAGCTGCAAGACCTGATCGCCGTGATAGGGTTGCAAGCGGCGAATGTGCCTGAGATCGGTCTTCAGCATCTCCTGCACATACAGCAAGAGCGCTCCTGCGGCAGCCAAGCAAGATTGCTGATCCTCGAACCCAAAGCCCGCGAAGGTCGAAACGGCGAAGTGCTTGCCGAGCGCATCCTTGGCGGTCTTGCCATCGAACGTCCAGTCGGGCCGCTGTGAAAACGAGGGCACGTTCGCCAGACGCTTGACGACTTCACCGATGGCGTTGGCCTGGCTTTCCGGGCAGATGCACTCCGCCGGAGCCAGGCGCGCAAGTTCCTCGCTCAGCCGGTCGGGATGTACGTCCATCGCGCAGAACTGCCCCGTCGAAACGTCGAGCCACGCCAGCCCGGTCGGCGCGGCGGGCGTCGTCGGCAAGACGGCGACGAGGTGATTGTTCGCCTTTGGATCCAAGAGATCGTCTTCGGTAATTGTCCCCGGCGTGACGACGCGCGTCACCTCGCGCTTGACTAGGCCCTTGGCTTGCGACGCGTCCTCGACCTGATCGCACACCGCGACGCGTAAGCCCTGCTGCAAGAGCTTGTGCAGATATGTTTCGAGCTGATGATGCGGAAAGCCCGCCATCGCCAGCTCTTTATCGCGGCTCGTCAGCGTCAGGCCGAGCGCCTTGTGCGCGGTGTGGGCATCGTTCTCGAAGAGTTCGTAAAAGTCCCCCATGCGAAACAAGAGCAGCATGTCGGGATGCTTCGCCTTCGCATCCCGATATTGCTGCATCATGGGGGTGGTCATGGTCGTGCCTCAATGCGATTAACCAGCAGGCACAGTGGCTTTATAACTAACCCTGAGCGCCAGCGAGGGGATAACAGAATCCCGCGGCAGCGCCAAGCACCCGCGAAGGATCCTGTTATCCCCTCGCTGGCGCTCAGGGTTAGTGAGTAGTTGTAGTTCCACGCAACCTCTGTGTCTTCGTCGTCAGGTCGTTATACGAGGCCGTCCATCATGCGAGCAGCTCATTGATGACATGCGCCTGCTCCACGCCCGTCAGCCGCTGGTCCAATCCCTGGTAGCGATACGAGAAGCGCGCATGATCGATGCCGAGCAAATGCAGCACCGTGGCGTGGAAGTCGCGGATGTGCACTGGGTTCTCGTCGATGTTGTACGAGAAGTCGTCGGTCTGCCCGTAGATCTGGCCGCCGCGTGAACCGCCGCCGGCCATCCACATCGTGAAGCAGCGCGGGTGATGGTCGCGGCCATAGTTTGACGGCGTCAACCCACCCTGCGAATAAATGGTGCGGCCGAACTCGCCGCCCCAGATGATGAGCGTCGAATCGAAAAGGCCCTTATTCTTGAGATCCTGGATGAGGCCCGCGCACGCCTGATCGACGTCGCGGCACTGATCGGGGAGCCGGCCGGCGACGTTTGAATGCGTGTCCCAGTTGTTGAGGTAGACCTGGATGAAGCGCACGCCGCGTTCGACCATGCGCCGCGCTTGCAGAACGACGTTGGCGAACGTGCCGGGATTGCGGGCGGCGTCGCCGTAGAGACGGAAGGTGGACGCCGGTTCGCTGGCGAGATCGGTCAGTTCCGGGACGCTCTGTTGCATGCGAAACGCCATCTCGTATTGCTGGATGCGCGTGTGCGTTTCGGGATCGCCGACGATTTCGAGGTTCATTTCGTTGAGGCGGCGCAGCCCGTCGAGCGTGCGGCGGCGCACCTCCGGCGACACGCCCGGCGGATTGTTGATGTAAAGGATCGGATCGCCGGCCGAGCGGAACGAACAGCCTGCGTGCTCGCCAGGCAGATAGCCGGACTGCCAGAGCCGGGCCGAGATCGCCTGCACTTGCTCTTGATTGGTGGGGCGGGCGACGAGGACGACGAACGTCGGCAAATTCTGATTCATCGAGCCGAGGCCATACGACGCCCACGCGCCGAGGCAGGGCCGGCCGGTGACCTGGTTGCCGGTTTGCATGTAGGTGATGGCGGGTTCGTGGTTGATCGCCTCGGTGTTCATGGTGCGGATGAAGCACATGTCATCGACCATGCGCGCCGTGTTGGGGAGCAACTCGGTGACCCACATGCCGCACTGGCCGTGGCGCGCGAAGCGGAATTTCGACGGCGCAATCGGAAAGCGCGCCTGGCCCGATGTCATCGTCGTCAGGCGTTGTCCGCGGCGCACGGAGTCGGGGAGTTCGACATCGTAGTAGCGGCGCATTTGCGGCTTGTAGTCATAGAGGTCCATCTGCGGCGGTCCGCCCACCATGTGCAGGTAGATGACGTGCTTCGCTTTCGCCGGCAAGTGCGTCCGCGGTAAAGCGGCGTTGAGCCCGGTCGGTTCGTTCGCGGATACTTTCTGTTCGAGCAAGGATGCCAGGGCCGCGAAGCCGACGGCGTTGACGCCGCGGCCTAGGAACTGGCGGCGTGATTCAGTTTGGAACCAAGATTGGAAGGGGGTCATTGTGGAATCCTCAAAGAGCCTCACGCAAAGGCGCAAAGAAATGCAAAAAACGATATTCAATTCTTCTTTGCGTCTTTGCGTGAGATTATGGAGTCTACTTGTTCAGCACCTCATCAAGATTCATCAGTTCGTTCACGACCATCGTCCACGCAGCCAACGTGCCCGCATCGAGCGTCGCATCCGGCCGTGATTCGCCGACGTTGATCAGTTTGCGGGCCTCGTCGGGACGCGTCCGGTAATTCGTCAGCAAGTCCGTGAGCGACTCCTGGACGATCTTCAACTCCGCCGCACGGAACGGTCGCGCGAGCAGGCGCTGGGCGATGAAGTCGATCTTGCTCTCGTCAGTCATGCCGCCGTCTTTCAATGCGGTCTGGGCCAGATGGCGGGCGGCTTCGATGAACTGTACGTCGTTGAGCGTCACCAACGCTTGCAGGGGCGTGTTGGTGCGGTCGCGGCGCGTCGTGCAGGTTTCGCGGTTCGGCGCATTCAAGATGTCCATTGACGCCGGCGGCGCGGCGCGCTTCCAGAACGTGTACATGCTGCGGCGATAGAGCTTCTCGCCGGTGTCGCGCTTGTAATCGCGCGTGTTGGAGCCGATCATCGCAACCGCTTCCCAGACGCCTTCGGGCATGTACGGCTTCACGCTCGGGCCGCCGATCTTGCGCACCAACAATCCGCTCGACGCCAACGCGTAGTCGCGGATCATCTCGGCGTCCATGCGGTGGCGCGGGGCGCGGGCGAGCCAGCGGTTGTCGCGGTCTTTTTCGAGCGATTCCTTTGTCACGTTGGCCGATTGGCGATAGGTTGCGGAGGTGACGAACAATCTGAACAAGCGTTGCACATCCCAACCAGCCCCACGCGCAAGCGTGGGGTCAGCACGATCCCCGAGCTTGCGCTCGGGGCTGGTAGAGGACATGAACTCGACCGCCAGCCAATCGAGCAATTCGGGATGGCTCGGCAATTCTCCCGCAACGCCGAAGTCGCCGCTGGTGCGCACCAGGCCGTTGCCGAAGATTTCTTGCCAGAAGCGATTGACGGTGACGCGCGCCGGCAGCGGGTTCTCCGGACGCAATAGCCATTGCGCGAAGCCGAGCCGATTGTGCGGCAGGTCTTTCGGCATCGGCGGCAGGACGCTCGGCGTGGCGGCCTTCACCTGATCACGGCGTTGATCGTACTCGCCGCGAAACAGAACGTACGCGGTCGGCTCCGTCGTGCGTTCACTCATCACATGAGCAATGGTGCCGCGTGACTTCAGCGTCACTTCTTCCTGCTGGATGTTCGCAATCTTCTCGTTTAGCGCTCGGTACGGATCATCCAGCGCCACGAGCCACCAGTCAAACAATTCCGCGCGTTCCGCCGGCGTGCGTTTGTCCGCCGGCTTGGCGAGGAACTCGGCGGCCTTCGACGATTTGGCGAGCTGCTCCGCTTCGGGGCCTTTGAGTTTTTTTCCGTATAAGCGAAGATCCTGTAAGGAAACATCCTTTAAGCGTTCGCTCGTATGCCGTTGGCCAATCTTGAATGGGACTTTCGTCTTGATGGTCGCAGACAGCTTGTCAGTGAAGACATCGAGTGGTTGCAATGTGCCGTTGACGTAGAGCTTGACGCCGGCCGCTTTCGACGAGCCGTCGTAGGTGACGACGACGTGATACCATTGATTCGGTTGCAACGGCATCTTGGAGGTTACTTTGAGAGCGTTCTCCGGGAAGGCGTTGATGATGTGCATGCCGAGCTTGTCTTGCTCCATCCAGAAATCCCAGCCGCGGAATTTGTTGCCGTTGTCCATGCGCGCTGCGATCGCGCCGGTGGTGCCGCGGCGCGGGATCTTGACCCAGGCGGCGATGGAGAAGCCTTGCTCCTTCTCGAAATCGCCGACGTCTGCCAGTTCGATCGACGAGCCGGTCGGCTTGATGGTGAACGACTTCGGTGTGCCCTTGCCCGCGATCCATTCGTAGCCGTCCCCCACGTTTAGCGCTCGCAGTTTGCCGTCAAGGACAAACGCTACTGTCTTTCCCTGCGCCTCGCTGAGTTTGGCGTGCAGCGTGAGCTTTTCGGTCGGGATTAACGCGGCAACTTGCTCGGCCTTGGCTTGCGCGATCCACGTGTCGAATTCTCTCTCGGCCGCTTTCTTGCGATCTTCGAGTTGGGCACGCAGGCCGCCGAGTTCCTTTGCCAGCACGTCGTAACGCGGCCGATCCTCCGTGCGCGGAACGAAAATGGTCGGCGGCGTGTTCGGGATGTTGCCGTCCATCGCTCCTTGCGTCGTGTTGTTGAAGAACGCCGACAGGGCGTAGAAATCCTTCTGGCTGAACGGATCGTACTTGTGGCTATGGCAGGTGCAGCAATTCATGGTCGCGCCGAGCCAGACCGCGGCCGCCGTCTCGGTGCGATCGCGCGTGTACATGACGAGATACTCTTCGGGAATCAGTCCGCCCTCGTTCGACGTGATGTTGCAGCGATTGAAACCCGTCGCGACCAGTTGATCGAGGCTCGGATTCGGCAACAGATCACCAGCGAGTTGATCGATGGTGAACTGATCGAACGACTGATTCTTGTTGAAGGCGTTGATGACCCAATCGCGATAGGCATGGATCTCGCGGAAGTTGTCGAAGTGGATGCCGTGCGTGTCGGCGTAGCGGGCGGCGTCGAGCCAGTAGCGGCCGCGATGTTCGCCCCAGTGCGGCGACTTCATCAGTTGATCGACGTACTTCTCATAGGCGTCGGGCGCCTTGTCATTGACGAACGCTTCGACCTCCGCGGGCGTCGGCGGCAGGCCGATGAGATCGAGGCTCAACCGGCGTGCCAGCGTGCGGCGATCGGCCTCCGGATTCGGTTTCATGCCGCGCTTCTCCAGCTCGGCGAGGATGAAGTGATCGATCGGATTGCGCGCCCACGCCTCATTCTTGACCTTAGGCAACGGCGGCCGTTTCGGCGCGAGCAGCGACCAGTGCAGTTGATACTCGGCCCCTTCGGCGATCCAGCGCGTGAGAACGTCCTTCTGCGCCGCCGTGAGCTTCTTGTGCGACTTGGGCGGCGGCATGACCTGCTTGGGATCGTTCGCCGTGATGCGCTCGACGAGGGCGCTCTCCTTCGGCTTGCCCGGCGCGATGGCGCCGATCTTGACGGCATCGTCGCGCTGATCGAGCCGTAGCCCCGCCTTCCTCGCCGCGCTATCCGGCCCGTGGCAAGCGAAGCAGTTCTCCGCCAAGATCGGCCGCACGTCGCGGTTGTATTCGATCTTGCCTTGCGCTTGCAACGGTGCTTGGATGCCGAGCGCCAAAACCGCGACGAGAGTGATACGTGGTTTTACTGATAGACGCGCAATGATATTCATGGTTGGTCATTCCTCTGACGAAGAACCGAAAGTGCCCGTATAATCAAAACGGCAGGTAGGAATATCTTATCACGTCGCTCGGCGAGGGAAATGGAATTCGCGGGCAAGAATGGCTGCCAAAGTATGGGGACTGTCGATGGCTATCCCTGAGCCCCCAGCGAGGGGATAATAGTGCTCGCGAGATGTTAGTTAATGGCCGTGGGAAGTCGCTATCGCCCGAACAGGCGCTGAGGGTTCGTTCGGCATTTGGCGATTCGGGCTGTTCGTCCTCAGCCCCACAACTCCGTCACCGGCTGCCCGTCGCAAATCTGCCAGGGGCGGTCGATCGTCGTCGTCACTTGCGAGGCAGGATCGACGCCCAACGCGTGATAGATCGTGGCCGCGAATTGGTTCGGCGTGATGCGGCCGTCTCTCACGTAGGCGCCGATGCGATCACTGCTGCCATAGACGCGGCCGGTTGGGATGCCGGCGCCGGCCATGAGGATCGAGAACGCGAACGGCCAGTGCTCGCGGCCGGCGTTTGAGCGCGTGATCTGCGGGCTGCGACCGAACTCGCCCATCACGATCACCAGCGTGTCATCCATCAGGCCACGCGACTCCATGTCGTCCAGCAGCGCGGAGATGGCGACGTCGGTCGGCGGCAGCAGCTTGTCTTTCAGATTGCTGAAGTTCTCGCTGTGCGTGTCCCAGCCGGCTTCGAGGATGCGGATCCAGTTGACGTGCACGAGTTGCACGCCCGCTTCGATCAGGCGCCGGCCGAGCAGAATCGATTGGCCGAACCGGTTGCGGCCATAGCGGTCGCGTACGCGGTCGGGCTCGGCGGCCATGTCGAAGGCGCGCTGCGTGTGGCCGGACGCGAGCACGTCGTAGGCGCGTTGATAGAACTGATCCATCGAGCGGCCCTCGGCGATCTGGGCGAGATGGCGCTGCTGTTGACCGACGGCGGCGAGCAGACCGCGGCGATCGTCGAGGCGACGTGGGCTGACCGAGGGGACGAGGCCGAGGTCGGCGGGAGCGAACTCCTCGCTGTTGGGATTGCCGCGCGGCACGAGCGGATCGTAGCGGCCGCCCAGGAACCCCGCGTGCTGGCCGGCGCGGATGGGGCCGTTGACGGCGATGTAGTCGGGCACGGTGACGAACGTCGGCACGGCCCGGTCGCGGCGATTGCCGACTGCGGTCAGCGCCGAGCCGAGGTGCGGATGATCGTCGCGCGAGAGATTTTCGGAAAGGCCCGAGGCACGCGGATACTCGTGGCCCGTCATCATCCAGTAGCAGCCGCTCGGATGGTTCGTGTCGCGATGGCTCAGCGAACGCACGATCGCGTATTTGTGGGCGCGCTCGGCCATCAGCGGCAGATGTTCGCAAATCTGGATGCCAGGGACGCTGGTCTGGATCGGATCGAACTCGCCGCGAATTTCGGCGGGAGCGTCGGGCTTCATGTCGAAGGTGTCGTGATGTGAGGCACCACCGGAGAGGAAGATGATCAGGCACGAACGCGCCCGGCCAAACGTGCGCGGCCGCGGCGTGCCGGCGGCATTCGCGCGGCCTTGCAACAGGCCGGGCAGCGAGAGCCCCAGGAGGCCGAGGCCGCCCGCTTGCAGCAGCTGGCGACGGGTGATGCCCTGGCAGGTACGCGCGGTTGGCCCGTTGATCGAGAGCATACGTGTTCCCCCTTGATTTTGCGGCGTACGATCTCAATTGTGCGGTCTTTACATCACACGATTGGAATCGTATGCCACGATGAGTATCGTACCCTATCGGCGATTGATGTAGAAGCTCTTTTTACGCCGGTAGGCATTATTTTCGGCCGGCGAGGAGGAAGCCCGTCATCGTGCTGAAGAATCGCCCGGTCTTTTGCAAGTCGTCGAGGTGCGTGAGCCAGACTTTCGCTTCGTCTGGGGTGATCGTGCCGTTTTGAACGGCGCGTTCCGTCGTCGCGGCGCCGAGTAGCGGCAGCAACATGCCGGGCGTCAGTATCATGATGTGCGGCGTCAGGGAGATCTCCCGAAAGCCCAACTCCGTGAAGAGTCGCGGCATGCGTCGGCCGAGCCAGCCGTTCTTGAAGCCGTCGCACCAGGTGTGGCCGATCTTGCGCGCCAACATCCGATCGTCGGCGTCGATGGTGAGCGTCTCGAAATCGACCTCGAAGACGACGACGCGGCCGCCGACTTTGGTAACGCGCCGCATTTCGGTCAGGACCTGGCGTGAATCGGGAACATGCATCAGGCTGCGGTCAGCGCGGCAGGCGTCGAAGGTGCCGTCCGCGATCGGCAGTTTCATGGCGTCGAGGACGCGGAAATCGACCGCCACGTTCGCATCCTTGGCGCGGCGGTTCGCTTCGTTGATCATTGCCAGACTATTGTCGATGCCGACGACATTGCCGCGCGGCGCGACGAGGTCCGCCATCAAGCGGACGTCATCGCCCGTGCCGCAGCCGACGTCGAGAACGCTCTTGCCAGGGGCTAACTCCATCAAAGCCGTCATGTGCTGCTTGTAGGCTTGCAGCGACGGCTGCGCGGTTGCTTCGTCAAGAAAACGGATGAAATAGGCGGCGTCATTGGTTTGATCGATGCTGCCGAACTTGGCGAGGTGGGTCATGAGTGAACATTCCTGCGAACGCGAGGGATACTGCGAGCGCTAAACGGGAAGCGCTGAGAGATTTTATTTCCTGGCGACGGTTCTGTCCGCGTACAATACTCCGCGGATTCGAAATCCCCTCACGTGGAGACTTTCATGAAGCATCTCATCGGCATCGCTATCGCTGGATTTCTCGGCCTCGGCGTCACGGCCGGGCAAGGAAAAGACGGCTGGGCCAACCTGCTCGAAGGCAAGAACCTGACCACCAACTGGACCACCACCGGCAACTGGATTCTCAACAAGGAGGGAGTCGTCGCCCTCGAACCGCGCCCCGGCGAGAAAGGCTGGCAACGCTACGATGCTTATCTCTGGGCCAAGAAATCGTACAAGGACTTCGAGTGCGAATTCGAGTACAAGCTCAACAAAGGCGGCAACAGCGGCTTCTACTTCCACGTCGGCGATGTCAAAAGCCCCGTCGCCAAAGGGATCGAAGTGCAACTCTACGACTCCGCTTCGAAGCCCAAGGATGCCAAGCTCAACGATCACGACTCCGGCGGCATCATCCCAGGCATCGCGCCGACGAAAAACACCGCCAAGCCCGCAGGCGAGTGGAACAAGATGCTCGTCACGGTCAAAGGCAACAAGGTGACGGTCGTGCTCAACGGCGAAATCGTCAACGATGTGCCGCTCGATCACCCCAAGATCAAGGATCGCCCATCGACGGGTTCCATCGGCTTCCAGGATCACGGACTGCCGATGTGGCTGCGCAACATCAAGGTGCGCGAACTGTAATCTCTGAATCCGTTTAGCGCTCGCATGGCGCCGTGCGAGTGCTAAACAAATATGCCCATGATAAATACACAACCGCGCATCAGCGTTTTTCCCAAGTGCTACTTCGACCCGCTGTGCCGCGGCGAGATGGACTATCTCGATTGGCTGCGCGAAGCGGCAACGCTCGGCGCCGAAGGGGTCGAACACTACGACGGTTTCTTCAAGCATGGCGTCGGGCCCGTGCGGCGCGTGTTGCACGAGACGCGGCAAATCTCGTCGATGCTCTGCTTCTCGCCCGATTTCACGCATCCGGACGCCCACGAACGAAAACGCCAGGTCGAGCGTCAATGTGCGGCGATCGATCTGTGCGTCGCGCTCGGCATCCGCCATTGCCGAACGCTCAGTGGGCAGTCCTTCCCCGGCATGACGCGTAAGGAAGGCGTCGAACGGACCGTCGAAGGCATCCAGCGTTCGCTCGACTACGCGGCAGCGCGCGGCGTGATCTTGTGCATGGAAAATCACTACAAGGACGGCAACTGGCAGTACCCCGAATTCGCGCAGCCCGAAGATATCTTCCTGGAAATCGTCGACCGCATCGACTCGCCGTACTTCGGCGTCCAGTACGATCCGTCGAACGCCACGGTTGGCGGCTACGACCCAATTGGCTTACTCGAAAAGGTCAAACGCCGCGTCGTGACGATGCACGCCTCCGATCGCTACCTCGTCCCTGGCGCGACGCTCGATGAGCTGCGCCAGTCCGACGGCTCTATCGGCTACTCCGACAAGCTGCGCCATGGCGAGACCGGCAAGGGCCTCAACGATTACGACGCGATATTCCGAATCCTCTCGAGCGTCGGCTTCAGCGGTTGGATCTCCGTCGAAGACGGCGTCAACGGGCTCGATGAACTGCGGCGCTCGGTTGAGTTTCTCAAGACCAAACGCGCACAATACTACCCATCTTTCATTCCGTAATAAGTACCCAGTACGGTTATCTCTGGATTTGACTTGCGGTTGAGTTGCAAGGTCGCCTGCGCTCAAGGAAAACGCCGCGAGAACAATCCCATGAACGTTGCATTTTCCATTGCACGTATCTTCACAGTGTTTGCCGGCGATGGCCGATGGCTGCTTCGTATGTCGGCGGCGTGTTTGCTTGGCGGCGGTCTTTTCGTGCTCCTGCTGGGCGCGTCGGGACGGTTTTTACCGCATGACGAAGCGTTCCTCGGCATGACCGCCCGCGAGTTGTGCGCGTTGCACGGTTGCCGGATCGTCCATTTCATGATTCACGATCGCGTCTCGTTCGGCGGCGCTCTGGCGGCGGTCGGCTTGCTGTACTGGTGGCTGACCGATTCACCGCTGCGGCGCGGTCAGGCGTGGGCGTGGTGGTTGCTCGCACTCTCGGGCGGCGTTGGGTTCACGAGCTTCTTCGCTTATTTGGGCTACGGCTATCTCGATACCTGGCACGGGTTTGCCACGCTTGGGCTGTTGCCGTGTTTCGCCATCGGCTTGATGCAAGCACGACCAACGCCGACGTGGAAAGGCGTGAGTTGTTTGCTGCAGCCGTCGGTGCGCTCGTCGTGGAAATCTGCGGCCGGCATTGGCCGCGCGTTTTTGTTGGGGACCGCGGTCGGCCTCGTCGGCGGCGGTATGACAATTCTGATCGTCGGCATGACCTGCGTCTTTGTACCTCAAGATTTGGCATTCATGGGCGTGAGCGTGGAAGAATTGCATGCCTTGAATCCACGCCTCGTGCCCTTGATCGCGCACGATCGCGCGGGCTTCGGCGGCGCGGTGTGTTGTGTGGGAGTCGCGCTCTGCTTCGCGGTCTGGTGCGGTACGCCGTCGCGCGGGTTGTGGTGGACACTGTTGCTCGTCGGTATCGCTGGGTTCGGCGCAGGCGTCGGTGCGCATCCGGCGGTCGGGTACGATGATCCGATGCATCTTGCGCCGGCGGTGCTTGGGGCGATAACGTATTCGGCGGGGTTGATCCTCAGCAATCGTGGGATGATGAAGGATAATGATCATGCACGGTAATCGTGACACGCAGGAGAAGCTGCCGAGCTTGCGTGAACTGGGGCCGGACCTGCTTGATCTCTCATTCGGACAGCGCTTTTTTTCACTGGCGTTGCCCTTCCTCTGGTGCGCCGGCTATTTCGTCTTTGCCTTGCGTGACTGGTGGTGGCCGGCAATCTTTGCGCTCGTCGCGTTGAGTTTTGTGACTTACGGCTCGGTGTCGCACGATCTGGTGCATCGCAATCTCGGATTGCCGAGATGGGTGAACGATGTGTTGCTCTGTGTGATCGAACTGCTCGCCTTACGGAGCGGTCACGCGTATCAGGCGGCTCATTTGCACCATCACGCGCGCTTTCCGCATGACGATGACGTCGAGGCGATCCGGGCGAGTCGGTCATTGCTTGGCGCATTCGTCGAAGGATTCGTCGGCCAGGTTCGCATCTGGATTTGGGCCGTCCGAAATGCGCCAACGGTGCGCGGATGGGTGATCGGCGAGGGCATCGTGATCGTGGCGATGGTCGCCGTGGCGCTGGTCGTTGCGACTCCGGTCTTCGCGGTGTATGTGGCGTTGCTGGTGATGGGAAGCTGGATCATCCCGCTGGTGACTTCGTACCTGCCGCACGATCCGCACGGAAACAACGCGCTGGCGCAAACGCGCGCCTTTCGCGGCGTACTGGCGTCGCTGTTGGCGCTCGAGCATTTGTACCATCTCGAACATCATCTTTATCCGGCGGTGCCGCACCATCATTGGGCGACGTTGGCGAATCGGCTCGATCCGCATTTCGAAAGGGCCGGGGTCAAGGTGGTTCGGTTTTGGTTCTAGGCCGCAAGCGGCATGTGCTATTTGAGCGTGACTTTCAGCGTCATTTCCTTGGTGTCGCGCAAGATCTTTATCTCGATTGTGGCGCCGATCTTCTGCGACGCCATTGCTGCCGAATAGGCCGTGATGTCAGCGACCGACTTGCCCGCAATTTCGATGATGACATCGTTGGCCTTCAAACCGCCCAGTTCCGCCGGCCCGGCTTTGGAGACCCCCTCGATACGCAGTCCTTTGCCGCCAAAGGTGTAATCGGGGATGATGCCCAGGCGCGGGCCCTTCGGACCGCCGACGGTGGCGGGATTGCCGACGCCCGTGAAGTCAGGGCGATTTGGCATGGTGCGCAGGTCGTCGATGATTTTCTCGGCGTAATCGGTGATACGTCGCATGCCGGGGACGTTGATCTTGTCGGACGTATCCGTCGGCCGATGGTAGTCGGGATGCGTGCCGGTCCAGAAGAAGATGACGGGGATCTTCTGCTGATAGAACGAATAGTGATCGCTGGCGCCGAACACGCTCTTGTCTTTGACCACGTCAAAGCCCGGGTTGTGCTTCGTGACCAACTCCTCGAATCCCTTGCCGCTGTCCATGCCCAGTGCGAGCAGCTTCGACTTGGCCCCCTCGGGCGCGTCCTTCAAGCGGCCTACCATATCGAGATTAAACATCGCAGCCGTGCTTTTGAGCGGGAAGAGAGGTTCGACGCGGCAATAGTGGCGCGAGCCGATCAGGCCGCGTTCCTCGGCGGTGAAAGTCATGAAGACCATCTTGCGGCCGTCGGGATTCTTGGTGGCGGTGAAGCGGCGCGCGAGTTCCATGACGGCGGTGGTGCCGGAGCCGTTGTCGTCGGCGCCGTGATGGATTTTGCCCTTGGCGCCGCCGCCAGCGAGGCTGCCGAAGCCGCCGTAGCCGAGGTGATCGTAATGGGCGCCGACGACGACGATCTCGTCAGCGAGCGGACCTTTGCCATCGATGTAGGCGATGACGTTCTTGACGGGATGCTCGGTGCGTTTCACTTTCACGTTGAGCGTCATTTGCCAGTTCTTCAGGGAGGCGCTCTGTGGTTTGAGATTGGCGTCGATATCTTTTTCGATTTCTTCCAGCTTTTTGCCGGCGCCGTCGCGCAGCATCTCATCGAGGATTTCACGTTTCAATTGCAAAAACGGAATGCCGACCGTGATGATGCCCTTGGACATGGTCGCGAATGGGATGAGCGCGTCCTTGGCCTCACTGGCGTCATTGACGAGTATGACCGCTGCGGCCTTGGCGGCCTGAGCGCGAAATTGCTTGATTTCGAGACCCGCAAGCTCGTCCTTGTTGGCGCCGTCGAACGGTTTCGCCTTATCATTCCAGCGTGGCAAACGACGCAGGGCGATGACGATCTTGTCCTTGACATCGACGCCGGCGTAGTCGTCGTACTTGATGCCGCGCGCCGTGACGCCGTAGCCGACGAACACGACGGGAGCGGTGAGCTTGGCGGAGGCGGAGGTTCCCATCACCTGGAAATCGGTTCCCTGCTTGAGGACGCGATCCTTTTCGCCCGGACCGATGAGGGTGAGGCTGCTGTCGCCATCGAGCGTGGCGTTGGTCGCGAACGGGAAGGGCTGGAAGTAGGTTCCGTTGATGCCGCCGGGTTTGAGGCCCGCTTTTTTGAACTGGTCGGCGATGTACTCGGCGGCCTTGTCGAGCCCCTTGGTGCCGACGCCGCGCCCTTCGCATTCTTCCGAGGCGAGGTAGGTGATGTCCTTGCGCATCCGTTCGAGAACGGGATCTTCCTTGGCGTTCTGCGTATGGGCCGACTGTGCGACCAGACTGACGAGACCGAGCGCACAGACGAAAAAGCCGAGAACGCGAAGCTTGAGCAGCATGAGAATCTCCTGAGGGCAGGCGTTGGCAGGGTGGGTTTCGGCGGACTATTTTGTTGTATCCTCTTCGGCGGCAAAGTGCAATCAACATCCTTTTTGGTTTAGCGCTCGCGGGATGCCGCTCAGAATAGGAACGCACCAGCGCGAAACGGCCCGCTCGGTGTGTTTTTTCCTGTGCAATTGCCCCGCCGTCGCGTATCGTACCAGTGACTTGACGGCTCCCGCCTGATCGCGCTATCGATCATACTCTTTCACACCAAAGGAGAATCCATGAAGAGATTGTTCGCCGCCCTGTTTCTGGGGGTATTTGTGTTCGCGCCGGCAGCGCGGGCCCAGGACGACTGGAAGCCCGACGCCGGGTTTCGTAGCCTGTTCAACGGCAAAGACCTGAGCGGCTGGAAGTACAAGGGCAGCAAAGAAGACCTCGCTGGCAAAGCCGAAAGCGCCGACAAGCGCTTCCTGGTCAAGGATGGCGCCATCGTTTGCGACGTCGGCAAAGGCATCAAGGACCTCTACACCATCGAGGAATTTGGCGAGGACTTCGTCGTCAAGATGGAGTTCCGCGCCGGCCCGAAAGCCGACAGCGGCGTCTACATTCGCGGTCCACAATTGCAAATCCGCGACTTCAAACGGCGCAATGAACAAAAGCAACTCACCAAGTTCAAGGACGACGACTGGAATCTGCTCGTCATCACCGTCAAGGGGACCGAAGCGACCTACACGCTGAATGATGAGGCGCTCAAGCCCGACAAGATGAAAGTCCCCGCCAAGGGAGGCATCGGCCTGCAAGCGGAGACCGGCAAGTTCGAGTATCGACGCGTCCAGATCAAGGTCGAAGGAAAGGCGAAGGCCGCGGCGCCGCGCATCGATCCTGTGACCCTGAACACGTCGCTGATCGCCGGCGATACGAAAAAGCGCCTGCTGCTCATCACCGAATCGCGCGGCTTCGTCCACGGCGTCGTCAATCGCGGCAAGAAGGACATGTGCCACGTCGAAAAGACGTTCGTCGAGCTGGCCGAGAAGTACAAGTTCTTCGAGGTCGATTACACGCAGGATTCACGCTCGGTCATCAACGACGAAAACCTCAAGAAGTATGACGCCGTCTTCTTCTACACAACCGGTGAACTGCCGTTGACCGACGCGCAGAAGTCCGACCTGCTCGCTTTCGTCAAGAAGGGCAAAGGCTTCGGTGGCAGCCATTGCGCCACCGACACCTTCTACAAGTGGAAGGAATACGGCGAAATGATCGGCGGCTATTTCGACGGGCATCCCTGGAATGCGGGAACGAAAATCAAGGTCATCGTCGAGGACAAGAAGCACGCGGCGACCAAGCATCTGGGCGATTCCTTCGAAATCACCGATGAAATCTACCAGTTCAAGGCGCCCTACGATCGCAAAAAATTGCACGTACTCATGCGTCTCGACATGGCTTCCGTCAAGAATCAAGGCAAACGTGCGGACAAAGACAATGCCCTGGCCTGGACGAACGAATACGGCAACGGCCGCGTCTTCTACACCGCGCTTGGTCATCAAACCGAGGTCTGGACCGATCCGCGCTTCCAACAACACGTGATCGGGGGCTTGCGCTACATGTTCGGCATGGAAAAATAGCCGAAGCAGCCGCTTGCGGCTTAGCGTTCGTGGTGAAGCGCCGGCGATCTGGCGCTTCATTGCGAACGCTAAACGAGGAGAACGCCATGCCGCGCATCGTCACCATGATCGCCAGCGCCACCGAGATCGTGTGCGCCCTTGGCTTCGAGCGTGATATCGTCGCGCGTTCGCATGAGTGCGATTACCCGCCGAGCGTCAAGCGCTTGCCCGTGTGCACGGCGCCGAAGTTCGACATTCACGGCAGCAGCCTGGAAATCGATCGGCGCGTGAAGTCGCTCCTGGAGCAGGCAAGTTCGATCTATCAAGTCGATGCGGAAATGCTGGAGCAGGTGCATCCCGAAGTGATCGTGACGCAATCACACTGCGAGGTCTGCGCCGTCAGCGATAAGGATGTCGAACACGCATTGCATTCTGTTCCACGTGGTGTAGACGGCTCGCCGGCACCACGCATCATTTCGCTGGCCCCGAACAATCTCGCCGAAGTCTGGCAGAGCATCCGAAATGTCGCCGACGTATTGGGAGTATCATCCAGGGGCGCGGAAGTGGTGCATGCTTTGCGAGCACGCGTCAAGGCCATCACCGACCGCGCGTTGATAATCTCCGAACGGCCGACGGTCGCGTGCCTGGAATGGCTCAATCCTCTGATGGCGGCGGGCAACTGGGTTCCTGAACTCGTCGAACTGGCGGGGGGCCGCAACGTCGTCGGCGCCGCGGGTAAGCATTCGCCGTGGCTGACGTGGGAACAATTGGGCGATCTCGATCCAATGTTTGTGATCGCCTTGCCCTGCGGTTTCGACCTGCACACGACGCGCATGGAAATGGAAAACCTGCGTGCGCACCCGATTTGGCGCAACCTTCAAGCCGTGCGCAACGGGCGAGTATTCATCACCGACGGCAATCAATTTTTCAACCGTCCAGGGCCGCGGCTCGTCGAATCATTGGAGATCTTCGCCGAGATCCTGCATCCGGACAAGTTCGTGTTCGGGCATGAAGGAACGGGGTGGGAGAGATACCCAGGGTAATCCGTCTGGCGTGCGCAAGGCGCCGCCCGAACGCTAAGCCGCAAGCGGTACAGCACGTGACCGAGGCCCTTATGGATTTGGCCGCACAACTTGCCGTTCCCGTCATCGTCTGGGAGGAATGCGCTTGTCTCCTGTGCGGCAGCCCGCGTTATGCGCCGCTTCTGGAGGCCGCCGATGCGCAAGCCAACTTGCGTTTCCTCATCGTCCGCTGCGAACGTTGCCAGCTCAGCTTCACCAATCCCCGGCCGGACGCCGACAGCATCCGCCAGTTTTATCCGGCGGACTATCGTTGCCATCAAAGCAAAGACGACGCCAGGGATCGCGCCGAACCGCTGGCGAAGCATCTCCCTCCGCGCGGCCAAAAACGACTACTCGACTTCGGCTGCGGCGGCGGCGATTTCCTCCAGCGCATGCACGCCCTCGGCTGGAGCGTCGTCGGTCTCGATCCGTCCGAAACCGCGGTGACGTACGTGCGCCAGCGCGGTTTCGACGCGTACCTCGGTACATTGCCTCATCCCGACTGGACGAGCGAACGCTTCGAGGCGATCGTCATGCGGCAGGCGCTCGAACACGTCCATCAGCCGCTTGACACGCTCCGCGCCGCCCAGCGCTTGCTCACGCCGGGCGGCACGCTCATCGCAACCGTGCCCAATTTCGAGAGCCTGGCGTCGCGCCGCTTCCGTGCGGCGTGGTATGGCCTCGATTTGCCGCGGCATCTCACGCACTTCACGCCGGCGACGCTGCGGCTGATGCTTGAGCAGGCGGGCTTTGAACGCATCGACATTCGCCAAGAGCAGCATCATAGCTGGATTCGCCATTCGGCCGAGCGCGGCGACGGGGTGGCGGCGCGGATACTACGGACGCGGCTTGGTTCGAGCCTCGTGGGGACGTGGGGGCGGCTGTGCGGGCGGGCCGAGGGGATTCTCGCGATTGCGCTGAAGTAGGTGGGCATGCGCCGACGCATGGGATCCTGCGGACGCTAAACGGCGAAAGTCATGGCGTCGCCCGCCCGATGGCATAGTACGTGAACCCCACGGCCTGCATCGCCTTCGGCTCGAAAAGGTTACGGCCGTCGAAGATCGCGGGCTCGCGCATCAGGCGGCGCATCACCTCGAAGTCGGGTCGGCGAAACTCTGGCCATTCCGTCATGATCGCCAGGCCGTCGACCCCTTCCAGTGCCGAGTAAGGCCGATCGCAATAGGTGAGCCTGTCGCCGTAGATCGCCCGCGCGTTGGCGATCGCCTCCGGATCGTGGACACGAAGCTGAACTTCTTCTTTCAACATCTCGTCGATCAACGTCAGGGCCGGCGCCTCGCGGATGTCGTCCGTGCGAGGCTTGAACGCCAGGCCCCAGATGCCAAGACATTTTCCCTTCAGATTTTTTCCGTAGTGCTTGCGAATCTTCGCCGGCAGGACATGTTTCTGGCGTTCGTTGACGCGATCGACGGCTTCGAGCAAGGCGACGGGAGAGTCGTACGAATTGGCGAGGTGGATGACGGCGTTGACATCCTTGGGGAAACAGCTGCCGCCATAGCCGGGACCGGGGAATAGAAATTGAAAGCCGATGCGTTGATCGTGCCCGATGCCGCGGCGAACTTCGTTGATGTCGGCGTCGAGTTTTTCGCACAGGTTGGCCATCTCGTTGATGAAGCGGATCTTGGTCGCCAACATCGCGTTGGCGACGTACTTGGTCATCTCCGCGCTCTCGGGCGACATGACCAGGAAAGGATGCTCCGTGCGCAGGAAAGGGCCATAGAGATCTTGCAGCTTTTGGCCGACCTCGGCACGACGTACGCCGACGACGACGCGATCGGGTTTCATGAAATCGTCGATGGCAGCGCCTTCCTTCAAGAACTCCGGATTGCTCGCGGTCTCTATGGCGCGGCCCGCGACTTTCGACATGCGTTCCATCAGTTGGCGGTTCGTGCCGACGGGGACGGTGCTCTTGACGACGACAAGAGCGTCAGGCCGAAGATGCGGCGCCATAGCATCGCCGACGGCCCACAGCGCACTCAAATCGGCGGCCCCGTTCGCGCTCTGCGGCGTGCCGACGGCAATGAAGATCAATTCCGCGTCCTTGACCGTGCCGAGCAAATCGGTCGAAAATGTCAGCCGCTGTTCGCGCGTGTTGCGCGCTACGAGTTCCAGCAAGCCCGGCTCGTAGATCGGGATCTTACCCGCCTTTAGCGTGGCGATTTTCTGCGCGTCCTTATCGATGCCGACGACTTCGTTGCCGCTTTCCGCAAGGCACGTGGATGTGACCAGCCCGACGTACCCGGTGCCGACGACCGCGATTTTCAAGATGACGACTCCTTCGTTGAAGATCCAAGTTGGGCGTCATTATAATGGCGGCACGACTGTTCGGCCAACTTCCGAAATAGTCTCACGCAAAGGCGCAATGGAAAAAGATGACGAATTGCTCTTACATTTCTTTGCGCCTTTGCGTGAGTCGAATTTGATGTCGTCAAGGTCGATGCGCTCGGCACGCTGATGTCGCAGTTCTATGAGGGAGGTACGTTCGGCTCGGCCGACATGATTCGCGGCGCGCAGCCAGGGCGCCGCCGAGAAGTATCGTGACAGCCTGATACAATAGTATCGCAAGGGCAGGGGTGCCCAGGTGTAGCACACGGAGGCGTTCGAAGTCTGCGAATGCGGGCGCCGGCCGGACAAGAAAGAGATCGAGCGGTTGTTTCTGTTTCTTGAGCAATAGCCGTTTGCGACTTGGCGTTCGCGCGGCGTCATGTGAACGCCAAGCCGCAAGCGGTACACGCGGGGGGATCGACTTCATGAGAAATATCTGTTGTTTGATTGTGATCGTCTTCATCGGATTCGTCGGCGCGCCAAGCGTCCACGCCCACTTTATGTTCGTGCGGCTCCTGCCACCCGCGGAGGCGGGTCGGTTTGCAGAGGTTTACTTCAGCGACAAGGCCGACGCCGGCGATCCGCGCTTCATCGATAAGATCGCGTCCACCAAACTATGGATGCAAGCCAAGCCCGGCGTCTTCGATCCGCTGACGGTGCGGCCAACCGCCGATCGGCTCCGCGCGTTCATTCCGAGCGCCGGCGGCCTGTGTGTTGTAGGCGAATGCACCTATGGCGTCCTGGCACGCGGCAAGATGCCGTTTCTGTTGCGTCATTATCCCAAGGCCGTCTCCGGTAACGCCGAGGAGATTGCCGCGTTCAAGCCAAAACAGGAGATTCCATTCGAGATCCAGATGCGCGAGGTCGGCGGCGCGTTGGAATTCGTCGCCCTGGTGAACGGCAAGCCCAGCCCCGGCGCGAGCTTCAGCGCGGTGCCCACCGATTTGAAGGAGCACAAATTCACGGCCGATGTCCAGGGGAAGGCAACCTGGAAGCCGACGACGCCCGGATACTACGCCGTCTACACGGGACGGAAGCTCAAGGACGCAGGCACGCACGACGGCGAGAAGTACGGCGAGATCCGCGAATTCACGACGCTCGCCTTCGCCTGGCCGCTGCAAGCGAAGGGTCCCGATCCCGACGCCGTCAAGCTCTTTCAGGATGCCACCGCCGCCCGCGCCGCCTGGCACGACTTCCCTGGTTTTCGCGCCGACATTTCCGCCAACGCCGACGGCCGAACCTGGAAGGGCAGCGTCACGATCGATGCCAAGGGAACGGTCGCGTTGACCGAACTCGACGAGGTCGTTACGCCGTGGGTACGCGAGCAGCTTGATTCGCTTGTCTTACACCGGATGGCGCGGCCCGAAGGGAAGCCGCCCATTGTGCGCTTCGCGGATCAGAATCTCACGCATGCGCTGGGCCGGCTCGTCATCTTCGAGGGGGGGCAGTTCGCGTCGAGTTATCGCGTCAAGGATCGGCAAGTCATGGTCGTCAATCGATTGCTCGGTAAAGTCAACATGACGATTACGGTGCTTGAGAACGATGTCAACGCCGACAAGAAGTTCTTGCCGCGGGCGTATACGGTGCAATACTGGAACGGCAAGACGGGTGACGTGCAGCGCGTCGAGACGGTGCAAAATCGCTGGACGCGCCTGGGCGCATGGGATGTGCCGACGGAGGTGACGGTGCTGAGCGCGTCGTCCGTGGGGGTAGGAGTGAAGACGATGACGTTGACGCGTCACCAGTTGCAGAAGTAACGCCGCTTGCGGCTTAGCGTTCGCGCGGCGCTTCGCGAATGCTAAGCCGCAAGCAGCAAATAAAACAAGCTCACGGCGGCGAAGTAGGCAGCATTTCCTCGTATTCGCTGTTGTCCTCGACGCCGTTGTAGCGCCCCGGCACGATCAGCAAGTCGTCGTTCATCTCGTCGCGCGCGAAGGTCTTGCGGAACGTCGTGATGAACCAGCTCTCCGTCAGGTGTCCCGCAAGTTGCGCGCCAGGTAGCCGATGAGGCGCTCCTTCTCGCACTTCGCGTGCCGAGCTCGGATGATCTTGTAGATGGCCTCGGCGCGTGCGCTTCATGACGGAATGGGCGCTGGATTACCACGAGGCGCCGATCTGAAGTCTTCGTTTAGCGTTTGCACGACGCTGGCTGAACGCTCAACTGTGAGCGGCTTGATAGAATGATTCGCATGAACACCTGGCATTTGCCCAATGGCTTTCGCTTCGCGGGCATCCACTCTGGCTTACGCGCATCGGAACCGGGCCGGCTTGATCTCGCGCTCATCGTCAGCGATCTCCCCGCCGTCGCCGCCGGCGTGTTCACGCAAAATCGTGTGTGCGCCGCGCCAGTTCATGTGTGCCGGGAACGGTTGCCGGCGAACGACGTACGTGGCATCGTCGTCTGCTCCGGCAACGCCAACGCTTGCACCGGCCAGCAAGGCCTCGACGACGCGCGGCGCATGACGGCGCTCGCGGCCGGCGCCATCGGCGTGGATGCGAAAAAAGTGCTGGTTTGTTCGACCGGCGTCATCGGCCGGCTCTTGCCGATGAGCGTGATGGAAGCCGGAATCCCGAAAATCGCGCTTGCGTTGGCGGCGGGAAGCGATGCACTCGAGCGCGCGGCGCGCGCCATCCTGACGACCGACACACGCACGAAGATTCGCACACGCGCGCTAAACGGATTTTGCATCGCCGGTTTCGCCAAGGGCGCTGCCATGATCGGCCCCAACATGGCGACCATGCTCGCGTTCGTATTGACGGATGCGTCGATCGACGTCACCGATCTGGCAGCGATCGCTCCCGTCGCGGCCGATCGCTCCTTTAACTGCATCTCGGTCGAAGGCCACACGAGCACGAACGATTCGCTGATCTTCCTCGCCAATGGCCAGGGCGCAAAGTTGAAAGGCGCCGCGCTGGAGCAATTTCGCCAGGCCGCGATCGAGGTTTGCGCCGAGCTGGCGCGCGACATGGCGTCCGACGCCGAGGGAGCGAGCCATCTCGTGACGATCGACGTGGTCGGAGCGCGCACTGATGCCGAGGCGCGTGTCATCGCCAAGACAGTCGCGGAGAGCGCCCTGGTCAAGACCGCGATTTTCGGCGCCGATCCGAACTGGGGCCGCATCGTCTCGGCAGCGGGTTACGCGGGCGTTCCGTTCGAGGAAAGGCAACTTTCGCTCGCGCTGGGCGATTTTCTGCTGTATGAAAAGGGTACGCCGTTGCCGTTCGACGCCGCCGCGGTGTCGGGATATATGAAGGCGAATCGCGAGTTGACGATGCGATTGACGTTCACGCTTGGCGCGGGGCGTTGCACGTTCTATACGTGCGATCTCACATACGATTATGTGCGGTTGAACGCGGACTACACGACGTAGGTCTCAGTACCCGGTGCTGATGCATGTTCATCGAACTCACCAACATCTCCCGAACATTCGGCCAGACCCAAGCGCTGATCGATATCAACCTCAAGCTCGAAGTCGGTCGCATCGGACTGCTCGGCCCCAACGGCGCCGTCAAATCGACGTTGATGAAGATCCTGCTCGGCTTGCTGCCGCCGTCGTCGGGGACTGGCCGCGTGCTCGATCATGACCTCGCAACCGCCGGCGTGGAGTTGCGCCGCGCCATCGGCTACATGTCCGAGGCCGACGCGCTCGTGCCCGGTTTGCAAGGGGCCGAGTACGTTGCCCTTGCCGGCGAATTGTACGGCATGGCCCGCAAGCAGGCGCTGCGCCGCGCCCACGAAGTTCTCACCTATCTTGACCTCGGCGACGCCCGCTATCGCAAGCTCGAAGAGTACTCCACCGGCATGAAGCAACGGCTCAAACTCGCCCAGGCTCTCGTCCACGATCCGCCCGTGCTCTTGCTCGACGAACCGACCAGCGGCATGGACCCCGCCGGCCGCGAGGGTATGCTCGATTTGCTCGTGACGCTAGGTAAAGAGCACAAGAAGGCGATTCTGCTGTCGACGCATCTCTTGGGCGACATCGACAAGGTTTGCGACGCCGTGATTATCTTGCACCACGGGCGCATCTTGTGCCAAGGTCCCGTTCAGCAGCTCTGTCAAAGTCGGCACGATCGTTACAAGTTGCAAATCCAGGGCGAACCGAATGCCCTTCTCGACGACTTGCGCCTTGAAGGTGTGCAAGTTCTCCACGACAATGGACGTGGGGAGTACCGCGTGCAGGTCCCCACGGGCTGGACGAGCCAGGCGTTCTTCAAGCTCGCCCAGGTGCATGAGGTCGTCGTCCGCGGTTTGCAGGCGGATAACGAAGATCTGGAAGAATTGTTTCATCGCGTAATCTCGGAAAATCAGTCCCAAGCCCCATCATGAGCGCCACCCGTATCCGCTTGCGGCTTAGCGCTCGCGGGGCGCCATGCGAACGCCAAGCCGCAAGCGGCGAACAAACATGCCGACGCTTCTCCACTACCGTTCCTGGCAAGGCGAATTCCATAGCCCCTGGTGGTCGGTTTGGCCCATCGCGCGCGTCGCGCTCGGCACGTTGCTGCGCCGTAAGCTCTTCTGGACGCTGTACGCCTTCGGGCTGCTGCTCTTCTTCATGTTCTTCTTCGGCACGTTTCTACTCGCCTGGGCCGAGTCGTTGGTCTCCGGCACGCAGCCGCAGCTCGCACGCTTCGGCGATCTGGGCCGCGTGCTCACGACCAATATCCGGCGGGCCCTGGTGATTCTCGAGGGCAGCCGTGATACCTTCCAGTATTTCTTCGCGTATCAAGGCGGGATCGTCATCGTCACGCTGTCCTTGGTGGGCGCGATTCTCGTCGGCAACGACTTCACGCACAAGAGCCTCGGTTTCTATCTGGCCAAACCGATCAATCGCTGGCACTACATCCTTGGCAAGTGTCTCGCGGTGTTCATCGTTGTCCAGATGATGACGACGCTGCCGGCCCTGGTGCTGTACGGCCAACACGCATTCGACGACTGGGACTACCTGCTAAACGTGGATCATTTCACGGCGAACGACGGCAAAGGTCCGGCTGGAATAGCGCTGCTTTTGGCCGTCGTGGGTTACGGAACGCTTCTATCGGTGGTTCTTAGCATCCTGCTCGTCGCCGCCGCGAGCTGGATGCGCCGCACCATGCCGCTCATCATGGTGTGGATCTCGGCGTTTTTTTATCTGCGGTTGCTGGCGAACATCCTGGTCGACGGCCTAAAATATGACGTGCGCTGGCGGTTGCTCGATTTATGGAACAGCCTCACGCTGCTTGGGCAGGGCTGTCTCGGTTATGCAGCGGAGGAAATCAGCCCGAAGCCGCACCCGGAGTTCTGGGAAGCGGGATTGATGCTGATCGGAGTTTGCACCGTATGCCTGATCTACTTGAATCACCGGACGCGGGGCGTCGAGATCGTACGCTAGCAATCACCGCGGACCGCATAGCGCTCGAAGAACGCCAGGCGAGCGCTAAGCCAGAAGCGGCCGAGAGCACGCCCGTATTGTTGTTCCAGCACGTCTCGAAATGGTACGGCCCCGTTATCGGCATCAATCAGGTGACGCTGGAATTGCGTCCCGGTATCACCGGACTCGTCGGCCACAATGGATCCGGCAAGAGCACGCTCCTGCGCCTGGCCGCCGGGCAGTTTCGCCCCGACCTAGGCGCCGTCACGATCGCCGGGCACGACGCCTGGACCGCGGACGCCAAGCGCCACCTTGGCTACTGCCCCGAACTCGACACCTTTTACGAAGAAATGTCCGGCCGGGCCTTCGTGCGGACGATGGCCCAGCTCGTCGGCTATGCACGCGTCGAAGCTCGGCGCCGCACGGAGGAAACGCTCGAACTCGTCGGCATGCGCGACCGCGCCGACCGCGTGCTCGCCGGCTACTCCAAGGGCATGCGCCAGCGCATCAAGCTCGCCCAGGCTCTGCTTCATGATCCGCCCTTGTTGCTCCTCGATGAACCGTTGAGCGGCATCGACCCGATCGGCCGGCGCGAATCGATCGCGCTCTTTCGCGAACTGGCGCGGCGCGGCAAATGCCTGTTGATCTCTAGTCATGAACTCGAGGAACTGGAAAAGCTGACTGATCACGTCGCGATCATGGCCGCCGGGCGCATCGCCGCCGTCGGCACTCTGACGCAAATACGCGATTTGCTCGACGATCATCCGCTGTCGATTCGCATTGCCAGCGACCAGAATCGCCAGCTGGCTGGGCTGTTGCTCGATCTCGACGAGGTCGTCGGCGTCGAGCGCGACGACCACTATCTTCTGGTGCGAGCCAAGAACCCACGCCGTTTCTTTCAGCGCCTCGGCGACCTTGTGCTCGACCGCATGATCGAGATCCGCCATCTGGAAACGCTCGACGAATCGACGCACGACGTATTGGGCTACCTGCTCGGCGGAAAGGCGCGCTAGCCAATCAGTCGGACGGGGGACGTGCCAAATCCGCAGCGGCAGCGAGGTTCTGAAAGACATTGTGAATGATGCCAAGGACTCAACAATAGCGGGCAATAAAAACACAGGTGCCACGCCATCCTGGAGCAAGCCATGAAAACACTCGCTGCTGCGGCCATCACAGCTCTCGCGTTTGCCTTGAACGCTGCGCCATTGCTGGGGCAACTGAAAGAAAAGCTCGTTTATGATGAAGCCAGGGACGGCGATTTCGGCCCGGCCAAGCCCGATGCAAAAGCGGCCATCCGCTTGACGCAGCCAGGCATCCATGTAATGAAGGGGACCGGGATCGATGTCAAGGACGACTGCGACGCGTTCGTGTTCGAGGTCGCGGCCGGCAAGGCCTTCGATTTCTGCCTGGTCGCTGACGCGGCGGAGTTCAAGAAACTTCGGTCCATCGGCTCGGACGGCATGGTCAAGGAGATCGCGTTTGCCTCCTCCAATCTCGCCTTTCGCGTGCCGCGCCACATTAAGATGACCGGGTTGCCGCCCGGCAAATATCACGTCGAAATGTTGTTCGGCCCCAACGGCGCCAGCGGTAACTGGGTCGTCAACATTGCCATTCGCGACGACGACACCCCGATCGAAGGGCTGTGCAAGGAAGCGCTCGGCTTCGAAACGATCGAGAAGATGAAGCAGGTCGACTGGCCCGGCGCCATCTCGATCTTCCATGGGCACAACTGGGGCAAGGACGATAAGTACCCGATCGCCATCAAGGAAGCAGGCTTCCGTGCGACCGGGGCCGGCGAATGGCAAATCGACGAGTGCAGAAAGCACGGGTTGCGGGCGTTCGTCTTCATCTGGCCGCACGAGGCCGGCATCATTCCCAAGAAGTACAAGGAAGACAAGACCGTCCTGTGTTACTACCTTTCGGATCGCGTCAAGCCGCAGCAGTGGGGCGGTTGGGCGACCTTCGAGAACACAGCCTTTGCCGGCGATCCCCGGCATCCAGCCATCTTTACGATGAATGCGGACTGGGGCAGCTTCGATCTGTTCTGTCCCACGGTTCGCGGTCGGGCGCTCGAGTATTACCATTACGACTGGGATGCCAAGCGCCGCCCGCATCTGCGTTACGCTCTACTCGACCAGGCCCGGCAGGCGTCGCTCAAGCACGGCGACGTGCCCGTGTGCCGAATTGTCGAGGTCCGGCCCGAAGACATGCGTAAGACTCGCCACACCTACTTCACGAGCCTGGCCTACGGGGTACGCGGCTTCCGCACGGGGGGCGGCGGCGTCTTCGACACCAAGAATCGCGATGAGCGCGGCGTGCCGATGCGGAACGCCTTCAGTGAGGAACTCAAGAGATGCAACGCCGCCGTCAACGCGTATTCGCCGGTGTTCCTCGAGACACGTTGCGTGGCGGTCTATCACACGGCGCCGCTTCCCGCGGGCTGCGCGCTCGCGCCAAAGGATTCCTGGATTACCCTCGAAGGGGACGAAGTGCTGGTCGGAGTTTTCCACAAGAAGATCGACGCCGACAAGGAGGCCAAGGTAACACGCTACTTGCTCGTCGCCAATCGCGATGCCTTCCGCGCCCGGACGGCAACACTAACGATCCTCGGCGGAGAGGCGCGAGTTCAACGTATGGACCGACAGTCGGCCCAGTGGGTTGAGCATCCGAGCAAGAACAACGGCAATGCCACGCAGGTGCAAGTGCAACTTGAAGACGGCGGAGGCGAGTTGTTGCGCATCGTCGCAAACCGGCGCTAGCCAAGATAATTCATGTAACCACGAAACACACGAAAAACACGAAAGGAAAAAATACAGTGTGTCGTTTAGCAAACGACCGGGTTTTTGTCCCAACCTCAATGTCTGAAACACTTTTCGTGTATTTCGTGTGATTCGTGGTGAATAATCTGGATCACGCGATGCCCGGAATGACGCGGCCGTGCACGAGGGTCAGCCGTTCCTGTCGGCCGAGGTGCAGATAGTTCAGGCGGTCCTGGTCGAGGCCGAGTTGGTGTAGGATGGTCGTATGCAGGTCGCGGAAGTGGATCCGTTCTTCGACGGCGTGCAGGCCGATGGCGTCGGTGGCGCCGATCGTCTGTCCCCCTTTGACGCCGCCGCCCGCGAGCCACATGCTGAAGCCGAGGTTGTGATGGTCGCGGCCGCGGCCGGCCTGGGCCTCGGGGGAGCGGCCAAACTCGCCGCCCCACACCACGAGCGTAGACTCCAGAAGGCCGCGCTGTTTCAGGTCACGCAGCAAGGCGGCGATCGGCCTGTCAACCTTGGCGGCCATGCGGACGTGGTTCTCTTCGATGTCGTGATGGGCGTCCCATTGCATGTTCGCGGGGCCGCCGCCGGAAACCACCGTGATGAAGCGAACGCCGTTCTCGACGAGCCGACGTGCTAGCAGGCAGCGGCGACCATAGTCATCGGTCGATTCGGCGCCGACGCCGTACATGTCGAGTGTTGGCCGCGTCTCGCCGGAGAGGTCGAACAGGCGCGGCGCTTCGGCCTGCATGCGGAACGCCAACTCGTACGAGCGGATACGCGCGGACAGCTCTTCGTCCCCCGGCGGCAGCGACGCCGCGTTCAGGTCCTCGATGAGCCGAATGGTTTCGCGGCGTTGTGACAGAGTCACGCCGGGCGGCAGATCGAGGTTGCGCACTGGCTGCGGCCCGCTGCGCAACATGGTCGGCTGGTACACGGCCGGCAAGAAGCCGTGCATGTACATCGGTTGGCCCGCTTCGAGAGCGCCCTGCGGATCGGGAAGGACAACGTACGCCGGCAGCGCTCGGCTCTCCGACCCAAGACCGTACACGACCCACGAGCCCATGCTGGGAAAGCCCGGCACCGTCCGCCCGCCGAACAACTCGTACTGCGCCGCTGAATGCACGACCATGTCGCCGTGGCAAGAGCGGAGCACGGCGATGTCGTCCACGCAGGTCGCCATATGGGGAAACAAATCGGAGACTTCGGTGCCGCTCTGGCCGTGGCGGGCAAAGCGCCGGGCGCTGCCGAGTAGTCGGGCGTCGCCGGTAATCTGTTGATAACGCGCTTCACCGAACTCTGTCGGCCGACGCTCCCCGTGCAGCCGATTGAGCAGCGGCTTGGGATCAAACGTTTCCAGATGGCTGGGACCGCCTGCCATGAACAGGAAGATCACTGACTTCGCTTTGGCATTCGGCAGATGCGGCGGCCGGGGCGCGAGTGGATCGTGCGCCTGGGCACGCGCCTGCTCCTCATGAAGCAAGGCAAGCAGGGCCAGGCTGCCGAAGCCGCACAAGGAGCGGCGGAGAAAGTCGCGGCGACTTTGCGTGAGGTTGAGCACGGTGACCTCTAGTCGACGTAAAGGAACGCATTCAGGTTAAACATCGCCAGGGCAAACTCGCGCGCGGGCTGTCGGCGCAGAAACGCGACGCATCGCTCGCGTTCGGCAACGGACGCCGGCCGGCCGGTCGTGATCAGGAACGCTCGATCCACAACGCGCGCCGGGTCCTTTGCTCCGGCCTCTTGCTCCAAACGCTTGGCGAAGGCTTCCGCCAGGCGATTGGCCAGGTCGCCGTTCAAAAGTTCCAGGGCTTGCAGCGCGTGCGTGCTCGACTCGCGGCGCGGACAGCTCGTTTGCAGGTCCGGCTGGTCAAACACCTGGCCAAACGGGGGACGCAGGTTCCGTTTGGCGATGAGGTAGATCGAACGCCGATCGTGCTCGCGGACATCGGCAGTCACTTTCCACTGGGCCGGATCGTAGAGCAAATCGACGAGGTCCTTTTGTAGCGGAATGACCACGCTGGGACCGCCTGCCTTCAAGTTGAGCCGTCCAGCCGCCGTGAGCATGGCATCGCGCAGTTCCTCCGCGCTCAGCCGTCGGCGCGGAAAGTGCCAGTAGAGGCGATTGTCCGGATCCTTGACGCGCGCCGCGGCAGCGTCCACATGTTGATGAACGCTTGCCTGCTGATACGTGCTACTCAGAGCGATCATGCGGTGCAAGGGCTTCAGACGCATGCCCTGGCGAACGAATTCGTTGGCCAGATAATCGAGCAATTCGGGATGACTTGCACCGCTGCCGTTGACGCCGAAATCGTTCGGAGTCGAGACCAGGCCGCGGCTGAAGTGGTAGTGCCAGACACGATTGACCATCACCCGCGCCGTGAGCGGATGGTCCGGATGGGCCAGCCACTGAGCCAGCGCCGTGCGCGGAGTCTTGCCGATGGTCGGAGCTACTCTCCCTTTGTTAGCCGGACGCGCAAGCGACGGATCGGCGGGACCGTCGCTTGCGCGTCCGGCTAACGGGGACAACTGAGTGGGGAATCCGGGCTCGACGCGTTTACCTTTCTTCTCGGGCATGCCACGGCGAAGCACATGAATTTCTGTCCGCTCGGTATCGACGTCGCGGACGGAGCACAGGCTCGGCAGCGGCGTCGGCAGCTTGCTCTGCACTGCCTTCAACTCGCTCTGTAGTCGCTCCTTGTCGGTCCCCTTCGCCGTGGTGATGCTCCGCTTGAGATCGGTAATTTTTTTCTGCAATGGCGCCGCGACCGCCTCCCAAGCGGCCTTGGTCTTGGCATCGGCCAGAATGACGTTATGCTCCTGCGTGCCGGCCAGGAACGCTTGCAGTCGGTAGTAGTCCACTTGCGTGAAATCATCGAAGCGGTGATCGTGGCAGCGCGCACATCCGACGGTGAGACCCAGGAAGACCATGCCGACCGAATCAGTCATCTCGGTGAGCACTTCATTACGGCTGAAGGCGACGTTCTGGTTGCCGACGTTGCGGCGCACCGGACCCAAGCGATGAAAACCCGCCGCCACATGGAAGGATGAAGGCGGAAGGATGAAGGATGAATCGGCAGGAACTAATTCATCCTTCATCCTTCCGCCTTCATCCTTCAAAAGGTCGCCGGCCAACTGCTCGGTCAGGAAGCGGTCGTACGGCTTGTCGTCGTTGAAGCTGCGAATGACATAGTCGCGATATCGCCACATCCCCGGCAAATAATTGTCGTACTCGAAACCTTCCGACTCGGCATAGCGAACGACATCCAGCCAGTGCTGCGCCCAGCGCTCGCCGTAATGCGGCGAAGCGAGCAAACGCTCCACCAAACGTTCATACGCATCGGCGGCGGGATCCTCGACAAAAGCACTTATCTCTTTTGGCGTCGGCGGCAGACCCGTGAAATCAAACGAAAGCCGGCGAATGAGCGTACGGCGGTCGGCCGGCGGGGCAGGCTTCAGTCCCTTTTCGAGCAGCCGGGCAAGCACGAACGCATCGACGTTCGTGCGCACCCAGGCGCGTTGAGCGCCTTCCGTGAATCGCGGCGGTTGGGGTTGCATGCGCGGCGCAAACGACCAGTGATCGGTATAGCCATTGGCCGCACAGCAAAAACATACACAAAGTGCAAGCAGACGTTGTGCCAGCATCGCGAGACTCGCCTTACGTGGATTGATGCCGTAGCCGTTCACCTCCCCTCTCCCCCTGTACTCAGGGGGAGAGGGGCCGGAACAGACTGTTGCGCGACGCCCCAACCCCTCACCCTCGGCCCCTCTCCCCTGAGTACAGGGGAGAGGGGTGAATAGCTACGCTGCCGCTATCCGACTCTAAAGAGACACGACGCCCAGGGGTCAGGATGATCGCAATCGGTATGGGTGAGACGGATCGACCCCAGTGCGGTGAAATCCGGCGACATCGACACAACTGACATTGCCTTTGTAGGGGAAATTGGCCGCCTGCCCACCCAGGTAGTTGAGAAGCTCATTCAGATCCTGGCACCTTTTGAGAGCATCGAACACCGTCCGGTCGTGGTTGGTCATGCGGAGCCATTGCTTGACCCGGCAGAGGATGTAGGCCGAAGGTAGGCCCGACGCGCGGCAGAGTTCGGCATAACGGGAAATCAAGGGCAGCCACTCCGCCGGCGCCCGCGCGGAGGATTGAAGCACACCGCCGGGAATGCCGAGTTCGCGGGCCGCCTTGGGTCCCAGGGTCGGATCGGCCAATGCCCCTCGGCCCAGCATAAAGTGTTGACAACCGGTCTCGTCGCGGCAACGGCGGAGATCGTCGATGGTCCAAATCTCTCCGTTTGCCACCACGGGAATACGCAGGCGAGCCCGTACTTCCCGGAGGGGCCGCCAATACGCCGGCGGCCGATAGCCCTGGGATTTCGTGCGGGCGTGGACCGTGATCCAGTCAGCGCCGCCTTCGGCCGCCCGCTCGGCGTTCAAATGAATCGCATGGATATTGTCCCAACCCAGCCGCATCTTCGCACTGACGGGCGATTCCGCGGGCACGGCCGCGCGCACCGCGGCGACGATCGCACGAATGCGGTCCGGATATTGCAGGAGTGTGGCGCCGCCGTCATGGCGGTTGACCGTCCGCGCGGGGCAGCCGAAATTGAGGTCCACGGCGCGGGCGCCGGCGTGAATGGAGGCCAGAGCGGCCTGCGCCAGCTTGGCGGGATCGCCGCCCAAGAGTTGCACCTGGACTGGCAGTCCCGTGGGAGTTGTGCCGCCGTGCATCAATTCGGGAACGTGTTTCTGAAAGACGCGCACGCCGGGTATCGCCTGGCTGATGCGAAGAAACTCCGCCACACAGAAAGTGAACCCGCCGAGTTCCGACACCAAGGCACGCATGGCCCTATCCATTACGCCTTCCATGGGCGCCAGCACGAGGGCCGGAATGCCGGCTCGGATCCACGGAAATGGTGCGGAGTTGGTCACGGTGCTCTCGCGGTGAGGGAACTGAGGGCATCTGTGACCGCCTCTTCCGCCGCGCCGCATTTGCGAATATCCGCCAGCAACTGCGGCAGGCTCGCGGAAAACGCTGCCAGCGCCTGTCCTTGTTGTTCCGCGGACGCCGTGGCAGCCGCCAACATTTTTTCGCGTTGGGCGATGAGCGAAGCCGGGGCGCGGTCGCCGAGTCGCCAGGCGGATCGATAGACGGCATACAGTTGCCGATCGCCAGGATTCCGCCAGCGATTCGGCGGCGCGGATACGGATAGGTCCGGCTCCGGATGAATCGGAACGTCGATGAAGGGAGTGATGAAATGCAGTCCGCCGCGTGACAGGAGCGTCAGCGGTTTCGCGAGCAACCGATCGCGTTGCTGCTTGGTAACAGGGACCTGCGTCTTGACTTCGCTCATCTCACCCGGCTTTCCCGCACGCAAGCTAACCTCGATCGCTTCCTTGCCGATCTTGATTGTTAGCCCGACCTGATGCCCGTTGGCGGCGATGGCTTTCCGTAGCGATTCAGGCAACGGAGTCTCTTGCTTGCCGGCGCCGAGGTCCGTGCCGTCCAGGATCAGACGCTTGTTGCCATCCACCAGCACCCGCCAGCTTGCGCGTTCCTCGACGCCCAGGCCGAGACCCGCCTGACCCGTGCCGGGATTGATGCGGAAACCGAGGACGCAGCCGATCGACGGCTCGTCGGTGCCGCGCCGCACCAGACCGACCAGAGCGGGGACCTCCGCCTGGCGAGGGTAATCCATGAGGAGCGGATCGTGAACGGGCTTCGCGCCGGGCGGATGCAGCAGGTCGGTCTGGGCATGCGTTCCCTTGTTGGGGAAGCCATAGGACATGAGCTTGTCGCCGTCCTGCTCCCAGCCCCACTCGACGTAATGGAACGACGAACGTCGGGCACGCGCCCAGCGCGTGAAATCCTCGTCGAGCTTGGCCCAGGAGCCGAACAGTTCATCCAGAAGCGAATGCGAGCGCTCGTGATACGACCCGTGTAGTTTGAGCCGCAGCAACTCATCGCGCCAGATGCGGTATTTCAGCGACCGCTCGACGTCGGTGGTGAAGTAGGTCACGAGGAGGAAGCCGACGTCGCGGCCTCCCAGGGTTTTGCTCTTCGCGTCCTTCGGGTTGACGGCGCTCGGCGTGAAGGGTTCGCGCTGAAAGCGGCGCAGGGCGTCGTCATAGAAGTTGTTGATGGTCGGCTTGTCCACGACGTTGACAGTCAGCCGCTTTGCCGACTCGTCCCAGACGTGATTCGCCAGCGTGTCGGCGACCCCTTCGACCCACCAGCCCGGCAGGTGGCTGAACCGTTCCGCCAGGCAAAGCTGGTAGAGGTGGGCGCACTCATGGAGGAGAATGTAGCGGAGATGGTATTGCAGTCCGCCGCTGGGAAACTGGTAGGCGGCGTTGTAGTCCTCGTAGGTGATGCCGCCGCCGTTGAAATTCCAGGAGATGCCGTCCGATTTCAGGGCCGCTTCGAGTGACTTCTTGTCCTTCGCATAAATGATGGCCATCCGCTTGCGCTCGAGGTCGGGCAGCTCTCGGCCGAACAGCTCGACGTAGTGCGGGAAGGCCAGTTCCAGAAGCGTGAGGTAATGCCGGGCGCGTTCCTCGGAATGATTGGTCTTGAGGGCGTAGTGGCGGCTGACGTACCAGGTGAAGCCTTCGGCGTTCTTGACGCGTTTGCCCGAAAAGGTCTCCGGAATCGTTTGCCCGACCTTGCGGATCGTGATGTTTTTCAACGTGGAGGATCGCCCCGAGACGACGATCTCGACCGGCGTCTCCGCAGGCGGCGGCACGGTCTCGCCCGTCCGAGCAGCGGCGACGAAATTCCCCAGGAGCAAGCCACCGAGGAGCTGCCAGCAGCCAATCATCCCAAGGCGCATTTTCATCGTGGTACCGATGGTTTGCTTTTGCAGGTATGACGCGCCCGACAAAGTCGAATCGGCCCGTTAGCCGGACGCGCAAGCGACGAATTTTTCCATTTCCGTCGCTTGCGCGTCCGGCTAACAAGACTTTTGTCGGGGGCGTCAGGTATGTCTACTTCGCTTTTCGGATGCTCAGGCTGGTCGGTTCCGCGGTAATTTTCAGCCGTGGAATCGTGATACATCCAGACGCATCGGCCCGGACCTCTCCCTCGGACGTGCCAAAAGTCCAGCGCACCGTCGCCCCCGGGGCGATCCGCAACATTTGCAGCCGGCGCAAGCTGACATCGGCGGTCGCTTCCGCCGGGATCGTAAACGTTGTCTTGAGCTCTGAAGCCTTGACAAGAAATAGGGTAGTTTCAATCAGGTCCGGCGTATCTCGTACGCTCTTCCATCGGAAGAAAGCGTTGACCTGGCCCGCCTTTTTATCGGTGAGTTGACTCGGCCAGGGGAGCGGGTCATTGGTCGAGGCATCGGTGAATACCGGATAGCACTCGTTTTTCTTGACGCCCAGCCAGTCAAAAGAGCCGATCAGGTCATTCACCTTCATGATGTTCGCATGGTTATTCGCATGGCCGAACGGCCCCCAATATAAGATGAGCGGATATTTTCGCTCGCTCATGGTCTTGACGAAGCCGTCGTGGCCACGAGACCACCCGTCGTTTTGCGCGGAATAGTCAACGACGATCGGCGGGTCGGGGAGGGCGATATTCGCCGGCACTTTATTCGGCGGGAAATACATGCGGCTAGAAACGTGTTTGACCTCGGCGGGAACATTCGCCTTGATGGCGGCGAAGACATCCCCGTGGCGCATGCCGATCCCGAGGGTGCCGCTTCCGCCCATGGAATTTCCACACAAATAGACGCGGTTCGCGTCGATGCCGTATTGCTTGATCACCCATTTGACCGTGTCAATCACCCGCTTATCCGTGGGGCTCACCTCGGGGCCTGCGTACTTGTTGATACCCCACCACCAATCCCCCTTGTTGGCCCGGCAATCGAGGTACAGCGCAAAGAAATCCAACGGAGAATGGTAGATGTCGTGGTTGCCGACCTTGGCCGTGCAGGCCAAACACGAGTGCACGTCATGCCCGGCGGAATGCAAGACTACATAAAGCGGGGCGTTCGATTTCGCCTGCTTTGGATGGAGAACCAGGAAGGTGTCTCGTTGAGGCTCCGCATAGCCCCACTCCTTCCTGACCCCATGCTTGAAGGTCTCCAATTTTCGCCCGGTAAACTCCGAGTCCTTTTGTTTTTCCGGCTGCCAACTGGCATCCTGCGCGCTGGCCAGCGTGGCAAGCACCAAAGTAAGCCCCGAGGCGAGGATCCATTTCTTCATGTCATACTCCCTATTCTGGACCGTGTGTGCCGGCGCCGTTTGATTGCTCGCCCAGCTACCGAATAAGCTAAGAAATCGGGACGCGTGTGAGCAGGAAATTCATTGCAAGACGCGGAACTGCAAAGAGGAGGGCTCTTGGCGAGGTTCGCGCATAGCCAGTTCGACGAGCTGATGTGACGGCGCGAGATGACAGACGGGATCGGTGGCAGCCGGGTCGCCGGTCAGCAGAAACGCCTGGCAACGACAGCCGCCGAAATCCGTTTCGCGCCGGTCGCAACTCCAGCACGGTTCAGGCATCCAATCCGTGCCGCGAAAGCGCTCGAACACAGGAGCGTGGAACCAGATCTCAGCCAGCGCGGTAGATTGGACATTGGGAAACTCCAGGCCAGGAATCTCCCGCGCCGTCTGGCAGGGCAGAACCGCGCCGTCCGGAGCAACAGTCAAGAACACGCGGCCCCAGCCATGCAAACACGCCTTGGGGAATTTCTGAAAATAATCGGGCAGGACGTGAACGATTTCCAGGTTCGGTAGCCGGCTGCGGGCGTCCTCCACCAGCGGTGCCGCACGTTCGACCTGCTCGCGCGTGGGCAACAGGGCGGCGCGATTGCGGAACGCCCATCCGGTGTACTGCACATGCGCCAGTTCCAGCCGATTCACCTGCCATTGCTCGGCAAGCGAAAGGATGGCTTCGAGGTGATCGAGATTGTGCCGGTGCAACACCACGTTGAGCGTGACCGAGAACTGCAACTGCTTGGCCGCCAGGACGGCGCGGCGTTTCTTGTCGAAGGAAGTCCTGCCGGCAAGCCAATCGTTTTCACCAGCCCGCGCATCAAGCAAACTGATTTGCAGGGCATCGAGCCCGGCGGACTTCAAGCGCTCCAGGGCCGCCTCATCGGCCAGGGTTCCGCCGGTGCTCAAGTGAGTATAGAGGTCGTGTTGACGGGCACACTTCACCAGCTCGGGCAAGTCCGGGCGGACCAACGGCTCCCCGCCGGAGAAATGGACCTGGACCACTCCCAGCGCTGCGGCTTCGGCCAGCACTCGCTGCCAGGTGGCCGTGTCGAGCTCCTGCCGATAGCGCTGCAGCTCCAGCGGATTGCTGCAGTAAGGGCACTTGAGCGGACAGCGGTAAGTCAGCTCAGCCAACAGAGCCAGCGGTCTAGGAATCGGCATCACGAAGCAGCCCTTTTTGTGCCAGGCGCTGGAGGAATTCGCATACCTCTTCACGTGGAGCTTCGATCAATGTAGCAAGCAATTCGTCAAGCAAACGGCCATCACAAAGGCGCACGATGGCCGCTCCAGTATCGTTCAAGACCAGAATGCCTTCGGGATAAACGAGCTGGTGTTGTCCGCGCAGCTCATCCCAGCGATAGCGAGCGTGACGGACGAGCTTGGGCCGGCGCATGGGGTGTTCTGGATTCACGTCGATGTCCCCGTGTCGGCAATGCAATGGTAGTACATCGCATCAAGCTGAGCGCACAAAATGTCGCACTTGAGCCGCAGCGCAGCCACTGCCCGTTCCTGTTCTGGATAGGTGCAACAATGCTCCAGGACTAGTGCCAGACCGTGGTCGCTGTCGCGCCGCGCCAGCGGGGGCCGGGAGCGAAAGTAAGCCAGGGCGGCCGAGTCAATCCAGGTGTAATGCTTCTCGAAGGCAGCCAGGCGCTCTGTCATCAGCGCGGGGGCGAATAACTCGGTCAGCGACGACGCCACGCCTTCGATCCACGGCTTGCTGGCGACGAAGTTCACATAAGCATCGACGGCAAACCGCACGCCGGGCAACAACAGACGATCGCTCTCGAGGTCGTCCCGGCTCAGATCCACAGCTTCTGATAGGCGCAGCCACTTCTCGATGCCCCCCGGATCCTGATCGGTGCCGTCATGGTCCAAGATGCGCTGTACCCAGAGGCGGCGCACCGCGCGCAAGGGGCAGCGTGCCAGGAGCAGCGCGTCCTTGATGGGGATGTTCTTCTGATAGTAGAAGCGGTTGGCCACCCAGAGCTTAATTTGCTCGCGATTCAGTTTGCCTTCATTCATCAGGCGATGAAACGGGTGCTTGTCATGGTAATGCAGTCGGCCCACCTGGCGCAGTTGATCGGTGAAGTCTTGGAGCGACCAGGGTTGCATGGACCTACTCCGCAAATTTCGGATTGCGGAGGGTGGATGTGTATCCACAATCCGCTGCACTACTGTCCGGTTATATGTCGATTAACGTCAACTGGTTATGACTTAGTGTTTTTTGTTCTCGTTCGCCGAAGGCGTTGAGCGTGGCAAAAAACTGTCTTTGGCCGTAAAACGTGCTGCTGAGAATTTGCAAGATTTCGTTCAAACCGTAGTCCAGATTCAGCTCCTTCGTCTGAATCGCCACAAGGACGTACACGCAGATCGAGATTCTCATCTGTGTTCGCACAGCGTTCGGCGCGGTGCCGTGGAACGCCTCAAGGTGCAAGCGATGCAGCCGTAAATACGGGAAAAAGGTGCTTCACAGTTGACCAAGACCAGCGCCACTTGGATTCAGTCCCTATTTCGGATAAAATACCTAGGAACGTCCCCGTAGCTCAATTGGATAGAGCGTCGGCCTCCGAAGCCGAAGGTTACAGGTTCGACTCCTGTCGGGGATACTAATCCAAGGCCCAATAGAAATCGCAATGATTTTCTGTTTAACGCCTTGCATATGAACAATCGGTTCTACGCCATTCGTGTGGGAAAAGTTGTAGGGTGGGCCTCGCTACGCTCGACCCATCCTACAAATCCACATGATTGGCGCAGAGTCGAACAATCATTTCTGAAAACGGACCGCCTTGCAACGAGCAACCAATTTCGCGACTGTTTTTTCCGTGGAAGTATCCCATCCTCTGGTACGTTGGCGACATCGGAAACTAGAAGTTGCTTGGAGATTTCTGGTGCTGCGATCATGGCGAAAGACCTTGGCGCCGTGGGTGCAACGGACTCCAAGACGAACCAGGGGACATTCGCGACCAAGAGCCAGTTCTCCTTTGTAGTCGTCGAAGAGCCGCACCCCGCCTTTTTTGATGCTCAGATTCTTGCGCACGACGATCCGGCGATAGGTGCTTTTACAGGCAATCCGACGATAGGTAGTTTTCGCTACGTCATCACTGACCAGTCGTTTATTCTCGAACGCACGCTGCCGCACGATTTCTTCCCTGGCCGTCTTCCTGCTCATCGCTGTATGCGATGACTTGCCGAGTAACTACAATGAGTGGATATGATCCGGATTCTGAATGGTCGGTGCAACCGGGAGGTACAACCAGTGGAAATCGCGAGTCGTTCAGTAATGACGTAATTCTTTATTCGTCAACCAGTTGGAGAGGTGACAGAGTGGCCGATTGTGCCGGTCTCGAAAACCGGTGTTGGTGAAAGCCAACCGAGGGTTCGAATCCCTCCCTCTCCGCTTGGCATTTGTTCATTAAGATGTTTTACCTGGAACGGAGTGGCACAACTCGCCACCCCGTCGTCGTTTGTGCCGACCTCGTGCGACTCGCCACCATTCCCTCCCGCTGGCCGCTGCGCCGTCTTTTGCGCTCCGAGTGAGCCGGATTCTGCGCCGCTCGCGGCGCGGTCGTAATGTTCGTCGGTCGTCTGGGCGTAGTGCTTCAGGCTCACCTTGGCATCGTGCCCCATCCACAACGCGACGACGTGAACCGGGAACTCTTCGAGCAGTTCGGTCTCTCGGCTCGAACGCAGGTTGTGGAACAAGCGTGGCCACGGCTCCAGCCCGGCGCGCGTGATCAACTTGCCGAACGTCGTCCGCAGGTTGCATCCTTTCCAGCCCGTCGCTTTCGTGGCCTTCGCCAGGTGGTCGCCGCCGATCACGTGCGTCTGGCCCGGCTCGGCGAGTTCGAACGCCTCCTCAAGATAGGGGCGCAGGTCCGCGAACAACGGGATGGTGCGGCTCGCTTTCCCGTCATAGCGATCGGTCTTGGGCGATGGCACGGTGATCCGTCCGCGCTGCCAATCGATGTGCCGCCATTCGAGGGAGAGAACCTCCGACGGGCACCGGAGCCCGCCGAACCGAGCCAGGGCGATGATCGTTCGCCAGGTCGGGGTCGCCATGTCGAACAGTTTCTGGATCGCATTGCGGTCGATGAACCGCTGTCGGGCACTCACGTTTGCCGTCGGGATCTTGACCTCGGAGAACGGATTCTCGTCAATGAGTTTGTGCTTACGGGCCACATGCAAAAATGTCCGGGCAAACGATAGACGTTTGGCCACCGTCGCCGCCGCCAGTTCTTGCGTCAGCAACCAGGCCTTGAACTGGTCGCAATCGCCAGTCGTGATTGTCCGCAGTGGCTTGTCCGCGCCGAAGAACTCGGTCAGGTTCCGGCAAGGCTGTTGCCAGACCTCCAACGTCGCGGGCTTCACGTCCGGGCGGGAGAGGACGTAGTTCTTCAGGAATTCTCCCAGCACCATTCGCTTCGGCGCATCGACCAAGCCAACGACCGCCAGCCGATCGCGCAGCTTGGCGCCGACTTCACGGAGCCAGGCTGCGGTGGTCGGCTTGATCGGATCCCCGGTTCTTTTCGCCGAGAGCATATGTTCGACGTGTCGGCAGATGCTTTCAGCCGTCTTGCGGTCGCACTTTCCCAGCCGGATCGTCTTGCGATCCCCGTCCGCATTCACAAACAGAATGCGACGTTGCCCATCGGAGTTGGTTGAAATACTGGCCATCTTGATGTTTCTCCTTGTAGTGATCTAATCGTCGAGGATGGCCACGTTCGCGCCGGCTTTCAACCGGCGCGATTCGTGGCCACGAGGGGTTTTCAGGCGGCGTGTGTTGCCGTTTCGGCTTGCCGCGTCAACCAGGCCTGCAGGTCCGCGAGCGGATAAAGCACGGTCTTGCGCTTGCCGCCGCCAACGCGCACACACGGGATGTGCCCGTCCTTCGTGAGTTGCCAGAGCAGGCGTGGCGAGATTCCGAGCGCCTTGGCCGCTTCACGAGGCCGTAGCGCCAGGGGCGTTGCAACGTTGTTCATCGGCTTTTCGTTCAACATGGTGTCGCTCCTTTTGAAGTGGAATGCAACAGCCCTGAACGCCAGGACCGTTGCATCGTGGTGAGGCCAATCAAACCCGTGCGGCAAAATGCCCCGGGCTGGCTTTGCGGAACCGGGCTTCGTCGCCCTTGGTCGCGATCTCGCGCGCGATTGCTGCGTACAACGTGGCCTCAGGCGTCTTGCCGCCCGGCGAAGCCCAGAGCTTCTTTTCGGCCATCGCCTCGACCATTGCCTTGCAAGTCATCGGCTCGCCGGCGGCACGGAGCACCTCGAATGCCGCCGCCATCTGGCTCAGCTTCTTGGCGGGCTTCCGATTGTGGCTCACGTCTTTCGCCTTCGGCGCCCGCTTGACCTTCACCTTCGCTGCCTTCTTCGTCGTGGTCGTCATCGTCGTTCTCCCTTCGGGTTCGTGGTTTGCCGGGGCGGACGTCGCCCCGCGCAGGACAGTCAGTTACGAGCTGGTCCGTGAGACAGCAAGCGAATTCAGCGGAAATCCTCGATATTCTGCACCAAGCCCTTCGGACCGACGCCGGGCGGATGCGGCCGGCGCAAAACAGCGAACGGTCGATAAGATGGCCACATGGAAACGGTGAATCGAGCATCGATGGTAGTCGTGCCCAAGGAGCCCTATCTGGCATGGGCGCGGTCGCTTGAAGGCTGTTCGCCGATCGACGAGATGTCCAATGAAGATCTGACGTCGGTCTACCTTGTCAGCGCGGATGTTGATGATCTTGATCGGGACGCCATCGTGCAGCAACATTGGAGTGCCATCTTCGACGAACAGCTTCATAGCTGGAGCATGGATCGCCGTACGTGGCCCAGAGTTCGCAATCTGACGATGTTTCTCGACTGGTTCGATGTGCGGGTTGTCGAACTGGTTTATGACCTTGGCGACGGGATTGTGGATCACGACGAGTGAAGTTCCACTGTTGATGTTCAACGTGCACGTGAATGCAGAAAGGTCCCTGGGATGGCCCGAACGGCAAGAAAGCAAAACATGACGCAGGACGCCGCCTTGCCAAACGGCAACGGCGTGCAGGCGCTGACCAAGGAACTCTGGCAAGCCGCCGTAAACTTGCGCGGGTCCATCGAGCCGGCCGACTACAAGCGTTACGTCCTGCCGATCATCTTCCTCCGCTTCCTGTCGCTGCGCTACGAGAAGCGCCGGGCCGAACTGACCCAGCTCATCGCCGACCCCAAGAGCGATTACCACGGCGACAAGAAGGCGCTCAATGACCCCGACGAATATCGCAGCGTCGGCGCCTTCCTGGTGCCCGAGGACGCCCGCTGGGACACCATCGTCAAACAGGCCCAGGCCGACGACATCAAGGTGAAGCTCGATAACATCCTCGAACTGCTGGAGAAGAAATACCGCGCCAAGCTCGAAGGCCTTTTGCCGCGCATCTACGCCGGATCGAACCTCGACGCCGAGAACGTGCGAGGCCTCATCGGGCTGTTCTCGAAGGACATCTTCAAGCAGGACCACGGCGGCGAGGATCTCATTGGCCGCGTCTACGAGTACTTCATCGGTGAATTCGCTTCCTCGGAAGGGAAGCGCGGCGGCGAGTACTTCACGCCGTCGAGCATCGTCCGCACACTCGTGGCCATGCTCGAACCGACCAGTGGCGTGGTACTCGATCCTTGCTGCGGCTCGGGCGGCATGTTCGTACAGTCCGATCTGTTCACGAAGCATTCCGGCAACCTGACTTTTTACGGCCAGGAGTCGAAGGACTTCACCTATCGCCTGTGCCGCATGAACTTGTTCATCCACGGCATCGACGGCAAGATTGAGCTGGGCAACTCGTACTTCGACGACAAGCACGCCGGCCAAAAGGCCGACTACATCCTCGCCAATCCGCCGTTCAATGACGGCTCGAAGGGGGAGAAGGGCTGGGGCGCCGACCGCGTGCCCGACAAGGACCCGCGGCTCACCGTCGGCGCGGCGCGGATGCCGCTGTCGCCGCGCAACGCCAACACAATGTGGATCCTGCACTTCCTCTACCACCTCAAGGACGGCGGCACGGCCGGGTTCGTCATGGCGACCGGCGAACTCTCCAACAGCGAGACGGCCCGGCTGGAAGTACGCAAGGCTCTGGTTGAAGGCGACTGCGTCGATTGCGTCGTGCAGCTCACCGGCCAGCTGTTCGCCAACACGCAGATTCCATGTGCCCTCTGGTTCCTGTCGAAGAGCCGCGGCGGAGGCGGCGGCTTTCGCAAGCGCAAGGGCGAGATCCTGTTCATCGACGGCCGCAAGCTCGGCACGCTGATCCCCGGCTCACGCAAGCAGAAGCAGCTTTCGGAGGAGGAGATCGAACGGGTCGCCTCGGTGTATCGGCGCTTCCGCCGAGCCGGAAGCGTGAGCGACGGACGTTCCCTCGAAGTGCCCGGCTTCTGCAAGGTGGCGACGCTCGATGCGGTGCGCGAGCACAAGTATGCCCTGACGCCGGGACGCTACGTTGGCGCCGCCGACGACGAGGGGGATGACGAGCCCTTCGAGGAGAAGCTGCCAAGGCTAACGGCGCTCATCAGGTCGCAGATGGAAGAGAGCGCGAAGCTCGACAAGGCCATTGAGCGCATCCTGGAGGAGGTGGGCAATGGCGGGTAGGCCGCTGACGAAAGCCAACGACTTTGCAACTCTCCTCGCCGATGTGAAGGGCCGCATCCAGTCCGCCCAGGCGCAGGCCGTACTGTCGGTGAATTCCGAACTCGTCCGCCTCTATTGGGACATTGGCCGGATGATCCACGACCGCCAGGAGAAGGAAGGCTGGGGCGCCGCCGTGATTCCCCGGCTCGCGGCCGAATTGAACAATGAACTGCCGCATTTGAAGGGGTTTTCCGAACGGAATATCGACTTGATGATCCGGTTTTTCCGTGAATACCCCGATCCAGCGGTAATTTCGCAAGCGCCACTTGCGAAATTACCCGATCCCCCAAAAGTGCAGCAGCCTGTTGCACAATTGCCCCCGACGCCAATTTCGCCACCGGTTGTGGCAAAAATGACGGGGACTGCAATTGTGCAAGCGCCACTTGCACAATTGCCGGAATCGACATTCTGGTCGATCCCGTGGTATCACCACGTCATCCTCATGCAGAAGGTAAAAGACCTCGCAACTCGCCGTTGGTACATGGAGCAGACGCTCGCCAACGGATGGAGCGGAAACATCCTGGCAATGCAGATTGACTCGCAGGCCCACGCCCGGCACGGCCAGGCCATCTCGAACTTCGCGGCCGTGCTTCCGGCCCCGCAGTCCGACCTCGTGCAGCAGACGCTGAAAGACCCGTACATCTTCGACTTCCTCACGCTCACCGAGCCGTTCCTCGAACGCGAACTCGAAACCGAACTCGTGCGGCACCTGGAGAAGTTCCTGCTCGAATTGGGCCAGGGCTTCGCCTTTGTCGGCCGGCAATATCGCCTCACCGTCGGCGACGAAGACTTCTCCATTGACTTGCTCTTCTACCACCTGCGGCTGCGGGCGTTCGTCGTCATCGACCTGAAGACCGGCAAGTTCAAGCCCGAGTACGCCGGCAAACTGAACTTCTACTGCAACGTCGTCAACAACCAACTCAAGCATGCAAACGACGCCCCCACCATCGGCCTGATCCTCTGCCAGACCCAGGACAAACTCCTGGCCGAGTACAGCTTCGCAGGCATCGACAAGCCGATCGGCATCTCGACGTATGAACTGACGCGGGCGTTGCCGAAGGCGATGCGCTCGGCGTTGCCGACCGTCGAGGAGATCGAAGCCGAAATGGGCGATGCGTTCCAGCCGAAGAAGAAGCCCCGCCGCAAGAAAAAGGACGGTGGCACGTGATCGCGACTGTTGTGCCCATCGCGAAGCTCGACAAGGCCATTGACCGCATCCTGGAGGAGGTGGGAAATGGCTGAGTGGCGGCAGGTGAAACTCGCAGATGTGGCGGACGAGATTACTGTCGGGTTCGTGGGGCCCATGACATCCGAGTATGTAGATCGCGGGATTCCGTTCCTTCGTTCGATGAACATCGAACCATATCGGATCAACAAGAACGATCTCAAATACGTCGGCAAAGCATTCCACGAGCGGATTCAAAAGTCGCGCTTGCGTCCTGGGGATGTGGTCATCGTTCGCACTGGCAAGCCCGGCGTCGCTGCTGTCGTCCCGGAGTGGTTGCAGGAAGCGAATTGTTCCGATCTCGTCGTTGTTCGGCCCGGCAGAAAATTAGATCCGCGATTCCTCGCCTACTACATAAACTCCGCGGCGCAAGATCACATCGACGCCCACATCGTGGGCGCTGTGCAACAGCACTTCAACATCGGGTCTGCACGAGAACTGAGGATGGCGCTGCCCGAGTTGGAGGAACAGCGAGCCATCGCCCGCATTCTCGGCACGCTGGACGACAAGATCGAGTTGAACCGGCGGATGAATCATTCGCTGGAGGCGCTGGCGCGGGCGTTGTTCCAGTCGTGGTTCGTGGACTTCGACCCCGTGACCGCCAAGGCCGCCGGCCGCCAGCCCATCGGCATGACCGCCGAAACCGCCCGGCTCTTCCCCGCCAGCTTCGAGGACTCGCCGCTGGGGCCGATTCCGAAGGGGTGGCGGGTCGGCCGACTTGGTGAAATCGCAGAAAATCTCCGACGAGGTGTGCCACCAGCGGATCTTGCATCCGGTACAGCGTACATCGCACTCGAGCATATGCCGCGTCGATGTATCGCACTCGATGACTGGTCGCAATCCGACCGCGTCGCAAGCAATAAGTTCCGGTTTCAAAGAGGGGAGATGCTGTTTGGGAAACTTCGACCCTACTTCCACAAGGTCGGAGTGGCGGCTGTCGATGGCGTCTGCTCGACAGATATTCTGGTCATCACCCCGACGCACGAGTCATGGTTTGGATTGACCTTGGGCCACGTCTCCAGTGATCAGTTGGTGCAGTATGCGGATTCCGGATCTACAGGCACGAAAATGCCCCGGACTAGCTGGCATGACCTCGCGCGGTACGAGATCGTGATTCCCTCCGAGCCTGTCGCTGCGGCACATACAGTCGCATCAAGGGCCATCGTCGGGCGGATCAGCGCCAATATTCATCAATCGAGCACCCTCGCCTCCCTCCGCGACGCCCTGTTGCCGCGTTTGCTGTCGGGCGAATTGCACGTCAGCGATGCCGAGAAAATCATCGCGTAGCCCTTGTCCGCCCGAGCAACCCGCGCGTATGATGTATGTATCCCTATCCGGGATACACATACAATCCGGGGAGCTAATCATGGCGGCCACCAAGGAAAAAAAGCTGAGCCTCGCGGACATGCGGCAACTGGTGCTGCAGGAGATGGACCACATCCCGCGCTGGCCCAAGGACACGCAAAGCGAGCTGCGCATGAGCTACTGGATCTTACGCATGAACAGCCTCGGCAAGAAAGCGACGCTGGCCAATGACCGATCCGTCGTCATGGCCAAGTGCCTCGCAGAGGCCAAGAAACGCCATCCCGACGCCAAGTGGCTGTATGACAAGGACTTCTTCGAGGTATAATGTCGGGAGAATCAAGGAGACGCCGATGACCACGCATGTCGAAGCGACCTTTGCGAACGGAGTCCTGACGCCGGATCAGCCGCTGCCGCTGGCGGAGCAGACGCGCGTTCGCTTGACGATTGAGCCGATCGAGGAATGGTCGCCGGAAGGCGCTGCCAACGCCTTGCAACGAATGTTGGCACGGCTCAAGGAGCGTCCAATTCATGGTGACGGCATCAAGTACACGCGGGATGAGTTGCATGAACGCCGTTGACACCAACGTGCTGGTTTACTTCCTGGACGCCAACGAACCGGCCAAACAGGCAAAGGCACAAGACCTTTACAGCCGGCTATCTCAACCACCGGTCAATACGGTACTACTTTGGCAGGTGGCAGGCGAGTGGCTGAACCGCCTGCGAAAATGGGAGGCCGCCAAGCGCATTTCCGACGCGGACGTTGAGTCGTATCTTCGCGATCTGTTGGCTGTATTCCCTCTGGTCGTTCCGAGTTCCCAGGCGTTAGGCCAGTACTTCGGCCTATTCAATCGCTACAGTCTTTCGCACTGGGACGCCATGCTGCTGGCAGCCTGCAAGGAAGCCGGCGTGACCACGCTCTATTCCGAAGACCTGCAAGCAGGCGCAAGCTACGATGGCGTGACCGTTGTCAACCCATTTGCCTGAGCATTCCGGTTGGTCTTGCGAGCCTGCAATTGCGCCGGCCGGCCATGTACGCCTTCCGCGAACTTCTCAACATCACGGAAGGGCGCTCGGTCGTTTGACGGTCAACCGTGCGCGTCAAAAACTCTTGACGATCAAAAGTCATACTTTTTGATCGTCAAGACAGATTGGTGTGCAGCGATGATCGGCAACGAGCGTGCGCAGGAATAACTCGCGATAGGATAATAGCTTACGACCAGCGCAGACGGAGCCACGCCATGAGCAGCCACCGCGGCACCGAGACGACGTTTGAGCTGACGACCATCGAGCGGCTCGAGCAGCTTGGCTATGAGCATCGCTTCGGGATGGACATCGACCGCCCGCACGATGAGGTCGTTCTCAAGGATGTCCTGCGCGCCAACCTGGCGAAGCGCTATGCTGACCTGCCGGAGAAGGCGTTGGACGAGGCCGTCGCCCGCATCAGCCGGCCGCAAGGCGTGGATACCATGCGCCGTAACATGGCCTTCCACCAACTGCTGGTGCGTGGCTTCGAGTTGAAAGTCGAGTTGCCAGGCGGCCGCACCGAGCATCGGCATATCCATCCGGTCGATTGGGACGAAGCCGGGCGGAATGACTTCCAGGTAATCAACCAACTCCCGATCCGTGGCCAGAATGATCGCCGGCCCGACATCCTCATCTTTGTGAACGGGCTGCCGCTGGTCTTGTTCGAGCTGAAGAACCCGTACTCGGATCAGCCGACGGTTGATGATGCCCATAACCAGGTGCAGCACTATCGCAATGAGATCACGCAGGTTTTCGATTTCAACGCCCTAACGGTCGTGTCGGACGGCGTGACCACGCTGCACGGAATGTGGCCGGCCGCGATGGAATGGTGCGCTCCGTGGAAGAGCATTGATGGCTTCGAGATCGAGGCAAACACCACCGGTAGCATGAAAACGCTGATCGAGGGATTGTTCGCGAAGGACCGGCTCCTGGCATACATCCGCGACTTCATCGTCTTCGAGGTTGCCAACGACAAGATCACGAAGAAAGGCGCCAAGTACCACCAGTTCTTCGCGGTCCGCCTGGCTGCTCAGAAGGCCATCGAGAAGGTGACGGCCGGCAAGGACAAGAAAATCGGCGTCATCTGGCACACCACCGGCTCGGGCAAATCGCTGTCGATGGTGTTCCTGGTCGGCATCCTGCGCCGCTCAAAGGAACTGGAGAACCCAACCTTCGTCATCCAGGTGGATCGCGTGAATCTGGACGAACAACTGGAAGATCAGTTCGTCGCGGCCCGCGCCCTGGTCGGGGACGTCAAACACGCCCAGAGCACCGATGAGCTGCGCACGCTCTTGAAGACCGAGGGGGGCGAGGTCATCCTGACGACGCTCGAAAAGTTCCGCATCAAGACCGACCGCGACGGCAACCCGCTCGAGGTCGAGCATCCAATTCTGTCCACGCGGACGAACGTCATCGTTATTGCTGATGAAGCGCACAGTTCGCAATATGGTTTCGTGAAAGGCCACGCGCGCTGGCTCCGCGACGCTCTGCCCAATGCCAGCTTTCTCGGCTTCACTGGCACGCCGATCAGCTTCAGTGGAGCGGACACGGTCAAGGTCTTCGGCGAGTTGATCCACTCCTATGACATCCGTCAGGCGCAGGAGGACCACGCGACGGTGCCGATCTTCTACGCACCAAGACAAATCAAGCTGAGCCTGACACGGTCCGACATCGACGCCGCTCTGAAAGAGATCACCGAGGGACAGGAGGTTGATGACCTCGATCGGCGCAAGGCAAAGTGGGCGGCGCTGGCTGAGGCGGCAGGCGCCAAACCACGCGTCGAGGTTCTGGCGAAGGACCTCCTGGCCCATTTTCTCGACCGCACCACGACGCTTGCCGGCAAGGCGCTGGTCGTGTGCATGACTCGTCAAAACTGTGTGCGCCTTTACGAGGAGCTGACCGCGCTGCCGGGCTGTCCGGAGGTTCGCATCGTGATGACCGCCAACCTTGCCGAGGATCCACCAGCGTGGAGCGAGAAGGGCTACTTCACCACGTCGAGCCAGCGGAAGGCCCTCAAGGAACGGATGGAGGACGTTGACGATCCATTCAAGATAGTCATCGTCTGCGACATGTGGCTGACAGGCACCGACATCCCGTGCCTGCACACGTTGTACATCGACAAGCCGATGCAAGGCCACAACATGATACAGGCGATCTCGCGCGTGAACCGTGTGTTCCGGGACAAGCCGCATGGCCTGATCGTGGACTACATCGGCATCGGCGATGAACTGCGCGAGGCGACGAACAAGTACACGACCGGCGGCGGCAAGGGCGAGCCGGCGCCGGAGGTCGAGGAGACGGCCGTCCCGGTTTTCGAGGCGTGCCTTGCCGAGATTCGCGCCATCCTGCCGGAAGGCAAGAACTACGGCAACTGGCGCAAAATGTCGCGGATTGACATGGAGGACATGTACGCCTTTGTGTTCGGGCATCTGGCCGAGGATGACGACCGGCGCGAGCACTTTCTTCAGGCTGAACTGAGGCTAACGTCCTCATTCTTGCTGGTCAAGCAGGTGGACCAGTGTCGGAAGTTGGCGGATGAAATCATCTTCTACCAGTGCGTCCGCAAACAAGTGATGAAAGCGATGCCGGGTAAAAAGCCTGTGAAAGAGGTTGAGCGAGCCGTCCGTGATCTGGTGGACGACAGCGTCGCGACCGAGGGCGTCGTGGACATCTTCAAGGTCGCAGGGCTTGAGAAGGCCGATATCTCGATCCTGGACGACAAGTTCCTGCAAACCTTCAAGGACAAGCCGCTGCCGAACCTGCGATTGAAGTTGCTGGAGAAACTGGTCCGGGACGAGATTCAATTGCGGAAGAAAAAAAACCTGGCGAAGGCGAAGTCATTCCAGCAACTACTTGAAGAAACGCTTCAGCGCTATCACAATCGGCTAATCGACGCCGCGGCGGTCGTGAAGGCGCTGCTCGAGATCCATAAGGACATGGAGTCCGACGACCAGCGTGCCACGGACCTGAATCTGGAACCCGACGAGGTCGCGTTCTATGATGCCGTGGCCAAGCATCACGGCAATCTTTATGAACCGTCGTTTCTGCGCGACCTGATACACGACATCGTGCAGACAATCCGAAAGAACTTGAAGGTCGATTGGACCGAGCCGCATCGCGAAGACGTGAAGGCGGCGGTGCGGGCCGCCGTCAAGCGCGTACTACGCAAGCGTGGCGTCAAGGAGGAGCACTACGACATCTTCGTCGAGCGGATCATGGAACAGGCGGAGGCGATCTACGCGGAGTGGCCGTTGGCGGCGTAAATCAGCACTGCACCGTGAATTCAGCGATTCAGCTGACAAGGTCAGCTATTTGAGCAGCGGTGCAAGTTTCGCCATTACCTGCCTGCCGTCAATGCGCGCGACCTCTTTCGCATGGGAATACACTGCTATCCAGAGCGTTTCCGGAGCGGCTGCCAAGACGTGCTCCTTTAGATGTCCAACAGGTTCCTTCAACACGAAATCCTCACTGTGCCGCTTTTCAAGCAGCGTGCTGGTTTTTGTCTTGTCGTCCTCGCTCTTTGGCGGGATGAAGAACTTCCACTTGCATTGAATCGCTTCGATGGGGGCGGCGGCTTTCACTTCGACTGGTAGATCGGCCGGAACGAATCGCAGTTCAACCGACTTGATGGGGATCTGAAATTCGCACGGGTTGAAAACAGTGAGCGTGATCTCGATATAGTCGTTGAATTTCCCTTCATTGAATCCCTTGGCGCCGATTCCTTCCCTCACGAACGACGCACTCATTGTCGCGGTCACTGTTTCACGAAACTGGCTCCACTTGTCAAAAGCGTCGAATATCAATTTTGCCACGGTCAGGACGAGCGCCGTGACACCACTGGCTTCAGGCGGTTTCATGCCGCCACTTGTGCAAGCAAAGAAAATGGCGAAGGCGGCGACGATGCCAACAATGAGCGGCATGAAGATCATATTCAGGCACTCCAGGAAACTGTGTCCACTATCTTGTTCGAGTAAATCGCGACGAGATTTACTCGTTGGGACTTCGCGATCAAGCCGCCGGGGTTCGCTAAGCCCCGGCGGCTTCTGACACATATCCGAGTTGTCAAAGAACGTTGCGGGCGACAGCGCCGCCCAGTCGTTCGTCGTCGAGGCTGGCAATCACGGCGCCAGCATCTGCTCACGGATTGCAGTGCCCTGTTTCTCCAAATCGTCGAACCGCTTGAGTGCGTCGGCCAGCTTCGTCTGGGTCTCGGCCAATCGACTCTCGCGGTTCTTGGCGCGGTCCAGATACTCGTTCTGATGTGGGCGGTAGGTTGCTGCTTCCGCTTGAGACTTGTACTCGCGAATGGCCTTGACGTGTTCCTCGATCTCGCGACGTAGCCGGTTCGCCTCGTCATGCGACGCTGTCCTGGCCTTCTCGATGTTCTTGGCACTCTCGACTAGCTCCCCGTAGGGGCACGAGTCCACGAGGGCCTGGGTCAAAGGCCATGCTTGCTGAAGCTGATTCCTGATCACGTCCAACCGCCAGCGGAGCGGATTGGCCGTCTCTTCAAATTTCGCCTCGGCTGCGTTCAGGATCGCGGCGGCCTTACCGATTTTCGTCTCGATCTCCGCTTTCTCCGCTTCGAGCTTTGGCACAGTGTCTAGCTCGGCCTTCATGGCCGTGCGCTTTTGCATCTTCTCCACGGCCTGGCGCAGCGCTTCGAGCGACTTGCCGGACTCTTGGAGAACGGCGTCCACACGATCGGCGTCGGGCTCCTTGCCGTCGGCGATGGCCCGGACCAGGCCGCGGAAGTCATCGACGCGAGCCTTATCGCGTTGCGTCTGCCGGCCGGCGATCTTGTCGAACAGGGTGGCAAGATTCATCACTTCGTCTCCTTCGAAAAATGAGAATGGCGGGTCAGGAATTCCAATTCAGCGGCCCACAACCGGCTGAAGGCCGGCGGCGGCGCGTTGGCCATGATGTCGCGGAGGCTGACGTCGAACATGCGCTCCGGTTCGTTCTGAAGAGCCAGTTCGTAATCGATCGGCCGAGCGAAGATGGCCGGCCCGTCGTTGAGGATCAACGATCGTGCGAGCAGCGCGCCATAGCGGTCAGCTCGAAAGCGCAGGTGCAGGACGGCCCGGATGAAACGCTGATCGTGCTGATGGAAGGTCTGGGTTCGCTCGCTTTCGGGAACCGGCTCGCGAACCTCGTGAGCCAGTCGGAGGCGTTCGAAAAGCACGCGATCCGAGGAGATGTTGGGCACTGTGTCGAATCGCATGTCGCGCTCGAACACATGAGCCAACTCGTGGATCGTCGTTGCCAGGAAGGACGGTTCGATGAAATCGCCGAGGTCTTGGCTCATGGCGATGTCGTTGACAACGATGCAGGGGCCCCGACCTCGCCATGCATCTCCGATCTGGTCGCGAAGCACCCAGTCGAGCCATTCCATCGTGTAGCCGTAGGTCGAATCGGCATTGCCGAGTTCGGCGGCAATGGCGCTTTGCGGCAAGATGTAGAGCGGCAGGCCTGTCAAGTCGTGGGGGGCGATCTGCTGGCAAAGCGCCGCCGCCTTGTGGCACAGGTTGGCCACCGGTTGCGCCACGTTGGCCAGAAACGCGACCGGCGGCGATTTGTTGGCCGACGGTTCGCTGGCGTCGATCCGAACGGCGGTGGGCGAAAGAGTCAACTTCATGATTTTCCTCCCAGGTGTTTGGCCAGGGATCGCCCCCAGCTGGTTCTGAACAAGCCCTCGGAGATCGCTTCTCGGTCCGCCTTGGCGCCGGCTAGCGCGAGAGCGCGCCGAAGACCGCCCGGCGTTGGGACGAGGAGACGCACCCGATCTCGCTTTTTTTCCGTAATGCGAACGACCTGCCCCTTCGTCGCCAGCCGGCGGGCGGCTCGCGAGAGTGCCATCCGCCTTGCCGGCGAAAGCGGACCGCCGAGCCAGAGCGCCGGCGTGAATGGCACCCCATCGCGACACATGGCGACCACGAACGGATCACCGGCGCCGAAGGCGTCGTCTGGCACCTCGGCGAACAGCTCAATTTCGGCGAGAATGGCCAATAGAAGTAGCCGGGAGTTCGATTCGATTTTTGTCATGGCGATTCGGACAATTCCGTTGCAGGAAACAAACACTCTCTATGCTTGCGATTCCTTCCGCGGGCCTCATTTTTTGGGCGTCCCGCCGGAAGTACCTATTTGAAAGGACCACCCATGCCGAAGAAGAAACGAGGGCGACCCGTTCACTACACGACGTTCACCTACGTCGACGGCGCTGCCTGGACATGCACGCCCACCAGGAAACCGAAGCAAGCGGTTGCCACCGACGCGGACTTTGTGATCAACGAGCTTCTATGCTCAGCCAAGGAGTTTCATGACGAGAGCGATGCTATCCGTGCCCGCATCTCGGACATTCTGGCAACACGAATCAACGCACGTCGTGCGATTCGCGAGATTGCCATGCCAAGCCTGGCGAGAATCGAAGTATCACTGCTCGCCTTGCATGAGCGACTGGAACGCATCGAGCAAGCCCTCGGCCTGAAACAACAGCCGCCGACGGAGCCATCCTGATCCTCGGACAAGACTGCCAACACGTCCCTAAACACTGGCAAGCTGCAATGTTGGCCATATTGGCAACCTTGGCCATCTTGGGCTCGCAGCAAGGTGACCAAGATGGCCAACATTGCCAAGATGGCCAGCTTTTCATGTGTCAGGGGCATGGCCAATTTCGTGGCCATCATGGTCAGGCAACGTCCAGCGCCAGCAGCCGGCATCCTTGTCCTTGCGGGATCGCCCGTCGAGTTCCTTGAACGCGCGACGCAACGTTCGTTCCGAGAAGCCATTCTCTTTGCCGTCGGCAATGGCCTCTTTTGCTGGCACAGGCCCCGCGGCGAGGTGATCCCGAAGCCACCCAGTCGCCTCGTCGCGCTCCCTCATGCGTTTCTGTTTTTGTGGTCCATCCAACTCGGCACGGAAGGCGTCGTCGGCGTGCATTGAGACGGGTTCGGGCTCCCAAGCAACGCGACCATCCACGATGCGGTACGCGAGACCGTCGGGATTAACGGCAAGATTGAGCTTGGCCGGCAGGAACAGCCGACGTTCTGGGTCGTCCTGGTCTTTCACGATGGCCCACACGGCCCGCGATGCTGCGGCAAATGCTAGCGATCCCATCGCGCGATAGATCGCCTTCGGGCCGCCCGACTTGCTCAGGTGCGTGACTGCAAGTATCGCCGCCTTGGTTCGACTTGCGAGGTCCGCGAGCGGGGCGAGCAGCGCCCGCACCTCGGCGTTGTTGTGGCTGTCCGTTTGGCCGCAGTAGGCGCTGATCGGATCGATCACAATGAGTCGGGCGTCGGGCCAATCGCGAAGCGCACGCTCCAACTGCGGCAAATGGTGTTCGAGCGAGAAATACATCTTGGTCGGCTTGCCGCCGGCGCCGACGAGCTGAACGCCTTCGATGGCGATGATCTTCGCATCATCGGCGCCGGCGAGGTCGAGGCGCGGTGCAATGGTGTCGCCCAAATCGTCCTCGGCGTTGAACAGCACAACCTCGCCAACGGGCTGGCCGATGAGTGTGTTGTCAGGCCAGGGTGCACCGCGCGAGACGCGAGCGGCGATGTCGAGGGTCACAAGCGACTTGCCCAGGCCAGGATCGCCGGCGAGCAGCGTCAGCTTTCCCAGCGGGATGCGTCCGGGCCATAGCCAGGCAAGTTGTTCGCGTGTCACGTTGAGCACCCTCCGGGCGAGCAGTTCCGATTGGGCGTTTGGTTTTGCTGTGATCGCTGTGAGATCGACGTCGGCGTCCACGTTGTGTGATTGCCCGAATCCCTGGCCACGCAGCGCGGCGGCAGCGCCGGCGAAGTCGCCGTTATGCTCGAGGCGGGCGTAGACGCCGAACGCGGAATAACCGCGACTCGATTCAAACGGGGCGGCGTTAGCGGAGTGGACATAGAAGACACCGCCTTTCAGCGTCGCGCTCCAGCCGGTTTCCTTCCCAGGCCTTCGCCAGTACTCGTTCTCGCCGCGCCGCACGCATGACCATCCGTGGCGTTCAAGGACGGCGCGCACATCGCCACGCTCGTTGAAGACGTCGCCTGGACGGCCGCATGGTTCGCCACCACCTGGCTCAGGCGCTGCGACGGGGGGCAACTCGTCGAGGGACCAGGCCGCTCCCAAGAGCATCTCGCGTTCGGGCTCGGTGATATCTGGGATCGCAGTGAAATCGCCTTGGACAAGACGATAGCCGGGCGATGGATCGCATAGAAACAGCCCGCCTTCGCCACGCGTTTCGATCAGCGCTAGAATCACCTCGAACCGACCATCGGCGCGTCGGCATGGCACATACGTCTTGCCATAGAGCGTGATCGGATCCGAGTTTGGCGTGATGATCTGGCGCTGTGCCAGCTTCATATTCGCCGAGACGCCGAATTGGCATCGATAGACAACGTGACGCCCACCCGAAGGCGATTGCTCGATGACCAGGCGTTCCAAAAGCCCTGCAACCTCGGTACGGACGAGCTCGGCCCATGCGTCGAACGCCTCGCCCCCGGCGTCGAAATCGATCATTTCAAGCTGGCCTGACACCGCACCGGCCACGATGCACATGGGCCGATCGTCAGGAAACCACGTTCGGACCTGGGACTCGGTGGGCAATCGTCCCTGAAACGTTTTCCACCGTGCCAGCGCCGGCATCTTGGGATCGAGCCGAGCCGGCAGTACGCAAAGTCCGGCGCGCAGCCTGGCTAGCGCCATTTCGAGATGGCTCATCGAATTCCGTCCTCGCGCTGAATTCAAAGTTAGATCGTGAATGGGGCTGGTCGATCAACTATCGAGCCAGTCGCCCGTACCAAGCGGCGTGCTCCTCGGAAGAGATGAGTTGCCGCCGATCGATCCGTGATCGACGGCAACCCGGGGCCCCCTGCGAGGAGGATTCGTTGGTTCGCACCCTCGGCATCCCAGATACACGCGGTGCCATTTTGGTGACTTCGTTCATCGTGAATCATGGTCCATTGCATCTGCAAACTTCCGTCTCTGGATATGTATGCTCGAAAAAAGGCAGTTGTCCGCAATTTGGAGAATTCTGTTGCATCATGCAGCAACACCGCTCAAGTCGCCCGGCATCCAGCGCCACGCATCCACCCGGCGCACAAAGCCAAGCAACTCGGCCTGGGCTAGAAGCGCGGCCACGGTTGGCTCCGAAACGTGAAGGGCGCGGCTGACCTGGATGGCTTTGACGGCTCCCTTGCCGTTGCTCAGCTCACGGACGGCGTTGGCGACTTGCTCGACGCCAACACCGCCGATATCGAGCTTGGCGTCTCCGAAGATGTACTTGGCCATGTCTGTCCTCCTCTCGATTGGACCCCTCTATTCGTGTATCTACCCCGTTGAACGTCGAGTTGACGAATCGCCTCGCCGGGAATCGCATTTTTCGAACAGGTTGTTGCATCTCGGCAATAGAGTCGCACCCAACAGTTATGTACGCCGTCTGACTCGCAGTTGTCCGCTGCGGGTACAAATTGAGCAAAATCGTTCCCCTAATAGGGACCTACTCGACGCGGCCGCTTGTTGTAAAAGAAATCCGCGACTTTCAATTGTCTTGCGTCTGGTGAAACGCTGGCGGCACTGGCTCGTCTACGCTGGGCAGCCGGCCCTCTATTTGTTACCTACTCCGCGCGACACCCAGTTGTAGAAGAATTGTTGCGAAATTCGGGAGGGGTTTTCGTTCGCGGCCTACGGCAATGACTTGCGGCATTGCATACCAGTAGACCTTTGCAGTTCGGGGCCGTTCTGACGCAATGCCGCGAAGAATTTGCCAAGGCCAGGCTGAATCAGGTTGGTCACACCTTGACGGGCGACGATGCCGCGGTTGTGCGAACCATCGCGAGCATCGCGGCTTTGATCGGGCCTGGCAAACCAGGCCAGGCGTCGTAGATTATCGCCAGATCGGGATCGGCGGCGGCGAGTGCGTCGGAATCTGCGCCGCCGTTTTCAAGAAGTGCGAGTTCTTCGGGAGATTTGCGAGGGGTTCGAATCCCTCCCTCTCCGCTTTCGCTTTTTGGCGATTTCGCCATTTGACGCAACTGGCTAAAAGACGCCATGTTGCGTCCGATCCAGTCAGATCCGAAACGGTGCCTGGTGCAAAATTGGTGCAAAAGTTTTGCACCAGGAGTAGCGCATGGCCCGTCGCAAGCGCGGCCCCGACCGCATTCGGGTTGGCAAGGTCACTCTCTATTTGCACCACGGAGCTTGGTGGATTTACTTCAGCGAAGGAACGCAACCCATCCGTCGCAAGGTCAGCGAGTCGCAGAAAGATGCCGAGATCCTCGCGGCCCAGACCAATCTCCAGCTCACCCAGGGCGCACCGACCGCGTTCTCGTTTGAGCAGGTGTCCGTCGCGGAACTGCGCAAGCGGTTCCTCGATTATCACGAACACGTGCTCAAATCGTCGGTCGGAACGGTAAACCGCTATCGTGCCGCCACCAAGCATCTCGAAGACTTTGCCAACTGGCAAAAGCGCGTTCCCGAGGCCCACGAGGTCCGGCCCGATGCCTTTGCGAGCTACCTACGCCAGACCGACGTGGCCCCGAATGGTCACAAGCACTCGAAGAAACGAAAGCTGCGTGACAAGGGCGTTCGCTTCATCCTTGAAACGTGCCGGTCGATGTACAACTTTGGTGTCAAGCGTCGGCACATGCCGCCGTACATGGGGAATCCGTTCTCGGAGCTGCCTCTGGATCGTTTTCGGGTTGAAGATGCCAAGCCCATCTTCGTCTTCAATGAAGCAACCGAGTTGGCATTCTTCAAGGCAGCGTCCGACTGGGCATTCCCGATCCATTTCACATTCGCCAAGACCGGCGTGCGCATCGGTGAATTGACGCACTTGTTGATTGAGGACGTTGACTTGGCCGGCGGCTGGATGAACGTACGCAACAAGACCGAACTCGGCTGGCGCATCAAAACCGGGCATGAACGGGCGGTTCCCCTGCTTCCGGAGGTTGTCGCGGTACTGCGTTCGGTGATCGGCAATCGAGGTATGGGACTGGTTTTCTTGCGTGAGAAGCTGATCGACAAAACACCAAAGATCGTCGGGAGTCGTGCGGAGCTGGAGGTGGTTCTGCGGGACCGCATCGACGCGGCCCGCACTGGAGTCGCCAGTTTGAGCCGAACCGACGTTCAAGACCTGGCCCGAAAGGTATGGTGGGACACGGGTCAGGTCAAATCCGACATGGTGCGAACATCCTTCCTGCGGATCATGGAGGCCATCGGCCATCCAGAGGCTACGTGTCCAAAGTCATGGCGGCACTCATTCGCCACACTTCTTCAAGACGCCAACGTTGACCCTCTCATTCGCCAGCAGACACTGGGCCACAAGCCGACGAACGGCAACGGCCTTGGCATGACGGGCAACTACACCCACACGCGGCCTGAGACAAAGCGCCAGCAAATCGAGCAGGCGCTTCGTCGCTGGCCGGCGTCCCTTCAATACGCCCTGGAGCGTGTCGGCTGTCCAGCTCGATGACCGCCATTATGCCTCGGCCCTGGCATGACGCGATTACCTCCGTAAATCAATGATGGAGGAAGTGGTCATGCCGGAGCCGAGCCGATGGGACGAATGCTACAAAACCGGAGACACACCCTGGGAGACAGGACAAGTGTCGTCCGAGCTTCAGGGCGTCCTCGCCGAATCCGCAATCCAGCCTTGCTGCGCCCTGGAGCTGGGCTGCGGCACCGGGGCCAGTGCCGTCTGGCTTGCCCAGCAGGGCTTTGATGTTACCGCGTGCGACCTGAGCACGTTGGCCATCAACCGCGCACGCCAGAAGGCCAAAGAAGCTCGCGTTAGCGTCAACTTTATCGTTGCTGACGTGCTAAACCCGCCAGCGGACCTGGTCGGGCCGTTTGATTTTTTCTTTGATCGTGGCTGCTACCATGTTGTGCGCCGCGAAGACGTGGCCGCATAGCTGGAAACGCTGCGCCGGCTCACACGTCCCGGGACGCTTGGACTGGTTCTGACCGGCAACGCTTGCGAGCCGCATGACCCGGGGCCGCCTGTTGTGACCGAGGAGCAAGTTCGGACGGAACTGGGCACGCTTTTCGAGATCATTCGCCTGCGTGAGTTTCGCTTTGATCAAGTTGAATCTGACGGCACGCGCTTTCTCGGTTGGTCGTGCTTGCTGCGGCGAATGGCTGATTTAACTGCCTGAGAAACAAGACAGAGAGAAATACGATGGGCAAGGTGCTGGTACTGTACGATTCAGCCAGTGGCAACACTGCAAAGATGGCCACATTGGTCGCAGAGGGAGCCGGAAGCATCCCCGACGTGGAAATCCGCCTGCGCAAAGTTGATGAGGCGACGGCGGATGACGTGCTCTGGTGCGATGGGCTGGCGCTGGGGAGCCCGACCAACATGGGCCTGCTGTCCTGGAAGATGAAGCGGTTCTGGGATGAGACAATGGCCCCGCACTGGATGAAGGTGGACGGCAAGATCGGTTGCGCCTTTTCGTCGTCCGGCGGCTGGGGCGGCGGCACCGAGCTGGCCTGCCAGTCGTTGCTCACCGTCCTCATGAACTTTGGCTTCTTGGTTTTCGGCGTGACGGACTACGCTACTAAATTGACGACCGCCCACTACGGCGCGATCACCGCCCGCGAGCCGCGCGAGGAGGGTACCCAGGCGGCCTGTCGTTTGTTGGGAAAACGGCTGGCCGAGTGGGTCGCCGTATTTTGCGATGGCCGCAAGGACCAGCATCCGCTGAACAAGTCCGACGCCCGCCTGGGCCCTGGATGATTGAGGCCGGCCGACAGGAGACCTACGTTGTTGCCTGGATACCGATTGATTGACCTGAGCGTGCCCCTGGAGCATCGTGCCGTAAGTGAGCCGATGCCGGCGCAGATTCGGTACGTCCGGCACGATGGCGAAGGTCTTCAGCAAATACAGCAGTTCTTCGGTGTGAAGCCCGAAGACCTGACCTACTCAAGTGGCCTGGGCTGGGCGATTGAAGAGATCCAGGCAATCACGCACACCGGTACGCACGTCGATGCTCCGTATCATTACGGTCCGATCTCGGAAGGCAAGCCGGCCCGCACCATCGACGAAGTGCCGCTG